>Ga0134128_10004418_pt1 | contig 17207 bp, 25 predicted proteins | sample KB31754_FD_96462 | JGI IMG/M metagenome (GOLD analysis project Ga0134128, IMG submission 96462) | Terrestrial soil microbial communities with excess Nitrogen fertilizer from Kellogg Biological Station, Michigan, USA - KB3-175-4 | ecosystem: Environmental > Terrestrial > Soil > Unclassified ... | reverse complement strand
GTCGTCGGCGGCGGCGGCGGCGTCGGCGGCGGCGGCGGCGGCGGCGGCGTCGGCGGCGTCGGCGGCGTCGGCGGCGTCGGCGTCGGCGGCGGCGGCGGCGGCGGCGGCGTCGGCGGCGTCGGCGGCGTCGGCGGCGGCGTCGGCGGCGGCGGCGGCGTCGGCGGCGTCGGCGGCGGCGGCGGCGGCGTCGGCGGCGTCGGCGGCGGCGTCGGCGGCGGCGTCGGCGGCGTCGGCGGACTTCACACCCTTTCCCTTGAGCTGCTTTTCCACCGCGTCGCGCACGCTGCTCCACTTGCTGCGCCGCAGATCCCAGGCCGCCTTCCGCGCGTTGCGCACGACGGGCAACAGCGACTCGTAGTTCTCGCTGGTCAGCTCGGGCAGCTCGCGAAGCGCCTTCGCGTGGTCGACCAGGCCGGCGCGCTCGAGCCAGATCGGCGTGAACTCGCGGACGCAGAGGTTGATGCCGAGCCAGCGCCGCTTCGGCTCCAGCGCGTCGTTGCGCGTCCCGAGGGCGCGGACGATGTACGGCTTGAGCTTCTGCCGGTCCGCATCGTTGAAGCGGTCGTTGAGCCTGATGATGGCGCGGCCGATCGCCGGGCTCATGCACTCGGGGATGTCGTCGTTGCGGCCCACGCCGTCGAGCAGCCGGTTGGCGTGGTTGATGGCGCAACCCACGCCCTCCTCGGAGATGTCGTGGTCGCCCGTGACGAGCTGGGCGGACTCGAAGAACTTGAGGCGCTCGGGATCGAGAGGGAACGGCGCGGGCTGCGTGGACATGGACGTGCTCCGTGGTTTGGTGGGTTGGACAACGACAGGTCAGGCCGCGCGGCGGAAATTGATGCGAGCCGCGCCGGGCAGCACGCGGCGCTTCGGCGCATCGAGACACCGCGCGTAGAAGGGAATGGACCGCTCTTCGGGCTCGAGCGCGTAGCCCTCGTGCCAGTCGAGCCCGCTCCGGTTGCTGCGGAACGGCCAGTGGCCGCTGGGGCCTTCGTACTGGAGCTTGCAGGCCGCGCGGACGGCGTGGCTGGGGATGTGAACGGGGCGGCGGTCGATCTCCTCCGCGTACACGAGCGCCCAGTCCTCGCCGCAGTCGTCGAGGATCGGCTCGAGGTAGTCGCGCTCGGCGTCCCACGCGGGCGCATTCAACAGGCCGTAGACGTGACCCGAGATCCGCGAGTCGAGCATCCCGAGGCGGAACGCCGGCCAGGTGAGTGCGCGGTCCACGAACGTGACCAGGCCAACGAGGACCAGGAGCCAGAGCAACCTCATGGCGCGACCGCCTTCCGCCGCTTCGCGGCAGCGCGGGCGCGGAATTCACGGGCGGCAGTGCCGAGAACCTTCCTCGCCTGAGCACGGCCGCGCTTCGTCCAGCGCCAGGTCATCAACGTGAGCAGGTCGATGCCGGTGAGCTGAGCGATACGGAGGTTCGCGTCGCCGCTCAGGCGCTCGCGCCGGCCACCCTCCACCATCGAGAGAGAGCACCGGTCGACCTCGGCCCGTGCAGCCAAGTCGGCGATGGAAACCGTGGGCTCTTGCCCCAATCTCCAGCGCGTGACGGGGTGTAGCGAGATGTTGTTTTCCATGGCGCGGCGAACGTTACGTGGCACAACGCCACGCTGTCAAGCACCACGCAACGTTCAGCATTGATTCTCAACGTGGCGACGCGCCACACTGGCAAGGCATGCCAGCGAAAAACCCTGAGATTGAAGAACGTGACTGGTCTCGCACGCGCGAGTTCCTCCGGAACCTCGACGCCTGGCGGGAAGATCATCCGGCCAGCAAGGTCCGCGGCTGGATTGCTGAGGTCGCTCGCAAGTCGCACATCGACCGGAGCACGGTCTCTCGGATTCTCACAGGCGACCGCCCCGCACTGACGGACCAGCTCTTGGCCCTCGTTGCCGCCATAGGCGACAACTCTCTGCTGCCCGCTGACCTCCGGGGCGCCTCGCCTACTCCATTCCCAAGTCGCCGTGATCGCTCAGATGATCGAGCAGGATCAGACCTCCCTGCTAGGGTCGCGCAGTCGCCAGTCCCGAGGGACCTCGTGGAATGGCTGGATGGAAGGGGTCGCGAGGATGTGCTCCGGGTGTGGGAACTCATCGACATCTTGCAGATGCAGGACTACCCGGCCGAAGAGGGCGACCCCGAACGAGGCCCCGAGTACTTCGAAGGGATGCTCAAGGCCATTCGACGCGCTGGACCGGGTCCTGGAGCGCGCTGAGGCCGCAGCCGAGAACGTGCGCTCAACGTTGGGCATCGAAGGGCCGGTGAGCGCGTTCGAGGTCGCTCGCAGGCTCAAGATGCACGTCTACCTGGACCGCACCCTGCCGCGCCGCGGGATGACCTGTCCAGGCCGCCCGAACATCTTTCTTCGCGATGGCGATCGTGGCACGCGGATGGAGCAAGCCTGCGCCCACGAGCTCGGCCACCACCACGTCTGGGACCAGCACCGAGAGGAGCCGGTCCTTGAGAAGGCCTGCAATCGTTTCGCCGCGTGTCTCATGCTTCCGCGAGATGCGTTTGCGCACTCGGTTCGCGAGCTCGACGGAGACCCGATGGCGCTCTCGCGCCTGTGGAAGTTCTCCAGCGTGGAGCTCATCGCCCGCCGCATCCCCGAGGTCGCGTCGGGCTTCAGCTCGGCCGCCTGGCTCGAGTTCAAGACCAAGTGGCGGGAGGGACGAGCCCTCCGCAACCACGAGCGCCAGGAGCTCGAGGCAGTGAGCGCGGCCTATCTGCGCCCTCGCGGACACGGCGAGGCCGAGTTGCCCTGCGGCCTGCTGCGCGTCTGGCGCACGGGCACCGGCCCGCGGAGCGCGGTCAGCGTGCTACAGGCTGCGTAGTGGACGACGGCTCAACGCCTAACAGCTTCGCCCGCATGGCGGTCTGGTAGCGTTGAAACTCATCCTCGCTCATGCACACGACCGTGTACGTTGCGACCGGTCGTGAGATCGTCTCCACGCCGTAGGCGTCGCCGTAGAGCTCCTGGTTCACGCTCACGCCACCATCGGTAAGTCGCATCCGCGGAAAACCGGCGTTTGCGCAGAGGTCCGCGCCGCGCAGCTCGGCGTACTTCTGCACGCGCTCGCCCGAGGTAGATCCATTCCCGTAGACGCGCACGCGATAGACGCCTGGGGCCACCTGCTTGTCTTCGTAGCCTCCCTCCTTGCCAAGAGGCTGGTAGGGCGTGGGCTGAACCGTGGCGGTGCAGCACCCCGATAAGACCGCGACGATCGAAAGCGCTGCTGCGACTCGGACCATGGAACCCTCCGAGGCCAAGAAAATCACCGCATGACAAGGGCTTCCACTGAACGTGGCGCCACGCAATCGATGAAACTTGACATCGTGGCGTAATGCCGCATATGGTCCGCCCTGTCGTTGAACGGGAGGACACGTGATCACCTGCGTCAACTGCAACGAGTCGTTCCAGGACGCCAAGGGCATCGGGGAGCACGTGCTGAAGAAGCACATGCCGAAGCCGGGCGCGCTGACCCAGCGTGAGCGCCAGGCGGTGGCCGCGCTCAAAGATCTCCGCACCGCGCTCTCCCACCTGCACGCCCAAGCGCACGAGTTCGACCAGCTCACGGCGAAGAGCGACGACCGCTTTCAGACGCTGATGATCCGCGTCGACGACCTCTTGGCATCCGTGCGCACGGCGCTGGATGCCCTGGAGGGCCGCTCGTGATCGCCCAGCTCCTCGCCATCGCCGTCGTCTCGTGGGGCTTCGGCATCGCGCTCGGCCGCTGGGTCGAGCGTCGCCCGCGCCTGAAGTCCGGACCCAATCGCCGAATCCATCTCGCCGACACCGCCCCCGGGCGGAAGGAGACCGCATGACCGCCGCCCTTGATCTCGCCGCAGCCATCCCCGACCGCCGCAGCTACATCGGCGGCGCCGATATCGCCGCCATCGCTGGGCTCGATCCGCGCCGCTCCGCGCTCGACGTGTACCTGCGCAAGGTCGGCTTGGTTGACGAGCAGTTCACAAGCGAGGCGATGGACTGGGGCATCCACCTCGAGCCCGTGGTCGCCCAGGCCTACGCAGAGCGCGAGGGCGTGGAACTGGAGCGCGGGAACTTCTGGCGCGGCCCGCGCGAGTACCTCGGCGGCACGCCCGACTACACCGTGGCCGCTCGTCGGCGCGGGCTCGAGGTGAAGACCGCGGGCTACCGCATGGCGCACGAGTGGGGCGACGAGGGCACCGACGACGTGCCGGAGCGCTATCTCGCGCAGATCCACTGGTACATGGAGATCACCCAGTTCTCGCGCTGGGACCTCGCCGCGCTCATTGGCGGCCAGGAACTCCGCGTCTACCAGTTCAAGCGGGACGCCGACTTCGGCGGGACGCTGCGCGAACTCGCCGAGCGCTTCTGGCGGGACCATGTGCTCAAGAAGGCGCCGCCGGCGCCGGACGGCAGCGAGGCCGCGCGCGTCGCGCTGTGCAAGCTCTACCCGAAAGACACCCGGCCGATGCTCCCGGCCACGCCGGATCTGGCGGAACTCTACGCCAACCTCCACGCCGCGCGCGCGAGTTCCGACCTCGCCGAGGGCATCAAGCGCTCGGCCGAGAATGCCATCAAGGCCGCCATCGGAGACGCCGCCGGCATCGAGGGCGACGGCTGGCGCGTCACCTACAAGGCCGCGAAGGACTCGCAGAAGGTCGACGTGGACGCGCTCTGCGCACACCCCGCCGTCGCGCCGCTGCTCGAGCGCTTCACCAAGACCGTGCCCGGCTCGCGCCGGTTGCTCGTTTCCAACAACCGCAAGGAGAAGTAACCATGTCCGTCGAATCCCCGTCCACCCACGCCAACGGCAAGACCGATCTCACCAAGCAGGCTCCTCCCGCCGCCGCGGCTCCCAGCCCTATGGCTGGCTTCCGCGGTGGAGTCGAGACCGGCTTCGGCCACATGGAGCTCTCGCAGCTCTGGTGGCTCTGCGGCCAGCTGGTCGGCACCGGCTTCATGCCGAAGGCCGTCACGACCCCAGGCCAGGCCATGGCCATCGTGCTCGCCGGCCGCGAACTCGGCCTGGAGGTGATGCAGAGCCTCCGCGGCATCCACGTGATCGAGGGCCGTGTGGCGCTCTCGGCGGAGACCCAGCTCGCGCTCATGCTCCGCGCGGGCATGAAGTTCCGCTGGCTGGAGAGCACCGACAAGCAGGCCAAGCTTGAGGCGCTCCGCAGCGGAATGGACCCCGTCGTGGTCACGTGGACCATCGACCAGGCCACGCGCGCCGGGCTTGCCCACAAGGACAACTGGAAGAAGCACCCGGAGGCGATGCTTCGCGCTCGCTGCATCACCGCGGCGGCCCGCATGATCGCTGCGGACATCCTCGGCAACGTCTTCGACCTGGACGAGGCCCGCGAGGTGCCGGTGGACGAGGTGGTGATCTCGCGCAGCCCCGCGCCGCAGGCCGCCGCGCCCGCCGCGGAAGAGGCGCCGCCGGCCACCAAGACCGAGTCCGCCAAGCGGAAGGCCAGGCAGGCTCTATCGCCCGCGCAGCCCAAGGAGCAGGTCCAGGTGCCGGCCCCGAAGGAGCCGACCCCCGAGGAGCAGGCGCTCATCGCCCAGCAGGAGGGCGCGAGCCGTGAGCCCGGGGAGGAGGGCTGATGGAGGCCAAGACGAAGGAGCCCTCCGGCTACGACGCCAAGACCCTCGTGCGAGTTATCCAGGCCGCACGCTTGGCGATGAGCGACGACGAGACGCGCCTGGGGCTCTGCGGCCTCTCGTTCGTCGAGGACAAGCACCGCCTCATCGTCGAGTCCACGAACGGCCACCTCTGCCTGCGCATCGAGCTGCAGCGCTTCGGTGAGCCGTTGAAGCAGAAGCGCGAGCGTCGCCGCATCCCCGCCAGTCTCATCTCGCTGGCGATCGAGACCATCAAGGTCGGCGAGTTCATCGCGCCGGAGATTCCCGAGGAGTGCACCGAGGCTGAGGGCGACTTCCCGTTTCCCGACCTCGATGTCGTGTTCCCGAAGCAGGCCGGCGACGCGCCCAAGGATCGCGTGGTCGGCTGGCATCCGGTCTACGTGGAGGCGCTCGGGAAGATCGCCAAGCGGCTGCGCGCGCCGTGCGTTCGGATGCAGTGGGCGGCCAACGTCGAGAGCCCGCTGCGCGCCGACCTGATCTCCGCCGGCGAGAACGTCAGCGCGGTGTTCTGCCTCATGCCGATGAGTTTCTAGCCATGGAGAAGCCGCCCAACCCGCGCCCGCAGCCGGAGCTGCAGCTCTGCTCCCGCGGGTGGGCGCACCAGCAAGTCGTGTTCACCGCACGGCGCAGCCCGAAGGGGCTGCCGCTGTGCGAGGCGTGTGGAGGTCGTGATGGCTGATCAGTTCGACATCTTCAACCGGCCGCCGCTGTCCAACGGCACGGCGACCAGCGATGCCGCGGCGGAGGCCATCAAGCCCAGTGCCGCAACGCTGCGCGCCCTGGTGCTCGCCGCCGTTCGCAACTCCGGGTCCACCGGCGTCACGCGCCAGGAGATCGAGAAGCGCACCCAGCTCGAGGGCAACACGGTCCGCCCGCGCTGCATGGAGTTGCTGAAGGCGGGGAGCATCGTCGAGACCTCGCGCACGCGCGAGACCGAAAGCGGGCGCCAGGCGGTCGTAATCGTGGCGAAGGAGTTCGCGTCATGAGCCGACCGGCGCGGGCCAAGGTCGCCAGCGCTCGCGTCCTCGCCAGGCGCCTCGGCGTCCGCATCGAGATCGCGCGTGAGATTCGCTCGGCCTTCATCGCCGGGCAGACGAGGACGGATCTCCGACCCTTCCTCGACTTCGATGAGCGCCTGGGCGCGATGCGCTGCTGTCGCCGCACGGGCATCAAGCGCCCGCGCGCGTGCCCGCGACCGTCCACACACGTGACCTATCTCGTCGGCTTCTCGGGCCGGCTCGCCTACTGCGCGAAGCATGCAGCGAAGGAGTTCGCCGCGTGAGGGGCCTGGTAATCGATCTCTTCGCCGGCGGCGGTGGCGCTTCATTGGGGCTCGAGGCGGCCCTGGGCCGGCCCGTGGACATCGCGCTGAACCACGATCCTGTGGCGCTCGCGGCCCACAAGAAGAACCACCCGCTCACGCTCCACCTGGAGGCCGACATCTGGAAGGTGAAGCCGCTCGAGGCCACCAGGGGGCGACCGGTCGATGTGCTCTGGGCTAGCCCGGATTGCACCCACCACAGCAAGGCCAAGGGCGGGAAGCCGCGCAGTGACAAGCGGCGCTCGCTCGCATGGGCGGTGATCCGCTGGGCTGCCGCGACGAAGCCCAGGTTCGTGTTCCTGGAGAACGTCGAGGAGTTTGCCGACTGGGGCCCGCTCTACCCCGAAGGGACGGTCATCCGCGGCAAGGACGTGAGCGGGCTGCCAATCCCGGAGCGAAAGGGCGAGTCGTTCGATCGCTGGGTGCGGCGGTTTCGTTCCCTCGGATACCTCATCGACTTCCGCGAGCTCGTGGCGGCGCACTATGGCGCGCCGACGAAGCGCAAGCGCATCTACATCGTGGCGCGCCGCGACGGCGTCACGCCGCGCTGGCCGGCGCCGACGCACGGACCGTTCGGGCCGAAGCTGTGGCACCCCGCGGCCGAGATCATCGACTGGTCTCTGCCGTGTCCTTCGATCTTCGACCGCAAGAAGCCTCTGGCCGAAAAGACGCTCTGGCGGATCGCTCGCGGGCTGCGGAAGTACGTTCTAGAGGCGGCCGAACCGTTCATCGTCCATATCGACAACGGGAGCGTGCGGGACTCGTCCAAATCTATCCACGAGCCTCTCTCCACCGTCGTGACCAAGGCCCGTCACACTCTCGTGGCGCCGACGCTGGTGCAGACGGGCTACGGCGAGCGTGAGGGGCAGCAGCCGCGCGCGCTGAACATCCGCGAGCCACTGGGTACCATCGTGGCTGGTGGCTCTAAGCACGCGCTGGTGTCGGCGTTCTTGACCAAGTTCTACGGCGATCCGAATCGCAAGAGCGGCGGCGGCCAGGTGCTCGGGCAGCAGCTCGGCCTACCCATCGGCGCCATCACCGCGCGCGATCACCACGGGCTGGCCGCGGCGACGCTGATCAAGATGCGCGGGGAGTGCCACAGCGCCGACCTGCGCGAGCCGCTGCCGACCGTGACGGCGTCGGGTACGCATCTGGCCGAAGTGCGCGCGTTTTTGACTGCGTACTACGGCACCGAAGAGGCCGGGCAATCGCTGCTCGAGCCAATGCGCACGGTGACGACGAAGGGGCGGCTCGGCCTGGTCACGGTCCAGGGCTGCGAGTTCCAGATCGTCGACATCGGGCTTCGCATGCTCCGGTCGCACGAGCTCGCGCGCGGAATGCTTGGGCGTTTCGCCGATGGGTACGACCTCAGCGCGGCCGACACCGAAGAGAAGCGGATCGCCCTGGTGGGGAACATGGTCTGCCCCGAGCAGGCCGAGGCCATCATCCGCGAAAACGTCACCGAGGACGTGCGGAGGGCTGCGTGAGCGCCGCCGAGAAACAGGAGCCGTGGAACGAGTTCCGCGAGCTGCCCGCCCTCCTCTTGCCCAAGGAGGTGGCGGCGATCCTCCGCGTCTCTATTCAGACCGTCTACAACCGTAAGCACCTCGGCACCCTGCCCGGCGTGGTGGTGGACCCCTCCGGCCAGGGCTTCCTGGTTCGAAAGGCGATCCTGCTAAAGTCCCTGCAGCAGCAAGGGCGCTCGCCGACTCCAACCGAGGAGTCGTGAGATGAGCGTGAAGGTCAGGCAGTACCGAGGCAAGCCCGGAGTTTGGGAGGTCGACGTGGCCCTGCAGCTACCGGACGGCACACCGTACCGGAAGCGCGTGAAGGTTCCCAACGCCACGCGCGCTGGGGCCGAACGATGGGGCAACGATCATCTCAAGTACGTGCTCCAGCACGGCTCAGCTCCGGCGATCACCACCAAGGAGGCACCCACGCTCGAAGCCTTCAAGCCGACATATCTCGACTTCCTCCGAGGCGAGAGGCGCAAGCCCAGCTACATCAACTCGGTGGACAACATCCTCAAGTACCGGCTCCTCCCGAAGTTTGGATCCAAGCGGGTGGGCGCGTTCGAGGACGAGGACATCATCAGCTTGAAGGCAGACATGGAAGAGGAGGAGCTCTCGGCCAAGACCGTGAACAACTCCCTGGTGGTGCTGAACCAGGTGTTCAAGCTGGCCGTGAAGCTCAAGCACCTCGTCGCCATCCCGGTGAAGATCGACCTGCTCAAGTACGAGCCGCCGGAGATGGAGTTCTACGAGCACGAGCAGCTCACCCAGCTCGTCACCGCTGCAGGCGAGTACGACCCCCGCGCGCTCGCGCTGGTGCTGCTCGGCGCCGACGGGAGCTGCCGCGCCGGCGAGATGCTGGGGCTCGAGCGCACGGACATCGATCACCGCCGCCGGCTACTGCACATCCAGCGTTCGGTCTGGCGCGGCGAGGTGACGCTCCCCAAGGGCGGCAAGAAGCGCATCGTCCCGATGACCGCGAGGCTCTCCGCAGCCCTCAAGGCCATCGAGCACCTCATCGGCCCGCGGGTGTTCTACCGCGACCCCGAGAAGTCGGGCGTGGCACCCGAGCTGGCGAGCCAGCAGACGCTCCGCACCTGGATGGGTGCGGCGCAGAAGAAGGCGCGGCTGCGCGAGGACGGTGAGGCGGGGCTGCACATCCTCCGCCACACGTTCTGCAGCCACCTGGCGATGCGAGGTGCCACCGCCATGGCCATCAAGGAGCTCGCCGGGCACCGCTCACTGAGCACCACGATGCGCTACATGCACCTCGCGCCGTCGGAGAAGAACCGGGCGATCGCGCTTCTGGAGAAGCCGTGGCCGTCTGGAGAAATGCTGGAGAAGGAAGCCGCCGGAGAGAAAACCGGCGGGTGATTCACTGCTTACTGGCGTCCCTGACGGGATTCGAACCCGTTTCCGCACGCTTCTGGAAACCCAAGTCGGTCAGCGCCCTTGCTCGATTTTGGAAGCGGAAACGATGGTTTGAGTCTCGTCGGGGAGCCACGGTGGCTTACCGAGGTCTACCGCTGGTTAGCCGATTCGCTGGAGAAATACTGGAGAAGGCCATGATCACCATGGACACCTCGCCCGAGTTCAAGGCGCTGCTCGAGCGCCTGCGCGAGCAGGAGAACCTCGCCACAGAGAGCGACGTGATCCGCCGGGCCATCGCCCTCTACGACGCCGAGTTGGCGAAGAAGGGGGGCGCGGCCGCCAAGGACCGAGCAGGCCCCGGCCAACTGCCTGCCTATCCACGACCTCGAAAAGCTGGGCCGGTACCTTCACCCGCGCGGGACGTTTCGGCCCGATGGATCGCTTGCCTGCGAGGTCTGCTCCAACGCCGCGGCCTGGGTTGCCGATCCGAAGCGAAGCGGTCTGACCGACAGCTATCTGGTCACGCGCTGCGCGGACCACGTAAGCGTCGAGGCGAAGTGATCAGGCGCAGACGCCAGTCCCACCCAGCGCCGCCGCGTAGACCTCACGCTGGCGCCAGGTGTCCTCGGCGTAGTTGTGGCCGGTGGTGTGGTCGTCCACGTGGTCCGCGCCCAGCTTGATGTCGTGGAGCTCGCCGGGGGCGCCGTGGTTGTAGGCAGCCATGGCGATGCGGCGCAGCTCCTCGGGGCTGTGCTGGGCACCGCGCGCGAGCTCGGCCGCGGCGATGGCGCGCAGCCCGGTGACGTAGATCTCCGCGGTCTCGTCGACGTTGCTGTCCGGGTCCATCCCGTCGGCGTGGCCCTCGAGCCAGGGCTCGTGACTGCGGTCGTCGACCTGGCCGAGACCGTGCCCGTGGCCGTCGTCGCCGACCACGTTCTTGCCGCGGGTCTCGCGCCAGATGAGCGCGGCGATGTCGAGCGCCAGGTCGTCAGCGCTGATCAGCTCGCAGGCGTGCTTCGCAGCGGCCGCGGCGATCTGCGGTGCCCACCGGGCCACCAGCGGCGTGGAGGCGCACGCTCGAGCAACGTCGTCGACGAGGGCCATCAGCCGAACCTCCCGAAGGACCTCAGGAACGCGTAGAAGCCGCCGGCGAGCAGCGCCAGACCGCCCACCACCCCACCGACCGCGACCGCATGGCCATGGACGACCAGGAGCGCGCCGCCAGCTCCGGCGGCCGCGCCCGTGGTGAAGGTGACGAACGTGAAGCGGGGCATCATCCACCTCGAGGAAAGAGAAGCTGGGCGGTTTGCCGGCTGTCGTTGGACCGGGTTATTTCGGCGCGCGGGCTGGATTGGGACCTACGCGCCAGGACCACCGTCCCAGTGGGCCCTCGGGGCGCTGGTCAGGCGCCCTTGGCTATGGCCGCTCCTACTCGCCGACGAAAAGCGTGCCGACGCTGAAGTGCGTGGAGTCGTAGCTCCCGGCGCCGCCGATGTGGCCGCTCGTCTCCACCGTGAAGATGCCGGCGTCGTCGGGGAGCTTGTCGATGGCGGCCTTGATTTGGTCCGCCACGAAGTGCGGGATGCAGTGGGGCTTCGCGGCCTCCACGTCGAGCGCCTTCTTGATGCCGGCCTTCGTCTTGTTGTGCAGCTTGAAGCTCCAGCTCATGTGCTGCTCCTCGTTGTGGCCCTCGCGGGCCGGTTGATTGCGGGGCCCCGAGTCGAACGGGGGTCACCGGGTAAGGGACCCGGCATGCTGCCCTTGCACCACCCCGCGACAGCTCAGGCCGCGGCGGCCGCCGGCGAGCCGTTGGTGGCCACGAGCGTGGAGCCCGCGGGCAGAGGCTGGCCGTGTGGGACCACGAGCATGTGGCCGGACGCGAGCTTGACGATCTGGCCTGGCAGCGCCAGAGGCGGATTCCCCGAGGCCCTCTTGGCCTCGATGAGATCGTGCGTGGCACCGACCACCACCTGCGCGAGCCGCTTGGCGGCGGAATCGCCGAGGATGCCGGTGAGTTCCTTGGTGAGCACGGGTCCGAGGCCCTCCTGGACCTGGCCCACGAGCGCGGGCTGCATGTGCGCGATCGCATCGCCCAGCGGCGTGCCGCCGGCGACGGCCGACGCGAGCGCCTGCAGGTCGCCCGAGGTGAGCACCACCTTGACCAGGTCCTCGCCGATGTTGCCCGCCGTGTCGATGATGGCGTCGAGGCGCGCGTTCTTGGTGTGGACGTTCACCGCGCGCATGTGGCCAACCACCCACGCGCTCGCGAGTCCCACCACCGGAACCAGCGCGACCTTGATGCCCCAGAGAACGAGCGGGTTCACGTGCGGCCCCCGCCCTTGAAGGCGAGCTGCGCACGATGGATGCGGAACGCGGCAATACGCCGCACGATCACCGAATCGCTCGGGGCGATGGGCGGCGCAGGCGCATCTCCGGGCTGGCCGGCGTGGGCCGCCTCGACGGCGTCGAGCGCGCACTCGGCGAGCTGGGGCGCCGTCGCGGCGGCCTGCGTGGCCACGGTGGCCATGGCGGCCTCGAGCTGCTTGAGGGCGTTGGCCTCGATGTCGGCCGAGCTCGAGCCCACGATCGTGGTGTTATCCACCGCGTGGGTGATGGCCTGCTCGGCCGCGGGCAGGAGCTGCTGCACCTCTGCGGTGCCGCAAGCCTCGAGGCCGGGGCCGGCCGTCTTCAGCGTGGTGCAGCTCGACGCGAGGACCAGGACAGCGGACAGCATTGCGTACTTCATGGGTGTGCTCCTTCGGTGCCCGCGCCCGCGGGCGAAAGTCAGGTGTCGTGGCCGATGCGATGGCGGCCAGTTCCGCGCGCCGGAACGCCGATGCCCAGCTGCGTCTCGACGCGCACCAGCCGCGCCTCGTGGTCCGCGTGGGCCTCGGTAAAGGCGTCGATCTTTCGGTCGAGCTGGTCGATCGCGCGCTTGAGCAGGTACCCAACGAGCGCGAGCAACGTCACGATGACGAAGCCCACGGCAGCCATGAGCCACTTCAGGAGCTCGGCCTGGTCGACGGTCATGGGCCCCATCGTCGGGGCGGTCGTGGACAAACTCGGCGGAGGATGTTCCGACTAGTAGTTCATCACCCGTGCCTTGAACGTGCCGCTTAGGCTGGCGGATGAGGTCGTGACGTTACAGGCGTGGATCTGCACCGTGTTGGCAGCCGACACGTAGCAGGTGGACTGGATCGCAGTGCTTGTCGCGCCGCTCGTGTTCGAGTCGCCCATGTGGCAGCTCGAGGCGACGGCCGCACCCGTGCACCCCGATGACAACAGCACCGACACGCACGAGTTCGCGGGAACCGTGGTCGTGGTCACGGTGGCGCTGCACGAGCCCATCCAGGTAATCCCGCCGATCCCGGCCGTCGATGGAGAGCTGATGGTCACGCCGTTCGCCCCAGGCGTGAGCGCGATCGAGGTCGTTCCAGTCCCTGCCTTCAGTGCGATCGAGCTGCCCGTGTTGTGCAGCGTGAGCGTGAAGCCTTCGTTGAGCGTCGGATTGCCAGGAATCGTGCCGGCCTCGCCGATGTCGATGTCGAGCCCGTGGTACGCGTACTGCTGGACCTGCTTTCCGAAGCGGGAGATCAAACCGCTGTTCACGTCGAACTGATAGCCGATGTAGTTCGCGCCCGTGTTGTCAGGGTAACCGGCCCAGACGTACGCCCCGTTGTTGCCCGCGCTCGGAGCGAGGAGCTGCAGGCCCCATCCCGAAGAGGCGGTGAGCACGTTGCTAACGAGCGTCCAGTAGTTCGTGCCCGTGGCGAGGCCGCACGTTGCCGGCGATTCCCACGCCGACGCCGCTGAGCCCGTGGCGCACATGACCTGCCCGGCGAGTGTCGGCGGGCTCGCTGGCACATTCCCGTTGGTGCAGTTGGCCGCCGTGTCGAAGACGATGGTCCCACCCTCGTTGCAGAGGATGTAGGTGCTCGAGCCGTAGTTACCGCCCAGCCACGAGTCGATCGTACGGCCAAGGATCATCGGCTTAAGTACCAGGGGCGGGAACGCCGTGATCTCCATCCGATGCAGCTCGCGCACGGGCGCGGGCGCGTAGCCGGCCTCGGCCCAGGTGGTCTTCTGCGGAGCAGTCACGCACGCAGCGAGCGAGAGCGCGAGGGCCAACGTAACGATTCGGTTCATATCGATTCTCCTCACTGCGCGATGGGCTCGATATCGATGAAGCAGCCGGGCTGGAGGTAGGTCAGGGAGCGGTCGAACGAATCGCCGCGCACCCAGGCCGAAACGGAGACCCAATTGCCACCGACGGCCGAGATCACGTTCACGTGCCACGAGCTCAGGCCCTCCCAGAACAGCGAGTACGTGTGCCCGGCGGTCACCTGGATCGAATCCTTGAGCACCGCGTCGATCACGTCGGTGAGCATCAAGTTGGTGCCGTCCGGGCTCACCGCCGCGATGTCCGTGAAGGACTCGCACATGGGGCCCGTGGAGACGATGGCGCCGGCCGTGTTGTCGTAGAGAAAGACAAAGACGCCCTGGCCCGGATTCACTCCCGTAAGCCGCACCCGAGCCTCGACGCGCACCGGGCCCGAAGCCGCCGGGGTGTAGAGATAGTTCGTGGCGCCGTAGGTGCTGGGCTGCGCGCTCTTGGTCGTGGTCGTCGTCTGGACGTAGGGCCCGGGGGTCGTCGCGTTCGCCTCGAGCTGCGCACCCCAGGCGTGGAAGGTCTGAGCGCCCAAGGTGGTGCTCTGCGCGGGATCGAGGCAGTTCACGCCAACGGCGATGTTCCACGTCGCGGCGGTGAGATTCGGAGTGGTGAACCAGAACCGCTGCCACGCCGTGGTGAGCACACACTTACGCTCGTAGTAGGTCGAGCCATTCCAGACCATCAGGTAGACGGTCACGTTGCCGCTCGCGCACTTGAGCCAGCAACTGAAGGTGTACGGCACCGCTGAGACTGTGCCCGACTGGAGACAGACGCTGGCCTGGCTCGCGCCCACCGATGGAAGCGAGATCGACTCGGCGGTCGCATTCCCGTCCGGCGCCACGATCGCATTCGCGGTGACGGTCGGCGCGGCGACGCCCGTACCTGACTTGCTCCAACTCGCGTTGTCGAAGGCCTCGCTCTGCAGCAACAGGTTGCTGCCGTTGAACGTGCCGGAGAATTGGGCCTGGCCGTCGAAAACCTTGTTCCCGAAAGGGATCGCGTTCCCGCTCGGCAGGTAGAGGTCGTACGCGGCCTCGTACCGGCAGGCCATGCGCATGAACGTCTCGAGCTGACTGCCCTTCACGTTGGCGGCCGCGGCGAGCTGGGTGGTGGTGATCCCCGACAGCGCCAGCAGCGGCACGGTGCCCGCGCCCGTGAGCTTGCTGGGGTCGATACCGGAGGCCAGGTTCGCGTTTGAGAGCGCGGTGCCGGACCAGTTCGCGTTGTTGATCGTCACGCCCGACGGGAGCGCGCCCGTCGCGAGGTTGGCCAGCGCCAGCGCCGTCCCGCTCCAGTTGCCGTTGTTGATGGTGATGCCGCTCGGCAGCGCGCCTGTGGCCAGGTTCGCGAGAGCCAGGGCGGTCCCCGACCAATTGCCGTTGTTGACGGTCGTGGTCGCCGGGATCGCGCCGGCCGCCAGCTTCGAAAGCGAGAGCGTCCCTGTGAAGTTCCCGTCCGCGACGGTGACCGCGCTGGCGCCGGTGGGCAGCGCACCCGGGTTGATGCGCACCGGGTCGATGTTCGCGTTCGAGAGGTTGCCGGAGATTTTCGAGCCGGTGATGCCCGAGGCAAGATTGGCGTCGGCCAGGGCCGTGCCGCTCCAGTTCGCGTTATTGATGGTGATCCCGGAGGCCAGCGCTCCAGTGCCAAGTTTCGAGAGGGCGATGGCGGCGCCCGCGACGATGTTCCCGTCGCTGACCGTCACCGCGCCGGCCCCGGTCGGGAGGGCTCCTGCGGCGAGCGAAGAGAGCGCCAGCGAGCCGCTCACCTGCGTGCCCAGGTTGATGGTGCCGCTGAGCGCGCTCGCGGCGTAACCCGAACCCAGGCGCGCAGCCGCCACGGTCCCGGTGCTGATGTTCCCGCCGTCGACGACGACAGAGGCCCCCAGCGTGCCGGTGGTGATCTTCCCGGCATCGATGCCGCTCGCGAGCTGGCTGTTGGAGATCGTGCCGCTCAAGCTCGAGGTCAGGTACCCCGCGCCCAGCCGCGCAGCCGCGACCGTGCCCGTGGAGATGTTTCCGCCATCCACCACCACCGCGCCGCCCAGCGTGCCCGTCGTCACCTTGCTCGCGTCGATGCCGCTCGCCAGAGCGGTGTTCCCCACGGTGCCCGCGGAGAGCTTGGCGCCGTCGATGCCGGTAGCCAGCGCTGCGTTCGCCACCGAGCTCGCGCCCAGCAGCGACCCGTCGAGGGTGCCGGTGGTGAGGATGCTCGCGCTGATGCCGCTGGTGGCGAGCTGGGTGTTGGTGAGGGAGTGGGCGGCGATCGCCGCGGCCGCCACGCTGCCACCCGCCAGCAAGGAGCCGTCGAGCGCGCCGTGCGTGAGCTTGCTGGCGTCGATGCCGCTGGCCAGGGCCGTGTCCTGCACGGTCGTGGTGCCCAGGAGCAGGCCGTTCAGAACGCCGTGCGTGACCTTCGTTCCGTCCAGTCCAGACGCGATCTTGGCGTCCACCACCGACGCGTCGGCCAGCTTCACCGAGCCGTCCACCGACCCGGAGATGAGGCGGCCGCCGTCGAGGCTGCCCGTCGCGCGCGTGAGATCCACGCTCGAGGGCTTCAGCACAGGGGCTTTGAAGAGCCGGTAGTACCTTGATCACCTCCGCGACTTCGGTCCGAAGACGACGCCGCCGGCGACATCCAGCGGCCCCTGCGGCGGGAGCTGGCCGCGGCGGAGCTGGTCGAGGTACCCGAACGTGCGCTGGCCCTGGCCGCCCAGCCCCAGGCTCGTGGTGGTCAGCGTCTCGAGCAGCGAGAGCAGGTCCTCGTCGCCGGTGGTGCCATCCTCCCAGTTCTTGAGTGCCTTCTGCAGGCGGCGCCCGGACTCCTCGAGGAGAGCACCCTGCGGCGCGGTGCGCACCGACACCTGTTTGCCCTCAACGAGCTGCTCCGCGGCCGAGCCCACCAGCGGCAGCGTGTTGAGCGGCTCCAGCAGCGCCCGGCGCATCACGTAGCCGGTGGTGCCCAGGTCGCGGAAGAGCAGCGCGCGCTTGTCGTCCTCTTCTTTGTGCCCGCGCCCGGCCAGGTAGCCGCCCACGGTGCCGATGGCCGCCATGGTGATCCACTTTGCCGCCAGGTCCGCCGCCGAGCGTGGGTTGCTCCACCCGTCGTCAGCCGCGCGCGCGAGCGGGGCCTGGATCCAGAGGTTGTACATCTTGTTCGCGTAGCCGTAGAGCACCGCCGCCGTCTGCG
>Ga0134128_10004417_pt1 | contig 17209 bp, 13 predicted proteins | sample KB31754_FD_96462 | JGI IMG/M metagenome (GOLD analysis project Ga0134128, IMG submission 96462) | Terrestrial soil microbial communities with excess Nitrogen fertilizer from Kellogg Biological Station, Michigan, USA - KB3-175-4 | ecosystem: Environmental > Terrestrial > Soil > Unclassified ... | reverse complement strand
TTTATTTTTCTTTTTTCGCAAAAACATCCTCAAATATAGCAGTGGGACACCCATTTTCAAAACCCCATCCAGTAAAATCAATACTTTCAGAGCACGTTTTTAAAAAGTGCGTAAAACAGGAGGCATGTATAATACGTTCAATGGTGATCGCAAACAGACCCTGTGCCCTGTTTTTTAAAAAAAAAATAATTTTTGAAATCTTTCTTTCCCAGTACCTATTTTTACGATAAATCATTTTATTAATTCCAAACCTTCATCTTTGTAAAAAAATCATTGAATAATTAATCAAATCATGACCAAAAAAATTGCCATTATTGGTGGTGGAAATTTAGGATCTGCTATCGCTGAAGGATTATTAAAAAGCAAGTTTTGCAAACCTTCGAACATTACGGTTACCAAAAGGAACATTAACACATTGGAAAAATTAAAAGAAAAAGGCGTAAAAATTACTTCAGAAAATGCAAGTGCTGTAAAGAGCAGCGAATTAGTTATACTCGCCGTAAAGCCTTACCAGGTAAGCGATGTATTGAATAGTTTTAAAGATCAGCTTACACAAAAACATACTTTGGTTTCTGTAATAACAGGCGTATTAATTGAAGACATTGAAGGTATTATCCAAACGAAAATTCCTGTTTTCAGGGCCATGCCAAATACTGCAATTTCTATTGAACAAAGTATGACTTGCTTAAGTTTTACCAACGCTTCACAAACAGAAATTGATTTCGTAAAACAAATATTTTCAACTTTGGGAAAAGTAGTGGTCATCGATGAGAAATTAATGGAAGCCGCTACGATTCTTGGCGCTTGTGGAACAGCTTATGCCATGCGTTTTATTCGTGCAAGTATTCAGGGAGGAATTGAAATCGGGTTTGATGTAAATACTGCAAGCTTAATCGTAGAACAAACTGTAAAAGGTGCTGCTGAATTATTATTGCAAAAAGGCTCGCATCCCGAACAGGAGATTGATAAGGTAACTACGCCAAAAGGCTGTACTATAGCTGGTTTGAACGAAATGGAACACCAGGGATTTAGCTCTTCATTGATAAAAGGAATTGCTGTTAGTTATAAGAAGATCGCAAAAAGCTGATGCTTTGTGGAATTACAATAGTTATTAAAACTTTGTTTACTGTTAATTCTTCCGCCCCGAATGTGAAGAGTTAAAATGCATTTTGTTTATTGAGTAAATTTGTGACGGAATTTTAAAATAAGCGTGAAAGATGATAAAAAGAACAAAATTGTTTCTCAATAAAACCGTACTACTTTCCCTGATAACTTTCTCTTTCTTTTCAATAGCTCACTCACAAAAATCTTCTGTATTGAAAAATGGTACCTGGCGCGCAACAATTAATCGCACAGATGGCCAGCAAATCCCTTTTACTTTCCAGGTAAAAGACAGCGCAGGAAAGAAGATTATTTATGTGGTAAATGGCAAAGAACATTTACTCGTTGATAGCATTGAAACCCGTGCTGATTCTGTATTTATTCAAATGCCATTTTTTGAATCCGGCTTTAAAGCTAGAATTTTAGAAGATGGAAATCTTGAAGGAGTTTGGTTAAAACAATATGGAAAAAGAACTCAAATTTTACCTTTTGAGGCAATTAGAAATGAAGAACGATTTGCAATTTCCAAACATCCTGTTGCAGATATTTCAGGAAGATGGTCAACAGATTTTGTAGAGAATGATCATGTTACCAATATTGTTGGAGAATTTGTTCAAAAAGGATCTCATTTAACCGGGACTTTTCTCGATCCAACCGGAGACTATCGTTTTCTGGAAGGCGTTGTAAGTGGTGATAGCTTAAAGCTTTCTACTTTTGATGGCGCTCATGCTTATTTATTTACAGCCAAAATTGATAATGCTGATAAAATTTCCGGTGGCAAATTTTATTCAGGAGCAAGAAGCATGGAAGACTGGTCAGCAAAAAGAAATGAGAATGCAAAACCTGAGAATGAATTTGAAATGACAAAATTAAAACCAGGTGCACAAAAATTAAATTTCATATTTCCGGACAGCAACGACAGCAGTGAAGTTTCTATTAACGATAAAAAATTTAAAAACAAAGTTGTATTGGTTCAGATACTGGGATCCTGGTGCCCGAATTGTATGGATGAAACAAAATTCTTAAGCGATTATTATAATAAAAATCACAGCAGGGGATTGGAAATAATTGGCCTTGCTTACGAACGCACCACAGATTTCAAAACGTCTCAAAAAGATTTGCTTCCTTTCAAAAAAAGATTTCATGTTCAATATCCGATTTTGATAACAGGTGTAACAGTTTCGGATTCATTAAAAACAGAAAAAACTTTGCCACAGCTCGAAAGTATCAATGCATTTCCTACAACAATTTTTATTGACAAAAAAGGAAATGTTCGTAAGATCCAAAGTGGTTTTAGCGGCCCTGCTACAGGGAAACATTATGAAGAATTCAAAAAGGAATTCAATGATATTGTAAATGAATTGCTTTCAGAATAATGAGAATAGTGTTCAGGTGGAGAAGTTTAAAGCTGGTTTTATTTTGTAAAAACATAAAAAATCAAAGGCTTTCCAACGATTGGTTCTCTTTGATAAAAGAAATAATTTTATCAGTTGCACCGGCATTTTTATAAACATATTCTTTTGCTGCAATGCTTCTTGAAATTAATTCTTCTTCATTTTTTAATAAATCATTGACGACTTTCTCAAGTTCAATTGCATTGGAAATACTCATCGCCCCGGAAGTTGCAATCATTTCTTCTGCTTCAAAGTTTTTATCGTATTCAGGACCAAAAATTACCGGCTTCCCATACACTGCGGCTTCCAGGATATTGTGAAGACCATCAGAGCCAAACCCCCCACCAATATACGTTATAGTCGCATAATAATATAATCTGGACAGCATTCCGATGTTGTCAATGATCAAAGTATTGTGTTCTCCAAATGGTTCATTTTCCTTAATTGCATTGAGTTGATTCAACCAATCAGAATAAAAAACTGACTGGGAAAATTCTTTCTTTACATCCTGAAGGTTTTCCCGATCAATTTCATGCGGCGCTATAATAAATTTTATTTCAGGATGGTTTCTTACAAAATGTGTCCATTCTGTTTCATCTTCTTCCCACGTGCTTCCGGCAACAATTACCTCGCTGTTTTTACAAAACTCTTTAATGGCCGGAACTTCTTTAAAATTTTCAGAAATATGAATCACACGGTCACATCTTGTATCTCCTGAAACGGTAATTTTTTTTGCCGGAATTAATTTTTCCAATTGCTTTTTTGAAGCTTCATTTTGAACAAAAAAATGAGTAAAGCATTCCAGCATTTTTCTATAAAAGCTTCCATACCATTTAAAGAAAACCTGGTTGCTTCGGTAAACCCCGGAGATCATCAGCAAAGGAATTTTTTTGAGTTTGATCTCCTGCAAATAAAAATGCCAGTATTCATATTTTACCCAAAGAACTAAATCAGGTTTTATTACACTGATCCATTTTTTTGCATTCGATTTTGAATCCATCGGCAGGTAAAAAATGTTTTTAAAATCTTTTTTTTTCACAATTTCAAAGCCGGATGGAGAAAAAAATGTAAGCACAATATTTACATCAGGAAATTCTTCTTTTATTTTTTCTAACACCGGACGCCCTTGTTCAAATTCTCCAAGACTTGCACAATGCATCCATATTGTTTTGCCTTCAGGCGATGTTTTTTCAAACGCTTCCAGGGAAGAAAAAATATTTTTTCTTCCTTCAATCCACAACTTTGCTTTTTGATTAAGAAAAGAAACGAAATAAATACCTGCTTTATATACGAGGAGAAAAAGATGGTAGAATAAAATCAAGAATGAAAATTTTGCTACAAATCTAAAAGGTAATTTTTAAATTAATGAAGTTCAGTTACGGGTTAGTATCGTTTACATTTTTAAATAGTATTATGGGGGAAGTAATAAAGTTATATGCCTTTAAAACTTTTTTTTCTTTGCAAAAGCTTTTAAATATTGCCTCGCTAAAATTCCTGATTCTTTTAAATCTCCTTCATTCCAGTTTCCGTCAGAAGCAGCGCCAGACACTAATACAGAACAGGTTTCATCTTTATCAGAAACTGACCATGTAATCCAGCTTATTTTATTTTTCTCTGACCAATCAATCCATTTTTGCCATTCATCCTGGTTAATCTTTCCATTGCCGCTTGCTTCCATTCCGGCCGATTCTGAAATGAAGATGGGTAATCCTTTTTTTAATGCACCATCTGCTCTGTCACGTAACTCCTGTTTATGTGTGGCAGCATAATAATGCAAAGTATACATCAGGTTATTGTATCCTTTAATGGGATCACTGGCAGGCAGATTCACATCCTGGTCCCAATGAGGACAACCAACTAAAATAACATTGTTTGTATCAATAGCTCTGATGGTTGCAATTACCTGTGTAGAATAAGCTTTTACATCTGCCCATGAATCATATTCAGGCTCATTAAAAATTTCATAAATAATGTTAGGATATTGATGATATTTTGCTGCCATTTCTTTAAAAAAAGTTTTTGCTTCGTCAAGCCTTATGTGATGACTATGCCAATCAATAATTACATAAATTCCTTCTTTAATAGCAGCATCAACAACAGCTTCAATAGTTTCTTTTGACCACTCCGGATTTTCGATGTAACCATTTTTTGGCTCAACCCCCATCGCAGCTCTTACCACTGTTGCGCCCCAGTCTTTATGTAATGTCTTTACCGCACCTGCATTGTAAAAACGTGGCCACAAATTGTGCCATCCAAAACTCATTCCCCGCAATACAACATCATTTCCATATTGATCTTTCAACTGGGTTTTGTCAACATGTAATTGGCCGTGAACTTTTACTGGCTGAGCATTTGCTGAAACAGTAATTAAAAAAAGCAGAGCTGCAATAATTGTTTTCATTTTGGTTTTAATCATTTGATTAAATTAATAATTCGTTTCGAAAGTTACCGGATTTAAAAAGAGGTAATTTCTTTTCTCCTTGATATAAATTTTTCTACTCGCTTTTCTCCTTTTTAGCAAATGTTTCAAAAGCATCATAAACTGCTTTATGAAGAATAGTTGCATGATTTTCCTGCGGGAAATATTGAAAATGCACCATGGTATTTTTGCCTCTATTTTTAAGAATAGATTGCAATTGATGTACATCATTCACCATTATCTTTTCTTCATTTCCAACAGCAATGTAAACGTCTAAAGTATTTCCTGGAACCACCAATTTAGCTTTCAATAATGATTCATTATCCCACCAAAGGCTTGGGCTTACAATTATATATTTTGTAAAGAGGTCGGGATTTTTGAAAAGAATTTCTGTTGCCAAAAGCCCGCCTAACGATTGGCCAATCAGTGTTTTCGAAGAATTGGTTCGGTAATGATTTTCTATAAACGGTTCTAATTCTTTCCGGATAAATTCTATAAATTTTGCGGATCCTCCTGAAGTCGGTAACTCTTTTTTATCTTGCATAACACTTGTTGGAAAAGTGAAATCTCTTTTTCGGTCTACATTTGCGATGCCTACTAAAATTGATTTTGGAAGAATATCAACCCAGGGAAAGTTTAAAAATTGAACAAGCCCGGCAACATGAATAAAATCTTCATCAGCAGAGCCATCGAGTAAATAAATTACAGGATATTGTTTGTTGTCTTTTTCATTGTAACCTTCGGGAAAATAAATATTCAGTATTCTTTTTTCTCCAAGAATTTTTGACTGGATCTCATTAATTCTTCCCAAAACAAACGGACGATTTTGTGCTGTCGTGCTGTCCTGTGCTTTTATATGAGATGTATTAACAGTGAAAAAAAATATCAGTAAAATTAGTTTCATTTAGAAATTTTTAGTTCTTTTTTTATTCCTTATCAAGAAATTCCTGGATCAGGTTAGCAGCGTTAAAGTTAGGCCAGATATCGTTTTCTAAAGATTCAATTGCTCCAAGATAAGTACCATGGCCACCGGGGAAAATTACCAGTTCATTGTTTGGAAAATTGCGATGCATCTCTACAGCATGTTCAATGCTGCCAACATCATTATTCCCATTGATGATTAGTGTGGGCACCATGATCGATCTTATTTGTGCATCTGTCCATCCCTTGAAATTCTTCATTCTTTTTACATCTTTATTGAACATATTCAACAGCAAATCCGGACTATTGTTCACTTGCAAAAAACTTTCTCTTAAAGCCTTTGGCATATCATTAAGTGTGGCAGTATCAAAGCCTTTCCAGAATTCCGGAACCACGGCATCGGATTTATAAAAAATCGATGCGAGAATGATCTTATGAACCAATCCGGGATGACGCAACGCTATCTCAATCGTTGTTTGTCCGCCATTACTAAAACCCAGGAAATCGGCTTTTGGTATTTTCAAATGTTTCAAAAGTGCGGCGACATCATCTGCATCCTGTTCAAAAGATAAATCCGAATCCCTGTCGCCGGTTCTTCCGTGGGCCTGCATTTCAACAGCAATCAATTGCCGTTGTTTTGCTAGAGCGGGAATGATATTTCCAAAGCTGGTTTGGATCGTGGAGCCACCGCCGTGAATCAATACCAGCGGTTTTCCTTCGCCATAAATCTCATAATAGATTTTCAATCCATTCACATCAGCTTGATCGTTTTTAAAATTTAAATGAGTCATTATGAAAAATTGTTTTTGAGTGGATAAAGAAAAAAGTTTTATTCATTTTCTGAAATGGCATCAAGAGTTTCCGTTCCTGTTTCCAGGAAGATCATTTCATCATCAGGCAAAATTTCTATTTCACGTAAATGTTTTTGGGGAATTGCCTTATTCGTTCTGGCTTCAAGTTTTTTTATGGTTTCAAATTTTCCAATGATCGTATTTCCCCTTTTTGTTCCATCTTTCAGCGCAAACATTGCCTGCTGGTGAGCTTTGCCTGCTGCAGACAATGCTAATTCCACTTTATCCATATTTTCAAGGAATGTTACGAATTTATTATACAACTCTCCGCATTGACGAAAAATCTCTTCAACATTTTTCACCTGGTTTTCTTTTTGCCAAAGGATCTTTACCACTTTCAAAGTGGCGACTAAAGTTGTCGGAGTAATCAGTACAATTTTTCTTTTCAAAGCATGTTCAAATAAATCAGAATTCTGATTTAAAGCGAGTGTCAGAGCCGATTCTACAGGCATAAACATAAAAACGTAATCGGGTGAATGCAAACCGGAAAGAGATTGATAATTCTTGTCGGCGAGTTTATTGATATGTGTGGTTATATTTTTTAAATGCTGTTGTAAATATTCTTTTTTTTCTGCCGCTGTTGGGGCATTGAAATAATTTACATAAGCATTTAATGAAACTTTGCTGTCGATGATGATGCATTTTTTATTGGGAAGTTTTAAAATAAAATCCGGCCTGCGATTAATTTCCCCTTCTTCATCGCGGTACATTTCTTCACGATTGTAATCGATATATTGTTGTAAGCCTTCTGCTTCAAGGATCATGTTTAATCGATCCTCGCCCCAATTGCCTTGCATCTTAACTTCCGATTTTAAGGCAGTCGCTAAATTTTTTGCATCATCACTCAATTGAGTATTCAGTTTTTGAAGCGATTCTATTTCTTTTTTCAGGGAAGTCATTTCCTGGATATCTTCCTTTCTTGTTGCTTCTACTTTATTTTTAAATTCAGAAAGATTATTTTTAAACGGATCAAGAATCGTGTTCAGTTCTTTTTTATTTTCATCGACAAACAATTTCTTTTTGTTTTCTAAAACTTCTGTCGCAATATTTTTGAATTGCTCCTGCGAACGGATGTGCAGCGCTTCCAGTTCTTCTTTAAAGGTTGTAAGTTTTTCATTAAGATACTTTTCCTTTTCCTGCAATTCAGTAAGCTGATTATTCAAAGAAAGTATTGTCTCTTCTTTTTTATTCAGAACTGATTCAGAATCTGATAATTTTCTATTGACAAAATCAAAGCTTTCCTTCGGAACAAGACTTTTTAATTTCTCTTCTACTTCTTCATTTGAAAAGCGTTTTGCATTTTCTAATTGCAAAGCAGAAATAGTTTTTTCTGCATCTTCCAATTTTATTTTTTGAACAAAATTTTTTTGGAGATTTAATCTGGAAATAAAATAACCCAGAAGAGCACCTGGGATAATAGCTAAGAGGTAAAGAATGACTTGCATAATTAGTTTTTAAATTTGTAAGACTTCGTTTTTGAACATTGAATTGTAACAATATTAATGAAAAAGCGTGGCTTTTATCTCACAAATCCGTTTACTAAAAGGAGTGTTTAATTGTTAATTTTTCCTAAAAACAAGTTTTCGGTTTTGCAGTTACGAAAACTTTCGTAGGTTTGTTCTACGAAAGTTTTCGTAGTTAAAGCAATAAATAAATGACAAATTCTAAATTCAGTAAGCCTACCGAAAGCGAAATGGGAATTTTGCAGGTGTTGTGGGAGCTTGGTCCTTCCACTGTTCGGGAAGTGCATTACGTTTTGTCTGAAACAAAAGATTCCGGCTATACCACAACTTTAAAGCTTATGCAGATCATGTATGAGAAAGGTTTATTAAACAGAAATGATGAAGCAAAGACGCACGTTTATTCTTCTGCGATAAAAAAAGAATCAGTGCAAAAACAAGTCGTGAGCAAAATGATCAATGGATTGTTCAAAGGCTCTTCTGCAAAATTAGTGATGCATGCTTTAGGCAATCACCATGCTTCAAAAGAAGAAATTCAGGAAATAAAAGAATATCTTGATTCAATGGAAAACGATGGAAATGTCAAAAAGAAAAGCGATTCAAAAAAATAATTAAAACCGGCATAGTTGATTAAATAATAAGATTATAAAACTTTAAAATGATGAATTTAATTAGCTCACTTTCCTCTCCAGTTGCTGTAGCCCTTGGTCATACATTAGTATATAGTTTGTGGCAGGCTTTTATTGTTTTTATTTGCCTGCGTCTTGTTTTAAAACTATTACCAAATGCTTCGTCGCGCATTAAATATGCTGTTTCCGGTTTTGCTTATCTCGGAATTGCTGCCTGGTTTATTGTTACCTTAATTTTGCAACTATCTGTCGCAGAAAAAGCACTTGTTTACCAGGAAACAATGACCAATATTGGCTTTCAACAAATTTCTTTTGATTCACACGAAACTGTTTTTTCTGTATTTTCTTTTTCTTATCTGAATAATTATTTACCCTGGATCGTTGCTTTCTATTTCATTGGAATGGGTTGGTTTACTGTAAGATTGATTTATAATTATTTTCAAACGAATGTACTTAAAACCAAAGGCCTTACACATTTGGATGAAGCCTGGCTGGAAAAAATAAAACAACTGGCTATGAAATTAAATGTTCAGAAAAGGGTTTGTGCATTTTTTTCGAACCACATTGATACACCAGTGATGATTGGATTTTTTAAACCAGTGATCTTGTTGCCGCTTGCTACGATCAATCATTTATCTACGCAGCAATTTGAAGCAATCTTGTTGCATGAACTGGCGCATATCCGCCGCAATGATTATTTAATGAACCTGTTACAATCGATTGTTGATACCATTTTATTTTTCAATCCTTTCACATGGTGGATCACGAAAAATATCCGCGAAGAACGTGAAAAATGTTGTGATGAAATGGTGTTGCAATTATCTGATCCCTTTCATTATGCCCGCGCTTTGCTGGCACTGGAAGAGCCTTTGCGCAATCACGCTCTGGTGATGACAGCCGTTGCAAAGCGACCACAATTATTACATCGAATTAAAAACATTATGGAAATGAAAAACAATCGTATCAATCTTCGTCAAAAGCTGGTTGCCCTGTTGGTAGTTATCAGCGCTTCATTTTCTGTTGCATGGCTTTCGCCCAAAGAAAATGAAATTGATGCTCAGAAAAAGCAGGATTTGAAAAAAGGCGTTGTAGTTGCTGACGCCGGCGGTTCAGCTCCTTTTAATACTATTTTCCCTTTTCGCTTATTACGTGATTCAAACCCTAAAGTTGTACCACCATTGCCTCCGGAAGCTCCGGTTGCACCTGTGGAGCCAAAAGCTTCTGAAGTTCCTGCTCTGCCACCAGTTCCTCCAACTCCGCCCGTGGTAAATGTTCCGTTACCACCTTTGCCGCCGATAGCACCGCTTGCACCAATGAACAATGATACGCTTCCTCCACTAACAAATTATTTCGATAGTAAGGAATGGAAGCAGCAACAGGAAGCCATTAAAAAGAGCACTGCAGAAATGCAAAAATATTTTCAGAGTGATGCATGGAAAAAGCAACAGCAGGCGATCAAAAAAAATTCGCTTGCAATGCAGAAATATTTCAACAGTCCTGAATGGAAAAAGCAGCAAAAAGAAATTCAAAAAAGTGCGGCTAAAATGCAGCAATATTTCAAAAGCCAGGCATGGAAAGAACAACAGGCAATGATTCAAAAAAATTCTGCTTCAATTCAAAAATATTTCAATAGTCCTGAATGGAAAAAGCAACAGCAAGAAATCCAAAAAAGCGCTTCCAAAGTGCAGGGATATTTCAACAGTCCTGAATGGAAGAAACAACAGGAAGAAATCCAAAAAAGTGCTTCGAAAGTGCAGGAATATTTCAACAGTCCTGAATGGAAGAAACAAGAGGAACTGATTCAAAAGTCCACAGATTCTATGACTCATTATTTTAAAAGTGATGCCTGGAAAAAGCAGCAGGAAAATATGCAGAAGTCATTTGCGCAAAACAAAAAACAACGTGATGAATCGAAAAACCAACTGCAAGAATTAAAAGCAACGGTTCAAAAACAGCAAGTTGAATTGCAAAAGCAACAGGAAGTACAAAACAAAAAACAACGCGATGAATCGAAAAAGCAACTGGAAGAATTGAACGCCGCTGTGCAGAAACAGAAAGCAGAGTTGGAAAAGCAACAGGAAGAAATGAAGAAAAGCATACAGGATCAAAAAGATAGTCAAATGGAAGAATTGAAGAAGAAGTAATTCAATCCAACAGTTTTAAATCAAAAAACTGTTGTTTTTATCACTGATATTAAATTGCAGAAATTTGATAAAAAAGAAGTTGTATGGAAGAAACATTAATTAGTGAAACCGGAAAGCTGTTCCTTATTTTTTGAAACATAAAAATGTATAGGCAAACTATGATGATGAAGGTGATGTTTTATACCTTCATTTCGCAAATCCAAATCATGTGGATTGTTCTGAAATGACCGATGATGATATTATTATTCATTATGAAAATAATGAGATTATCGGTTTGTTAGTATTAAATGCGAGTAAGAGAAATGATTTGAAATAAAGTAGTCGTTGCAGATTTAATGCAAAATACATTTAATCTTATTTCTTCATTTACTTTAGACAACCGAAATATTTCACGGAAAGTTTTCAAAAGCATTTTGCAAAGCACAAAGAAAAATCCATCTTTTCCTTTGTGCTTTTTTATCCAAAATAATAATTCAATTTATTCCTTTCTTCACTGCAAATAGCAATAGAAAAATTAGCAATTGAGACAGAAAAGGGAGCACTTGGAAAATCAGTATTGAAATCTCATGCTCGTGTTTTTGATTCTTTTATCATAAAGATTTTACGCAGGATAACCGGTATTTGAAAAATATTTTAATTCAATTATATCATTGGGAACCGGTCTTTCATTCCATGAAGAATGAATGGCAAGAGCTGCACCCATAGCCGTTGCCTGTGGCATTGATGCAGCAAAAATTTCCATATCAGGGAATGCTGAAGCAAGAAGATTCATGTAAATAGAATTCTTACTAAAGCCTCCGTCAACAAAAATTCTTTTGACGCTTGTTCCCTTCAGCACTAATTGCGTTGACAAATATTGTTGGTTCATAATATCCAGCATTAACTGGTGATACGCTTCTTTATCGTTTTTAAAATCATCCAGCTTTCTTTCTGCAAATACAGGATTTTTCAAACTTATTTCATTTCCTTGAAAATTTCCCTGCTTATTTCTTTTCTGAAGCTTTGCAATTATCTCCGGATTGAATTCCATCATCCAGTATCGGGTTATACTTTGATTAAAATGCTTACTGATTCTTTTTACCTGCTCCTCATGCTCGTTTCCTGCGAAAAGCCTGGAAGCCTTTACGGGCATACCTTTGTATGTCATAAAGCATAAACAATCACTTTCCAATTCTTCTTTTGTTAATGGCAAATGATTGAAGGGATTTAATGAAATACACCACGTGCCTGTTGACAATAAAATAAATGGTTCATGAAAATTTACAAGGTACGGGATCAATGCAGCAGAACTGTCGTGAAGGCCGATTCCAACAAGGTAATTGCATCCGGCCAATGTTGCGGGAACAACTTTATCACATGGGAAAATTGGAGAAAGTTTTTCAAAAACACCTTCTTTTTTTACCCAATCATGATATTCATTTTTCTGAAAATCCCAAAGATTGGTATGACATCCGATGCTGGTAATATCGCTGCAAAGATGCGAAGAGACCAAGAAGCTTAAATATTGAGGCAGATGAAGCGCATATTTTACCTGTTTAAAAAGGTGCGGACTTTCATATTTCATCCGGTACAATTGCATTCCTGAATTCAGGCTTCCTAACACCGGAGATGCAGTGCGGAATGAAAATTCTTCTTCTCCTCCATAAGTATCGTAAAATTGCTTCTTTAGATTTTCAGGATATGCCTTTAGATAATTGTATAACGGAGCACATGTCTGAAGTTGGTCATTAAGATAAACGAAACTGGCACCATAACTGCAAAAATTAACCGCTTTAATCTGAAAATCTTTTAACCTTGAAACCTCATGAAGAGAATCAAAAACCGATGATTTTAAACTTTCCAAATTTTCACAAGGAAAGCCATCTTCATCAGTTGTTTCAAAAAAGCGGGCTGATCTTTCGAAAACTATCTTATAATTTTCATCAAACAGAAAAAGTTTTTTGTTTGTTTTACCAACATCAAATATTGCAATGACATTTTGTTTGCTCATAATGGCGACCTCCCTGCTTTCTAAAACGGTTCAATCAAATGCAGTAAAAGAACAAATAATTAAGATTTCTGTTTCACAGTATATGCAGCCTTGAACGTTATATTTTTAATTTTCTTTAAATGCAATTAAATAAAATAAATGATTTCTTAACGTTAAACTACATGAATTAGCACGAATGAAGAAGTTGCTTTCTTGAACCCTCCTTTGGAGGGCAGGAGGCTACAATCCTGTCGCTACCGTCTTCAATCCTCTTTCATTAATTAATTCTTCTCTTACTTTTTCTTTTCTGTAAACCGATAAAGGATTTAATGCGCCACCAGAACGCAATCTTGCTTCCGCAACAAGTGGCCGTACGTCTGTGTTAAACGCTTGTTGAATTATTTCCTGTGCGGATACTACATCATTATTATTTTGTGCTTCCACTAATTTTTTTCTATCAACCAACAATGCTTTTGCATAAGCAATTTTAATCGCTTCAAGGGACTGCAGCAAATCTTCCAGCGGGTCTTTTACATTGTGTGATGCATCAATCATCCATGCTAAATCTGTTGCATGATTCATATTTTTTGCATCCATTCCTTCCACCAATTCATTAAAGATGAGAAATAACTGGTAAGGTTTTATACTCCCAACCGTAAGATCGTCATCGCCATATTTCGAATCATTAAAATGAAATCCGCCAAGCTTTCCTTCCATCAAAAGTAAAGCAACAATTTGCTCAATATTTGCATTTGCCAGATGATGGCCAAGGTCAACAAGCGTGTATGCTTTATCTCCAAGCTTTGAAGTATAAAGCAATGATTGCCCCCAATCGCCGACTGTCATTGAATAAAAATTTGGTTCAAATGCCTTGTATTCTACAAACATTTTCCAGTCATGCGGCAAAGCACTATAAACTTCTTCCAAACTTTCTAAGGTGTTCTGAAATGCTTTTCTGAAATTTAATTGTCCTGGAAAACAGGAACCATCACTTAGCCAAACTGTCAGCGATTTGGAACCAAGTTCCTTTCCATATTTTATCACTTCAACATTATGTTCAATCGCCTGTTTGCGCACTGCTTTATCTACATGCTGCATGGAGCCAAATTTATAACTCAATTTCTGTCCAGGCTGGTCCTGAAAAGTGTTTGAGTTCATTGCATCGAAACGCAAACCATTTTCTTTTGCAAGCGATTTTATACTTTCAGCATTCTCAGGAATATCCCATGGAATGTGCAATGAGATGGCATCCGCAGAACGCGTGAGTGCGTGAAGTAATCCGATATCTTCAATTTTTTCTTCCAGAGTGCGCGGCTCTCCACCGCCTCCAAATCTTCCAAATCTCGTACCTCCGGTGCCCAAAGCCCAACTGGGAATAGCAATTTGAAAGTCAGTCAATTTTTTTATGACATCTTTTGCATCACTAATATTATCAGCAATAAATTCATAATGTTTTTTATGAATTTTTAAAAAATCATCATTGTTTTTACTGATTAATTCTTTCTTCAATTTCATCTTTCAATTTTTTTATTTCAAATAAATTTATGGCAAATAAAAAACTTCCTTTAGCGGCTCACTTACCGGAGAATTATCACTGTTTGTTTCCATAATATCGTGCATAAAATCCCACCACTTTTGCATCACAGGATTGGAAGGTAATTCATTCAAAGCATCCGGATTTTCAGATTTCATTATTGCGAATAAATTGTTGGTTTTTTCGTCCAAAAAAATAGAATATTCGCTAATGGCTTTTGATTTTAATAATTCCTTTAAATCAGGCCACAACTCATCATGGCGCTTTTTATATTCCGCTTCAAAGCCTTTATACAACTGCATTTTAAAAGCAATTCTATATTCTTTTACATTTGAATCTGCTTTTTCAAAATTTTTATTCCTTTGCATAAAAAAACTTTGTTATAAAGATTGTATTGCAATGAATTTCTCTGACAATTCTAAATTTAAATTTTACAAACTTTTAAAAATTTCATTTACATTTTTCCAGTTCTTATTATCTATTTCTTCTAAATTTTTCAGCATTATGAAAAGAAGGTAATAAGGTCGAATAACTACTAAACTGTTTTGTTACTAAGGTTTGAAAACTTCCTAAATCAATCCGCCATTTTTGAATTATACAAAATTGGTTTTTCATAAAAATAAAAAGCCAACGATTATTTATTATGAGAAGAATTTTATCTGACAAATGCTGCTGCTACTCCACCATCCACATTCAATACATTTCCGGTCGATTTATTTAATAATCCACTAACAAAAACGAAACAGGCATTTGCAATATCTTCCGGCAAAATCGTTTCATTTAATAAAGTTCTTTTAGCATAATAAGCCGGCAATTCTTCTACCGTAATGCCATAAGCTTTTGCACGACCTTCAGCCCAGCCATTACTCCAGATATTGCTTCCGGAAATAACCGCGTCAGGATTCACCACATTTACCCTGATATTATCTTTTCCCAATTCCGCTGCATTTAACCGGCTCATGTGCAACTGGGCTGCTTTTGCGGCACCATAAGCGGAATTATTCGGACCGCTCACCAGGGCATTTTTACTGACAATATTTAACACATCACCACCCATTTGCTGTTTACGCATTATTTCAATTCCTTTTTGTGTAATAAAAAACTGCCCTTTTACTAATACATCGTACAATAAATCCCAATCATTTTCAGTGTGCTCTTCGATGGATTTCGAAATGGAAAGCCCGGCATTATTGACAATGATATCTACGCCACCAAAAGCAAGCGTCGCAGCCTGAAACGTTTTGTCTATCGTATTCACATCGGTGACATCGAGAGCCTGTGCAACAAAAGCATCCACGCCGTATTGCTTTTTAAATTCTTCTTTTGTCTGCTCTAATCTCTGCGAATTATTATCAGAAAGAACGATACAGGCGCCTTCATCTGCAAATTTCTTGGCTATTGCTTTGCCAATTCCACCCGCGCTTCCTGTAATTAACGCAATCCTTCCGCTTAATGATTTTGGTTTTGGCATTCGTTGTAATTTTGCTTCTTCCAACAGCCAATATTCAATATCAAAAGCTTCCTGCCGCGGAAGAGAAGTATATTCAGAAATTGCTTCTGCACCGCGCATCACATTAATGGCATTAATATAAAATTCCGCTGCTACTCTTGCTGTTTGTTTATTTTTTGCAAACGTGAACATGCCGACTCCCGGATATAATATCACAACCGGATTAGGGTCGCGCATGGCAGGACTGTTTGTATGTTTACAATTGTTGTAATAATCCGCATACATTTTCCGGTATTCCTGAAATTGTGGTTCAATCTTTTTCTTCAAAATAGAAATATCATTTATTTCTTCGTTTGCTGAAAGCCTTAAAACCAAAGGAGAAATTTTGGTTCTTAAAAAATGATCAGGGCAACTCGTTCCCATTGGCGCCAATCTTTCCAAATCATTTGAATTAATGAATTCCAGAACACGGTTATCGTCGGTAAAATGTCCAATCATTTTTGTTTCAGAAGAACAAAAACCTCTTAACACCGGAGCCAATTCTGCCGCTTGTTTCAGCCGGTTTTCTTTTGATAATGATTGATGTTTTGTTCCACCAAATACCGGTTTATTTTTTCGCATATTTTCTTCTAAATAATCAGCACAACGCTCTACCACTTCCAGCGTATTTACATAACAGTCATAAGACGTATCACCCCACGTAAATAAACCATGCGAACCCAACATAATGCCACGAATACCCGGATTTTCATCCAAACATTCTTTTAATTTAAGGCCCAAATCAAAGCCCGGCCTTTGCCATTCTACCCAACCAATTGAGCCGTTAAATAATTCTTCTGTAATTTTTTTACCATCTTTTGATGCGGCAATAGCAATGGCTGCATCAGGATGTAAATGGTCTATGTGTTTGAAAGGCAAAAATGCATGCAAGGGTGTGTCTATCGAAGGGGCTTTTGAATTTAAATCGTAGATGCAATGATTGAATAATTCTACCATCTCATCTTCATGTTCAATGCCACGATACACATTTTTCAGCGAGCGAAGTTTGTCAACATACAAAGCAGCCAGGCCACTTTTTTTCAAAGCGCCGATATCCCCGCCACTTCCTTTCACCCACATGATTTCTGTTTCTTTTCCCGTCAACACATCTTTTTCAATTGTTTTGCAGGAAGTGTTTCCACCTCCATAATTCGTTAACCGTAAATCGGCACCCAATAAATTGGAACGGTAAATCAGTAGCGCAACCTCATCACGATTCATCGATGCAGCTTTTTCATCATCCCATAAATAACTAACGTTTTTAAATTCTCTTGTTGAAATACTCATATTTTTATTTT
>Ga0134128_10004415_pt1 | contig 17212 bp, 6 predicted proteins | sample KB31754_FD_96462 | JGI IMG/M metagenome (GOLD analysis project Ga0134128, IMG submission 96462) | Terrestrial soil microbial communities with excess Nitrogen fertilizer from Kellogg Biological Station, Michigan, USA - KB3-175-4 | ecosystem: Environmental > Terrestrial > Soil > Unclassified ... | reverse complement strand
TGCGAAGCTGCCCCTCAATCGTGTTGCGAAGTTGGCACAATGCAACCTCCTCCTGCGGCGTCAGGTCTTGCTGGGCGAAAAGCCCTCTCAGATATGCATCGTTGCTCATCGTATGATTGCAGGCGTAAGGAGAATGCTTGCACGATATCGGGGCTTTGCTGCCCGGTTAAATTCATAGAGTTGCGTCGGTGGAGTCATTGTCGGATTCAACTGTTGGCCTACTTTGACTGCGCCGGGTGCAGGACCTGCGAAGAGCAAGTGCCATCGCACTGCATTCGGGAAATTGTGGAGCAATGAAGCAAACGTTTTTATGGCGATCTCGCCAAGTGCCTCAAGCTGACTTGGCGATTTCAACCAATGAACGCTCGGTTCAGCGACACTGACGTCGACAACGCGAACGAGCGATTTCTTTGAAACGGGAATGTCCGCGTGTTCAATGCGCGCGCTGAGATGGAAGCAAATAACGATCTCAACGGATTTCTCCGAACGATTGGATGGCAATCCAGCGACAACCAAGTCGGGGGTTATGGCCTTGGTTTTCGGCCACGCCCAATTCGTTTGCAGCCGGTGATGCTGAAACAACCGAACACGCGGTCTATTGGTCAACAAGTAGCCAGTGGCTATGCACGCCGAAACTGGAGCAAGCGGAAATACTGCAAAGCGATTGTCAAAGAGATCACCTTGCGAAAGAAACTTATGAACGGCCGCCTGCAAAGTCTTAAAAGTCTGCGGCCAAGCGGTAGTCGCGGAGGTCGTAACAATAGTGGGTTTTCGTCTCGGATAGTCAGGGGACAGGGCCGCTACTGTCTGAGCCGCATCAACAGGATGATCACCTTGCAATACCAAGACGTTCCATCCATGTGTGCTTCGCCCCCGTTCAGGCAACGAGACACGTACCCAAGCCTCGTGCTCGGAGCGCAGTTGCTTAATTGAGATGACCGTGTTCGTCTTCTTCTGCGCGTCGAATCGAAAATGACAGTTTTTACAAAGCAAAATCAGGTTGTCGTAGCTGTCTCGGTCTTTGGCTGAAAGCTTTCGATTTGCTCTTGGTCCTCTATCGCTGGACGCCTCGATATGAGCAATGTCGCCGATCACGACGATTGGGTCGTGGTCAGTCGCATCAACGACCAGGTCAACCCGGCAATCAGGAACGGCGCACTTTCCAGCGGCCCGTCCCCAGAGTATTTTGATCGTCCGCTCGCCATATCGCCTTGATGATTTCGAGTGCTTCTTCTTCATTGATGTGCCTCCACGATTCGATACCGCGCCGGATGCAGCGTAATTTGGCGCGAGTCTTTCAGGTCCAGAAGCTCCTGGCCGGTGAGTGAGCACGGCGCGTGGTTGTCGCCGACAACTACCATCATGGTTGAATCCGGTTGCTGGCCTATCAGTGTCCAGAGTTCGGCGGCGATCTCGACGCCGTTGGCGAGTTTCTGTTCCGTGACCCACATGCAAGAGATGAGTTCCCCTCCGGCGGCACGCTCCTCCCAATTGAACGGGCTCTCGGCCTTTTCAATCCAGCGACCATCAGGGTGCGTGAAGCATTTCTCGGCGGCATGGAAGCGGAAGCCGCGTTGCTTCGCGTAGATTTCAATGAGACTGGGTTTGGGCGGAGCCGGCGACTTCGGTTCTTCCTTCTCTTCCTGTTCGTCATCATCACTATCATCATCATGTTCCTCACCGTCACCATCGTCACTGCCTTCACTGGCAGCAGCATCACCCTCAGTGGGAGCAGCGCCATCGGCATCAGCGGCATCGCCAGCACCATCTGGTTGCGCGCCGACATCAGAATGAGGCGCGTCGGAGTCTTTGGCGGCAGTTTCTGCTGACTGCGTGGGTTCGTCCTTCTGCACCGGAAGTTCAGGCTGCGCATCCAATTCAAAATGGGCCTCCAGGTATTCGGTGACGAATTCGGGAGTCCGGTCAATGCAGGCGGCGATGGCATTGGCTATTTGATTGTCGTTGAACGGGCGGGCCAGTTCGTCCGCCAATTCTTTGTAAATACGCACGGTCGATTGGCTCGCAACGTAGAGCGTTGCGTCCTGCCAGAGAACCTTTGGGGTGAACGGTTCGCCCGCAGGTGCGCCCTCAACGTAAGGGGTAACGTCGAGATGCGCGAAAGTGTTCCACTCCGTTTGATGAAGGCGTTGGGCAACGGCGCGGATGCGGCGGGTTTCTTCGTCGTTGGAGAGTTTCGCCCGGCAAAGCCCAATAGCCAGTGCCGCGAGCCAGTCTTTCGGCCCACTAGCGCTTGAGCCTGGGACAAATTGAGTAACGAGGAACTCGACGGCATCGCCCAAATTACGAATGGAAACGAATGGTGGAAATTGAGCGACCTCCAAACTCAACATCTGAAGATTCGCCGTTGCACTTTTGACAGCCGGGAAAAGTTCGCCCAGCTTCTTCAACGATTGCATCGTCAGGCGATACTTGAGGTCCGCGACGGCAACCCACGCTGAATCGAGCGTCAGCCAATGCTGGCATTCATTCCAGATGCGGATCGGGTCGCGTTGCAACGCGGCGCGAACGCGCTTGGTGGCCGCAGCGTCGAGTTTCGTCCCGCTCTCCAGTGATTTAAGCCACTCAATCGTGCGCTCCAGTGCGGGACGCTCAGAAACCCCTACTCGCGGCCACAACGCCAGATTTCGCAACGACGGATGAATGCTTGGAGATCCGTTGTCTTCGTCTGGAAAAATCGAGAGTTCGCCAGCAGACATCCATTCACCGCTCTCGGTCAGAATGAGAGCCTTTCGGTTGAATGCCTCGTTGATCGGGATGAGGTCCGTCGGCGCACAACGGACGACAATTCGGTCTAACGCTTCGTAGAACCGCGAAATTTGCGGTAAGTGTTGAAGCGGTTGCGGCACTCCCGACATCGCATGAAGGCGGGTGAGAAGTTTGTCCGGGTCCGCGGGCGTATCGCGTACGCCGAGCAGTTTGAGAAATCGTTTCTTGTCCGGCGAATCGTCCAACTCCGCTTCGACAAACGATTCAATGCCGAGCAGGGATTCAGTGTTTGGCGTGCGTAGTAGCAGCTCTGGCGGAGTGCGCAGTTTGCCGTGAACATCCGTCAGGCAATGGACCGTCCTGAGATGTAGCAACCAGGAGGGCAATACCGAGCCACAACTCAAAGTGTCCGTGCTGCCTTGCTGGCTGATCTGGCGAACCGCCACATTGAGGTAATCCTCCCATTCCCCCAAAGGATCGAGCAGCAAGCACTTCACCACCGTCGCCCATATTTCGGGATTTGCCGAAGCTTGCGTCGTCCAATGCTGCATGATTGCAGGCGGGTAATCGTAATCCTCGATCAAGAACCGATCGTTCTTGTAGCGGTATTCTTTTGGTTTGCTTCCTTCACGATTGGTCAGGAATTTTTCCAATTCAGACCGCGAACTGATGCGCTTCGGCTGCCCGGCGAGTGGAACAAATGTGTGGAGTTTGCTCCGGTTGGAGACCGCCCATTGCTTCCATGTGTCGGCGCTGCACGACTTGAAGTTGTGGAAGTAATCGTCGTGCAACAGATGCTCCTCTGCCCAACTCTCAGGGACGATGTCTTGAATTTGTCCGTTTACGTCAACGACGATGCCGTGGTCGGTGTTGCGAAGGTAGGTGTCTCTAGTGACGTAGCGGAAACCGTCCGGGATAGTCGCGCCGAGTGCCGCCATGATGTGCGCCACACGCACACAGTCTTCGATGGAAACTTCGTCGCCGGAGAAAATCCGCAGGGAGGCTTGCGCCGCGATGAGGTCTACAGAACTCGCCTCATGCAACTCCAGTTCTTCCAACAAACTGTAGCCGGAGTCAGTCTTTTCATTCCAAGCGGGTGTTTTTTTTGGGGCACGCTTGGCCAGCCATGTCAGCCATTCGTTGTTCACGGTCGAGGCGTAGTCCGTCACGAACTTCCAATCCTCTGGCGAAAGCTGATCACGGCGCGATGAGAGCCGCACGACATTGTTCGCTGCATGAAGCACCCGGCTGCCATCAACCGGAACAATCTTCATGCGGCGACGGCGCTCGTTGCTGTAGTCGTATTGGATTTCGTCCTGCACGAACGACCACAACGCATGAAGCTGTGGCCACGAGGCCGGACAGGGAACGGTGTCGGATTGTTCCAAACTCCGAAGCGCGCCATCGGAGTCAACCGTGGTGATCCAACCGTGCGATCGCAACTTGCTAACGCAAACAGACGCCTCGGGTGCGAGGAGATGGTTGCTGGCAGATGCAAATAGTTTGAGCAACTCGGCAGACTCCCAAACCGTAAACAATTCTGCGGGAATGGCGACGCATTCACCTGCCTTTGCCAACTTTCCGTCGGTAGTGAGGATTAAGCTCTGGCCTTTCAACTCGGCCAGAATGTTTTCCAGCATGATTTGGCTGCACGTTCCGTCGAGCCCAGGTGCAAATTGAACCGCACCTTTCAGCAAATCGTAGGCGGCGATCCGCTCCTTCGCGGAGAGATCGGTGTTGCCCAGCCATTCGAGCATTGCTTTGCCCGCGAGCCTCCCGGCGCGTTGCAGCAACCAACGATTTGTCGGCGAAGTAGCGGGGTCTTTGATGGCGAAGCGAGCCGGGTCTTGAATGAACGGCGCATTACAGGAAAATGGGAGGTCCAGACCCGCGCCAGTCGGCAAAACAACGTAGAGGCGGTTCTCCCCCGAAAGGCCCAAAACGATTTCCACGCGACACGGCGGTAAGTGCAAATCCTCCGCTCCGACTCCGCGCTCCGAACGAATCTCGTCGGCGGCTTCTGCCTGGAATGGAATCGCCTCGCTTTGGACTACCAGAAGCTTCTCATCATCTCCGTTGCCTACCAATTTCACCCACGATGAATCCGCAACCGGACCTTTGTTGAGTGGCTGACGCTTGATGGTCTGCCCTTCGATGGTGAGTTCCTTAAGGCTCTTGAAAAAGAGCAATGAGGCCGGACTCTGCGCCCATTCCTCGAAATTCTTGCGCAATTGGGCAACGCGATTGGGATCAGTGATACGAACCCGGATGACGGTGCGCTGTGCCGGTCTTGCGTCGTTCAGCCACTCCGGCTCCGTGAATCGCTTCTTCTTGAAGCACACGGCCAGTGTCTGTGTCCGAACTTCGACTGTGTCACCGAGACTGAAAGTGGATTTGAATCCAACACCCCGGAAACCAATCGTGTGCAAGTTGCGCTTGTTCGAGAATCCGAACCGGCACAATGAGGCAAATTGCTCGTGGTCGAAATCGTCGCCGTCATGCTCGAAAATGAAAGCATCTCCCTCGATGCGGACGGACGCGGATTTCGCCCCTGCATCGTCTGCGTTTTGTAGCAGTTCAGAAACAACGTGTCGGGGACTCTGCACCTGGCGGAATAGCTGATGCCAAGGCCCGGCGAGTTCTGGGTCATTCTCCAACTGATCCCAGCGCTCGGACGCCCGGCGCCGAATGTTGTTGAAGTAGCTTGGCGATTGCATGGCTGTTCGGTGTTTATGCCTGTTTCGGGGCTGCCTTTGACAGCAATTCCGACAACTTGAAGTTCACGCTGGCGGTGCCGAACTCCGGTTCTTGACTGAATGGTTGGCGAAGATAAATGGGCGTCTCGGCTGCATCTGAAGCGACGAACACGATGGCGAGGACGTAGCCTTCGGGACGATTCAGGCTGGTCAGGATTTCGTTCTTGGTGACGGTGACGGTGACCGCGTCTTTGACGCGCCCTTTGACTTCGATGAAGCGGAGGCGGTCGGTTTTTGGATCGCGACTTTCAATGTCGTAGCCACGATTCTCGGCGCTGATGTCGCGCGGCACGAAGCCTTGTTCGCGCTCAAATTGCATCACCTTTTCCATCGCGAGTCGTTCGACTTCACGGTCCGGAGCGCCATAAGGCGGCGGCGTTTCGCGCATAGCAGCGGTTTGCCCGACATTCGCAAACCAACTTGCGGGCACGACCAACGCACCTCCCAAGACATTGGGAGGTCGGGCGACAATGGATTTCTCCTGGTCTAGTTCGGCCAAGCGCCGCTTCAGTCTGTCGGCCAACTCGTCGGCGGTGCGGCGCGCGTTGCCGGAGTTGATATTCGACCGGCTTTTTCCGGCGTCCTCCTGTGCCTTGAGAACATTGGCGCGATGATCCCAATAATTGATTTCCGAAGTCAGGCGAGCCTTCACCTGTTGCATGACCTTTTGGATGTACGCTTCACGACGAGTGCGAACCTCCTCCAGGTGCGGCGGAACGATTTTCTGGATGGCAAAACCAAGAGCGCGTTGTTCGAGATTCTGACCAAGCCATGTCTCGTCGAACAGGGCTTGCACGGCGGAGAGTTGTTCCGGTGTGGCAGGTGTGTAATCGAGGTAAGGAGCATATCCGGCCGCAATCATTTGGCCCGAGCGAGTGATCTCGACGAATTGAAGCTGGCGCGAGATAGTCAGCGGGTTCTTGTTCGAGTCCTTACGACCGTCGGTGATAGAGTGCTCAAGAAAGAACAAGATGCGAGGTTCAGTTCCGTTCTCAGTGGTGTCTACGAGCACAGCACCCTGGCGGAGAGTGTCGCGATGGCGTTCAAGCACAAGGTCAATGGTGGCGTCGAGGAGCGGATGTCCCGGCGCAACGAGTGCGGCGGGCGGTTTACCATCAAGGCGCACGTCACTCTTGTGAAACGTCACGCGCTCGTAGGCGTTCAACACCGGGGCGCGCGTGCCAATGATGCGGTCGCGGAGGCGAATTTCTGCTGGCACGCGGCGTATTTCAAACCGGCGCGGCTCGCGTTTAAGAAGCTGACCGCCAAACATCTTAAAGGCTTCCTCGAAGAATGAACCGACATAGTGGGGTTGCAGTTTGCGAGCCTGGGCGCGGTCCATCTGGTCGCGAATTTCGCGCACACGCGAGGTGCTCAAGGACTCGTGAACGAGGTAACGGTCTTCGATCAAGCCACGCAGATGCTCAACGTCGAGTTCAGCGTCTATAACCTTGTCGAGCTTCGTTTTGACTTCCGGCTTGTTGCCTTCTCGAATGGCTTCGATCAACAGGTCGCGAAGCGAACGGTCTTTGAACATTTTGCCAAGCACATCGAAGACAGCGCCTCCCAACGCTTTGCGCTGCTCGGAAAGTTTTTCGAGAAGGCGATGAAAGACGTGGCCCTCGCGCGTTTCGATTGCGACAAGATTCCACAAGTGGCAGCGTTCGGGTTGACCGATGCGGTGGATGCGTCCGAAGCGCTGCTCGATGCGGTTGGGATTCCATGGGAGGTCGTAATTCACCATCAGATGCGCGCGGCGATGGAGATTGATACCTTCGCTGGCAGCATCGGTTGCGACGAGAATCAGAACTTCGGGGTCTTGCTCGAACGATTCCTGAATCTGGCGGCGACGTTCTCGCGGTGTCTGGCCGTGGATGGTGACAACGTGATTCGGGTTGCCCAAAAGAGAGCCGAGCTTGTCAACGAGGTAGTTGAGCGTATCGCGATGCTCCGTGAAGATGACGAGTTTACGGCGGTTCTGATTGGCATCGAACATTTCGGGGTTCTCAAGGATTCCCTCGGAAAGCTCCTTCCATTTGGTGTCATTTCCTAAACGCTTCACCTTGGCGGCTTCGGATTCCAATCCGCGCAAGATGCGGATTTCTTCCTCCAGTTCGGCGATGGTCAACGCCGCCGTTGCCTGGTCAACAATTTGCTCTTCGGCGCTTTCTAGCTCTTGTTCCGGTGCGTCTTCGAGGTCGTCAATGTCTTCTTCCTCAAGTTCGGGACTCTGGCTGAGACGTTCCGAGGCTGCTGCTCCACGACGCAGAAGTTTTTCCTCGCGCAACCGATCTTCGAGACGTTCGCGACGGCGGCGGAGCGACTGGAAAATGGCTTCGGGAGAAGACGCCAAACGGCGTTGGAGAATTGTCAAAGCGAAGCCCACCGTGCCCCGTCGCTTCTCGTTGTCCAGATTGTCAGCTCGGTTGAACTGCTCGCACACATATTCCGTGACGTTTTTGTAAAGAACGGCTTCCTCCGGCGAGAGGTTGTAAGGAACAGTGTAGGCAAATCGGTCTGGAAAGAGCGGTTTGCCTTCCATTGTGACGAGTTGCTCTTTCACCATGCGACGCATGATGTCGCTGGCGTCAATGGTGTGCGCGGCATCGCGTTGTTTGCCTTCAAAGCGGTCACCATCGAGCAACGACAGAAACAAATGGAAGTCTTGTTCCTTTCCGTTATGAGGTGTGGCGGTGAGCAATAAGAGTTGGCGCGTGTGTTCGGAAATTTTCCGGCCGAGTTTGAAACGCTTCGTCTCCTTCTTTTCCGAACCGAAATAGGACGCCGACATTTTGTGCGCTTCGTCCACGACCACCAGATCCCAATCCGCAGCAACAAGCTTGTCCTGGATGTCTTCGTTGCGGCTGAGTTTATCGAGGCGACAGATGCAAAGACTGTGCTCCTGAAACCAGTTCCCAGTTCGTGCGGCTTGGAGCCCTTCGTTCGTGAGGATGTCGAACTGAAGATTGAACTTCTGGTCCAACTCATCCTGCCATTGTTCAGCGAGACTGCCGGGAGTGATGATGAGGCAACGCGCCACGTCACCCCGAATAATGAGTTCTTTTATCAGCAAGCCCGCCATGATGGTTTTGCCGGCGCCGGGGTCATCCGCCAGCAGGAAGCGGAGAGGTTGCCGGTTCAGCATCGTCTCATAAACGGCAACGATTTGGTGCGGCAGCGGGTCAACCGAAGACGTGTTGACGGCGATAAGCGGATCGAAAAGAAATGCCAGGCTCAATCGTTGGGCTTCCGAAGCAAGGCGGAAAAGGTGCCCATCGGCGGTAAAGCTTAACGGGCGGGTTTGGAGGACAACTTCCAAGTTTGGCTCTTGGTCGCGGAAGACGAGTTGACTGCTGGCCTTGCCTTCCCCGTCAACGTAAGTCAACTCAAGCGCTTCGTTACCAAACATCTGGACATGCTTAACGGTGACTGCAGAATTGGGCAGGATGCCCCGAATCAAGCTGTTCACTTTGATTTCTTCGAGTTTCATAAAGTCATTTTTGTAGTCACCGGGCCCATTTGTAGCAGGCTTTCATTGGCAAGAATATGCAATTGTGTTCCACACACATTACTTTATAGTCATATTCATGGAATCCAGCGCAGTTGGCGGGTTTACGATTGAACGGCTTCGCGCGTTTTGCAAAATCGCCGAATCCGGCTCAATTGTGTTGGCTGCCGGTGGAGACCCAACACGCCAGAGTCAGTTCAGTCGCCAAGTGAAGGAGTTGGAAGAATTCTTTGGCACAAAGTTGGTCGAACGTGCGGGCAAGACTATCCGGTTGACCGAAGACGGCCGCAAAGTGGCGGTGCTCACGCAAGCCTACTTTCGTTCAGTTGAAGAATTGCGGGCAAGCTCCGCGAAGGACGAAGTGCTTCGGATCGGTGCGGGCGAGAGTGTTTTTCGTTGGCTGATAATGCCACGTCTCGCTGAACTGCAAAATCTAGCCGCCAGTGTGCGTCTGGAGTTTCTAACGAAAACCACCGCGCAATCAGTCGAGTCCGTCAAGGCCGGACATCTTGATCTTGCAATCGTGCGCAAAGAAGCTGCTGATGACTCCTTGAGCATTCTGCCGTGCGGTTCACTTGCTTACGCACTTGTCGTTCCGCGAAAAATGCTGCCAAGTAGAACAGCCGCCGGTTTTCAGCTTCTTCAAAAAGTTCCATTCGCGCTGCTGACTGGCGATGGGGTTTTGGCAAAGGGCGTTCTTGCGTTGGCGACAAAGGTAAATGTGAAACTTGATATTCGAGTCAAAGCCGAGAGTTTTAGTCTGTTGGTTTCAGCGATTGAAAATGCAGACCTTGCTGCTGTCATCCCGATCACGGCCGTCGCGGGATTATCGAAAGAACGGTTCGCAAGCATTGAAATGGAAGAATTGAAATTGCTGACTCGTGAGCTTGCTCTCATTTATTCGCCGCAAGCTGCTGGACTGCGAGGAAACATCCGTCGAATTGCACCACGAATTTCTTCTCTGTTTTCCGCTTGATTCTGAAGTTCAATCCGTAGCTTCGGTCGGTGAGCGGGGAAAGTGGAGCGGAGAGAAGCGCAAAGCGAATCGTAGCCGGAGCGCAACTCCGCCGCCGAGCCGCAGACGGAGACCAGCCGCTGATGCGGCCTTAGTGAAAATTCGCTCGTGACGAGCGCGCGGATTTGCGAAGTGGAACGGGCGTCGTCGAAGGGCAGAGGGGCGACGGGTAGCCCGTGGAGCGTAGCAAACCGCGCGTTGGTCACGGCAGTTGCTGTTGACGGGGTAAATAAATCGGGTGTCGGCCACGACGGGACGCATCCCAGAATGTTGGACGCTAAAGCGGATTGTCGGTCTCTGCGCTATCCGATAGCCTTCGAAGGACGCGTCCACGGAAACCTACGTACCGGCGATTGGATCGTGCCGTTAAGGTAATCAAGTCGTAAGCGGACTCGTAATTATTCGATGATCGATACTTTTTTAACAGCCTTTGACCCTTCCGATTTGCCCGGAACCAGCATAGATCCGCTCGGTTTTGAAAGGGGCTATCTATTCTTGGCGGACAAAATTCTTCCCGGCCTGACCAACGTCGCCTCCCGACCGCGTTATTTCGCGCTCCTGTGCGCTGGAATCCAATTAAGTGGCGACCATGGAACCCGTTCTGATCGCGACCAGATTCTCCATCGCCAGGAAATAATTCTGCGGCTGGAACGTTTTTGGGCGCTCGCCAATGTGCTTGCGCGGCCAGATACAAGTGGGGGTGTTCGCGGTGTTTCCTATGCGCTGGATTACCTCAAGAAATTACAACGTCGTGGCGATACTCGCACCACTGCCGGCTACCGACTGCTCTCCCGCCAGAGTCAATACGGAGCCGTCGGCATGTACGCTAACGTCGCCGACGGGATGCACTTTTTTAACCGGGACGATTTCATTCTCACGCCCGCTTTGGGGGAAATCGCCGCTGAGGCGTTTCAAACAGAAACCGAACTTCCCGGTTCGATTCGCCGAGCTATCAAGGATGACACGGATATACCACTTGCAACTTTGGCTAGTTGGGGTGAGCGCGCGCACGTCGAAGCCGTAGTCAAATCGCGCGAGGCGGCGTGTCTTGGTGAAGCCTTGCACTACAACGATGTCCGGTCGCGCATGGCCGACTTGCTTCGTGACCATCCGGCCAAGAATGTCGATGAAGCAGAATTGGACCGGCTCGCCCGGATCTTACGCACCTTAAAACGCAGCGGCCAGCATCAGGATCTTCAAGAGGCAATTGAATGTATCCTCGCTTATGAATCCTGTTATCAACTCATCCAGCTTTGCCTTGAACGCATTCTTTGGCTTTGCCGTCATCATTCCGCCGGTTACATCACGCTGGCGGATTTGGCTGCCGACTCCGTCCTGCTTTCTGTAAGAACAAGTCTTCCGGGCCAAGTCCAGCGCCTTTTTGATATTCTTGATCACGGTACCATGCCCGGCTTTCGCGAAAACCTGGATCGATTATCCGACGTTCGCAGATTCTTGGAATCTGCCGGTAGCGTTACCCCCGAAAACATCGCTTTCGTGGATGCCGTCATCAGCCGCCATGCGGATGTTCAGCATGGGAAATTTGATCGGGGCCGGCGAAAGATGCCTTGGTTGGAAAGAAATAGTTCCCGCATCCAACTCACCATGACGCGGTCGGGTGGCATGAATCGGGAAACCACCCAACCCGCACATATCAATCCACACCCGTATCGCCTCGGGGCTGCGGATGCATTCATTTCGGCCTCCAGAAATGGTGAGGCATCATGAAAGTCAATCAGAACATCAGCTCGCGCAAATTGATCGACCGATTGGTTCCTGACCCGCATTGGGGTGCCATGCAAGGGTTAATTGCCACCACGTTTGATCTACGTCCGGAATTCCTGGAGACCGATTTTTTGCCGTCCGTTTTCGGCCTCGGCGCGTGGGACGATCAGAGTTGGGCCACCCGGATCGCGCTGGAAAAGCGTCTCTTTGAACTCGACGCAGCCGTCATCCTCACCGAGGCCCGCCGCTATCGAGGGCGTCCGCGCTCGCTTCGCTTGGACGTGCGGCCTGCCGTTAGCCCGCGTGGTTCTGTGCTCCATGCCAAGGTCACGCTCCTTTTATTCGAACGCGCCGTGCGTTTTATCATAGGGAGTGCCAACCTCACAAAGCAGGGTTATCGCGAAAACCGTGAAGTCATCGCCGTCCTCACCGCCACTCAAAAATCCAAAAAAGAGGCCGCGCTCATCACTCAGGGATTGGTGCAGATGGAATCGGCGCTCAATCCATGGCTCACCCCCGAGGCTCGCAAACTAATTCGCCGTTCCATCGAAACCGTCCAACCCTGGCTTAACGGCGATGCCGATCCAGATACATCTTTTACTTGGTCCAACGGGCAAACCCTGCTGTGGCGTGAGTTCGTGGCGCGCTGGCCTGTAGGCGAAACCGTCAAACGTATTTCCATTCTTTCACCTTTTTGGTCCCAGGACGCCAGCCTGACGCTTTCAGAATTTTTGACGCAACTCAAAAATGTTGGCCCGCTCGCTGCCGACGCGGAAGTTCGTCTGCTGACCGATGCCTTCAAAAATCCGAACGGTGAATTCATCCCGGTATTGCCCCCGGCCTATGCCTCGCAAAATTGGAAGGCACTTGGGGTCAGAGCTACCGCTCAGCCGGTGAATCCCGAGGTCCATCCGGAAGAATTGGGTGGCATGGAAGGTTTCACTGCCACACGCGCACTTCATGCCAAAGTCATTTTGGTCGAGGGTACCCGCGGTGGTTTGGCCTATCTCGGTTCAGCCAACTTTACGGGACATGGTTGGGGTTTTATTCCCGGAGAAAACAATGCGAACACGGAGGCCGGGGTAATTCTGCGCCGCTCCCTTCAAAGTTCAGACTTTGATGCCGTGCTGCCCGATCTGGTCGGCCAACCCATATTGCTGTCGAATGCCAACATCTACAGCTTGCGACCACCAGAAATGGGGCCGGCAGACGAGCCTTGGCCAGAGTTTATCCGTCAGGTTCTCCTCGTTCCAGTCACTGCCGACGGAGATAAACTGGAACTTCGCATTGAAACGGCTGCTAACGGTGCCACGCTTCATTGGTCTGCCCGCCTTCTGGAAAAGGACGGTGTTCCCGGTGAAACCCTCGTTCCTCTCGAACAAACCCGGGAAGTAACCAAAAATGTGTTTACTGTTTCGCTATCAGCCCGGTTTCTTACTCGTTTGCTCACCGATCAGGAAGTCCAGATTTGCTGGGAGGATTGTCCGGCGGGACGTTCGTTTCCTCTCAATATTGAAGCCTCGGCTCGCGCCAGTCTTCCAATTTCGCCCGGCAAACAATCTATTGAGGAAAACCACCTGATTTCCTACTATCAGGGACGGATCGCTTGGGAACAACTTTTTCCCGATCCAGATGCTGAAGAATCATCAGGAGTCCAATCTGCGGTAGCCGCCGCGATTTCCTCCGGGGTGGATAAATCGCGCATTCAGTCCTATCAAATCCGCGAATTCGTCGAGGCGCTCGCCGGTTTGAATCGGGACCTGCGGTCGGCAACCCAGTCTGAACCGGCCATGCGCTTGGCTTTGCTCGGTCCGGTGAGCCCCTTCGCGCTCGCTCGAACGATTATCGACGCTGCGGTGGCGGGACGCCGAACCCCCACCGCCGCGGGCTTCCAATTGGTCGAGATTCTCGCCTGTCTCCAGTCGGCGGTTTCTCATCCAGTTTCCGAACGGTTGGCCGATGTCTGGCAGCAGCACCTTAAGCAGGTGAATGAAAAAATTTCTCGCCTACTGGAAAAACTGGTCGCGGATCATTCCGCTTTATTCGCCTCCAACAAGGCATTCGGACGTTACCGGAAGGCCGTTCTCAACGGTGAAACGACGCTTAAATCATGATCACTCCCTCGGAAGATTTTGATTTGGGTCGCGACAACCGCATGAAGGAACGTCCTGAAGACGCTTACCGCCAGTTGCGCACTGTCGAAGTTCTTTTGGAACGATTTTTCCATCCCCGGTCCACCCAACGATTCGAGATTCAAATCCTGGCCGATGAAGTCGGCATGGGCAAAACCTTTGTCGCTCTTGGGTTGGCTTATTCTATACTGGCCCACCTCAAACAATCCCGCACCGAACCAGACCTTGATGGCTGCTATCATCGGGTGCTTGTCCTCACGCCGAACAATCACGCCCTCTACCGCAAATGGGTTCGCGAGGTCTCCGAATTCAAGCGGCGTTGCGTTCCTCCTGACAATGAATCCAGTGACATAAACTTTGCCCCGTTGCCGGTAGATCGTTTGGATGATTTGGCCGTCGCTCTCCGCAAACCCGGTCGGCAACCCCAAGTCATTGTCGCGCGCATGGGGTTATTCGGTGGTGATAAACTGCTCGATTATGATCTCAAGCGCCGCTTCACTCTCGGCGTCCTGTTCCGGTATTGGAGCAACCGTTTCAATTATGAAAGCCGCCAACGGTTGCTTAAGGGCGCTCCGGACGGCTGGCCGTCCCGTCCCGACGGGCTCACAGACCTGACGGAAGACGAAGCTGGCCGGCTGCCTTTCACCGAGGATGAGTTTTTGGCCATTCTGAACCGGCTCACGGGCAAGGACACTCCAGACCTTGAGTCGCTGTTGGAAATCTGCCGCGAAGTCGCCACTCCGTTTTTTCGTAATCGGGAGGATTCTTTCCGCAAAATTGAACACAAGCTCATCAATATCTATCGTCTTGCAACGCTTCGCAGCATCCAGCGTGATTTCCCGTTGCTTATCGTGGACGAGGCCCACAACTGGAAAAACGGCCCCCAGTCGGGGGCCAATGGATTTTTCGAGTTTAAGGATTTTACAGCCCCGCACATTCGCCGCTCCCTCTTGCTCACGGCCACACCGTTCCAACTACGCCCGGATGAAATGTTGGAAATTCTCAAGGTCTCAGATGACATGCGGCCATGTCCCACCCAAGCTGAATCTTCGGTCCGAGTCGAGCGTTTGAAAAAATTCCGCGAGCAAACCATCCGGCCCGTGCTCGCCAATGCGGAAAGTCACAGTCGTCATTTTAGCCGGGCTTGGGTTCGTATTCCCCGCCGCGTCACGGAGCAGGCCCTTGACGAGGGGTGGAACTCGCCCAGTTTGGGCATCGCGCGAGAAGAGATCGTCACGCTCGCGAATCTCGATGGAGCCATCACTGATCACGGTGCTGATTTGGCCAAAATAATTTCGGGCTCCGTCGCGGGCATCGATCCGGACATTCGCCAGTTTCTTCGGGAAGCCCTGCTTCTTTTCGCTTACAACACCGATCTTTCCTGTGAACTCGGCAAATTGGTGGTTCGCCATCGTCGCCAGACCGACCATCGTCTTTTCCGCGTCGGGGCTGAATACGGCCAGCCTTTGCCGGACACGCTGGCTCGCCCGGATGGACACATCCTTCATGCGGCCCCCGGCTTGGACATTTGCGGCGAGGCGGAACTTCCACAATACCTGCTCATGCGTTGCGTGTCCGAGATGAAAGGAGGCAAAGGGCGTTCCTCACTTGGTAGCGACCTCACAGGCTGCTACTCGACGCTGCACGAAAGCGCCGAAGGTCGCCGCGTTCAGCAATCTTTGGGTAAGGCTCATGATGCTCGGCGTTACCTCGACATCCTGTTCGATCTGGTGGATAAGCGCCACGACTCTCGCCATCCGAAACTTTCCGTTGTTGTGGAGGAATGTCTGCGCCACTGGCAGGCCGGGGAAAAAGTCCTCGTCTTTTGTTTCCGCACCAACACCGCTGAGCGTCTCCATGAAATCCTCAGTGACCGCATTCGCGACGAATTGGCAGCGGGCAAAAAACGGTGTCTGGGCGGAGAAGGTCAGCTGAAAACCTTGCGCGCCCGTCTGACCGGCCGTGACCGAGACCTTGTTGTCCTCGGTTTGGATCGCCCCCTTTGGTCCGTGGCTTGGGCGCGCTGCACGGATTTTCCACTTGCCCCGGAGCAATTTATTCTGGAGGACGATGAGCTGTCTATTCTTGCTCGGCTGTCGCTCCAGTTTGGTATTGAGGTGGCTGGTGAACGGGTGGATCGCGTGTTTCTTTATCGTGCCACCGAGCATATCCTTGCTCGCCGTTTTCTAAAGGCGGGCGTTGAGGATAAATCGTTTGAACGGCTGCTCAACGGAATGTCTTCCCTCGATTGGATTGCTACCGCCTACGGCCTTGCCTATGAAGCGGAGGAGGATGACGAAAACGAGGAAAGCCTGTCCTTGCGTGGTTGCCACACCAATTATTCATCCAATGGCAGCGAGCCGTCATCTGCCAAAGTCAGGTCGATGGCAGACGACCTCCGAGCCACCCGGTTGCGCGCTCGTGGGCAAAAGCAAATTCCGATTCTGGATTCCTACGCCCTGTCCCCTAGTCTCTGGCTTGGCGCCGATCCTCGGCGTATTTGGTCGGAGGCCTTCCCCAATGCCAGCACGACCACGATATGCGAAATCCACAAGTTTCTTTGGCAATTGACCGTCCCGGAAGCGCATGAGTCAACCGACGCGAATAAAACCGAAAACGAAGGCGTGGACTTTTTCACCCGCGCTCTGGTGCTTCAGGCGCTCCGGCGTGCCGTCCTCCGCGATTCCGTCCTGCTCCGACTCTTGCCCCAAAACGGTGACCTCCACGAATCCGGCTGGGGCGAATTGCTCGCGGCGCGGTTCTTTGACCATCTCCCCAATCAGCACGAAAGCATGGCCCAGCGCATTGTCGTGTTTTTGGAGGACATGAAAGCCTCCAGCGGTCATATTCATAATTCGGACTCAGCCCGTGGCGCGTTATATCAGGCTACTCGCCTGCGGGATCAGCAGTTTGTTGCATTGGTGAACGGCAACACTAAGTCATCTACTCGGGATCGCATTTTTAGTGGGTTCAATACTCCGCTGCTCCCGGAAGTACTCGTTTGCACGTCCGTCGGTCAGGAGGGCATTGACCTCCATCGCCATTGTCGTCAGGTGGTGCATTACGATTTGGCTTGGAATCCCGCCGTGCTTGAACAGCGAACCGGCCGCGCCGATCGGATTGGCAGCAAAACCTTTCGCGAACGCGATGCTGCCGCCAGCACCGCCAAAGTCTGCCTTGAAATCGGCGTGCCGTTTCTCGCCGGCACCTACGATGAACGGATGTATGAGGAACTTCGCCTGCGCGCTCAATCCTTTGAAGTCCTAACCGGGGGTGAATTTGCCGCCGATCATGCCGATGGCCAGGGAGAAAACGTCTCGCTGCAAGCGGGAAAACTTGGTGCCGCCGT
>Ga0134128_10004409_pt1 | contig 17219 bp, 11 predicted proteins | sample KB31754_FD_96462 | JGI IMG/M metagenome (GOLD analysis project Ga0134128, IMG submission 96462) | Terrestrial soil microbial communities with excess Nitrogen fertilizer from Kellogg Biological Station, Michigan, USA - KB3-175-4 | ecosystem: Environmental > Terrestrial > Soil > Unclassified ... | reverse complement strand
TCCATATAGAGTGGCTCGCAAAAAGCCTGCGCCTCCCTGAGCAGGTCGATTTCTGCCGGGGAGAAGATTGAACCCGGGGATTGGAGCCGGAAAGGTTCGTCCCCTTTTCCGGGAATGAGGGAGAAAACGCTCATGGAACAGGTGTAGTGAGTATGGGAGCGGTCTTTTTCAACCGGGTCCTCGTGTCCTTTCATAACTGCTTTATATAACTGCTTTATTTCCGGTTAAAACGTTGTTGAATCGTGCCAATAACGCATTCGCCGCACGCGCCATCGCTCCACGGCAAGGTCATTACCGGCAAAGCGCAGCAATATGGCGCCATCGGCGTCGCTGCGCAACAATCTGCTTCCCACCGACCGATACCGCTCCGCGACTTCCTCCTTCGGATGGCCAAAACGGTTGCGGTAACCTACGGTAAATACTACCAGCCGTGGGTTCACCTTGCTCACGAACCCCTCGGTGGAAGAAGTCTTGCTTCCATGATGAGGAGCGATCAATACCGTTGAGGAAAGCGCTTCCCCATAACGTTTGAGCAATTGATATTCGGATTTTTTCTCGATATCCGCCGGCAGAAGCACACTGCCATGCCGGGTGGTAATTTTCAACACGCAACTCAAGGCATTGCTCTTGAGGCGGAGGTCATTGTAGCTCTCTTCGGCCGGATGAAGCATGTCGAAGCGGACGCCATCCCATTCCCACGACTGTCCCGCCTTGCACCGGCGCCTGTTGAAAGCGGCCTGTTGCATGGGATGATCGTCGCGCAACGATGAGACGAGCCATTCCACGGGTACCGCTTGCAGCACGGATAACCCTCCGCCGCTGTGATCCGAATCGGCGTGGGTGACGATCATTGCATCGAGATGCCCTATCCCTTCCCCGCGGAGAAAAGGAACGATGGTGCGGCTCCCGCTATCGGCCTCGGATGTGAAGGCAGGGCCCGTATCATAGAGCAGCGTGTGCTTTTCCGTACGCGCCAGTACCGCCAGTCCCTGGCCGACATCCAGCACGGTCAGCCACAGTTCTCCCTGCTCCGGTCTTGGGAGAGGCAGCAGAAACATCGGCAACAGAGCGATGAGACCGAGCCAGCGAGCAGGAAAACCAGTACCGAGGCCGAGCCGCCAGCCCCACTTTCCAGGCAACAGTATCCAGAAAATGCCTGCCGCCCCCACGGCTACTGCCCAGAAAGGGGGTGCTTGCTGGCTCCAGACGGCCTGAGGCGCATCGCTCAGCCATTGCATCACGGCCATGCAACTATCCAGCGCTGCATGCGCCGGTATCAACAGAAAATCGAGGGACGGCAGGGTTGCCAGCAGGGTTAGCGGCACCACGACAAGACTCACCAGTGGAATCGCCACCGCATTGGCTATTGGTGAAACCAGCGATATTTGCTGAAACATCGCCAATAAAAGAGGTATCAGGCCCAGGGTTATGGCCCACTGCACGGTTGCCCAACTACTCAGCCAGTGCGGCCTGCCGATGCGGCTGACAGATACCAGCATGATTACCGCGATGGCGCCAAAAGATAACCAGAAGCCGGGTGAAAGCACTGCCCACGGATCGAGAACCACGACTGCAAGCAATGCCCAGGCCAGGACTGTAGTCATTGCAATGGAACGGCCGAGCCATAGGGTAACAGCGACCGCGGCAAGCATATAGAGCGTGCGTTGTGCCGGAATCGCAAAACCGGCTAGCAGCGTATAACCCAGCGCTGCCACTAGTCCGGCTACGGCTGCGGCTTTCCTGGCTGGCAGCCGCAGCGTCAAATGATAGCTTCTGCGCCACAGCCAGTATCCCATCGTAAATACAAGTCCCGACAACATGGTGATATGAAGGCCGGATATGCTGACGAGATGGTTTATTCCGGTCCGCGTGAATATCTGCCACTGCTCATGCGGAATCGCCCGCTGATCCCCCACCGCCAGCGCAACCAGGATACCGGCATAAGCATGGCCGGGTAGCGCGGCAATGAAATTATCGCGAATATCCTGGCGCAAACGCTCGACATGATAAGCGGGACGCCCCACCACTTTCTCCAGGCGTAGATTTTCGTCATCCTTGCGCACATAACCTGTGGCTCGAATGTTGCGCTCCAGCGCCCACTGCTCGAAGTCGGAAGCATGCGGATTGGCGGTTCCATGGGGGCGTTTGAGCCGTGCAGTAAGTCGCCAGCGTTCCCCAACATTGAAGGAAGGTGTTGAAGGCCCTGGCGTAAAGCCACTGCCACGTTCTTTATACCAGGAAAGAGAAATGCGCGTGGGCACGGTTGCGCTTTCCGTCAGCACCTGCTCCACATCGAAAGTAAAACGGACACTGTTCTCGCCGGTTTGCGGCAACTCCGCGACTACGCCAATTATCTGTATATCCCTCCCCTCCCATTCGTGCGGAAGCACGTCGCTCAAACGCCATTGCGCAAAAGCAGCCGCCCAGAAAAAGCCCGCTCCCAGGAAAAGGCAGACCCAAAGCATTTTGCCGATACGAGCAAAAACAGGAGCGCGGCAGCGAAGTAGCAGAATCCCGCACACCACGCCGGGGAAAAGAACCCCCGCACCTGCAAGCGCCGGCAGCACAGGCTGCTGTTGCAGCAGCACTACTCCGGCCACAAATGCCAGAATACAAATTCGCATCAGAGATTTTCCGCTATCGGTAGAGCGTACAGGCGGTTGAAGTATCCGGGATAAAAATCGCCGGAGAAGTCTGAGAAAACAGACAAGACCGGTGACAGCGTCGCGCCCACAAATGTCTAAATGTCTTTTTCATCGCATGCAGAATTTCGTATGCCCGTAGCTTCGGCCGACCAAGTGGTGTATGTTTGTATCAAGGAACCCTGTCGCTGGGCGAACCGGAGGATTTATCGGAGTTCCTTGGCTCCTGTCCCTGTATATATTTCATACCACCCCTGTGTTTCGAAAATTTTTCAAAAAATACCTGCCTTCCCATGAAACCATCCGGCATAACCGGTTTGTTGCCCTTTTCGGAGAGCGGCTGCAACATCACAATCTCTGGCACCTGCATCGGAGGTCAGTCGCTGGCGGCTTTGCCGTCGGATTGTTCACCGGCCTTATCCCGGGGAGCAATCCTGTGCAATTCTTTTTTGCCGCGTTATTCGCCGTTGCCTTCAAGGTCAACCTTCCCGTAGCAGTCATAACGACGCTTTATTCCAATCCCTTTACCATTCTGCCGATCTATGTAGCTGCCTACGAAATCGGCGCTTTTGTAACGGGAGGCACGTCGAACGACATGCCTGAAGTGGGATTGCATCTCATGGATAAAAGTATCAGCGAGTGGGGGCCTGCCCTGATCGACTGGGTCGTATCACTCGGCAAGCCTTTGCTGGTCGGAATGTTGATGCTGGCTCTGTTACTTTCTTCAACAGGCTATTTTGCAGTGCGCGCCGGATGGCGTTTGTTCGCGATTTATGAATGGCGCAAGCGCGCAAAACAGCGTAGACAGAAGAATGAGCAGAATATGAGTGGAATAGATGGAGATAGCGGATAGAGCAAAGCCGTTACGGCCATTCAACCGATATCGGGATGAAGCCTGATAGAGGTTCATGGACTGCTGGATAGGAGCAACTGGCCCCCAGCCCCAGTGCCTGCGCCTCAGCCAGTCAGGATGCCATCCTCCAGATGCAGGGTTCGCCCGGCCTTTCTCGCGAGATCCGGATCATGTGTGACAATGACAAGACTCGCACCAGCCTCATGATTGAGCTCGAGCATCAGATCGAACACTTCTCCCGCAGTTCGCCGGTCGAGATTGCCCGTAGGCTCATCCGCAAGCACGCACGCTGGCCGGGTCACCAGTGCACGCGCCACGGCGGCCCGCTGGCGCTCGCCTCCCGAAAGCTCTCCAGGCGTGTGTGTCAGCCGATGTCCCAGACCGACCTGCTTCAGAACTCCGCGGGCGCTGTCGTAGGCTTTGGCCTTGGCCGTTCGACGGATCAAAAGCGGCATGGCCACGTTTTCCAACGCGGTAAACTCAGGCAGCAGATGATGAAACTGATAAACGAAACCGAGTGACCTGTTACGCAGCTCGCATCTCTCTGCTTCACCGATGTCAGCAATTTCCTGTCCCATGATGCGAATTTCGCCCCCGGTAGGAACATCGAGGCCCCCGAGCAGGTGCAGCAGCGTGCTCTTTCCCGAACCTGATGCGCCGACGATAGCGACGGTATCTCCCTTCCCTACCTTCAGGTCTATTCCCATCAGGACCGGCACTTCAATCTGGCCTTGATAATAGCTCTTCCGCAGGCTGCGGCAGGAAATGATATTGTCACTCATACCGCAGCGCCTCGGCGGGGTTGATCTTCGATGCGCGATAGCTCGGATAGAGCGTTGCCAGCAGTGTCAGCACGAAAGAAACGACAGCGACTGCGATCACGTCATCGAGCTGCAGATCGGATGGAATTTCGCTGATATAGTAGACTTCCCTGGACAGGAACTGCACGCTGAACAGGCGCTCTATCATTGCAATGACCGCCTCTACATTGTAGGCAAGCAACACGCCGCCGATCACGCCCAATGTGGTACCGACCACTCCGATCCAGGTTCCCTGCACGATAAATATTTTCATGATACTGCGTGGACTCGCACCCAGCGTGCGCAATATCGCAATATCCGATTGCTTGTCCGTCACGGCCATCACCAGCGTGGAGACGATATTAAACGCGGCGACTGCAATGATCAGTGCGAGAATGAGTGCCAGCATGCGTTTCTCGATTTGTATGGCACGAAAATAATTGGCGTGCTGGCGCGTCCAGTCGGTGATATAGACGTCGCTGGAAATCAGCGGCACGAGCTCTTGCGCGACTTGTGGCGCCTTGAAAAGATCATGCAACTTGAGGCGAACGCCTGACACCTGATTTTCCATGCGATACAGCTTTTGTGCATCTGCCAGATGGATGAGCACCAGCCCGGAGTCATATTCGAAATGTCCCGCCTCGAATACACCGGTAATGGTGAACTGTTTGAGGCGCGGAATGATTCCCGCGGGCGTCACCTGTCCCTGTGGCGAAATCAATACGACCTTGTCACCCGTAAAGACCCCCAGGGCGCGAGCCAGCTCGCGGCCGATGACCATCCCGAACTCCCCCGGCGCCAGGTTTTCCAGTCTGCCGTCTATCATCATCCGTCCGAGATCCGCCACATGATCTTCCATGCCAGGCAGGATGCCTCGCACGGCAACCCCGCTCACCGACTGATCGAACGAAATCATCCCCTGTGCGCCGATGTAGGGTGCAGCAGCCTCCACCTCGGGATGTCCCAGCGCTTCTTCCGCAACTTTCCGCCAATCCGTCAGCGTGCCGTCCACTCCGCTCACCTGGATGTGCGCCGCGACACCGAGGATGCGTGAGCGGACTTCTTTCTGAAATCCGTTCATAACCGACATAACGGTAATGAGCGCTGTCATCCCGAGCGTAATACCAAGCAAGGAAATGAGGGAAATGAACGAGATGAAGTGATTACGGCGCTTGGCGCGGGTGTAACGCAAACCGATGAAGAGTTCGTACGAAGACACGGATCGATATAACCGGATTAGGACGTAATCTTGAAGTTTGCCACATTCCGGGCCGGGTTAACAGGAGAGCTTGAGTGTTGCGGCCAAAGACCGCATGCGAGCGTCCCCACATGCCACAGCACAGTGCCCTGAGCCAGGTCTGAACGCCCGATCGAAATTGCTGCGCTACCTGTTAAAACTCCCCTCTCAGGCCAGCGACGAGCGCCCTGCCCGGCAACGGCGCGAAGTTTTTCAGGAAAGACGTATGGACTTGCATATCCTCGTTGAGCAGATTTTTGCCCTGCAGAAAAATCCTGATGCCGTTCGATCTGATTTTCTTGATAAGATAAGTCGCCTCGACATTCACCACCGTGTAGCCCGGAGTAGGCGTTTCCAGTTCCGCCACGCGACTCTGGCGCATTACGCGGGTGACACTCACATTGGTTGTCCACGGACCCATCCTGTGATTCAGTTCCAGCCCAAACCGGAGTGGAGTGATCCGTGGGACATTGCCTCCATGATTCAATTTTCCGCGAACATAGTCGGTAAACAACCGTAAATCGATGGCATCGGGCTTCAGGGTGAATATCGCTTCAGCCTCGACACCATAGAATTGCGCGTCGGCTTGCGCAAAATTCTGTACCAGGAATTCGCCATTGGGGTTCAGCGTCCCGGTATCATCGGAGCGATCAGGGACGCCATCACCGTTCACGTCGGCGCTGTGGACAAAAATGTAATTGCTGATCCAGTTATGAAAGAAGTTAACTTTCCACTTCACGTTACCATCAGTCTTGCGCAACGCCAGATCGATGTTATTAGTTGTTTCGCTGCTTAGAGCTGGATCGCCTGTCTGAAAGGTGGCGGTGCCGCGATGCGCGCCATGTATATACAGTTCTTCTGTTGATGGAGCGCGTTGCCCTCGCGTACCGGATAGGGCAAGCCCGTAACCATCCATGAACTTCCATAAAGTGCCTATAGAAACGTTATAGAGATTGAATGCGCGCGATGGATTGACATTATTCTGCGGATTCTGCGTTGCGCGCTCGATCCTTCCACCGAGTTCCAGCCGCCAGCGGTCCCAGTTTCGCTCTTCGACCAGGAAAAGGCCGGTGGAATCGGATTTGGTAACCGGTACCACCGCCTCCTCGCCCAGTGCGGAAAAATTCCGGTCCTGAAACTGAAAGCCGAATACCCCCTGCCAGTTCGCTATGGGTTTATGCGAAAGCTCGGCGCGGCTCTCCAATGCCTGATTCCTGAATCTTGTAGCAACCTGCCCTGAACTTTCGATTTCATTATGTTTGTAATCGTTGTAACCCATCCGCACCTTGAGCCGCTCGAAACCGGCCATGGGTTTGTCCAACTCACCTGCCAAATCATAGCGCGTCTGCCCGAGGTCGATCTTCGAATGTTCAGGGCTCGGTATGCCGTATTTGCTATCCAACCGGGAAACCGACAGGCCGATAAAACCCTTCTCTCCGACAAACGATCCACCGATATAGCCGCCGCCGGAGTCAATCGCGCTGTTTTCAACCACGCCTTTTTTACTGCTCGCCTCCGCCTGCCCCGGAATGTGATAATCCCCGGTTTTACGCCTGAAGCCACCCGCGCTCCAGGAAATGCTTCCAATACTGCCCGACGCATTCAGCGCCCCCGTACGTTCTTCGGTCGCGGTATTGCCGCGCACTTCGAAATCACCTTTCGGAGTTTTGAACAGTTGATCGGGAATTCGGCGACTTACCACGTTGACCACGCCGCCCGATGCACCGCTGCCATATAGCAAGGTGGCCGGACCTCGTAATATTTCGATCTGCGAAGCATTGAGCGATTCGGCTGTTACCGCATGATCCGGACTGATGCTTGAAATATCGAGGGTGCCGATGCCATTGTCGAGCACGCGAATGCGCGGCCCATCCAGGCCCCGGATTATCGGACGGCCTGCGCCAGGGCCAAACGAGCTTGACGCCACTCCCAGCTCGCGAGAAAGGGTATCGCCCAGGCTCGCTTCCCGTTTGCGGCGCAGATCATCACCTTTCAATATAGAGACGGGCTGGGCTATATCCAGCTCAGTGCGGTCCTCAAAAGGTGTTGCAGTGATAACTACGGGATTGAGCACCTCAATTTTCTCCGCTTCTTGAGCCTGAACGGAGGCTGCATCGAGCGCAAGCAGCAACGTTACCATTGCCAAGTATGACCTCGGTTCTCCATATGCACGGAGAACAGGTGCGCACGCAAAATCACAATTTGTACAACTCATATTGATTGCCTAAACCTGCAGGGAAACTGGTAATTAGAGTAACGCGACTTTACCGCCGCAAAGAGGCGGCGGGTCGGATACTGATTACCCTGGATAAATATCGGTTTACTGGGTTACTGATATCTGCCCGATCGATCGTAAACACCTGCCGATCTCGGTCAGAATCTCCTGGCGGAATACCGCCAATACCGCCGTATGGCCTTGTGTAGCCTATGGGGCGCTATGCTTGCGCGGGAGGACCGCGCGTGGAGTAGGGAGTATAAGAATTGAAGAAAAGAGGCTGTGATTTTCGATAAAGACGCGCCTGGCGTCTTGTCTGACTCGAAAATACAATTACAAGGATAGAGAAAATAACGCTGAAACCTGTCAGCGCAAGGCAGTCGAGACAAAGCCGGTCATTGTCGGCCTCGCTATCCGCCTCGTCAGCCACAGGAGGGATTAAACTTTCGATTGCGGCGCCCCCCATCGTTTCCAACTCGGAAACGATGGGGCTGGAGGTAATTTCCCCGACGTGAGTCAGCGCATGCGCCGCCTGAAGGACGGGCACCCATGCCAGCGCGAGCGCCAGAACCAAAAATAATTGCTTACGCAACATTATCGACCAACCGCTATTCATCCGGCGTCTTTACTGCACCAGCAACGATTTATCAATCAGGTACATTCGGCACACAAGCCTTTAACGGTCAGCTCAACTTCCCGGGAACGGTAGCCTGCCGGCAGCTCAAAGTCATGCGCAGTCTCGAAATCATCGAGACAGACTACCTTTGTACAACGCAAGCATTCAAAGTGAGCGTGTTGCTGGGAATATTCATGAATGTTGGCACGAAAACGCCAGATTCTATCCGCACTCACCAGCCGATGCACAAAACCTTTCTCATTCAGCCACTCCAGCACACGATAGAGCGTGACCCGATCAAATCGGTGTTCGCCCTTCAATCGCTCTTCAATTTCGTGATGCGTGACAGCCCGCCGTTCCGCCAGTAGCATGGCAAGGATATGAACCCGTCCGGGAGTGATACGCTCTCCGCGGTGACGGATCATCTCTTCGGCTTTTTTCTGAAGATTAAGCAATGGATTTGTGGATTTGCAACAGAGTTGCATTTACTATAGTTCAAAAGGCAAGCATTTGCAATCTCGTGCGACGAGATCGGCATGCCTCATCGCATTGCCTTCACAGTGCATTGGTGGCAGGACAGTTGTAACAAATAACGATGGAACCAGGACGCGTCCTGTTTTTACTGCTTGCGAGCATGCTCGTCTCCATCCTTTCTGGATGTGCGCCCGCTTCTGCGGCCACGACGCATAGGGGAGCGCCCTCCAATTATCGGGTGCTACTGAAGGGACTCAAGCCGGGCGACCACCTGCAACTCGCGCCAGGGGATTATAAGGAGGGGTTGTCAGTCCACCATCTTCATGGAACTCCGGACGCGCACATCACGATTAGCGGGATCAACGAAAAAAATCGACCGGTCTTCCTAGCGCGACCGGATCACAACACCATCAGCATCCTCAACTCCAGTTATATTGTCATTCGCGATCTGGACATCGAGGGCAATAACTTACCGGTGGACGGGGTAAAATGCGAAGGGCATGCCGACTGGGCACACCACATTACCCTCGAGGGGTTACGCGTGCACGGCCACGGCAATAAACAGCAAATCGTGGCCATTTCCACCAAATGTCCGGCCTGGAACTGGATAATACGCAACAATATCATCGAAGGCGCAGGCACTGGGCTCTACCTCGGCAATTCGGACGGTCGCGCGCCGTTTATGGCTGGTTTGATCGAGCACAATCTGATCGTTGGCACGATTGGCTACAACTTGCAGATCAAGCATCAGGCGCCTCGTCCCGTGCTGCCGGGAATGCCGCACGGGCGTAGCACAACGATTATTCGCCATAATGTTTTCAGCAAGGTGAGCGGGGGAGCGAGGGCGTGGGTCCGACCTAACGTACTGGTCGGCCACTGGCCTCTTACCGGCCCCGGCTCAAATGATCTTTATCTCATCTATGGCAATTTCTTTTATCAGAATCCGCACGAATCATTGTTCCAGGGTGAAGGGAACATTGCTCTGTACAATAACGTGTTTGTAAATCATTGGGGTGATGCGGTTCGCATCCAGCCTCACAATGACACGCCCCGATCGGTCAGTGTTTTCCACAATACCGTGTTAGCGAGGGGAGCGGGCATCAGGCTGGTCCATCGGGGATCAGGCTCAGGGTATCCTCAATTTGTCGTTTCAAATATCGTTTTCGCAGAACCGCCCGTAAACAGCGCGTTCATGGGAAGCAATCTGGTCGGCAAATTCGATGAAGCTTCGAATTATCTTGCTCGCCCGTTTGCATCACTGGGAGAGATGGACCTTAGCCCCTTGGCGGCTGCCCTGCCCAAGGCAACAAGGAACGCGGAAGATATTCCTCGTTTTACCGTCTATCCGGACACCGATCGGGATTTCGATGGCAGTTCATACGACATGAAAAGAATGGGAGCATACGCCCCCGAAAAAAAAGCGCCTCGGTGGCTCCCTGTACTGGAAATCAAGCCTGTACCCACAACGCATGAGAAATCATCAACCCTTTTCTTCGACTGAACAACATTCCGGAATGCGAATCCTCGCGATCATCCTGTTACTGATTGCTTACGGGTCACTATACCCTGGCAATTTTTCCGCCCCGCCCGCAGGCAGTGTTCAAAGATTTCTTACTGACTTCCACTGGTTCACTTCCCCAGGGGATGTAGTAGGCAATATCGCGCTGTTTTTTCCATTGGGCATGGCCAGTGTTATCTTTCCACGTTCCAGAACGAACGGCAGGAACGGGTTCATCGTCCTGTTTTTTCTGTCATTCGTGTATGCATTCGCTCTTCAGTTTGCACAGATTTGGCTGCCATCCCGATCTGCAGCGTTAACCGATGTAGTGTGGAATATGGTGGGCACGATCTCAGGCATGTGGGCCGCTCACTGTGTCGCCGCACATTTCAGGAAGAATGAAGAGAAAGCAGCGCCATTCGATTATTCCTCTCTCCTTCCATTATCGATATTGGCGCTGTGGTTGCTCAGCCAATTGATACCTCTGGTCCCCTCTCTGGATTGGCAAAAATTCAAGGACGCGCTGAAGCCGCTTTTCCTCGATTTCAGCTTCTCCTTCCCGGAATTCCTTATGCAGGCAGCCGCTGTGTTTTCTGCTGCCAGCGCAATACTGGCGTTGGGCCGCCCGCTAGCCTTGTGGTTGGCAGGTACGCTTGCGCTGATCCTGATAGGAAAAATTGTCATCGTGAATCTGACCTTGAATGCATCGACTGTGATCGGAATGATGGCAGGTTACGCTGGATGTCTCATGGCGCTGCGGCTTGACCGCGCGAGGATAATCATTGAAACAGCCTTCCTGGCACTCCTCATCGCCTGGACTATTGTCGGAATAACACCTTTCTCTCCCAGTTCGGGTGGCAGCTTCAATGGGGTTCCGTTTGCAACCATGCTCCAGGGATCAATGGAAGCTGCCGCCCGAGGATTGACGCAATCTCTGTTTATTTATACTTCTCTGCTTTGGCTGGCGCAGAAACTGGGAATCAGCCATCGTAAGATCATGATTAGCTTGGTTATATGGTCGTTTTTGATCGAGGTGACGCAGATGGGTTTACTCGGACGGACGGCAGATATTACCGAGCCTGTATTGGTGCTGCTGGTAGGCTTTGTATTGCCCCTGATACAAGAAGCGGGCCCTGAACGCGGACGAGAGGCCGGAGAAACAGCTTCTTCACAGCCACTCGTCCCTGCTATTCCGAGGAAACCGGGGGCAGAAATAAATGGAGAAATATGTGCAGAACCGAGCAATAGGAGCTTGCTTGCCCGAATCGCAGCAGGGATTATCATATGGGTAGCGATTGCCTGGGTAATCACAAAATCTCCTTTGACCCCCTATAATGTCAGGGAATTGGTATATGAAGGACACCCTTTCCGATCCCTGCTGCTGCTAGGGCTGCTGCTGTACTGGACACTGGGTTTTCCGGTGCTGATCTTACAATGGTTGATGCGAGGAGAGCGATATCTGCTCGCTTTTGTGCCACTGGTCTTGCTGCACGGTCTAATCGCATGGTTGCTGATATGGTCTGCCGTACCCACGGAGAGCATCCACGACGTGGTTGGGTCAGCTGTTCTGGGCTGGCCGTGGGAATGGGAGTTGCTGGGACGTTTCGTTGCATTGTTCAGCATATGGAGTGTGGCAGCGACAGCGGGCAGTCTCATCGGTGCATGGCATTTTCTTGCGAATGCGAGGACAGCACTATTCGGATGGGTCCCCGGTGCCTGCGTAATTATGCCGCTGGCTTATTATGTCGTTGTTCGCGAAGCATCCACAGACAATCTAGTCGAACTCATGGCGGGTAATGGCAGCGTAGGTGCCTTTTGCCTGATCAGCTTGGCTATAATCATGATCACGTTTGCTGGAACGAAAGCAGGACTGGCGTTCGTTCTGCGAGGGAGGGACATAATCAGGACGGCGATATGGGTACTGGTGGCCGGCCTTTTGGCCTACCTGGCGCTATATTTCGGCCTTGAGCAGATAATTATCAAGTACGGGCAGGTTTTTTCCGCGATGCAGTTCCTGCTGAGCAGTGATCGCGCTCAGCTTGCGGGTCCAGGTGAGTTATTGTTTCGATATGCCGTGATCTACTTTGGTATGGTCATCGCAATCGTGATGGTGCAGAATCCGATATGGCATTGGTTTACCAGGCTATTGCCTCGACCGATCAGGACTGGTGACATCCCTCCTGCGGAGGGCCGCTCAGATTGAGTTCTCCGCTCGCATTCCGAGCGAGCTGATCTGACAAAGTTGAGGAGCGTAGATTCTTAATGAGCCGCAGTGGCTAGACGGGGACCGTTACCATTTTGAAGCGAGGATTGCACGGAGATGAAGCTGCACTCGATCGACTGCGTGGTGAGATCGAGCTGCAGCCCATTACCTGGCGAGCATGGGGAAAAATTCAGGCTTTCGAGCACCTGCTGGGCTGGAATATTGCGCCCCGTGGGTTTGAAATTAACCCACAAACTCTGGGGCTTTTGCCCGCGGGGTATATTCACCAGATAATTGAAGAAAGCCTGCTCAATGAACCTCCCCTGTACCCGGCAGGAGAGCATGAAGTCTTCAATGCGTATTTCGCTCCCTTCGGTCCGCACGATACAAAATCCTACAGCGCCATAAGAACCGTAGTTATCCGTGCAACGCAGCACGTACTTCTCTATTTCCTGGTTCGCCAGGATAGGCAAAATTTCGCTCCTCTGGTACTTGCGCCCCGAGAAATTTAGTTGATTCGTGCGCTGGACAAGTTCGGACACGCGTTCCAGATCGTCATCCGTGTACAGATCGACAAAAAGCTTTATTTCGCATGCCGCCAGAAACCCAAGGTAGTCGGAACCAAATTGTGTAGCGCTTTTCTTGCGTACAAACTCTTCACGATAAAACTGGCTGCGTTTCTTCGCATCTTCGTTGGTCGCTCCCTGATAGCGGGGACTGGAGAAAAGGCTGTCGATGTCGACTGCATTCACGCAGGTTACACCCTTCAGTGCCCGTGATACTTCTTCCAGTTCGAATGGATTGTCATCAATGAAAGCAAACGTATCGAGACCTATGTTGAGCTGCTCGGCAATGATTCTGATGTTTTCGCTCTTCGGGAGCCAGTTGATCTGGGGATAGAGAAAGTAATCGGCTATGCCCAACTCTTCCAGTCGCCGCCAGGCGCTTGGCTCGTCGTTCTTGCTGGCAATACTGAGCAGGATTCCCCGTTCGTCAAAGAAGCGCAACAGTTCGATTACGTTTGGCCGCAGATCAACCCCTTCATTTTCCAGCAATATCCCATCCCACATGGTATTGTCTAGGTCCCACACCACGCACTTGATTTTCGGCTGGCTGGAACTCTCTACCTTTACGGTTTTAGAGCGAACCACAAAATCGGCGGTGAGAAATACAAGGCGTGCGGTACGCTCCCCGTCGGGGATAATGGCGATATCAAACGGAAGACCGCATTCGGTAATCCTCGAGAATTGTTCACGCCGGAACTCATGCCGCGAATAGCCGGTCGGCAATATCATCGAAGCCCGGAACGGAGGCAGAAGCTGGCCCCGAGGAAACTGGCCGGCTCCACTTGCAACTGACATGCTCAGTTGCATTCGCACCGGCACATTCATTGGGTTGTATACTTCCAGCAGGAAAAGATCCGGCTGTTGCCTGGAATTTGGATCATTCTTTCGATGCAGCCAGCGGCCGAGACGTTCGAGAAGTGAGTGCTCCAGGTAGGACCAGCGACCGTCTCTCGTGAGACGGTGAACAAAGGCGCCGAAAGCATTGAGTAGCGGTGCCGACAAACCAACTATGCGTTCAGTCCACAGGGTTACATCGGACGGCAACAGCAATGTATTGCCGCGAGCTTCGATTTTGCCCCATTTCTTGAAGGTAACTTCTGCGCCGTAGCCCCGCACCGATGGAAAACGAGGATTGCGATACATACCGTACGTCAGGCGGCGGCATCGCGTATCGGGCCGGCTCTGATAAAGATCGCAACTCGTAAAACAGCTCGGGGCTGCACATTCCACGCAGTGTTCCCCCCACATGAGCAGGGACATCTTGGCAACGCCCTGGACAGGCTTATAAGCCAGGAGCGGTCCAAGTTCCCGGTCTTCATGCAAATGCATTTCGTACTTATCGAATTCGAACATTACCCACCACTGTTGTCCTTCACGCCCACTCGACGCAATACTGGTTCATTATGTAACTACCTGGTCTATTGCTGTAACCCGTAGGCCTGTTCGGGTATCGCATATACAGATACGGCTTTGTTTGGCTGGTTGAGACGGCGAAAAATACTCCCAGGCACAATGGACTCCAGGCCAAGTGATGTGATAATTCGTCCTGCCCATTTCCTGGGTTGCTCAAGATGCCAGATCTGTCTCCACTGAGGATCAGGACTCATGGTTGAGTTGTTCGGGTTTAAAAAATACATGCTGCCTGGAGTAGGTTCACCAATCAATATCCCGGAACAATCGACTTTCTCCCAACGGCAAAAATATTTAGCATATCTTGCAGTAGCTAAATCCGTGAAAATTTGACCATTGGAGATGGCAAGATATTCAAGTAAGGCGCGCTCGCCAAAACGCGGCTCCTTGTTTTCCACTTCGATGCATAAGAAATTTACCGCCAAAACTGACAATACCGCGACGATGGTTATTTTTTTATGATTAGGCCATATCACATAGCGCAGCCAAAAAACGCCAACGATAAAAAAGCAGCATGTAGCAGCTAAATAATAACGGGCATATAACTTGATTTGACTGAGCGCAATGAGCGCAAACAAGCACCAAATAACACCAAGCACTACCAAAAGACGCAGAAGTTGCGTCGTTGCCTCGTCGCGAATGGTACGCCCACGTATTATCCACCACAACGCAGGATAGAGAAGGTAATACAATAATCCATATTTTTGAGTAACCAAAGTTAAAAGAATAGGATTGATGGGGGGCCAAATATATAGATTGCCAGCGTTATCAATGTCGCCGACTTCGGGTGGCGGGCCTTCAAACCGATCCGCCGCGTGGGTAGACTGTAATATGTAAATGAAATGATAAAATGGGTTGTAGCCAGTAAAAATGTAATAGACCATCTCCGCAAGAACCACTGTCATGAAACCCAATGCCATGTAGAGATAAATCTTACGTTCAATCCGATAGCCAACTAAAAAAAGGATGCCGTAAAAAAGAAGCAATGCGACAGCTTGCGTATGGGAGATGAATTCCAGGCCGACGAAGAAACCAGACCAATAGAGCATCATATTTCGACGCTCATGGTTAAGTGCGGCGTAAAAGAAGAAAAACGAAAGTGCTGCGTACAGCAAATTCGCCATATCAGAACTGGGTGTCACTGCGTTAAATACGATTACCGGTACAGAAGCGAGCAATGCACATGCGACGATGACTGTGACTGGATCGGTCAGCCTGCTTAATGCATAAGCAGTGAATAATATGAAAAAAATATAATACAGGCTGGTTGGCAAAATGGCAGAAAACTCGGAGTCGCCCAGCAAGGCCAGCGAGGCGGCCAACGGGAGAATCACTCCTAATCTTTCCGCTCCTTCCCTTGTTATATCAGGCGGGAAGGCCTCAAGCCATTCTTTTGCAGCAAGGTAAAACTTAACCCCATCGCCACCAACATAAAATCCAGTCCATGCTACAGTCAAAACAAAGATAGCGATTACAAGCACAACAGGCTGTATAAATAAAGATGGCTTTGGATTGTTATACATCATGAAACTCCTAATTTAATAATGTTGCCTTTGTCCCTTGCTTGTTTAATTCCCGGATTTGTTTAATTCCCGGATGACAACTCTCTATTCATATCACGATCTGAAAGCTGTAATACCTGCAATAGTGCCATCTATCAGAATACGGCAGTGAATCCCCCGTCCGTTTCGCGCTGACATCTTTACATACTCCACTTGCGCTGCCTACTGGACTAAAGTTCAATTTAGGTGGATTGACTCTCTCTGTTTTCCTATGCCTGGATAAGATGCGGGTACCCAATCCGGGGTACAGAGGGGCAGGCCGATCATCGCTGCAGCGTTAAGAGAATGCTTTGAGTGCAGCAAGATCGATATGGCTATACAGCGAAGCGATACGCGCGCGGCTAAGTTTGATCGATTCTGCCGGATTGCGGAGCATCGGCCGGGGTCGTATCGGCACGTTGGTGACGATCGCCACGGGGATCAGGACAGATGCTGCGCCAGCACGTTGTCGGCTCGTGCCAAGAATCTTGCGGCGCTACTTGTGTAATTGATTGGCGTTGATCTCGTGCGCTTGAGCGAGGCTGGCAGTGGAGTTACCAGTTGGCAGATCTGCTCGACCAGTTGGCGTTTGAATTCAGCAGTGAAGTAGCGTCGTTTAAGCAAGGAAGTGTCCGCTTGTCATTTAGGCGGACGCCTCTTGATGTCCGTTTACCGCAAGAATCGCCAATTTGTGCGAGCAGGTCAAGACAGTGTTGCGTGGGCGCTTTCTCTTTCCAATAGGACTTGTAATTCATTGTGTATAAAAAAATTACCAATTTGCTCCATATTGAATGGGTAATATTCCATACTTTTTATATTGAGTTGGGTCACTTTTAAAGCCTGCTTTCCCGGGAATAATAACTAATACCGTTCTAACACCGAACGATTTTAAAGTAACAAGCAATTTAGGAAGAATTTTCTCCGGTTCCTCCAGGTGTTCTAGAACATGACTTATGTGTAGTAGTTTCGATTTAATCTGACAGTAGGGCCTTGCCAAAGGTGGGGTTACCCGGTTTGATAGAGGTGCGAATCTTTATCAAATTGAGCGCGGATAGCGCAAAGGAGTAACCCCATGAGTAGTTTTCAACAAAATGTGATCAGGCACAAGGTAGGTCTGCTAAATCTGGCGGCCGAGCTTGGCAATGTATCGCGCGCCTGCAAGCT
>Ga0134128_10004408_pt1 | contig 17222 bp, 16 predicted proteins | sample KB31754_FD_96462 | JGI IMG/M metagenome (GOLD analysis project Ga0134128, IMG submission 96462) | Terrestrial soil microbial communities with excess Nitrogen fertilizer from Kellogg Biological Station, Michigan, USA - KB3-175-4 | ecosystem: Environmental > Terrestrial > Soil > Unclassified ... | reverse complement strand
CCTGCGCCTCCGCCCGTCACTTATTCTCCCACTTTCCTTGCTTGACTACTGCCCGCCCTTCAGCATGTGACCGCGCCGGTTCTGCTGGTAGCAGTCCTCGGTGGTCTCGGTGCAGAAGGGTTGTTCCTTGCCCACGCTGTTGGTGGTGATGCGGCTGGCGTCCACGCCCTGCGACACCAGATACTGTTTCACCGACTCGGCCCGCCGGCTGCCCAGCGCCAGGTTGTACTCGGCGCTGCCGCGCGCGTCGCAGTGACCGACGATCTGCACCGCCAGCTCCGGGTGTGCCTTCAGGAAGGCGGCATCGGCTTGCAGGGTCATCTGCGCATCCGGCCGGATGTCGCTCTTGTCGTAATCAAAGAAGGCATCGCGCACCTTTTCGTCAAAGGTCCCGATGTCGCCCGTGGTGGGGGCCGCCGCAACCGTGGGCGGCGGCGGCTGGCTGACCGTGATGCGCGCCGCGGCGGTGGCCGTGCGGCCATCGGCGCTGGTGGCCGTGATCTGATAGTTGGTCGAGTCCGTGGGGCTCACCGGCTGCGAACCGTTGAGGTTCACCGCCGTGCCGTCCAGTTCGACCTTGACCGCGTTCTCCGATGTCCAGCTCAGGCTGGAGGATTGCCCGCTCTCAATCGAGGTGGGCGAAGCGTTCAGCGTTACTGTGGGCGCGGGCGCTTCCGCCGCCGGCGGTGCGGGTGGAGGCGGCGGCGGCGCGGCCTTCTTGCCGCAGGCGGCCATGCCAAAACTGAGTAGGAAAACTGAAGCGACGGCGGCGACAAGCGACCGGCTCGATGGCTGTTGCGATTCCATGTTTGTCATTCCCCCTTGGTGGTACTTATTAAGTTCCGTGGGACGTTAATGCCACGACCAGTTGGGCATTTCGTTGTCCCCTCTGTTGGTCAACTGCGCCGGCACCGATCCGTCTGCGGCTACGGAGTAGAGCTGGTTGTGATACGGCGGTCCAGATTCAAACACAATGTGCCGGTTGTCGGGTGCCCAGCTCGGAAAATCGTTTCGCTGTTCATTATGGGTCAATTGCACATATTTCTGTCCGCCGAAATACCATATGTATATGTCGGAGGCACCACTGTTCTCACCCCCACCCTGCCGCACCCAGGCGAAGGCCAGCGACAGCCCGTTGGGCGACCAGGAAGGGCTGACGGCGTAGCCGGAGAGCGGCAGCCGCTGCTGGTTGCTGCCGTCGGCGTTCATGGTGTAGATCCCCGGCAGTCCGAGTCGGCTACTGACAAAAGCGATCTGCCCCGTGCTGCCGGCCGGCGGCTTGGGGTTCCAGGTGGGCGCCAGGTTGTCAAACCCGCGCGAGTGCGTCAGGCGCGTCAGCCCGCTGCCGTTGGCGTTGATGGTGTAGATCTCCAGGTTGGGGCCGCCCATCTGGGCAGCGAAGGCCAGCTTGCCGCCGTCCGGCGACCAGGCGGGTGTGGTGGACATCCCTTTGAACGTCGGAAAGGGCAGGAGACGGTTGGTGATCAGGGATAGCAACCGAATCTGGGGCTGGCCGCTGCCCACCTTGCTCATGAAGGCCAGCGTTTTGCCGTCAGGCGATATGCGGGGCGAGTAGGCGATGCCGTGCAGGTGGGTGCGCTGCTGCGGGTTGGCGCCGTCGTAGTCCATGGTCCAGACTTCCTGGCTGCCGCTGCGGTTGCTAATGAAGGCAATCTGCGAGCTGGCAATGCCGGGTCCGAAGCCCAGCGCGGCGATGACGTCGTCGGCCAGGTGATGCGCGATCTGACGCGCGCCCTCCGCCGTGGCCGGATTGGCGTAGCGGCGCGCCAGCAGCCGGCCCGCCCCAGGCGGCTGGGTGACGTCGTAGAGATACCCGGAAACCACCAGCCCCCCGCCCGCCATCTGCATCTGGCCAAACACCAGCCGCTGGATGTTGAGCGGCGCCGCCGTCCATTGCTGCCGGTAAGCGGGGTTGCTCAGGTCCTGCTCCCCCGACGGCGCGGCGGCGGTATAGAGGCTGCGGCCCACCATGGTTACGACGGCCGACTGGTAGAGATCGTTCCAGAGAACCTGGTTGAACGTGGTCTGCAAATCCGGCGCCACGCCATTGGCCGGGAACAGCGGCACCGCGAGGTTGAACTTCGAGGTGCCGGTGATCACGATATTGGCTTGATCCTGGGCGCCGGCAAAGGCCGCGCAGGCAACCATCAGAAGAGCACAGGCAAGGACACGCGCTGTTTTCATCGAGACCTCATTTGTAGTGCGCGTCCGCGCGCAGGGTGCGGATCATATCCACCAGTTCCCAAAGTTGTTGGTCGGAGTCCTGCGTCCAGGCGGGCATGCCGCTCATTCGCACCCCGTTGCGGATGGTGTAGAACAAAGCGCCATCGGTCTTGTTCTGGGTGAGCCCGCGGAGGTCAGGTACCTGCGGGTACATGGACTGCCCCAGCGAAGTTTTGCCGTCGCCGTTTTGGTTGTGGCACTGCTCGCACTGCGTCTGGTACAACTGCCGCCCGCTGGCCACCCGCTCCGGCGTGCTCGGGAACGGGTTCTGAATCTGGTTCTCGCGGCCGGGCAGCGCCAACCGGCGGCTCAAAGCCGCCAACTGGGCTTCAATCCAGGTGGGCTTGGCCGTGGCACTGAACCCACCGGCCGAGTGCAGCCACACGGCGCCCCCGGTCAGGCCCAATAGAACAACCACGGAGATGGCGATCAGCCACTTCTTCATGATGAGCGGAACAGTACTTTAAGCTTACTCTGGCCAGCCCAGGTCGCTCAAAGTTTTCGGGATTTACCGGGCAGCTACCTGGCTGACAGAAGCCGGCCGCGTCGGTACGGGAGTCGCCAGAATGGTGTCCACCGACTGCCAGAACGCCCGAAAGCCATCGTACTGGCCGGGCAATACCCTCTCCGCCAACTGCCGCACGCGGGAGTGTACCCGCAGCCGGCCGCCGTCGCAGCGCGCCGTAACCTCGATCTCGCCGTATGGGCTGGTGCGATGTACCGGCGGCGGTAGTTCTTGCCGGGCGCAGGCCGCCGGGTCGCCCAAGTCCAGCGTCCAGGCATCGTCAGACTGAAAGCGTGTGGGCAGGTCGAGCCACTGGCCGCGCTGGCCCTCCTGCGCCAACTGCGCGGCGAAGTCCTGCCGCGCCCAGGCGATCGAGAACGAAGCCGCGGGAATGCGTGCCTTGAAGTTCAACGTAACCACGGCCGCCGGCGGGTTGATGCCGGCAGCCTCCACCGACTCCATCTGCGATCCCGGGAACACTCCCTCCAGCCACGCCTGCAGCTTGGCCTGCCGATGAGCGGGCTGGGAATAGGCGCTCCGCAGGTCGGGTGCCGCCGCTCCCTGCACCGAGATGGTGCCGGTGGCCGCCAGCCAGCCATTGCCGGCGGGCTGCAGTTCAAGGTCGCGGCGGGTGAGGTTGGCTGTGGCGGTGGCGGCGGGCACTCGCACCAATTCCTTCTGCCCGGCACGGACGATCAACGCCAGGCTGTTCTGGTCAGCCACCGGCAGTTCGCTGTCGAGGTGATGCGGCGCCGTGGTGTCGATCCATTGGCCGGTGATCGGAACGTACACCAGCGCATGGTCAAAGGCCGCCATGGTGGCCGCCACGCGGCCGTATCGGGTGGGAGCGATCTGACCCATGGCCGGGGTCCGAACCAGCGCCAGATCGGCTTCCACCCCGACCGCCCGCAACCAGGAGGTCAGCAGCAGCGCGCCGTCTTTACAATCCCCCTGTCCGGCGGCAAAAACACTGGGTGCCGGCTCGGGAACGTAGGCGTGCACTCCGCGCTCGTCGCCCAGGTATGAAAGATGTTGCGACAGGTACCCCCACACGCGCGCCACCACGGCGCGCGCCTGGACGGCATCCGGCGCGGACACGACCGGCTGGGCAATGGCCTGCAACTTGGACATCACCTCCGGGCTGAATGCGCCGCGGTTGGCCAGCAACCCGCTGTACCAGTCGGCCATCGCCGCCCAGGAATCGAACCCGCCCACCTGCACGAACGGCGACACGTCGGTAATGGCGGGACCGTTGCTGGAACTGAAAAAGGCCGGTTGATGGTCCGCCTCCCAGGTCCTGGTGGCGAAGCCGCTGCCATCCACCCCGACCTGCGGCGGCCTGAGCCCTACCGCGCTGGTGGCCACCGGCGTGGACGAGGCCAGCACATAGCGCGCCCGCTCGGTGGCGAAGCTGTCGCGCAGGGCAAACATGTTCCCCAGGAAGTGGCCGCCCAGCAGCGACCAGTCGAGGCGCGGCTCGGGCGTGATGGTGTACAGAATCGCCACCCGGTCGCCGGCGCGCAGGTCGGGCAATTGAATCTCGCGCGGGCGGTTGGCGCCGAAACCCGGTACGTCGCCGGCGTCGCTGCCCTTCCCGGCAATGCCCCAGGCGCCGCCGCTGCCGCCAGACCGTGGCGGAAGCCAGTTGGAAGCTGCCGCGGGCGTGGTCGTACCAAACATTGTCGGGCGCGAACATCGCCCCCGCCTGCCGGTCGCGGATCTGGTATACCTTCTGCACCAGCAGCGCCGACAATCCGTCGGGCAGAACCCGCTCATAGCGCAGGTGATAAAGCTGCACCACGCCCTCATGCGGAAACTGCGAAGCGTCGTCGCCCAGCGCCGCCGGATCGGCGACAAAAGGCGCGGCGGCGGCGGCCAGCTCCTCGCCCGACATGGCCGGCGAGGACACGGCCGCACCAGCGGCTGCCGTGGCGGCCGCGGTGGCGGAGTGCGCCGCGCGTGGCACGGACGCCCCAGTGGCGACCGCCAGTACACACACAGCGACAGTGAAAAGAAGACGGCGGCGAAGTGGCAATCGGCGCGAGCTCCTGATGCCCTCCAGTGTGCTCGGACCGCTTCGGCTTGCCTATCGGGGAGAACCCTTATGTCGCCAAATACCGTGCCGGGTCGCGCGCGCTGGCGTACAAACAATACGTGGCCGCCAGCTTGGTCAGCCGGTGCAGGTCCTCGGCGTTGGCGGCCCAGTCTTCGTCCCCGGCGCTGGGCGCAAAAAACGCGTCAATGGACTGATCCACCGCCGGCAGGCTGAGCGGCACCTCCAGCGGGATGAACCCGAACTCCCCCCCCTCGTCACAAGTAACGATCATCAGCGTCAGCTCGCGGTCGTCGGCCGGGGTGGCCGGCTCGCAGTGGGTGAGATAGATCTCCTTGGCCCACTGCGCCGGCCCTCCCCCCACCCCGCGCACCGGCTGGGTCCAGTCGACAAACTGCAGGCACAGCGCCGGGGCCGGCGAGCGGAACTGGGTGGTGTTGATGCGCAGGTAGCGGGCATCGGTGAAGGTCGCCGCCAGCGTCTCCGGCAGCCGGGCATGCAGTGCGCCAAAACGGCGGTAACAGGTCCAGGTGTGCAGCATGTGCAGGAAAAGGTTCTGGTCACGCTCGTCGGGGTGGTCGGCGGCGTAGGTGGTAAACAACGGCAGGTCGAGGTAGCTCAGCAGGTTGATGACCGGCAATCCCTGGGATTCAATCCAGGTGATGGTCTCCGAGAGATTCTTCTCCATCTCCGGGTCGTCGGCCCGCAAAATGTCGTACAGCGGTTCTTCCGCGATCACCGCGCGGTTGCGGGCCAGCGCGCCGCGGGGTGCGGCCGAAGCCGGTGTCACGGCAACCGGGGCCGGTTCCCAGGCGCTGGGCGGTTGCCACTCGTAAGCATCCGCATCCGCCTCCACCAGCTCCAGTCCCAGGTTCACGTCGAGGCAGCGGCTATGCAGTTCCAGCCAGAAGGCGCGGCCCTGTTCCTCGGCCTGCTCCAGGCTGCCGGCAAAGTCCGTCCGCAGCCACCACTCGTCGCCCTCCCGCCGCACCCGCAGTTGGGCGGCAAACTCGCCCGCCAGCCCTTGGGCGAGTTCCAGGAAATCGGCGGTCTGCTCCGGAAAGGGAGTGCGGAAGACCCAGCGAAAGGCGGCATCACCGTCCATCCGCCAAGCCTACACTAGAGCTATATGCGGCGCAGGTGCGAAGGGCTGCTGCTGGGGCTGTTGGCCACCGGCTTCGCCACCCTGGCCATCACCGGGCGGCTGGGCTGGCCGGTGACGGTGGCGGTGAGCTGCGCCTTCATTTTGCGCGGCGTGTTGTTCGCGTTGGGCCGCGAATGGCGCATCTCCACCCGCGCCTGGTCGCTGACCTTGGTCGCTTACCTCCCAGTCTTCGCCCTCGACGGCTGGTGGTTTTCGCAGAGCTTTTTGGTGGCCAGCCTGCACTTGGTGGTGCTGGCCGGCGCGGTGCGCATCTTCGCCCCCCGCCAGGGACGCGACGACCTCTTGCTGGGCATCCTGGCGTTTCTCGAAGTTCTGACTGCGGCGCTGCTGACCGTCTCCGGCGTCTTCCTGCTGCTGTTCCTGCTCTTCCTGGCGCTGCTGGTGCTGACCCTGGTGGCTCAGGAGATGGCCCGTGCCGAGGCTGCCGCGGCGGTGCGGCTGGCGGCGGCCGAACGGGTGCCGTCCGGGCGTCTGCTGCGCTTTTCGCTGCTGCTCACCGGCTTGGCGGTGGCCGTCGGCGGGCTGGTCTTCTTCCTGCTGCCGCGCACCACGCTGGGCGGCTGGGCGGCACGGCCCTTGGGCGCGGGGCTGAGCGGGTTCAGTGATGAGGTCAGGTTGGGGGCCATTGCCAGCCTGCAGGAAAGCGACCGGCCCATCATGCACATCCGCATGATGGACGCCACCCCGCCGCTGGCCCCGGCGGAGTTTCAGCGCATCCCCTGGCGCGGCCGCGGCCTCACCCGCTTCGACGGTCAGCGCTGGTATGACCCCGATCCGCCCGCGGTGTTCGGCACCGAGGACGGACGCATCCAGGTGGGGCGCCCGGCTTGGCGCGAACCGGCCGAACTGGTCCGCTACCAGGTCCTGCTCGAACCCTTGCGCAGCCCGGTGCTGTTTTTCCCCCCGCGCCTGTTGAGCGCCGCCACCCACGATCCGGTGCTGGCCTGGAACAACAACACCGCCACCCTCGCCGGTCTGGCCTCCGACGCCACCGGCGGCGCCTACTCCGGCGTCTCCGATCTGGCCGTGCCCAGCGCCGACGATCTGCGCCAGGCGGGCGACCCCGGCCGCGCCCGCCTGCGTCTGCGCCCCTTCCTCGAACTGCCGCCCCAGTTGGATCCGCGTATCCCGGCGCTGGCACGCGCCATTGTCGCCGGCGCCCCCGGCGACAGTTGGGACCGCATGCAGGCCCTCGCCACCTACCTGCGCACCCGGTACCAGTACAGCCTCGAGAACCTCCCCGTCGGCAAGGACCCGCTGTCCGCCTTCCTGTTTGACCAGCGCAGCGGCGACTGCGAGTACTTCGCCTCGGCGCTGGCGGTGATGGGCCGCAGTCTGGGCATCCCCACCCGGGTGGTCAACGGCTTTCTGCTGGGCAGCTACAACCAGCTCACCGGCGAATATCTGGTGCGTGGACGCGACGCCCATACCTGGGTCGAGGTCTACTTTCCGGTGTCGGAAGCCATGCGCCGCGACGGCTTTGATCGCCCGCAGTGGATCACCTTCGACGCCACCCCCAGCGCCGGAACCCAGACCGCCGCCGCCCAGAACGGCGCCGGCATGCTGCTCGATGCCCTCTCCAGCGTGTGGCAGGAGTGGGTGGTGAACTACGACTGGCTGCGTCAGGCCCGTCTGGCCGGCGGACTGCAGGGGGGCGTGGCGGGCGCAGCCGCCGGCGTGTTGCGCGATGGCGGCGAGGCGGCCGCCGCCGCCTGGAAGGCCGCCCTGCACCCGGCCTACCGCCGGCAGGCCGGCTGGCTGATCACCGTGGTGCTGTCGCTCGCGCTGGCTCTGCTGGCGCTGCTCAGCGGATGGTTCTGGCAGCGGCGCTCCCAAAGCGCGCGCCGGACGCCGGGATACCTCGATGAAGCGCAGCAGGCACGGGCCCGCCGCGCCTACCGCAGCTTCCGCCGCCGCCTGGCGCGGCTGGGCGTGGAGCGGCAACCCGGACAAACCGCCGAGGAACTGCTGGCCGCGCTGGCCCGGCGCTCCCCCCAGCCGCCGCTGGCCCAGGCGGCGCAGCGCTTCATCTCCGCCTATCAGACAGTGCGCTTCGGCGGCGGAACGGAAGAGGAAACCGCCCGCCTGCGCGCCGAGCTGCGCCAGGTGCGGCGGGTGGCCCGCAAACGTTATTTGTGCGCGCAGTAGGGCGCCATCCGTCCGGTGGGCGCCTTCACTGTGGTCACCCCACGCCCGGCGTCCAGCACCTGAAACAGCGTCCCCGCGTTGTCGGTGTTGAGAATGGGCAGCAGCGCGTCCAGAGCCGGCTTGGGCACCGCCTGCGCGGCATCCACCTGGGTGGAAGGCGCGCTGCTCAGCACCGCCCGTTGGAAGGCGTCGTCGCGCTCGTGGCTCCATTGCTGGCCGGCATCGGCCTGCGCCTGCGCCAGCGCGCGGAAGCCGCCCGCCTGCAGCTCGATCCGCTGCCTGGCCTTGACCACCTGGCGGTGGCGGCCGTCCTGTACCCGCACTTGCCCGTCGAGAACTTCCACCGTCGCCGGCTGGTCGGCCAACGCGTCCAGGCGCAGCTTCACCCCCCCATCGCCGGTGCTGACCTCGCCGCCCCCCGGCAGCAGCACGTGAAAATCGCGGCTGTCGCTGTCCTGCAGGGTGAAGTACGCCTCGCCCGACACCAGTTGCACCGTGGTCCCGCGGATACCGTCGTCGCGCAACACCAGACGCGGAAAGCTCATCTCGCTGTGGGAGGTAATGCGCAGCGCCGAACCGCATTCCAGCTCGACTTCGGCCCGGGCGTTGATATCGGTGCGGATGCTCTCACCCTCAACCACCGGCTGGTTCAGCGCCGCCGGCGTCCATCGCGGCGCGCCCTCGCCCGCCACCGCGCCCGGCCGTTGCACCTGCACCGAATGATCGAGATAGCTCACCGCCACGATGCGAATGTGCGACTCCGCCCACGCCACCACGGCGGCCATCGCCACCACGCCCGCCAGCGAAACCCAGAACCTTGCCTTCATTCGTCCACCGAAGGTCTGCTTCTAATTTCCAGTCTGTGCCTATTCCCACGCCTGTCAAGCAGGTCATAATTTGTAGGCTTCCATGGCAGAGCAGGTACACAGGCCGGATTGGCTGGCCGCCCATCTCCCGTCGCTCGACGGCCTCCGCGGGCTGGCGATTATCCTCGTCCTGCTTCACCACTGCCAGCCCCGGCTGGTTTCTCTCCGTCTCGGCTCCCTCGCCGCCTGGGGATGGATCGGCGTCAACCTGTTCTTTGTCCTCTCCGGGTTCCTGATCACCGGCATTCTGCTCGACGAGCGCGGCACCCGGCACCTGTTCCGCAACTTCTACGCCCGCCGCGGGCTGCGCGTCTGGCCGTTGTACTTTGTCGTCTTTCCGCTGGTGTATTGGGGCATGGGACCGCACGACTCCTGGAGCGGGGGCGCGGCGGGATGGATCTACTTCCTCCTTTATATACAGAACCTGTCGCCCGGCCTGAGTGGCACCCTATACCCCACCTGGAGTTTGGCGATTGAAGAACAGTTTTATCTGGTGTGGGCGCCGCTGGTGCGCTTCCTTTCCCCGCGAGCGCTGGCCGGACTGCTGGTCGGGGTGCTGGCGGTGGGTGCCGGGATCCGTATGCATGCGGTGCTGACCCCGGTCAACACCCTCTACCACCTGGACGGCCTGGCGGCCGGCAGCTTGCTGGCGCTGCTCATCCGCCTCTGGCCCTCCGGGTACAAGCAATGGCGCCGGGTGGGCATGGCCGCGACCGTGGCCGGAGTCCTGGGCTGGCTCTGGTCGAATGCCTGGGCGCCGGCTTATCTGAACACCGCCCTTGGGATCGCCTTTGCCGGCGTCCTCTTATTGGCCGCTCTGGCGCCCAACGCCGCCGGGCTGAGCCTGCGCCCGCTGCGCTTTGTGGGCAAGATCAGCTACGGCCTCTATCTGGTGCACATGCCCATCTTTGCCCTGCTCGGCGGGCTCGACGAGCACATGGACCGCATCCACGCCGGAGCGGCGGGCGACTTACTGATCGTCGTGGTGCGTTGGACGGCGGCGCTGCTGGTGGCCAGCCTGTTCTGGTACGGCTTCGAACGGCCGATTTTGCGTCTGAAGCGCTACTTCCGTCCTGCCGCCGTCGCCACGCCGGCGGTGGTCGCCGCGCCCAGCAAAGCATAAAACGCCAGCGTCTGCTCGGCGGCGCGCCGCCAGGTAAAGGGCAATACCCGCTGACGGCCGGCCTCCGCCAACCGCCGGCCCAGCGCCGCATTTTCCAGCAACAGTTGCCAGGCGTCGGCCAGAGCCGCGGCATCGCGGCTGGGAACCTTGAGCACATGCTCGCCGTGCTGCAGCCAGTCGCCCGCGCCGACCGCGCGGCTCATCACCACCGGCAGCCGCTGACTCAGCGCTTCCAACGTGACCATGGCGAAGCCTTCGGCGGTCGAGGGACAGAGCAGCAGATCATGGCGCCGGTACTGTTCGAAGACCACCTCGACGGAGTCCACCCGCGGCAGCACCGTGAGCCAGGGCTGACAGACTTCGACAAACGAGGAGCGCACCCACCTCTCGACCTCGCCCCACTCTCCCCCGATACCCGGACCCAGGATGGTGAGGCGGGCCGCGACGCCGCGCGTGATCAACCGGCGGTGCGCTTCCGCCAGGTAATGCGTGCCCTTGCCGGTGTGCCAGGCGCCGCAGAACAACGCCCCCGCCCCACGCGTCGCCTCCGCCGGCGGCGCCGCCCCCGCCATCGGCAGCCCATGCGGAATCACCGCCAGACGTTCGGGTGGCTGCCAGTTGCGATGCAGCGCCAACAGCCGCTCGCGGCGGTTGAGCAGAATGCTGCCGTCAGCCAGGCGAAAGGCACGCTCGGATTGCCGCAGCCGCGCCGCCGGATACCACACCCGCCGCCACCACGGCTTGGAGATGAGGCCCGCACGTCCGTCCTCAATCAGTCCCCGATAGTAAATGTGGTCGAGCCCATGTGAGCGGGCCACCACCACCGCGCCCGCAAACGCGCCGCCCCGGCGAGCCGCCGCAATTGGCCCGGCTTCCGCACTGGCCGCGTCGATGACGTCATATGGTCCGCGCTCCCGCCACGCCCGCCGCGCCCCCTGCCGCGCCAGCCAGGGTGAGACGGCATAGCGCAGCCGCTGGCTCCGCGGCCGCGCCCCCAGGTCTTCGCGAAACAGGCAGTCGCAGTCATGACCCAGCTCCCGCAGCTTCTCCTGCAACCGCAAATGCACTTGGGAGGCGCCGACAGTGATGTCGGCGGGATCGTCGCTGACCAGAAGAATACGCATCCGACAGCCGGATTATACCGCCCGCCCCTTATGTGCTACCATGTGCTACATGGGAGCCAAGGCCGTGCCGCGACTGGCGCAGGTGGGGGTGCGGGAACTGCGACAGAACCTCAGCGTCTATCTGCGGCGGATTAAACAAGGTGAGCGCCTGGAGGTCACCGAACACGGCCGCCTGGTGGCGCTCCTGGTGCCGCCGCCGGCGACGGATTCGGTGCTGGATCGCCTGGTGGCTGCGGGCCTGGCCACGCGGGCCACGCGCGATATCCGCGACCTGCCGCCACCTCTTCCCCTCCGGCCCGGCGAACGCCCTCCGAGTGAAATCCTGCAGGAGATGCGGGACGAGGACGAGCGTTAGCACCCATGGGGGCGATCTACCTCGACAGCTCCGCGGCGGCCAAGTTGGTGTGGCATGAGAATGAGTCCACCGTTCTGCGGAACTTCCTGGCGCAGCGCGAAGATTTGTTCTGCAGCCGTCTGGTGCAGGTGGAACTGGGCCGGGTCGAACTGCGGCGCGGCTTGGGCGGCCCCCAAGTGGAAAAATTTCTCCGCTCGGTGGTGTTGCTGGAAGTGCATGTTGAGGTTCTCGAGCATGCGGCCCGCCTGCCGCCGGCCGCACTGCGCTCCCTGGATGCGATCCACCTGGCCACGGCCTTATCGATACCGGGGCTGCGGGACATGGTGGTCTACGACCGCCGGCTGAGCGCCGCCGCCGAAGCCATGGGTCTGCGCGTATGGGCGCCGGCCTGATTAGCGAACCAGTGGTGGCCGTGCCAGTTGCGGCCACTCGGCGCGCAGCGCGGCAAGTTTGGGCAGATCGTTGATGCGGATGTACGGATCGCCGGGGTTGTGCAGGGCGTAGTCCTGATGGTAATCCTCGGCGGCATAGAAGGCGCTTAACGGGGTGAGTTCGGTGACGATGGGGCGCGGGTAGGCGTGCGCGGCGCTCAGCTGCCGGATATAGGCCGCGGCAATGCTCTGCTGCTCCGGGTCGGAGTAAAAGATCACCGAGCGATACTGCGCCCCGGCGTCGGGTCCCTGGCGCATCCACTCGGTCGGATCGTGGGCGACGGAGAAAAACACCCGCAGCAGTTGACCGAGTGAAACCTGACTCGCGTCGTAGACCACCTTCACCGACTCGGCATGACCGGTGCGCCCGGTCGAGACCTGCTCGTAGTGGGCGGTGGCGGCGGCGCCGCCCGCGTATCCGGCGGTGGCCGACTGCACCCCGCGGACATTCTCAAACACCAGCTGCATTCCCCAGAAGCATCCCCCCGCCAGCACCACCGATTCCATTTGCGGGCCGGCCGGGGTGGGTTCGTCCATTTGCGGCGCGGGAATCGGACCCGTCTGGCGCACCGTGCAGCCTGCTACTGCCAGAGCCAGGGCCAGCGCCGTCAGAACCGCTATCGTGTACCGGAACATATCTTTCTACTAGGATGCATCGCCTCCCCGCCGGCTACGTTTTGATTGCGCCGTCATGAGCTACTATTCGCCGTATTGCCTGTGCTACAGTGCCGATGGCTCACCCCTTTGGAGGCTTCCATGCGATCCCGCTATGTATTGCCGCTGGCACTGGCCTTGGCCACCAGCGGTCTGCTCCTGGCCCAGGGCCGGCGCGGCAACCAGCCGCCGCCGCCCGCGGTCAACGTCAGCACCAACCCGCTTTTGAAACCCTTTGCCTTCCGCTCCATCGGGCCGGCCATCATGCTGGGCCGCGTGGACGACATTGAAGGCTCGCCCCAGGATCCGATGCTGCTCTACGTCGGCTTCGCCACCGGCGGGTTGTGGAAGTCCACCGACGGCGGCCTGCACTGGACCTCGCTCTGGGACAACATGCCCAACGAGTCCATCGGCGACATCGCCGTGGCCCCCTCCAATAAAGAAGTGGTGTACGTCGGCAGCGGCGAGGCCAACAACCGCCAAAGCTCCTCCTTCGGTGACGGCGTGTGGGGAACCCGCGACGGCGGCAAAACCTGGACCCATCTCGGGCTGGAGAAGACCCAGGCCATCGGCCGCATCGCTGTGGATCCGACCAACCCCGACGTGGCCTACGTGGCCGCCAACGGCGATCTGTTCGGCCCCAACCCCGACCGCGGCCTCTACAAGACCGCCGACGGCGGCAAGACCTGGACCAAGGCCAAGTACATTGACGAGAACACCGGCTTTGAGGACGTGGCCATTGATCCCTCCAGCCCGAAGACGATCTACGCCAGCAGCTATGAGCACCGCCGCACCTGGTGGGGCTACAACGGCGGCGGCGCCAACAGCGGGCTGTGGAAGTCCACCGACGCCGGCTCAACCTGGAAGCGCCTCGATGGCGCCGGCTGGCCCAAGCCCAAGGACGGCATCTACGGCCGCATCGCCATCGCCATCTATCCGCCCAACCCCAAGGTGATCTTCGCCCAGGTCGAGGCCGGCGCCAGCGCCGGTGTGGGCGGCGGCACCGACGCCGCCGGCGGACCGGAGAAACCGCGCGCCGGTGGACGCGGCGGCGAGGGCCGCGGCCCCCAGCCTCCCCCCGACCCCAACGCCAGCGGCCTGTTCCGCTCCGACGACGGCGGCGCCACCTGGACATTCCTCAGCAACCAGGACCAGCGCCCGGTGTACTTCAGCCAGTTGCGCGTCGATCCCAAGAACCAAAACAAACTGTTCGTGGGCGGCACGCCGGGACAAATCTCCGAGGACGGCGGCAAGACCTGGCACCCCATGACCGCCAGCCACACCGACTACCACGCCATCTGGATCAATCCCCAGGACCCGCGCATTGTCCTGGTCGGCCACGACGGCGGTTTTGACATCAGCCACGACGGCGGCGAGAGCTGGTACTACAACCACAACATGGCGGTGGGCCAGTTCTACCAGGTGTCCGCCGACATGCGGCATCCCTACTACGTCTGCGGCGGCCTGCAGGACAACAACGCCTGGTGCGGCCCCAGCGCGGTGCGCAACCGCACCGGTTCGGTCAACACCAACTGGTTCACGGTGTCGGGCGGCGACGGCTTCTACACCCGCCAGGATCCCTACGACTACAACATCGTCTACGGCGAATCCCAGGACGGCAGCATGAGCCGCCACGACTTCCGTGACGGTTCGCAGCAGAGCATCCGGCCACGTCTCACCGAGCCGGAGAACCAGAACGCCGGCGGCGGCTTCGGCGGCCGCGGCGGACCGGGCAACATCGTCAACCAGCCCGCCGATCCGCTCGATGCCCTGCGCTTCTACTGGAACGCGCCGTTTGAGATCTCGCCCTTCAACCCGGGCCGCATCTACATGGCGTCGCAGTACTTCTTCGTCTCCAACGACCGCGGCGATACCTGGACGGTGAACCCCGAGGACCTGTCCAAGCACGTCAACCGCTGGTCGCCCGAGATGGCGATCATCATCCCCGGCAATGAGCCGATGGCCTCCAAGCACGACGGCTACTCCGCCAGCTCGCTCGCCACCCAGGTGCGCGAGTCGCCCTCGCAGCCGGGCGAGATCTGGATCGGCACCGACGACGGCAACCTGCAGTTGAGCCTCGACGGCGGCAAAAACTTCACCAACGTCATGGGCAACCTGACCGGCAGTGTGGCCGGCGCCCCCAAGGGCTACGTGCAGGTGTCGCGCATCGAGCCCTCGCACTTCAGCGGCGCGACCACCTACGTGGCGCTCGACAACCACCGCAACAACGACTACCGTCCCTACCTCTACAAGACCACCGACTACGGCAAGACCTGGACGGATGTCACCGCCAACCTGCCGGAGATGGGCGAGATACAGGCGGTGCGCGAGGACTCGCGCAACCCCGACCTGCTCTTCGTCGGCACCGAGGGCGGCCTGTTCATCTCCACCGACGGCGCCCGCAGTTGGCAGAAGTTCATGACCAACCTGCCCACCGTCCCGGTGGACGATGTGCTCGTCCATCCCCGCGACCGCGACCTGATCATCGCCACCCACGGCCGTTCGATCTGGATCGCCGACGACATCACCCCGCTGGAACAGCTCAACCAGATCGGGGATGCCGACCTGCATCTGTTCGATCCGCGCCCGGCGGTGCAGTGGAAGAACGACACCGAAATGCAGCAGACGGTGTTCCAGGATGAATTCCACGGCGACAACCCCCAGGGCGGCACCGCCATCAGCCTCTGGGCCAAAAACGACATGGGCGAAGCCACCATTGACTTCCTGCAGAACGGGAAGGTGGTCAGCACCATGAAGGAGCAGGTGCACGCCGGCATGAACCGCTACCAGTGGGATATGCGCGGCATCGCCCCGCCTCCTCCCGCCGGCGCCGAGAACCAGGGCGGCCGTGGCGGCTCCGGTGGCGCTCAAGGCGGACGCGGCGCGGCCCGCGGCCCGCAGCCGGTGCCCTTCGTGGCCGGCGGCGGCCGTGGCGGCTTCTTCGGCCGCGGCGCCGCTCCCCAGGGCCCGCTGCTTGACCCCGGCACCTACATGGTGCGCGTCAACGTCGGCGGCAAAACGCTCAACACCTCGGTCGTCGTCCTGGCCGACGTCTGGATGCACACCGAGCAGTAGACCGCTTCCAACCCAACAACCCAGCGGGCCCGCCTCACGGCGGACCCGCTTTTTTGCGGCGTCAGGCAACCACCGTGCCAGCCACGCGCTCCCACATGGCCAGCATGACGACGCTAACCGCCGAGGAAGCACAGCGCGACTTCGACAATCTGCTGGACCGCGTAGCCCAGGGCGAAGCCATCACGATCACGCGCAACGGAAAAGCCGTCGCCTTGCTGGCGCCTTGGCCCCAAGCCCGCAGCGCGCAACAACAGGCCGACGCACCGCCGGAGAGCGGCTCATAGCCCGCGTCGTCCGCTCTGCGCTAGCCCACCCGCTTCAGTTCTTCGCGCAGCACACGTCGCAAGGCACGCTCCCACGGCTCCCGCGAAATGTGCTCACGCAGGGCGGCGTTGATGGACGCCTGGTAACCGCCCGAGCCGGCACGTTCGGAACGGTCGCGGAACCAGGCCAGCAGATCGTCGTCGAGCCGTATGGTGACGCGCGTTTTACCCTTGCCGGCGGGGATTACCGGCCCACGCGTGCCTTGGCTGAAATCATAGTTTCTCTTCATCGTTTTCCCTCGTACTGGCGCCGTTCGCGTGAGGTCGCGCGGCGCGCCGAGATGATGCGCGCCGTTTCCCCCCTCCATGTATAGACGACCACCAGGATCCGCCCCGTCGCATCCTTGCCCATCGTCACCCAGCGCTCCTCGTCCGCGTCGGGATCCTGGATCGTCAGTCCCATCTCATCTTCCAGCGCTGTAGCAGCGTCACCGAACCGGGCGCCATGTTTGCGCCAATTGGCCTCGGCCTTCCTCGGGTCCCATTCGCAACCGAGCGCCATCGTATGTACTATTGTACACCGCTTGTGCCGCCGGCACTCCGCCGATTGTGGCCACCGGGCGAGGACCGGTCGAGCTTGCGGCAATCATCAACTGGGTCCGATCTGACGGGCAGGTCCGCTCAGACGATGAACTTGTTGAGGAGGTCGCAACCGAATTGGGATTCCATCGGCGCGGGAAGAGAATCGAAACGGTGATCAGGTCCATGATCGAAGCGCTTCGATGATGTTGGCTTGGCGGGCGCGGCAGGATTCGAACCTGCGACCGTCGGCTTAGAAGGCCGATGCTCTGGTCCAACTGAGCTACGCGCCCGGTGGAATCATCATAGCGTGCGGGCGCAAAACCGGTGGAGCGGGCATAATAGGCGGCATGAGCGTCTGGTATTCGCGGCCGGAGGATACGTCGTTCGCGGGATTGCGGGCGGGGTGGCGGCTGACCATTTTCCTGTGCCTGGCGGTGGGCGTGCCGGCGGTGCTGAGCGGCATCGCACTGGCCCTGGCCCATGGGCAGGCACGCGCCGGCACCCCCGCCGTCGGCGTGCTCAGCCCGCTGCTGGCGGCGGTGGGCGAAGGTGCGCCGTTTTTATGGGTGCTCTTCGTCTCCTGGATCATGGCCCGGCTCGAGCACCGCTCGCTCACCGACTACGGCCTGCCGTG
>Ga0134128_10004407_pt1 | contig 17227 bp, 14 predicted proteins | sample KB31754_FD_96462 | JGI IMG/M metagenome (GOLD analysis project Ga0134128, IMG submission 96462) | Terrestrial soil microbial communities with excess Nitrogen fertilizer from Kellogg Biological Station, Michigan, USA - KB3-175-4 | ecosystem: Environmental > Terrestrial > Soil > Unclassified ... | reverse complement strand
GTCTTTTCGCCGTCCCAGCGTTCCCATATCGTGGTTGCACCCATCTTCACCGGATAGAGCCGGGAGGCATAGGTCTGTTGCAAGAGCAAGGTGTAAGCGACATCGGAGTAGCCAAACCGGCTGAGGACATGGCAGAGATAGGGTGTACCGAGGAAGCCTGTGGTCAGGTGGTTGTTATAGTCCCTGATATTTTGGACGAGGCGCCCGGCGGCAGCTTGTCGAATATTTTCGGGCAACATGTCGAACTGCAATGCCAGTACATAGGCCGTTTGGGTATTCGAAACGAGGCGGCCGTCGGGTGTCGCATATTCGCGCAGAAAGGCGGCTTTTACTTTTTGCAGGATATCGCTGTAATGCGCTACGTCTTCGGAATGGCCGAGTACGCGGGCGGCATTGATCACGAGTTGGGTGGAATACGCGAAGAAGGTTTGTGCGATGAGATAGGAATCGGTGATGGCGGCACGTTCGCCGTGCCCTTCCGGCCAGTAAAAAAGCCAGTCGCCAAAATGGCCGCCGGTGTTCCAGAGATAATCATGGCTTTGTTCGACCATGTACCCGATCCACGCTTTCATGCTGGGATATTGTCTTTCGAGTATTCTTTTGTCGCCGTAGGCAAGGTACATGTTCCAGGGTACGATAGTGGATACATCGGACCAGCCGGTCGAGCCCCCGTCCGTTTTACCGAGGACGTTGGGGATCACATGCGGTACGGCGCCGCTGGGCATCTGGTCGGCCGCTACGTCGCAGAGCCATTTCGCAAAGAAGTTGTCGACATTGCGTAAATAGGAGGCTGTACGGCTGAAGACCTGTGCGTCGCCGGTCCAGCCAAGACGTTCGTCCCGTTGCGGGCAGTCCGTGGGCACGTCGAGGAAATTGCCGCGCTGGCCCCATTCGATATTATGTTGCAGCTGATTTAGGAGCGAGTCTGAGCAGGAAAAGGAGCCTGTTTTGGGCATATCGGAGTACAGGACGGTAGCGTAGAGGTCTTCGGGCTTTAGCTCGCCGGGGTAGCCTTCCACGCGGATATAGCGAAAGCCCTGCCAGGTAAAATGCGGTTCGAAGGACTCTTCGCCGCTCCCGTTGAGAATATAGATATCTTCCTGTTTCGCGGCCCGGAGGTTGGTGGTGTAGAAGTTGCCTTTCTTGTCGAGCACTTCGGCGTGGAATATCTTGATACTGTCGCCTGCGTGGCCTTTGGCGGTTACGTGGACCCAGCCCACCATGTTCTGGCCGAAGTCGGCGACGAGTTCGCCGGCTGGGGTTTTAAAGATGCGCTGCGGATGAAGAACCTCGTGTTTTTTTACGGGTTCGTTCCAGGTGGCCACGAGGTTGTCGAGGGTCATGCCGGGGAGCGTGACGCCGGACCATCGGGTATCGTCGTAAGCGGCGGTCGTCCAGCCGGGTTTTTGTTTTCGTGCGTCGATGATCTCGCCGTTGTAGATCTCCGAATAGACGATCTCGCCGGTAGAAGACTTCCAGCTGTTGTCGGATACGACCGTCTCGGTGCTGCCGTCGGTATAGGTCAACTGCAATTGGAATAGCAGGCCGAGGGTCTTGCCGTAGATATTGTGCTGGCCGCCCCAGGCAAGATAGCCGCGGTACCAGCCGTTGCCGAGCATGACGCCGACGGCGTTGTCGCCTTGCTTTAGCAGGTTCGTGATGTCATAGGCCTGATATTGAAGCCGTTTGTTGTAGCTGGTCCAGCCAGGGGTAAGGACGGCGTCACCGATGCGTTTGCCGTTTATGTTCGCGTCATAGAGGCCATGCGCGGTGATGTAGGCGATGGCGGTTCGGAGCCTTTTTTTTATGGCGAAGGTTTTTCTGAAGAACGGACTGGGTCTTGTGATGCTGTCTTCGACGTAGCCGGGTTCTATCCATTGGGCTTTCCAGTCGGCTTTATCGAGTAGCGCCATGCGAAAGGAGGCGGTTTCGCTCCAGTGCCCTGGTTTTCCTTTGGCATCCCAGACGCGGACCTGCCAGTGATAGCGCTGGCCGGATTTTAATGGCCCGCCGGTGTAGACGACGTGGACGCTTTGGTCGCCCATGACCTTTCCGGAGCTCCAGGCTTTTTCCGAGCTGGCGCCTTCGGGGGCGACGCGGATCTCGTAGGCCGACTGGGCCAGCCAGCGTCCGGGGTTCTTCCCTTCGGCTTCCAGGACCCAGGTGAAGCGGGGTTGAGTGGCGTCGATGGCGATGGGATCGTACAAGTTCTCGCAGAGGAGATGGGTAGGTGTCAATTGGGCGAAGGCAAGGATGCCCGGCAGCAATAGTAGCGACAAGAGGGTGTATTTCTTCATGATAGCTTTGAATGGTGCCGTAAGATATCGCAAGGGTTAGTTCCGGCCATCATGTACTGTCCTGCGTGCTGTGCTGGCCTTACCGACGAAACCCAGCAGTTTACCGCTGCGCCGGGGGATGCGGCGGATTACCCATTGTCAGGGGGGTAGTTTGAGGGTAATTTTGAAGAAAATATAGCGAAAATGGACTATCGGAAAAGACATGAAACGGGGCGGATCTGGGCGGGCCTGTTCCTGCTGCTGGCGGGCGCCGCGTTGCTTCTTCATGAAGAGGGGCTGCTTTTTGTCCCTGATGTGTTGTTCAACTGGCACCTTTTGGTGGCGGTGGTGGGGATATTCATCGGCTTTGCCCGGGGATTCCGTGGCTTTACCTGGCTGATCATCACGGCCATAGGAGCGGTAGGTTTGGCTGAAGACTATTATACCAGTTTTCATGTCGGGCCATTTATCTGGCCCATCGTGATCATACTTATCGGGTTCATGTTGCTTTTCCGGCGCAGACGACCCTGGGAGGAGGAATGGGAAACTAAATGGCAGGAACGCAAGGTAAGGTGGCAGGCCAACCAAAAGAGATGGCATGAGAGCCGTCACGACTTGCACCGGGCTAAACGGGAGTGGAAGCGTCAGGCTCGCCGCGAATGGCGGCAAACCACAAGAGACTGGCACATCGAGCATGCTGAAGAGACCGTTTATTCGGATGACAGGGTCGATATCACCGCCAGTTTCGGGGCGTACCGCAAGAAGCTGCTTTCGAAGAATTTCAAGGGGGGGTATGCCGTAACCTTTATGGGCAATATGGAGATCGATCTGATGGAAGCCAGCTTTCATGGGGTGATCCGGCTGGATATAACCCAGATCATGGGGACGACGACCATTTTGGTTCCGGAGGATTGGGAAGTACAGGCGGATGTGAATGTGGTGTTTTCCGATTTTAGAGACAGACGGCCACAGCCGGCGATGCGCAATCCGGATAAGGTGCTGATCCTCGGCGGAAAGTCGGTATTCGGGAGTATAGAGGTAAGGACCGGGGCTCAACTCGGGTAAGCCGTTATCGCGGGATGGCTTTGGGTAAGCCGCTTGCTGCGGGCCGCGGGCCGCGTTTTTGGCTACAACAAAAGCAGATTTGGTTAGTTTGGGCTGCTGCGGTCTGCCGAGCTTTGCTGTATAAAAACAGCAAAATGAAAATAGTCGTCACGGGTTCATTAGGACATATCAGCAAACCGTTAGCCCTCGCCTTGATCCAAAAAGGGCATGATGTCACGGTGATCAGCAGTAACTCCGAGAGGAAGTCGGCCATCGAAGCACTGGGAGCCGTCGCGGCAATAGGTTCTTTACAAGACGCGGGTTTTCTGGCGCGGGTATTTGAAGCCGCCGACGCCGTTTATTTGATGATCCCTCCTACTTATAATGGGGTGACCTATGTCCGGAATTATTATAGCGAGATTGGAGGTAAGTATGTCGACGCCATCCGGGCGACCGGCGTGGGCCGGATAGTTTTTCTGAGCAGCATGGGGGCGGAACTGGACAAGGGAACCGGGGTTGTGCTGGGGGTTCACGATGTGGAAGGCCTTTTAGATGAGCTCACAGGGGTTCGTATCACTCATTTGCGGCCGGGTTATTTCTATTACAATCTGTACAATTATATCGGCCAGATCAAAGGGCTTGGGTTGATCACCGACAATTTTGGCGGCGAAGACAAGCTCGTGCTGGTGTCGCCGGTCGATATAGCCGCTGCTGCCGCGGAGGAGATGGAGGCCAGTGGTACCGTGCAACATATTCGGTATATCGCGAGTGATGAAGGCACAGCCAGTTCCGTCGCCCGGGCGCTTGGCGACGCTATTGGGAAGCCGGGGTTGAAATGGGAGGTCTGTTCTTATGCGGAACGGCTGGAAGGATTGCAAAAATTCGGTGTGCCACCCGCCTTTGCCGAAAGCCTGGTGGAGATGAACGCGAGCGTACATACGGGCGCGTTATACCGGCAATATATTTCGCTGGGGCTGCCGCCCACGGGAAAGGTCAAGCTCAGCGATTTTTTGACCGAGTTTGCGGCAGCTTTTAAATAAGGAATTCAATTTAATTTTCGATAGAGTTCGGGCGCTGTGTTGAGCATCGGGAACTGGCGTTGGTGCCAATAGGGATAGGCGGGAAGTACTTCGCTGACCTTATCGAGGCGTTTTACCTGGTCGACAGTGAGGTTCCAGCCGATGGCGCCCAGGTTTTGCTTCAGCTGTTCTTCGTTGCGCGCGCCGATGATGATGCCCGCGACGGTGGGCCGTTGGAGGAGCCAGTTGAGTGCTATCTGGGCGATGGTCTTACCGGTTTCTTTGCTTAGCTCATCCATTACGTCGACAATATTGTCGAGGCGTTCCTCGTCGGCGGCGATGCCCAGTACCGGGTTGCCACCCTGTGCGACGCGGGCGTCTTTGGGTGCTTCCTTTCCGCGGCGGTATTTGCCGGTGAGCTTACCGCTCGAAAGGGGGCTCCAGACGATGGTACCGACCTGTTCTTCTATGCCGAGGGGCATCAACTCCCATTCGAAATCGCGGTGCAGCAGGGAATAGTAGGCCTGGTGGGCGACATATCGCGACCAGCCATAGCGTTCGGAGATGCTCAGCGATTTCATGAGATGCCAGCCCGAGAAGTTGGAGCAGGCGATATACCGTACTTTACCGCTTTCCACGAGGTAGTTGAGGGCGCTGAGCGTCTCTTCTATGGGGGTGTTGGCATCGAAGCCGTGCATGTGATAGATGTCGATGTGATCCGTGCCGAGCCGGCGAAGGCTGTCTTCACAGGCTTTGATGAGAAAGGAGCGTGAGGAACCGAAGTCGTTTACTTCGTCCGACATGGGGAAGGTGGCTTTGGTGGAGATGAGGACTTTGTCCCTTTTGCCTTTGATGGCTTTTCCTAATATCTCTTCGGCTGCGCCGTTGCTGTATACATTTGCTGTGTCAAAGAGGTTGAGGCCCGCTTCGAGGCAGACATCTATGAGCCGTGTGGCTTCATCGACCTGGGTGTTGCCCCAGGCTTTGAAAAAATCGTTGCCGCCGCCGAAGGTGCCGGTGCCGAAGCTGAGGACCGGTACGCGGAGACCGGAATGGCCGAGCTGTCTGTATTCCATACGTGATATTTTTGCAAAAGTAACAAGGTGGTAGGCGGATTGTTCGGGTGGAAAGAATTTGGATGGAACTTGAGCGCAACGGTTATTTCCCCCGCCGTATCCACTCCAATGTTTCGAGTAATAAGGCTAATGCGAATGGAAAGAACAAAAGCAAGCGTACCAAGTTACGATAACGGCGCCAGCCTTCGCGGTTGAGTGCGGTGTTATTTACAATACGATCATTGTAACTTTCTATCTCATTAATGTACAATAGCAAGAGCATCTTACTTCTTGTAATTTCATCGTTATCGTATGTAGAATTTACCAAATCTTCCGGCTGAGAGCCTGTCATGAAATGGCGATGCGTCATATCAGGTAGCCGCTTAGTGCTATTAGCAAACCAGCCATAAGAGTAACCATCGTTGTAGTCCTGGACGCGATGTTTTCCCCTTCTTTCGTAGTACTGTCCAGGCGCTTCTCTGCCTGGTTGAAGATCAGCTTCAGCTCTTCCATGGAGACCCGGTCGATGTTTAGCGACTGATCGATGCTCCAGGGCATTTCGGGGGAATGGGTAAGATTAGTCATAACGCGCGCTTCGATACAAAGGTAGATGGACGGCGGAAATTAATTTTCGTTATCTTCAAGGAGATAAACTTGCCGTATGAAGTATCTGCTTCCTTTTCTGCTGGCGCTGCCCGGCTGGGGACGTCCGTCCCAGGTTAGACAACAACTATTCAATGGCAAAGATCTCACCGGCTGGAAACATGTGGGTCCCGGAAACATGGTCGTCGAAGACGGGCTGATGCATGGGCAGGGCGGCATGGGGCTGCTGTATTGGACTGGGGGGAAGTTTAGCAACTGCACCTTTCATGTTGTTTATAAGATGAAGGATGAGAACGATAATTCCGGGGTATTCATCCGCATCCCCATCGAACCGCGGGAAGAATGGATGCCGGTGCACTATGGGTATGAAGTGCAGATCGACAATCATCCCGAGACCTCGAACGAGGACGACTACCACATTACCGGAACATTGTATTCGCTGACGAAGCCTTTGGCCAAGCCCGGAAAGCCGGGGCCGGAATGGAATACGATGGACATCACGCTGGACGGACTCAGGACGATCGTTCTGGTGAATGGCGTGAAGGTCACGGACTATACCGAAGGCGATCCGGTGCCGCCGCGTAAATTCGATTTCGAGCCGCAACGCGGGCCGAGGCCGGTGGAAGGCTGGTTCGGGATACAAAATCACAGCGACAACGACATCGTTTACTTCAAAGAAATTTCGGTTAGTTATGCCAGATGAAATCAATGACCATCATTTCGATGCGATCGTAATCGGCTCGGGTATCAGTGGCGGCTGGGCAGCCAAAGAGCTGTGCGAGCTGGGTTTAAAAACGCTGGTGCTGGAAAGAGGGCGAAACATAGTGCATAATAAAGACTACCCCACCGCTCAGATGGCGCCGTGGGAATTTCCGCATCGCAAGGAGATGCCGCGGAAGTTTGTAGAAGAGAACCCGCTGATCACCACTGCTGCGGGTTTTGGCGAGGATACGGCACACTTTTTTATCCGGGACAAAGATCATCCTTATGTTCAGGAGAAACCTTTCGACTGGATCCGTGGTTACCAGGTGGGCGGCAAATCGCTGATCTGGGGAAGGGCGTGTCCGCGCTGGAGTCCTTACGAGTTCATCAACCCGGCGCGTTTTGGCTATGGCATCGAATGGCCGATAAGCTATGAGGATATGGCTCCCTGGTATTCGTATGTCGAGCGGTTTTCGGGCATCTGCGGGAATAAGGACGGGCTGGAGGCGATGCCGGACGGCGAATATCTTCCCCCGTTCGATCTGAACTGTGTGGAGTTGGATGTGCAGAAAAAGATCCGGGAGCATTATCCGGACCGCCATATGATCGCGGGCCGTTGGGCACACCTCACAAAGGCGGCGGATATTCATCTGCAGCAAGGCCGGGCGCAATGTCAGGCCCGGGATGAGTGTATGCGGGGTTGTCCTTTTGGCGGGTACTTCAGTTCGGTGTCCTCTACCCTACCCTGGGCTGCAAAGACAGGCAATCTAACGGTGCGACCGTTCTCCGTGGTCCATTCCATTATCTATGATCCAATCAAAGGCAAGGCCACCGGGGTGCGGGTGATCGATGCGAATACACACCAGACTACTGAATTTTATGCCCGGGTGATCTTTGTGAATGCATCCGCATTGAATAGCAACCTCGTCTTGTTGAATTCGACGTCTTCGCGTTTCCCGAATGGCCTTGGCAATGACAACGGGTTATTGGGAAAATATGTCGCCTTTCAAAATTATCGCGGCTCGCTGGGCGGGACGGTGGATGGTTTTCTCGATAAATATTATTACGGACGGCGGCCTTTGGATCAAATGGTAGCTAATTTCCGCAATCTCAAAAAACAGGATACGGATTTTGTGGGCGGCTATATGGCGTTTTTGAGCGCTGTCCGCGGCGCGGCCGACGGGCATGAGTTGCCGGAGCAGATCGGCGCAGCGTATAAACAGGCTGTGAGCGAGCCAGGTGGTTGGACGATGTATATGTATATGCAGGGCGAGACTATCCCCAAGGAGACGAATACGGTGAGCTTGAGTAAGACGGAGAAGGATCAGTGGGGCATTCCGCTTTTGGTAACTAAAGTCGATTATGACGATAATGATGAAAAGCTGTTGAAGGATTTTCTGACGCAGAGCGCAGAGATGTTGGATAAGGCCTGCGTGAAGAATATCCAAACATATGATAATCATTGGGCGCCGGGGCGGGACATCCATGAGATGGGTGGATGCCGGATGGGAAAGGACCCAAAAACTTCTTTATTGAATGGTCATAATCAATTTCATAACTGTAAAAATGTGTTTGTTACCGATGGGGCGTGCATGACGAGTACCGGTAATCAAAGTCCTTCCATCCTCTATATGGCGTTTACGGCCCGGGCCGCCCATCATGCACTTGACGAGATGAAAAAGGGGAATTTATGAAGAAGAGATGGATGCGTTCATGGAATTCGTGCGGGAGCGGGGGTATCGCAAGGCCTATCTCTGGACGACCAATGAGCAGCATGCTGCGATTTCGCTTTATAGCCGGTATGGGTTCCGGTTGACGGAGGAGAAAGAGTCGATGGCATTCGATAAACCGTTGGTTGAACGGAAATATGAGTGGAATGGCTAATGATCACAAGATACTACTGATCTTTACCGCCACCAATGCGTTTTCGCCATTGCTGCGGCGGACGCGGACTTTCACTTTCGGGCCCATGGCTTTTAGCATGTTCTGATAGGTTTGGACATCCTGGTTGGCCTTTCCGTCGATTGCCAGGATAATATCCCCTTCTTTCAGACCGGCCAGGTAGCCGGGGGAGCCAGGCATGACGTCGGTGACCAATATCTGGCCGTCGATGAGGCCGATATTGACGCCGGAATAGCTATAGTCGAAGGGCTGCCTATAGTTGCCATTCGGAGTGATATAGATCTCGGAGCGGGCATAATTGACGATCAGGTTGAAACGGCGGAGGAGGTCATTGCCGATGAGGCCGCCCAGCTGTGGATAGCTGGTGACATCATAGGAGTCATCGAAGACGTAGGTGGGTATCTCCCGGAAATGGAAGGGGCCCAGCGAGAATTTTTTAAGGATGGTGAGCTGCATATCCGCTTTTCCGCCCAGGCCGGCCCCCTGCGTAGGCACCGGTTTTTTGCGGCGGGGACTGAAAACGGCGCTGTCCGAGGTGAATTCGGAGGAAAACAGAAGGCAGAGACCGGCGCCGGTATCGAAATAGAACCTGCTGTTGATATTCCGGGCATCGGCGAGTTTTCCCTGCAGCATCGGCAGACCGAAGACGCGAGGGTGGAGTAAAAAGCCTCCTTTGGGATATTTCACCGGCCCTTTAGTGTAGATCTCCATCATGGAACTGTCGTAATTTACCCATACGAGGTAGCGGGAGAAAAAGCTATAGCCGATGATGCCGTCGATCTTGACCCCATAGACCGAGCTAAGGATATCATAATCATTGACCTGCATCAGGAGGCTATCGAGCGTGACGCCGCCGATGGCAAGGCTCATGTCCTGAAGGATACGCTGGTGGCAGGTGCCGGCGATGCCGCGGATCATGTTAGGGCTGAGTGCCGGGGTGAGCTTGAAGTGTTGACAGGTGGTGCTGTCGAGTGAAGCGCCGCCGCACCCGGTATCGAAGATGAAATTGAGTGAATCGGGAAAATAGTTGAGTTTGACCCTGCCCAGGATAACGCCACCGTTGAGCACCTGAAACCGGAGGGTGGAGAGATAACGTTTTGCCGGCAGGCCATTGTCGAGGTCCTGGGCGTTGGCGGGCAGGGACGCAACACCTATGAGCAGTGTGAGGATCAGATATAGCGTACGCATCGTTCGGTGTTTTGGACGGTTGAGGTATTTTATATAAAATTGGCATACAATCGAGGAAAAAGCGAATCAAGGCTGAAACAAGTTGGTACAATTTGGTACAAATCCGGGCGGGAGGGCGATCTACGCTAAATTTACACCTTTGCGTTACCGGTGAAAATCTGCCGGTAGCACATAAATTTTTACTATGCTCACAGATGAAAACCTGATCCGCCAGGTAATAAAGCTTTACGAAGAAAAAACGGGCTGGGGAGACAGCACCCAATGGAGCAACCAGGACTTTTTGCAGCTTAGCGATCTGATCCGGGAGCAAACGGGAGTAACGATCTCGCATGTGACGTTGAAACGCATCTGGGGAAAGGTGAAATATGAGAGTCTGCCGAATACGCATACGCTGAATACCCTGGTTTTGTTCCTGGGGTATGAGAACTGGCGGGATTTTAGTGTGAAGCGATCGGAGTCTGCGGCCGCCATGGGGAGTCCTGGCGGTGCGGAGGGGCCCGGAGGCGCCCAGGGTACTGGCGGGCCTCTTGGGTCGGGCGGAGCTTATGGGCCGGGGCTGAAAGGTGGGCCGGGAGTGAGTGGGACCGGCGGGCCGGGTAATGGCGCGGAGGAAAAGGCTGCGGCCGGGCCGCCGGAAGACAAGGAGGTGACGGTGAGGCGGCGGGAACGGTGGATGCGGCGGGTGGTGTTGGCGGCGGTGCCGCTGGCGTTGGTATTCCTGATCCTGCTTTTTCTCCACGGACAACAACCTTCGCCACAGGCGCAGGACTATGTCTTCAACAGCAAGAAAACGGTATCGGTGGGACTACCCAACAGCGTCATCTTCAACTACGACGCTTCGCGTTCGCCGGACGATTCCGTGGTGATACAACAGTCATGGGACACTACCCGGCGGGTGAAGGTGCCCAAAAACGCGCATCAATATACGTCGATCTATTACTATCCGGATTTCTATCACGCCACCCTACAGGTACATGGCAAGGTGGTGAAGACCCACAGTCTACTGATCGAATCCGACGGGTGGCTGCCGGTGGTTGCGCAGGACCCGGTGCCGGTGTATTTTACTAAGGCGGATGCCATGGTGGACGGAAAGATGCAGCTGACCGTCGACCAGATCAAGCAAAAGAATATCCCGATGCAGCCTAAGCCGCCCACTGTGTTCTTTTTCAACGTCAAGGATTTCGGGGAGATCTATTCGGACAATTTTACGTTCGAGACCTCGCTGAAGGACGATTATTCCGAAGGGTCGAATGCCTGCCAGGAAACACGGGTCTATCTGTTATGCGAGGGGACGGCGATCTGGGTACCGCTTAGTGCCAAGGGGTGTATCTCCAATTCGGATCTATTTTTCACTTACTACTATACCAGCGGAAAAAGGGAAGACCTGAGCAATTTTGGCGTCGACTTTTCGAAGTATGTCAAGCTGCGGATCGAATCCGACAGCGGCCGGGCGCGAATCCTGATCAACGACAAGCTGGCCTATACCGTTCCGCGGCATATCATCCGCTCGAAGATCATCGGTATCGATTTCCAGTTCCAGGGAACCGGCTCGGTGGATTATGTCGAATTGGGTAACGGGAAAGTCTCCTATAAAGACGATTTTTAGCTTAAATTAATCATTTGATTAAAAAACTTGTTTAATCCAAAAACGCTTTCTATTTTTGGGGTATGGCAGGGAAAAAAAAGGTGGTTCGCGGAGCGGCGGTCCAGGCGAAGAGTACGGCGAGACCGGCGGGCGCCGGCGCCGGAAAGAGGGTTAAGGCAGAAGGCAGCCGGGGACGGGCGGCGGGGAGACCGGCCAAGCAGACTAAAAGTGCGAACGGATCGGCGGAGTCGACGGAAGAACGCATTAAACAAGCCGCGCGGAAGCTTTTTACGCAGCACGGTTTTGCGGCTGTCCGCACACGGGATATCGCCAGCGAGGCGGGTATCAATCTGGCCCTGCTCAACTATTATTTTCGAAGCAAGCAGAAGCTGTTCGACCTGGTGATGATGGAGAACTTCAGGAAATTCCTCTCGGGGATGACGGTGAATTTCCAGGATCCGTCACTAAACATAGAGGACCGGCTGAAAAGGATCGTAGCGGCCTATGTCGACTTTCTCACCGAGTTTCCCGATCTGCCGCTTTTTATCCTCAACGAGATCAAGGGCAATCCCTCGAAGATTGCCGAGCAGATCAGGCAGGAGGTGGGGCCGGCCAGGAGTGCCTTCTTCAAAGAATTGCAGGAGGCGAAAAAAGATGGACGGATCGAGCTGGACCCCGCTCATTTTGTCATCAACCTGGTGGGATTGACGGTATTCCCGTTCGTGGCGCGGCCGCTGGTGCAACGCGTCACGGGGGTGAGCGATGAGCAATTCCTGGAACTGATGGAAGAGCGGAAGAAACTGGTGCCGATGTGGATCATGATGATGATGACGATGAAAATGCCGGCGGAGCCGGGTTCGAAAAAATAGCGCATGGCAAACGCGATTTTTTTTGCATCCATGTTAATCAAATGATTAAAACAAAATTATAAATCGTATGATCAAGAGAATGGGGACTCTGACATTCGTCCTGCTGCTATGCGGTGCGGCAAGGGCGCAGGAGAAGAGGCAACTCACCCTGGAGCAATGTTACCAGCTCGCGGAAAGCAATTACCCGTTGACGAAACAGCGTGCGCTGATCGAAAAGACCCGCGACTATACGATCGCCAATATCGCGAAGGGCGTATATCCGCAGTTCAATGTCAACGGGCAGGCGACCTATCAGAGTGCGGTAACCAGCCTGGCGCTGCCGCCGGGTTCGGGCATCCCCTTCAATATAACGCTGCCCAAGGACCAGTATAACCTGCACGGCGAAGTGTCGCAGACACTCACGGGTTTCGGGATCAACAAACAACAGCGGGAGATCAGCCGCACCGACGCCCAATTGCAGGAGGAGAACCTGAACACGGATCTCTATGCCTTAAAGGACAGGGTCAACCAGCTCTTCTTCGGAGCCTTGCTGATCGACGGACAACTCGAGCAGAACGAGCTGGCAGAACGAGATATCGAAACGGGTATCAACAAGGTGCAGGCGGCGATCCAAAACGGCACGGATTTTAAAAGCAGTCTCCAGAAACTCCAGGCGGAATTGCTGAAGACCGCCCAGCACAGCGTTGAGCTCGCCGCTTCCCGGGAAGCGTATACGGATATGCTGGGGCTTTTCATCAACCAGCAGATAGACAGCACTACTTTGCTCGCCAGACCAGCGGCACCCGTCGCTGTAGCCGAAGACTCGATCAGCCGGCCGGAACTGCGGACCTATGACTTGCAGATCAAGAGCTATACCGATCAACTGCGGCTGACCCGGCTAAACCTCTATCCACAACTAAGCGCTTTCTTCCAGGGCGGGTATGGGAAACCCAATCCCGTAAATTTTCTGTCGACCGCATGGAGCGCCTATTATCTCACCGGGCTACGGCTGACGTGGACGATCGGTGGCGCCTATACTTATAAAAAAGACCGGCTGATCAGCAAGAACAACCAGGAGATGGTGCTGGCGCAACGCAATACCTTTCTTTTCAACACAACGCAGACGATGCGGCAGGAGAATGCGGACATCCGCAAATATCGTAAGCTGATCAAAAGCGACGACGAAATCGTACAGCTACGGGAGTCGGTAAGCCGGAGCTCGGCGGCACAGCTGGAAAACGGGGCGCTCTCGGCCAATGATTATCTGCTGGATGTGAATGCGGCGAATCAGGCGCGGCAGGACAGGGTGGTTCACCAGATACAATTGCTTTCGGCTCAATACAATTATAAAACAACCGCAGGAAATTAATCTAAGGAAATTAATCTATATGAAATATACAAATCTCCTGGGCGTCGGGCTTATTATATTGGCGGCGTCCTGTTCACACAAGAAGATCGCTACGGATGCTTCGGGGGTTTTCGAATCGGATGAGGTGATCGTATCGGCCGAGCAAAGCGGGAAGCTCCTCTCCTTCCCTATCCAGGAAGGCGACACCCTTACCAAGGGAGCCAATGTGGGCAATATCGACATGTCCAACATGGCCATTCAGAAACAGCAGGTGGAGGCGACGATCTCCGCACTGAGGGAGAAGACGACCAATCCGAATCCGCAGACCGAACTGATCGAACGGCAGCTGGCCGTACAGGAATCGCAGCTCGCGCAGCAAATGCGGGAAAGGACTCGCACCCAGAATCTTCTTAAAGCCGACGCCGCCACGCAAAAGCAACTCGATGACATCAATTCCGCGATCGACCAATTGCAGAAACAGATCGCGGTGAGCAAGCAACAGATCGCACTGGACAAAAGCAATATCGCCACCCAAAACCGTACCGTCTACAGCGAACAGGTACCGCTGGAAAAATCGGCTGCGCAGATCCAGAACAATATCGACAAAGGAAAGATCATCAATCCCATCGAAGGGACGGTACTGACAAAATATGCGCTCGAAGGCGAGATGACGACGACGGGAAAAGCGCTCTATAAGATCGCCAACCTCGATACGCTCACCTTACGGGCTTATGTCACCGGTTCGCAACTGACACAGGTGAAACTTGGACAGTCGGTGAAGGTCTATTCTGACGAAGGCGCCGACCAATACCGGGAATATGCAGGACGTGTGTATTGGATCTCGGACAAAAGCGAATTCACGCCCAAGACGATCCAGACCAGGGATGAACGCGCCAATTTAGTATACGCGGTGAAGATACATGTCAAAAACGACGGTTATTTGAAACTCGGAATGTACGGAGAGGTCAAATTTTAGGTTATGATCACCATCGACAAGCTCACGAAAACATATAACAAGGGGCAGGTCCTTGCCGTAAAAGACGTTTCGCTCGAAGTGAAACGGGGCGAGCTCTTTGGGCTTATCGGCCCCGATGGGGCGGGCAAGACGACCATCTTCCGCATCCTGACGACGCTGCTCCTCGCGGATAAAGGCACGGCTACAGTGAACGGTTGTGATGTCGTCAAAGATTATGTGAAGATCCGCAATAACGTGGGCTATATGCCCGGCAGGTTCAGCTTGTATCAGGACCTTACCATCGAAGAAAATCTCAATTTCTTCGCCACGGTGTTCGGCACCAGCATCCGGGAGAACTACGATCTCATCAAAGACATCTATATACAGATAGAACCATTCAAGGACCGCAGGGCAGGGAAACTATCGGGAGGCATGAAACAAAAACTGGCATTGTGTTGCGCGCTGATCCATAAGCCCGCGGTCCTTTTTCTCGATGAGCCCACCACCGGCGTAGACGTGGTATCCCGTAAAGAATTCTGGGAGATGCTGGCAAGGCTCAAGGCCGAGGGCATCACCATCATGGTATCCACCCCTTATATGGACGAGGCGAACCGGTGTGACCGGATTGCGCTGATACAAAAGGGGCAGATCCTCTCGGTGGACACGCCGGCGGGGATCGTCGGGCAATTCCCCGTGGACTTGTATGCGGTTCATTCGGCGAATACGCATAAGCTTTTGAGGGAGGTGAGGAATTATCCGGGAACGGATAGTTGCTTCGCATTCGGAGATGCATTGCATGTGACGTTCAAGGGCGGCGCCGCGGGAGCCCATGAAGGCGGAGACGGCCCAGCAGGGCTAACGAATTATTTGCGGGAACGGGGGCTGGCGGATGTGGGCATGGAAAAAATACCCCCCGGTGTCGAGGACTGTTTTATTCAACTATTAAAAAGCTGACGATGGAAACGGTAATCACGACAGACAAGCTGACAAAACGCTTCGGATCGTTCGTTGCGGCGAGCGAGCTGAGCTTCGAAGTCAACAGAGGGGAGATCTTCGGGTTTCTCGGGGCAAACGGCGCGGGAAAAACGACGGCGATGCGGATGCTCTGCGGGTTGCTGACACCCTCGTCGGGTAAAGCCCGGATCGCGGGTTTCGACATCTATCACGAGACCGAAAAGATCAAGCGGAATATCGGTTATATGAGCCAGAAGTTCTCGCTTTACGACGATCTCACGGTGAGCGAAAACATTCGGTTCTATGCCGGCATCTACGGGATGAGCATTCCCGCCATCAAGCAAAAGACGAAGGAACTGCTGGAAGAGCTGCAGCTGGTGAATGAGGCAAAGACCCTGGTTCGGGAGCTTCCGCTGGGCTGGAAACAGAAGCTTGCCTTCTCCGTTTCTATCGTTCATGATCCGGAGATCGTATTCCTAGATGAGCCCACCGGCGGAGTAGATCCCGTGACGCGGCGGCAGTTCTGGGATCTGATCTATGCGGCGGCAGATAAGGGTGTCACCATCTTTGTCACGACGCACTATATGGATGAAGCCGAATATTGCAACCGGGTCTCCATCATGGTGGATGGGGTCATTGCTGCGCTGGATAGTCCGGCGGGGCTAAAACGCCAATACGGAAATCAGAGTATGGAGGATGTATTCTATGAACTAGCACGAAAAGCCAAAAGGGGGGAGTAACATGCGACAACTACTTATTTTTATCCGCAAGGAGTTTCTGCATGTCTTTCGGGACCGGAAGACCTTGCTGATGCTGTTCGGGCTGCCGATAGCGCAGATCGTGCTGTTCGGCTTTGCCCTGTCCAACGAGATCAAGGACTCGCGCATCGCGCTGGTGGATTATTCCAAAGATGCGGTGACGGCGAAATTGATCGGCAAGATCGAGGCGAGCCATTATTTCGACATCCAACGGACCCTGGCCAGCGCAGAGCAACTGAACGCTGCCTTTAAACGCGGCGATATCAAGATGGCCGTGATCTTCCCGCAGAACTTCGGCGACGACCTGATCCACACAGGCAAGGCGACGCTGCAGGTGGTCGCCGACGCGTCGGATCCGAACCAGGCTACCACCATCACCAACTACCTGGAGTCGATCGTTACCGATTTTAACGGCGAGCTCGCGCAAGACGCGCAACAGCCGATGCAGATTTTGCCGCAGCTACAGATGCTCTACAATCCCGAACTACGCGGCGCACCCAATTTTGTGCCGGGGGTGATGGCGCTGGTGCTGATGCTGGTATGCACCATGATGACCTCGGTCGCGATCGTGCGGGAAAAAGAATTGGGCACCATGGAGATCCTGCTGGTCTCGCCGTTTAAGCCGATTTACATTGTTATCTCCAAGCTTGCGCCTAATCTGCTGATCTCGATCGTCAATCTCTTCATCATCCTCGTGCTAAGTAATATCTTTCTGGATCTGCCGGTGAAGGGAAGCATGCTGTTGCTCCTGTTTTGCAGCATTTTGTTTATCATGACCTCGCTTTCTATCGGGCTGTTGTTGTCGATCAATGCCAAGACGCAGCAGGCGGCGATGATGGGTTCGTTGATGGGGATGATGCTGCCGACGATGCTGCTCACGGGTTTTCTTTTTCCCATCGAGAACATGCCGCTGTTCCTTCGGGTCCTATCGAACCTTGTTCCGTCGCGGTGGTATTTCATCATCGTGAAACGGGTGATGCTGAAGGGGCT
>Ga0134128_10004406_pt1 | contig 17227 bp, 14 predicted proteins | sample KB31754_FD_96462 | JGI IMG/M metagenome (GOLD analysis project Ga0134128, IMG submission 96462) | Terrestrial soil microbial communities with excess Nitrogen fertilizer from Kellogg Biological Station, Michigan, USA - KB3-175-4 | ecosystem: Environmental > Terrestrial > Soil > Unclassified ... | reverse complement strand
AGGCGGCGCATCGGCGCGCCGTCGGTCAAGAGGCTCACGGGCAGACGCGCCACGGCATCGTGTCCGTCGACGACCGTGAGCATCCCGTCATCTGTGACCTCGCCGATGACGGCCGAGGTGAGGTCCCAGGCTTCGAAGATGCTCTCCACCTCCCGCTCCCGGCCGCGCTGGACGACGACGAGCATCCGCTCCTGGGACTCGGAGAGCATCACGTCGTACGGAGTCATGGCTTGCTCGCGGCGCGGCACCTGAGCGACGTCGATCCGCGCGCCTGCACCCTGCACGCGGCCCGCGCACTCCGCCACCGCGGAGGTGAGCCCCGCCGCGCCGAGGTCCTGGATGGCGACGACCGCGTCCGTGTGCGCGAGGTCCATGCAGGCCTCCAGCAGGCACTTCTCGAGGAACGGGTTGCCGACCTGCACCGCGGGGCGGCGCTCGGCGCTGCTCTCGTCGAGCTCCAGCGAGGCAAAGGATGCGCCGTGGATGCCGTCGCGACCGGTGTCCGCTCCGACGAGCAGCAGGCTGTTGCCAGTGCCCTCGGCACGCGCGCGCATCAGCTGGTCCCGGCGCACCAGGCCGACGCACATCGCATTCACCAGGGGGTTGTTCGCGTAGCAGTCCTCGAAATAGACCTCGCCACCGACGGTCGGGATGCCGATGCAGTTTCCGTACCCTCCGATGCCGGCGACAACGCCTTCGAAATGGCGCCTCGACTCGGGAAGCGGACCGAAGCGTAAGGAGTCGAGCAGTGCGATCGGGCGTGCGCCCATCGCGATGACGTCGCGGATGATGCCGCCGACTCCGGTCGCAGCGCCCTGGTAGGGCTCGATCGCCGAGGGGTGGTTGTGCGACTCGATCTTGAAGACGGCGGCCCAGCCCTCGCCGATGTCGACCGCGCCGGCGTTCTCGCCCGGCCCCTGGAGCACGTGCGGTCCGGTCGACGGCAGGCGCCGGAGCAGCGCCTTGGAGCTCTTGTAGGAGCAGTGCTCCGACCAGAGCACGCCCAGCATGCCGAGCTCGACCTCGTTGGGTGCTCGCTTGAGGTGTTCGACGATGGTCCGGTACTCGTCCGGGGTGAGGGCGACCTCGCGAAGTCGCCTCTCGTCTACAGACTTGATGCTCAAGACACCAGCACTTTGAGGGAGGTCTCGGCCACCGATTGGAAAAGCTTCAGCCCGTCGGTGCCGCCGAGGGCCGCCTCGGAACATCGCTCCGGGTGAGGCATCATGCCGAGCACGTTGCCGCGGGCGTTGACGACGCCGGCGATGTTGTGCAGGGAGCCGTTCGGGTTCGCTTGCGGCACGACTCGGCCGCCTGGGTCGCAGTACCGGAAGACGACCTGGCCCCGCTGCTCCAGGCGCGACAGAGTGGCGGGGTCGGCGAAGTAGCTTCCCTCACCGTGCGCGATGGGTATTCGCAGGACCTCGCGCTCCTCGCATCGCGAGGTGAAGGCGAGGTCGGTGCGCTCGACAGACAGGTGAGTCCACTCGCAGCGAAACTCGAGCGAGGCGTTGCGGATCAGGGCTCCCGGCAAGAGACCCGCCTCGCAAAGGACCTGGAACCCGTTGCAGATGCCCCACACCAGGCCGCCGCGGTCGGCGAACTCGCCGACCTTCTCCATCACCGGAGCGAAACGCGCGATCGCGCCCGTGCGCAGGTAGTCGCCGTAGGCAAAGCCTCCCGGCAGGATCACGCAGTCGCAGCCTTTCAGGTCGGCGTCCTTGTGCCACAGGTAGGTCAGCTCATGGCCCAGGACCTGGTCGATCACCCAACCGCAGTCGCGGTCGGACCACGTGCCGGGGAACACCACGACGCCGAACTTCAACGTTTGCGGCGCTCCTGCTCGAGCTCGAAGCGGAAGTCCTCGATCACGTGGTTGGCGAGGAGCTGCCGGCACATCGCCTCCACCCGCTCCCGCGCCTCGTGCTCGCTCGACGTGTCCAGGTTGACCTCTATGTACTTGCCGACCCGCACGTCGTTGACCTCGCCAAACCCCAGCGAGGCCAGGCCCTGTTTGACCGTCAACCCTTGTGGGTCGTTGACCACCGGCTTCGGCGTGACTATGACCCGCGCAATCACGTCTCGTTCCTCGGTTTGGGCGGAAACAGCTGTTTGCCGACCAGGCGCTGATACGCGGTCAGATAGCGAAGCCTCGTCTGGGTCACCACGTCATCGGGCAGCTTCGGTGGGTCGGATTCCTTATCCCAGCCGGATTGCGTGAGCCAGTCCCGCACGAACTGCTTGTCGTACGACTCGGGCGAGGTCCCGACACGGTACGTCGCGGCGTCCCAGTAGCGCGAGCTGTCCGGTGTCAGCACCTCGTCGATGAGGATCACCTCGCCGTCGATCTGACCAAACTCGAACTTGGTGTCGGCGAGGATGAGGCCGCGGCGGGCGGCGAACTCAGAGGCGTACTTGTAGAGCTCGAGGCTCGAGTCGCGCAGCTTGTTGGCGAGCTGCTCGCCGATCTCCTTCTGCATGTACTCGAAAGTGATGTTCTCGTCGTGCCCTGTCTCGGCCTTGGTCGCCGGCGAGAAGATGGGATAAGCGAGCTTCTCACTCTGCCGCAGGCCGGGCGGCATGGATTCGCCGGCCAGCGTCTGCGATTCCTCGTACTCCTTCCAGGCGCTGCCCGCGAGGTAGCCGCGGACGACGCATTCGAAGTCGATGCGCTTGGCCTTGCGCACGATCATGAACCGGCCCGCGAGCTCTTCCCGAAAGGCTTTCAGCACCGCCGGCAGGTCCGGAACCATGCCCGAGATCAGGTGGTTCGGCTGGAAGGTGTCGGTCTGCGAGAACCAGAAGATCGAGAGCTGGGTCAGCACCTTGCCACGGTCCGGGATCCCGTTCGGGAGGACGCGGTCGAACGCGGAGATGCGATCGGTCGAGACCATCAGCAGCTCGGTGTCGCTCAGCTCGTATGTGTCGCGGACCTTGCCGCGCGCGAAGACCTTGAGCGGCAGCTCAGTCTCCGTCAGGGGTGGTCCAGCAATCACGGCGTCTTCACTCCAAGGCCAAGCCTTTCATAAGCGAGGTCGGTGTGCTCGAGACCGACCCAGGGATCGAAGACGCGGTCCATGCGTGAGCCGATGCGCCTGTTTACCTCTTCGTCCTTCTCGAGGAGGGCGCGGAACCCCGACCCAGAGCTTTCCATCGCCTGCATCGCGGCCTTCTGGACGATCAGATAGGCGTCCTCTCTCGACATGCCGCTCTCGATGAGCGCGATGAGCACCCGCTGCGAGAAGACGACCCCGCCGCCGAACTGGAGGTTGGCCAGCATCCTCTCCGGTCGCACCTCCAGGCCGCGGAGGACCTTGTTCATCTCGATCGTCATGTACTGCACGGCGGCGCACGCATCGGGAAAGACGACGCGCTCGGCCGACGAGTGGCTGATGTCCCGCTCGTGCCATAGGGCGGTGTTCTCGAGCGCGGTGACGAGGTTTCCACGCACCACGCGCGCCAGCCCACATACACGCTCGGTCAGCACCGGGTTGCGCTTGTGGGGCATCGCCGAGCTTCCCTTCTGCTCTTTCCCAAACGGTTCAAAGGCCTCGCTGATCTCGCTGCGCTGCAGGTGACGGATCTCGGTGGCGATGCGCTCCAAGGTGCCCGCGACGATCGTCAACGCGGACATGAAGTTGGAGTGCCGGTCGCGAGCCACGACCTGCGTGGAGACGATGTCGACCTTCAGCCCCAACTCGCGACATACATGCTCTTCCACCCGTGGATCGATCGTCGCGTGGGTGCCGACGGCGCCGCTGACCCGGCCGACGGCGGACTCATCGGCCGCTCTTTGCAATCGCTCGATCGAGCGGTCGAGCTCGGCCACCCAGCCGGCGACCTTGAACCCGAATGTGATCGGCTCGGCCACGATGCCGTGCGTCCGCCCGGCCATGAGGGTCTTGCGGTGGCGGATCGCGAGATCGGCTGCAGCCTCGCGCAGCTTCGCGAGCTCGTGCCCTATGAGCTGCGCCGACTCGACCACCTGGATCGCCATGGCTGTGTCGTTGAGGTCCTGGCTCGTCATGCCCAGGTGGACATAGCGCGCCTCCGGTTGGCCGATCGACTCGTTGAGGACCGTGAGAAAGGCGATCACGTCGTGCCCGACGCGCGCCTCGAGCTCGGCGATCCTGGCGGCGTCGAAGGAGCCTTTGCGGATCTTGGGCAGGGCGCCTTGGGGGATGCGGCCGATCTCAGCCCACGCCTCGCAGGCCAGGATCTCGATCCGCAGCCAGAGCTCGTACTTGTGCTGTTCAGACCACACCGCCCGCATCGCAGGCGGCGTGTATCGCTCGATCAAGAGGGGCGATTCCCAGTCAATGCTGCGGGTCCGCTGGAATTATATCGGCCACCGGCGAATCAAGATCTTGTTATCGGCATTGTGGGAGGCCCAAGATTTGGTGCCAGTCGGGGACCTCACGGCGACATTAAGCGGCCGGCTTGATAATCGACTCTTCCAATGCCTGCCGCGTCTTTCCGAACACGTAACCAGCTTTCGGCAACCGCCGTTTGAAGCGGCACAGGCTGAACGGCCGGTGAGCGACCCGTCCCGCGATGACGAGCGAGAGCTCGTCGAGCTGGCGAAGCGGGATCCCCGCCAATTCGGGGCGCTCTACGACCGGCACTTTCAGCAGATCTACAGGTTCATCTATTCAAGAGTGAGGGAGCAAACCGCGGCAGAGGACGTCACTTCGGAAGTCTTCATGAAGGCTCTGAAGGCCATGCCCCGCTACCAGGACACGGGGCGGCCTTTTGCTGCCTGGCTCTACCAGATCGCGGTGAACGCCATCGCCGACCGCTACCGCACTCTGCGCCCGACGCAGACCCTTGACGACTTTCATGACCTGTCGGTGGCGGGGCCGGCGCTCGAAGACGTCGCCGCGCACCGTGATGAGGTGCGGCGCGTTTGGACGCTGGTCGAGTCGCTGCCGCATCAGCAGCGCACGGCTTTGGTCCTGAAGTTTCAGGAGGACATGAAGATCGAGGACATCGCGGTGGCGATGGGCAAGTCGCCGGGCGCGGTCAAGCTCCTCATCCATCGCGGCGTCACGCGGCTCCGTGAAGAGGCATCGACTCTGAGGCCGGTGGAATGAACTCCTACCACGACCCCGACCTGGACGACGTCCTGCAGGACGACGAGCTGCGTCATGTGGCCTCGATGCTCGCGTCGGCGCAGACGCCAGAGCCTCCTGTGGACGACGCCTTCCGGACTGGACTTCGCCGCCAGCTGATGAAGGAGGCCTGGACGATGAGCGAGGGCCGCCAGGGCGGGTGGCGCCGCCTGTTCGCGCCGCCCGGGCTCGCGTGGGCCGGCGCCGTGGCGGGCCTGCTCCTGATCGCGTCGGTTGCGGTGTGGACCGCGACGCAGCCGCCAGGGGTCAACACCATCGAGATCCACGGCAACGTCGACGGCGACCGGAGCGTCGCGCTGCATCAGCCCATCCTCGTGTCCTTCAACCAGCCGATGGACCACCCCTCGACAGAAGCCGCGGTCCAGATCGCCCCCGCCACGACCGTGACGTTCTCATGGTCGGCGAACACACTGGCCGTGCAGCCGGCGAGTGGCAACCTGGCGCCGAACACCCAGTACAAGGTGACCATCGGCGCGGGTGCGAAGACCGCCAAAGGCAAGCAGCTGTCTTCGGCGCAGACGATCACGTTTGTCACGCAACCGCCTCCGACACCAGCGCCGCAGCCGTCGCCGCGCGCGACCCCCTCCAACGCGCTTGGCGAGAAGCAGCTGATCACGCTTGGGGGAGCCACCGTCTTCAACGGCCAGTGGTCGGCCGACTCGTCGACGCTCTATGTAATCGACGGCAGGGGGGCGCTCAAGGTCGTCAAGGCCGCCGGTGGCGACACGACCGTGATCGCGCCCGATGGCGTCACCGCCATCTCGATCGCCCCCGCCGGGGACCGCATCGCCTACATCCGCGCCGGCAAGATCGAGGTCCTCACCTTCGCGACCGGCCAGACGGCGGAGATCTTCCCGGGTGCGGCGCCGGCGGTGGTTGGATGGGCCAAGGACAAGCTCCAATGGGCGACCGCGACCGCCATCTTCACCCAGGCCCCTGATGGCAGCCCGCAGCAGCTGGCCGCGCTGCCGACGAGCGGCACCGTCGCGGCCGTCTCGATCGCGCCGGACGGCGCGCATGTCGCGTACACGCAGGACGGCAAGCTGTTTGTGCTCGACATCGCGAGCGGCAGCAGCTCGCAGCTCGGTCAGGGCGCCGCGACATTTGCCGCGTGGTCGCCGGCAGGAGACCAGCTTCTCTACGCGACGGCGGACCAGCTCGTGGTCGCCGACACCCATGGTGCGACCCAGACGGCGCTGGCCCGCGCCGACGCCAGCTGGTCCACGCAGGACGCGATCCTTCTCGGCAGCGACACGAACCTGTTCCAGGCGAGGCCGGACGGCGCGAACCTGACCAAGCTCGGCAATGGGACCTACCACTCCCCGCTGTGGGCGCCTAACGGCACCACCTTCGCTTTCGTCCGGGGAGGCACGGTGTGGGTCGCCACGGCCCCGTCACTTCCGCCGATCCCCTCCGCGCTCGATGAAGCGACGGATGTGGTCAACTCGTTCATGAGGGCCCGCCAGGATGGCAATGCCGACGCCGCCGGCGGATACCTGGACGACAACGGCAGGAAGGCTTACGGGAGTGGCGGCCTGAACCTGACGATCAGCGGCGACCCAGAGTTCTCGCGGTCCTACATCCTCACCTCCGAAATCACCTCGACCAACCCCGACGCCGCGCTGTTCGTGGTGCGGCTGGTGCTGACCCACGACAAGATCGACGTGAGCGACTACGAGGAAACCCTCACGCTCGTGCGAGACCCGAGCGGCAAGCTGTTCCTGATCGACACCGCGAGCGGCGGCCCGCGCCACGATCTCGGCAAGGGGGCCCAGGTCGTCAGCGTGGACGTCGAGCCGGACTCCGTGTCCGTGACGTTCGACAGCGATCTCGACCCCGGAACCGTCGCCGACGGCATCTCGATCGTCGACTCGAAGGGCAAGGTGGTGGACGCCACGGTCAGCTATGCGAATCGGGTCGTGACGCTCAGCGGCCTCAACCTGAAGGAAGGCGCCGGCTACAAGCTGGTGGTCCAGACCGGAGTGCGTGACGTGTCGGGCCAGAACGTCACGTCCGAGTACCAACTGGACTTCATGGGTCCAACCGGCAAGAAGCACACGAACCACAAGGACGCGGTGCCGCCGGCCTCGCCTTCTTCTCCAGGGGGCTAGACGAGCCCGAGCGCCCGCGCGGCCCGGCAGAGCGCCGTGACCGAGCCCGAGTGGACGATCTGACCGTCGAGCGCCGCGTTCAGCGCATCGGCGAAAGGTAGGCGAAGAACTTCCATGTCCTGTTCGTAGGTCTCGGGGTTGCGGGCCGACTCGGTGAGCCCCTCGCCAAGAAACAGGTGGGCGCGGCCGGTCAGGAACGCCGCGCCGTGGACGACGCCGAGCGAGCGGTATCGCGCCGCCCTTAGGCCCGCCTCCTCTGCCAGCTCGCGGCGGGCGCAGGCTTCCGGATCCTCACCCTCGTTGAAGGTGCCGGCCGGCACCTCCCACGATGAGGTGTCCCATGCGTGCCGCCACTGGCGCACCAACATGGTGTCGCCGTTCTCGAATAGGGGCACCACGAACGCCGAGTCGGGTCCCTCGGCCACCGTGTACAGCGCTTCCGCACCGTCGGTGAACTTGATCACGTCTTCGCGCAGGACGAAGGCTCCCGAAGTCCCTCGCCTCTCGCTGCGGGCAACCATGAACGGCCTCCCGCCGGGGGGATGGCCAAGCGGCGCTATCGGCGCACCATGGAAGCCACGGCGGCGGCCGCCGCGGCCACATGCCGTGGGTCGGCGCCGTAGTCGAATGGCGATGTCTCAGCCGCGAACTTCTGCGCCTGCTCGACGAGCTGCGGGTGGTCTTCGATGAAGCGGGTGCTCAGGTTGCCGGCGCGAAAGTCGGGGTTGTCGAGGATCGCGCGGTGATAGGGGATCGTGGTCGCGGGTCCCACGAGCACGAACTCGCTCAGCGCCCGCCCCGCCCGCGCGATCGCCTCCGCGCGGTCGCCGGCGTGAACGATCAGCTTGGCGACCAGCGAGTCGTAATTCGGCGGCACATCGGATCCCGGCCCGAACCCGGAGTCCACGCGGACGCCGGGACCGGCCGGCGCCACCCAGCGCGTGATGCGGCGCGGGTTGGGGATGAACTTGCGCAGAGGGTCCTCCGCGTTGATCCGCATCTCGATGGCGTGGCCGCTCCAGGTGACGTCCTCCTGGCGGAAGCCGAGCTTCAGCCCCGCGGCGACGCGGATCTGCTCCTTGACCAGGTCGATCCCGGTCACCGCCTCGGTGATCGGATGCTCGACCTGGAGGCGCGCGTTGACCTCGAGGAAGTAGAAGCTGCCCTCGCTGAAGATGAACTCGACCGTGCCGGCGTTGACGTAGCCCGCGGCTCGCGCGGCCTTGATGGCGGCGTCTCCCATCGCGGCGCGAAGCTCTGGCGTCAGAGCCGGCGAGGGCGTCTCCTCCATGATCTTCTGGTGGCGGCGCTGGATTGAGCACTCGCGCTCGCCAAGATGCACGGCGTTGCCGTGGCTGTCGCAGATGACCTGGATCTCGATGTGGCGTGGGTTGCGCACATAGCGCTCGAGATAGACGGTCGCGTCGCCGAACGCCGAGCGCGCGGCCTGCGCCGTGCCCTCGATCGCCGCGACCAGTTGCGCCTCCGATTCGACGACCTTCATGCCGATGCCGCCACCGCCACCGGACGGCTTCAGCATCACCGGAAAACCGATCTTGCGGGCCTCCTCCAGAGCGTTGGCGGGGTCGACGGCGCCGCTTCCCGGCGTGACCGGAACGCCATTCTGGGCAGCGAGCTCGCGCGCAGCCAGCTTGGATCCGAGAGCCCGCATCGCCGCACCGGGCGGCCCGATGAACTTGATTCCGGCGACGTCGCAGGCGTCGGGGAATGCCGCTTTCTCGGAGAGAAAACCGTATCCGGGGTGGATCGCCTCGGCGCCGACGTCGCTTGCGAGCTTGACGATCTTCTCGAGCTGCAGGTACGAGTCTTTAGGCGCGGCGCCCCCGATGTGGTGCGCCTCATCCGCATAGCGGACGTGGATCGCGGACCGGTCCGCGTCCGAGTACACGGCGGCAGTCTTGATGCCGAGCTCGCGGCAGGCACGCATGACTCGGATCGCGATCTCGCCGCGGTTGGCGACGAGAATCTTGTCGAAGAGTTTTTTCTTCAACCGACCGCGAGCAGCGGCTGGTTGGGTGTCACGACCTGGCCTTCCTTGACGTAGACCGCGCTTACCTTCCCCGCCACCGTGGTGACGATGTCGTTCTGCATCTTCATCGCTTCCAGGACAGCCACCACGTCCCCGAGCTTCACGTCGTCACCGGACTTCACAGGCAGCTTGACGATGAGCCCTTGCATGGGCGCGATCACCGTGCCTTCGGTGATCTTCGGCGACGCCGGCGCTGCATTGCCTCCGGCTGCAGGAGCCACGTTTCCGGCCGGCAACACTGCCAGGCCGGCGCCGCTGACACGCACCTTGAAGACCTCTCCCTCGACCTCGACGTCGAATTCAGCAGCGGTTGGCGCGGGCGGCGGCAGCGGCTCGGGGGCCTCGGTGACAGGTTCCGGTACCGGCTGGGGCCTGGCCGGCGCCGGCGACGCCTGGGGCCGGTCTCCGTCCTGGCCGCCGGCCGATTTCGCGGGCTCGGGACCGCGCAGGTAGTCCGGCGCGAGGCTTGGAAACATGAGCTGGATGAGCACCGCGTCGTCGGTCGGCTGGTGGCCCATTTTCTTTACCTGACGGCGGGCTTCGTCGACCTGGGGATCCAGAAGGTCCGCCGGGCGGATCGTGATCGGCTCGTCGCGTCCGATCACCTGCCGCCGCAACTCGGGATCGACCGGGCCGGGCGGCCGCCCATACAGCCCGTGCAGGTAATCCTTGAGCTCCTGGGTGACCGTGGCGAACTGCTCCCCGCCCAACACGTTGTTGACGGCCTGGATCGCGATCATCTGCCGGAGTGGAGCGACGAGTGGCGGATAGCCGATGTGGCGGCGCACATGGTTGGCCTCGTCGAGCACCTCGTTGAGCCGGTCGGACGCGTTTCGCGCGCCCAGGTCCTTGACGATCTCTTGCAGCATGAAACCGGGCATGTGATAGCGGAGGATGCTCGCGTCGATGCGATCCGCCAGGGGGCTGAGGTGCTCGATGTGCCGGCGCTTCAGCTCCTCGACGTCCTGCTGGACCTCCCACATCTTGGCGAGATCGAGGCCGGTGTCATATTCGCCGCCCTCGAGCGCCGCGATGACGCTCTCGGCCGCCGGCTGCGAGGCGCCCCACGCGAGGGGGGAGATGGCCACGTCGAGAATCTCTGCGCCCGCCTCGACCGCAGCCATGTACGCCATCGGCGCCATGCCGCTCGAGCAGTGCGAATGAACGTCGATGGGCACTTTCACCGCGTGCTTCAGCGCAGAGACGAGCTCCCACGTCGCCTGCGGGCTGAGCAGGCCCGAGGTGTCCTTGATCACGATTTCGTCGCATCCCATCTTCACGAGACCCTTGGCAAGGGAGGCCCACAGCTCGATGTTGTGGGCGGGTGAGATGGCGTAGCTCAGCGCGCCCTGGACTTTCTTTTTCGCCTTGCGCGCCGCCGCGATCGGAGCTTCCATGTTCCTCAGGTCGTTCAGCGGGTCGAAGACACGAAAGACATCGACGCCACAGTTGGCGGCGTGCTTGATGAAGAGCTCGACGACGTCGTCGGCGAAGTTGCGCTTGGAGACGAGATTCTGGCCGCGGATCAGCGCCTGGATCGGCGTGTTGGGAGTGACCTTGTTGAGCTTGCGCAGAAATTCCCAGGGATCCAGGTTGATGCGCAGCTGTGTCTCGAAGGTCGCACCACCGAACGCCTCCATCGCGGCGAAGCCGACGGAGTCCATCTTGGCCGCGATTGGCAATATCTCGTCCGTGCGCAGATACCCGCCGAGCAGTGATTGCTGCGCATCACGGAAGGTGGTGTCGACGAGCCGGACGCGAGCCCCTTTCTTCTTGGCCACTAAGCGGTGGCGAGGGCGGCCCGCTTCTCGCCGTGCCGCTGCTCCACGTCGTTGTCCTCGACGCCGATGATGCGCGCGGCGAGCCAGGCCGCATTCTTCGCGCCCGCCTCACCGATGGCCACCGTGGCCACCGGGATGCCGGCCGGCATCTGCACTATCGAATACAGCGAATCAACGCCCTGCAGATGCGGCGTCGGCACCGGGACGCCGATGACAGGCAGGTCGGTCCACGCGGCCACGACGCCAGGCAGATGGGCGGCGCCGCCGGCGGCGGCGATCACGACCTTGATCCCGCGCGAGCGTGCGCTCGTCGCCCACTCCATGACGCCCCGGGGATTGCGGTGCGCGGAGCAGACCTTGACCTCGTGCGTCAAACCGAGGTCCTCCAGCACTTTGACGCAGGACTCCATGAGCGGAAGATCCGACTTGGAGCCGAGGATGATCCCCACGACTGGCGTCAATCAACGGCCTCCTGTGCTACGTCCGACCGGAAGAAAGCTCCTTCGAATCGTACCTGCCGCGCGCCGGACAGGGCCGTCTCCCTCGCCTGGCCGACCGTGTCGCCGAGCCCGACCGAGGTCACGACGCGGCCGCCGTCCGTGACCAGCCCGATGCCAGGTTCGAACCTGGTGCCGGCGTGGAAGACCAGGACGCCCGCCGGCATCTCGGCCAAACCGCGGATCCGGTGGCCGAGCGTCATCTTCGCGTCGTCTGGGTAGTGGCCCGAGGCGACGACGACGCCGACGCACGCGCGGGAGGTCCAGCGAAGGTCGGGGTGGGCCGCCAGGCCACCCTTCGCCACGGCGAGGGCAAGGGCCACGAAGTCGCTCTCCAGGCGCGGAAGCACGACCTGGGCCTCCGGGTCGCCGAAGCGCGCGTTGAACTCGAGCACCCGAATGCCTTGCCTGGTGAGCATCAGCCCCGCGTAGAGGGTGCCCCGGAATTCGTCGCCTGAGGCCGTGAGCTCCTGCACCGCTGGGCGCATCACCCGGTCGACGATGTCCCTTACCAGGGCGTCGTCCACTCCCCTGGGCGGCGAGTAAGCGCCCATGCCCCCGGTGTTGGCTCCCTGGTCACCGTCGTGGGCCCGCTTGTAATCCCGGGCGGGCGCCAGCGGAACGACGTCAGCGCCATCGGTCACCGCAAGCAGAGACAGCTCCGGACCGTCGAGACGTTCCTCGACGACGATCTTTTTGCCGCTGCGCCCGAACCTCTCCTCGACCATCATCGCGTCGATCGCGGACTCCGCTTCGGCGACGCCGTCGCACACGATCACGCCCTTGCCCCTCGCCAGGCCGTCAGCCTTGACGGCCACCTTGCCGTCGCGCTGACGGGCCCAGGCCTTGGCAGGCGCAGGTTGGGTGAAGACCTCGAACTCCGCCGTGGGTATGCCGGCGCGGCTCATCAGCTCCTTGGCGAAGGCCTTGCTGGACTCGATCCGCCCCGCGCCGCGGTTGGGTCCGAAGACCGGAAATCCCGCGTGGCGCAGCGCGTCCCCCACACCCGCGTCGACCGCGGCCTCGGGGCCCAGCACGACGAGTCCCAGACGCTCGCGCCTGGCGAACTCCACCAGCCGCACGACGTCCGCGGCGCCGATCTGGATGTTCCGGGCCATGCCTCCGGTACCTCCATTGCCCGGAGCGCAGTAGACGCGTTCGACGAGATCCGACTGGACACACTTCCAGACCAGCGCGTGCTCGCGCGCGCCCGAGCCGACGACGAGGACCTTCAAGCCGGACCTATTCTCCCCGGATAGTCCGGACTATCCGGGGTTGAGGTGGGACTTCAGCGCGGTTCGTCCGGACTATCCGGACTTGGGCCGAGTCACGTGCGCCGCTACTCCCATTCGATGGTGCCGGGCGGCTTGCTCGTGATGTCGAAGACGACCCGGTTGACGCCCTTCACCTCGTTGACGATGCGGTTGCTGATGCGGGCGAGGACCTCGTAGGGCACGCGCGCCCAGTCGGCGGTCATCGCGTCCTCGCTGGTGACGACCCGGACTGCGACGACATTCGCGTACGTCCGGTAGTCGCCCATGACGCCCACGGTCGACAGCGGCGTGAGCACCGCGAACGACTGCCACACCTGCCGGTACAGGCCGTTGCGCTTGATCTCGTCGACCACGACCCAGTCCGCGTTGCGAAGGATCTCGAGCCGCTCCGCGGTCACCTCGCCGAGGCACCGAATCGAGAGTCCGGGTCCGGGGAAGGGCTGGCGGTAGACCATCTCCTCCGGCATTCCCATCTCGAGTCCCACCGCACGCACCTCGTCCTTGAAGAGATAGCGCAGCGGCTCGATGAGCTGAAACCGCAGACCCGGGGGCAATCCGCCGACGTTGTGATGGGTCTTGATCTTCGACGCCGTGGCCGCAACGTCCGGCGCAGTCGACTCGATCACGTCCGGGTAAAGCGTGCCCTGGGCGAGGAAGTCGATCTGGCCGAGACTCGAAGCTTCGGCCTCGAAGACGGAGATGAACTCGCGACCGACGATGCGTCGCTTCTGCTCCGGATCGATCACGCCACGCAGTGCGTGCAAGAAGCGATCGGTCGCGTCGACGTAGCGGATGTTCATGTCGAGGTTGCCGTGCATGACGTCGAGCACGCGCTCCGGCTCTTCTTTGCGGAGGAGACCGTTGTTGACGAAAACACACGTCAGCTGGTCGCCGACGGCACGGTGAACCAGGGTCGCGGCGACCGCAGAGTCGACACCGCCCGAGAGCGCGCAGATCACGCGGCCGTCACCGACCTGGCTGCGGATCTGCTCGGTGGCCTGGGCGATGAACGAGCCCGCCGTCCACGACGGGGTGCAGTGGCAGACGCCGAACAGGAAGTTGCGCAGCACCTCGCGGCCGCTCGGCGTGTGCACCACCTCGGGATGGAACTGGATGCCGAATATGCCATGGTCGTTGGTGAAGGCTGCGATCGGCGAGTTGCCGCTGGTGGCGAGAAGCCGGAAGCCGGGCGGCATCTCGCTCACGTGGTCTCCGTGGCTCATCCAAACGGGCAGCTCTCCCTGCAAGCCCCGGAAGACGCCGGTCGTCTCCTGGACCGAGAGCAACGCGGGGCCGTACTCGCGAGCGTGGCCGGGATCGACCTTGCCGCCGAGGTGATGCGCGATGAGCTGCATCCCGTAGCAGATGCCGAGCACCGGAACCCCGGCGCGGAGCGCGTCGGGGTCGATCAGCGGCGCGCCCTGGTCGTAGACGCTGGAGGGGCCGCCGCTGAGGATCAGTCCGGCTGGGCGTCGCTTGGCGAGCTCGGGCCAGGGCGTCGTGCCCGGAACGAGCTCGCAGTAGACGTTCGCCTCCCGGATGCGGCGCGCGATGAGCTGGCTGAACTGGGAGCCGAAGTCAAGAACGAGCACCGTCTGGAGGCGCGCACCGGTTTCGACCTTGCCAGGCCTCACCGAGGCGAGGCTGCTCAGGACTTACCCATCCCCACATGCTGGGCTTGCTGGAAGACCTTGCCCTCGGACGTGATCGACGGCGCGATCACCAACTCCACGTGCTGGAACTCAGCGATGTCACGGGCGCCACACACGCCCAGGGCCGAGCGAAGCGCCCCGGCGAAGTTCTGCGTGCCGTCATCGACCCGAGCCGGGCCGGTGAGGATCGCTTCGAGCGTGGCCTTGGTCCCGACCTGGATGCGGGTTCCGCGCGGAAGGTTGGGGTCTGGGGTGGCCATGCCCCAGTTGAAGCCCCTGGAGGCCGATTCCTCCGCGCCGGCCAGCGGGGTGCCGATCATCACCGCGTCCGCGCCGGCTGCGAAGGCCTTGCACACGTCCGCGCCGATGCGCATGCCGCCGTCGGTGATCACGGCCACACGCATCCCGCCCCGGCGCATGTACTCGTCACGGGCGGCGGCGACATCCGCGGTCGCGGTGACCTGGGGAACGCCTACGCCCAGCACTCCGCGCGTTGTGCACGCCGCGCCCGGGCCGACCCCGACGAGGATCCCCGCGATACCCGTCTCCATCAGCTCGAGCGCGGTCTCGTACTGCACACAATTGCCGACCACGACCGGGATATCGCACGCACGGACAAGGTCGTCGAACGCCAGCTGGTGGTACGAGCGGGACGAGTGACGTGCGGTGAGCACCGTGCCCTGGACGACGAAGACATCGGCGCCGGCGCGCTGCACGATCTCGGCTCGCTCCTCGGCGCGCGCGGGCACGCTTGACACAGCGCACGGAACACCGGCGTCCTTGATCGCTTTGATGCGCTCGCCGATCAGATGAGGTTTGACGGGCTCTCGATAAGCGTCCTTCAGCACCGCGTTGACGGTCGCCTTGTCGGCCTCCGCAATTTTCGCGATCACCGGTCGCGGATCCTCGTAGCGCGTGTGGACGCCGTCGAGGTTGAGGACGGCAACCCCCCCGAGCTTGCCCATCGCGATGGCGAAGTCGACGTCGACCACGCCGTCCATCGCCGAGCCCCAGAAGGGGAGCGAGAGCCGGAAGCGTTCGCCCATCGTGAACGTGATGTCGACCTCATCCGGATTGAGGGTCACGCCGCCCGGCACGAGGGCGATCTCGTCGAATCCGTAAGCGCGGCGCGCCCGCCGCCCGATCCCTATCTCCAGCCCCGCCGGGCCAGACTCTTCCCGGGAAATGTCTTCTCGGGCCTCCACTCGGGTCTGACTCAGGGTGTGTTTACTCCAATGAATGGGGCGGGTTCGCAGGATTATAGCTGACCTCTATCCTTCAACTTGATGTACCGGACGCTCGAGTACCTGCATGGGATCTCCGACGACGACGTGCGCCGCCTGCGCACAGCAGGCATCCGCCACACCAATCAATTCCTGCATCGAGCTTCTCTCGACATCGACCGCCGCCGGCTCTTCAAGAAGACCGGGATCAGCACCGATCGACTGCTCGAGTTCGCGCATCAGTGCACGCTGCAGGAGGTCTCCGGCATGGATCGCTGGATTCCCCTGATGCGCCGGCTCGGCATCGTGACCATGAAGGACCTGCGGGCGCAGGACGCGTCGACGCTGCACGCCACGCTGCTCGAGGCGATCGGACTCGCCGGCGCGCCGAGCGTGAGCGACGTCCAGTACTGGATCAGCCAGGCGACCGCACTCGACATCGTCGAGGACCCGGAGCCGGTTCAGCCGCTGGCGATAATCGAGTAGTAGAAGAAGGGCGGGCTCCCGCGCCCGCCCTTTGCCATCAAAAGCTACGGACTGACCACCGAATAAAAGGCGTCAGTCGGGTTCGTGTTGGACGTGGCGCTGCTTGTCGAGCTCGCCGGAGCGCAGGCGCCGCCGGTCGGGAAGACCTGGCCGGCCGAATCGGTGGAGTTGCAGTTCGTCTTGACGAACAGGGCGCCGAAGGAATTGGTACCGACGGGAACCAACCCCTCATAGTCTCCGAAGAAGAAACCGCGTGCGACTGGGGCTGTACGCGAGTCGAATGATGTCTGCGTGATCCGCTGCTCATTGCCCCAGGTCGCGCCACCGTCGGCGGAGTACTGGACGAAGTAGTCGGTCGGAAGGTTGGCGGTCTGTCCCGCCGTGAGATTGCGGTTGTCGTAGTACGTCACGGCAACCGTGTTGCCGTTGACCGCCACCGTCGGAGTGAACGTCGGCAGTCCCGACGCAAGCTTGTGGACAACGGATGGGCCGGTCCAGGTCGCACCACCATCCGAGGATGTGCTGATCAGGATCTCGTCATCCCAGGCTCCGGCCGACTGCTTCAGCTGCTTCTGGTATTGGGTCGAGGACTCCCAGACCACGTAAAGCTTTCCGTTGTTGTCGATCGCCACCTCCTCGAGTCCGTCGCCGACGCGGAGGGGTTCACCGGTGTTCGGGTCCCGAACGCCCAGGGAATTGAAGGGAGCGATGATCTGCGGCTGCGTCCAGTGCTCGCCAGCGTCGGTGGACTTCACGAACGCGAGCTGGGCATTGCTGCGGGTGCCCTGGAAGGGAGTGTTGGGCGAGACGATCAGGTCGGTGAAGTCGTAGAGGTCGCCGTTGCGGGGATCGACCACGATGATGTTGCCGATCGTCTGCGAGCGGTTCTTGGTGTCGATGATCACCCTGGCCTGGCTCCACGTGACGCCACCGTCGGTCGTCTTGGAGAAGTACGCAGGACCGGAGTAGGCGGCCGTGTGCGGGTTGTCGTCCGGGTTGTCGGTCGGTTCGATCAACGTGT
>Ga0134128_10004405_pt1 | contig 17232 bp, 18 predicted proteins | sample KB31754_FD_96462 | JGI IMG/M metagenome (GOLD analysis project Ga0134128, IMG submission 96462) | Terrestrial soil microbial communities with excess Nitrogen fertilizer from Kellogg Biological Station, Michigan, USA - KB3-175-4 | ecosystem: Environmental > Terrestrial > Soil > Unclassified ... | reverse complement strand
TGCACATTCCTGCCCAGCACCCCGTCGACACCCGCTGTAGCGGCAAGCCATCCCTTCAAACCCGAAGGCCGTGCCTCAGCTAACTTGCTCAACACCGTCTCTACGATAGCATAGCTGCTGTCGTGTAACATAGCCGTCAACGAAGGCAGAAGCGCCGCAATAGAAGGCCCGTGCGCATCCACAAGATCCAGCGCACCCTTCCGCACGGCCACGTCCGTATCCCGGAGCGCCTCACCGATCAACCCGACGCCGGAAGAAGGATCGGCCGCGAGCTGTGCAAGCGCCTCGGTGCGTAAAGAAAAGAAATGCTCATGCCGGAACGCATTCAGCAACACCGCCGACTTCTGCGACAGCGGCACTCCGCGTAAAGCCACCAGCGCATCATAGCGGTCCAGCATCTCGGGCGCGTCGCTGGCCTGAGCAAGCAACATCTCAGGCGCCTTCGGGAACGAGATGCGTTTCAGAATGCGGCTTCCCGGATCGAACAGTACATAGGCCAACGTGGCGCCCGGTGTCTTGGGAAGCTCGATGATCTCCGTGGCATGTTCGATCGTGAAGGTTCCGCGCGAGACGCTATGATCCGTATAGTGCAACTCGACGACTACCGGCATTCGGAACAGCCCGTCCTTATAACCCGTGAGGCCACTGGCGCCGGGCGGAACCACCTGGGTCACGATCAGCGAACTCTGATCCGGATGGTCTTCCAGTTCTACCTGGTATTCGGGCTCGCCGCCGCGATTCAGCCATTCGTCCCAAAACCATTGCAGGTCCATCCCCGAGCTCTCTTCGACATCGACAAGGAATTGGTGCGTATCTACATTACTATAAGGATGGGAAAGCAGATAATGTCGGACGGCCTTGTTATAGGCCTCGCGGCCGCCAAGGACATATTTCAACATGTCGAGTACAAAAGCGCCCTTGCCATAGACCCGCGCCGTGCCCGACTCGCTGTTGGCGACGCCATAGAGATTATGCTCGGATGCCTCGATGGCCGCGCCTGCTGTCCCGCGACGCTCCCACTGAAAATAGTCCTCCCCATAGACCTCACGATCGAAGAGCTGGCTATAGTAAGTCGCAAAACTCTCCTGTAGCCAGCCATGTGCGTCGCTGCGAGCGGTGACGGCATCGCCAAACCACTGATGCGCGAGCTCATGCGCGTTGACAGACACGAACGAACGATCCAGTGCCCCCCGCCGGTCCGACATATAAAAATCGCCATAGATCGTCGCCGTCGTATTCTCCATGGCCCCATACATATAATCCTGAACGGGTATCACGGAATAGCCCTCCCACGGGAATTTGACACCGATCTCCCGCTCAAAGAAATCCATCATGTCTTCGCTGTGGACATAGGTCGGCTCTACCCGGTTCTTCCAGTCGGGATAGTAATAAAGATGCATCGGCACCCCGCTCGCGGAATGGGTATCTTTCACGGCATATTTCCCGATGCCCAGCATAATGAGATAGGGCGCCTGCGGATGGCTCATCCGGTAATGCCAGGTCTTCGTGCCATCGGCGTTGCCCGCAGCGCTCACGAGTGAGCCATTAGACAACACCTGATAAGTCGAATCGAAATGAACGATCATCTCGGAGATCACCTTGTCGTTCGGTTCGTCGTACATGGGTATCCACCAGCGGTTGTCCGTGGCTTCACCCTGGCTCCAGATCTGTTTGCGGCTGTCATTGTTACGCGGGTCGTTCCAACCAATAAAGTAGAGCCCATGCCGCGGTGTAGCTGAGTATTCGACAGTCACGCTATCTTCTGTATCCCAGGATAACGGCGTGCCGGGAACCACCGTGATCCCGGCGCTATCGACGGTAAACCGAACAGGCCGTCCATTGAGCACCACCGACTTCACATCCATCAGGACGCCGTCGAGGAAGAAGCTGTCCACCTCGGGCCGCAAAGGTTTGAAGATATGCGTCACCTTACCGACGACCTTGCCCTCCGCGGGCTGTGGCCAGATCTCCAGCCGCAGCTGCGTAAAGTTCAGCGAATGTTCATGCATGGGGAGGTGCGGGTCGTCAAGATAATTTCGTTGTGGGGTCTGGGCGATGGAGTCAAGGAAAAGGAGAACGCCTAGCAGAGGCCCAAAGATTCTTTTCATACGTGTAAATATACCCCAAATCGTCACAACCCAACCAGCCTCCCCCAGGCGATCCCTACACACAGCGAAAATAAGACGATATTGGTTGCGATATTCTGCAGCTCCCGCCTGTTACCGGTCCGTAACAACAACCGCGTATGGGTTATCGCCGCCAGGACCATGATCACGGCAAAACATCCTGCCGCCACCGGCGTGAGTATCGGTGCAATCCCCATCCACCAGGGAAAGATTAGCCCCACGGCCCCGAGGACCTCGCTGATCCCTATGAATCGGATAAGTGCCGGATGCAGACCCGTGACACCGGTTTGTCCCCTGGCGATAAGCGTTTGTTGATTCAAGATCGATTTATTGATACCCGAATAGAGAAAGACCACCGCGACTATCCCCTGACAGAACCATAATAAAGTGTTCATCGCTATAAATTTTCCACAAAGCTCGGCCAGCCGATAGAAATAGCTTTTGACATATATCAAAAGCCGTCAATGCTGCGCCCGAATGCGACTAAGCGTCTCCTGCGTAATACCAAGATAGGACGCGATCATCCCCAGGGGCACGCGGTTGATAAGCGAAGGCGTCGTAGCGATCAGCTTCTGATAGCGTTCGTGCGCCGTTGCGAAATGAAGATCATCGAAACGTTGCTGTAGCTGGATGATACCCGCGCTGATCAACAGTCTGCCCAGCCGCTCGATATCGTGAAAACGCATATACAGCTGTTCAAGATCGGTATGGGAAATGGCAAGCAGCGAAGAAGGCTCCAAAAGTTCGATACCCCTGATATCGGGTTGATGGGTGAGAAAACTGATGATCGAAACGGCAATGGACCCTTCGGTACTGATCCAGTCCGTAACATCCTTGCCGTCTTTAAAATAGTAGGTTCGGGAGAGACCCTTCCCGATAAAGTAAAAATGCTTACAGACGCCGCCGGGCCGCAAAAGCGAATGCCCCTTTGGCAACTCCATCGGCCGCAACACAGCCTCCAGCGCCTCTCGGCTCTCCTCGCTCAGCCGGACAAAACTCGCGATATAGGCAAAAAAGCTTTCCACGGAGCCAAAAATAAACGAAAATGCAATTCGTCTCCCCGCGCCCCCAATGCAAAAAAGGCCGCCCGAAAAAAGGCGGCCCAAATAGGCAGGTTCTAGGTTATGGAAGTCCCGGGCGGACTTAAAGCCGTTTCATGTTTCGCTGCTCACCTGAGTTTATTCTGCTCCCGAAAATCAAACTCCGCATCCAGCAAGAGCAACATCTCTCTCCTGCTGAGACTACAAAGATTACCAATTACAAGAAGGTCTTTTATCGTGAAATTCTCAAGACGCTCCAAAAGGTCATTCAGCCTCTTTAAATTCTTACCTATGTCTTGTGCAAGGACAGTTTTCGGAATATAAGTGAAGATATCCGTCAACTTTTTTATTCTTCCTTGGTCCAGCATAGGTTTAATGGTCGGATACCGATGGTCCTGCTGTGCCATAAGCAAATAAAACATTTATAAGGCTCATAAGTACCGTGTCACTCTACAAATCTAACGAATATTTCGGCAAAATACTAAAAAACTTAGCAAACAAGACAAAAAAAATTCCTCCTTCTCGGGAGGCTGCACTGGCCGGCAGGATGCGTTCACGCGCTACCCCTTCTTCACGGCGCCATGCGCGATCAACTCATTTACAACGCGTTTCACAATATGCACCGGGATCGCAAAAGAATACCCCGTATAAGCCCCATTAGGCGACGCCATCGCCGTATTGATGCCGATGAGCCGCCCCGCCGTATTCACCAGCGGGCCCCCGCTATTACCCAGATTCACCGCCGCATCCGTTTGGACAAAGGAATCGATGTGCGTAGACCACTGACCCAGCGAGCCACCGAGACCCTGGCCGATGGCGCTGACGATACCCGCCGTAGCCGTCACCTGCAGATAAAGCGGATAACCTACAGCCAGCACCCACTGCCCCACCTTGACATCGTCACTATTCCCATAAAGCAAAAAAGGGAGATCGGCGGCATCGACCTTGAGCACCGCCAGATCGGTATTGGGATCGCCGCCGACCAAAGTAGCCCGCAACGTCTTTCGGTTGCTGAGGGTCACCCTAATGGCCCCCGCACCGTCGATGACATGATTGTTGGTGACAATATACCCGTCCTGGCTGATGATCGCTCCACTACCCGATACAACACTCCGCGGATCACTGCCCCCGGCGACAATATGAACGGTTGCCGGCACCACCGTCCGCGCCGCCTCCACAAAACCCCCCGGGCCAGCCGCATCCAACGCGCCGCCTGGCTCGCCAGCCGCCCCGCGATAATCCACTGCCCGCGCATCCACTGCGCCGCCTTGACCAGCCGCATCCACTGCGTCGCCAGGGGCCGCAAAAGCGCCCCGGCCCGCGACTCCATCACGCCGCACTCCCGTCCCCCACATAACCACCACCACGGTCGCCGCGCTGATCAAACCCACGCCCACAAAATGCTTCGGTCGCATCGCTCCAGATTTTACAACAATTTACGAAAAAATTCGTAAACCCACCCGGACCGACGCCCGGAACAAAAAAAGTCGATTTTTTAGGGTTTCTGGAACAACGCAGGGTCCACGGTAGGATTCACCGTCACCTTATCCATGATACTCTTGATCTCCATGCCGCCGGAGTTCACAACGACCGTCGTGGTAGAGGGGAAGAGATAGCCTTCCGGCGTCTTTTTGTAATCGGAAAGCTCGACCGAGGTGCTCACGTCCTTGCCTTGCACACTGACGTCGGCGTCGATCTTGTAGACCAGATAGGTAGTGGAGTCAATATAGAAAGTGAAGGTTTGTTCTCCCGTCTTGGCCAGCTTGACCTTGTAGTAGTCTTTACCATTCAAGGCTTCCTTTCCCAAAAAAGTCGCCGTATAGCCCTTGGCCGCATAATCCATAAACTGGCCGCGGATATCCAGACGAGCAATAGACGACTTGATCTGTTGCATCGGCAGCGGCTGCGGCTCGGAGCTGCCTGCCAGCGGGTTCACCATCCAACCCGTGTCCTTGGTTACCACCGTGATCATCTTTTGGTTCATGATGGACATCTCCGTGCGCATCCCCTTGTTATTGACGATCCAGATCTTGCCGGGGATCTCCTGTCCCATGGCCGTGGTAGTGATCTCTTCGTAAAGGGAGTTGAGCTGGGACAATTTGGCCTTGCCGCCCATGGCCTCGATGTTCTTATTGATGATGTCGCTTGCCGTCTGTGCAAATACCCCCGCGCCGGCAAAACACAGCGTCAGGGCCAGGATAATACGTTTGGTCAGTAGCATAAAAGAGTACTATTTTATGCAATATAGGTTAAGCGCACCAAGGCCAGTGCGCCCGCGATAACAAACTTTTCAAACATATATGTATAAAACTACGTAGTTTTGTACATATGTCGATCGAAATGCTTTCCAATGCACAGAGTGCGCAGGCTGTCGCACTCATCCTGCCGATACAACGCGAAGAGTTCGGCGTCCCCATCACCGTACTAGACCAGCCCGACCTTTTAGACATCGACGAATACTACATCCGCCCCGGCGGCGGCTTCTGGGGCGCATTCGCCGGGCAGCCGGGCGACAACGAGCCCAGCCAGGTCGCCGAGGTCCACGCAGCCCCCGAGCCCAACCCAGCACGCGAGCCCAGCCAGCCCACCGACCGCGAGCTGATAGGCACCATCGCCCTTATCAACGCCGGCCATGGCATCGGCGTCATCCGAAAGATGTTCGTAAAAAAAGAATACCGCGGCAAAGAACCCAAAGCCGCCCGGCAACTCATAGAGACCCTAAAAGCCTACGCCCGGGCGAAAGGCCTCACCGACCTCTATCTCGGCTCCGTAGACGCCATGAAGGCCGCCCACCGATTCTACGAGCGCAACGGGTTCAAGCGCATCGCCCCCCGGGACCTGCCGTCAAACTTCCCCCGCATGGCCCTCGACACCATTTTTTTCCACCTATCCCTGGTCTAACATGAATGTCATCGACAGCTCCGGCCTCCTGGCAATAGCCACACGTCTCCAGCGCCTAAGCGACCAATTCCGAAAGGAGGGGACCCTAATCTATAAAGCTCACGGCATCGACTTCGAGCCGAAATGGTTTCCCGTCATCTACACCCTCTACCGCAAACCCGGCCTCAGCGTCGTAGAAGTAGCCGCGGAGATCGGCTATGCCCACCCCTCGACGATCCTCCTGCTAAAAGAGCTCGAAAAGGCCAAACTCATCAAAAGCAAAAAGGATAAACACGACGAACGCAAACGCCTCCTGCTCCTCACCCAAAGAGGCCAGCACCTCGTCGCCGAGATGCAACCCGTATGGAAGGCGATGACGGCCGCCATCGAAGAGCTAACGTCCACCCCTAACAATCTTATGAAGGCCATCGAAGAAGTAGAAGCGAAATTCGAAGAGAAAAGCTTCCTCACCCGAACCCGAGCCCGCCTCAAGGAATAATTTTTGCAAGGATGATTTACCGCCAATCATCAACCCATGTTCCAAAAGTTATATCGCCACCTCGAGCAGATCACGGAAAACACCCGTCAGCAGCAAATCAATTCAGAACACGCCGGGCTATGGGCCGAAAAGATCAGCAGCCAGTTGGCCGACCTAAACACCTCCATCCGCTCCCTGGACAAACAACGTTCCCGCCGGAACCTGCAGGCAGCAGCTTTCTTTCTCGCGGGCATGGGATTGGTATTGCTGGGCATTCTTTCTACCTACACCTTCCATCTCTCGAAGGCCGCAGAGGTTGCCCGCGACAGGTCCGTAGCCTCGCTCGTGGCCTATGGCCTCGTCAACAGCCGCTGCCAGGCGGTAAACGACAAAGCCCTCAACCTGGAAGCAAAAACGGCGCGGCTCGATTCCCTCGTTGAGGATCAGGAACAGACCATTGACGAACTCAAAAAGCTCAATGCCTCGTCGATCCGTACCATCTACTACCTCAAGCGCCGCCTCAACCGCCAGGAAGAGATCGAGCGTTCCCAGGTCCTCTCGAAACAGTCATCCCCGGGCGATTTTATCATAAAATAACATCCACCCGCGCGAAACCGCTTTTCCCGCATGTATCTTCGACACATGCAAACCCGCCGATTAGTAGCCCTCCTGCTCGGAGCGTCCCTCGCTGGTGCCACCACCTACGCGCAAGAGCCCAAAACCGCGCAGCCGACAAAGACCTATTTCACCGTTCCTGCCAGGGACCAATATACGCACCTCGACACCGCCGGCATCTCCGTCCTCCCCAGCGGCCGGTTCCTCACCCCCGCGGGCAAGACGATTCGCATTGCCCACGACCCTTTTGGTATGGCAGTCTCCCCGGATGGCACGAGGACGGTGACGTTACACAATGGCGTCTTCACGGTGATCGACAACTCCACCCTCAAAAGCACCATGGTCGGCTGGTACAGCGACATCCCCTCGCCCCTGCCCGATGGCTCCTTCCTCGGCGTCGCCTTTGGCCCCGATAACCACACCGTCTATCTCAGCGGCGGCGACAACGGCTCGGTGATCATCTATGACATCGACCATTTCCAAAAGCTCGACTCCCTCTCGCTCAACGGCGAGATCGACGGCACGACCTACGGCGACAGCTTCACCTCCGACCTCGTGTACGACAACGCGTCCAACGAACTCCTCGTGCTCGACCGAGGCAATTTCCGCCTCGTCCGCATCGATCTCGCCACCCGCAAGCTCACTGCCTCGATCCCCACGGGCCGTCAGCCTTTTGGGCTCGCCCTCAGTCCGGATCACAAGCTCGCCTTCGTCGCCAACGTCGGTCTGTACGACTATCCGCTGCTCCCCGATATCACGCCCGCCAACTACGACAGCATGCTGCTGCCCTTTCATCCCTATGGCAACGACACCAAAGAGTCGATCAATGGCTATACCTGGAAGGGCCGAAAGATCCCCGGCGTAGGCGATCCCCGCGCCCCCGAAGCGATGAGCGTATACGCGATCGATCTGACAACCAATAAAGTCATCGACAAGTACAAACCCGGTTACCAGATCGGCCAAATGATCGAAGGCGCCGAAGTCGTCGGTGGCTCGAGCCCCAACAGCCTCGCCATAGGCGAAAAATATGCCTACGTCACCAACGCCACCAATGACAATATCTCCATCATCGACTACCGGGGCCACCGGATCGTAGGCACCATTCCCATCCACGCCGATCCGGCCATCGACCATTACCGCGGGCTGCTGCCTTTTGGTCTCACGCTCAGCAAGGACGAAAAGACCCTGTACGTGGCGCTCCTCGGTTTCAATGCCGTCGCCGTAATCGATGTAGACAGCAAGACCACCAAAGGCCTCATCCCCGCAGGCTGGGGCCCCACCCGCGTCGCGCTGAGCCCCGATGAAAAAGACCTCTACGTCACCTCCTGCCGCGGTTATGGCGCCGGCCCCAATGGCGGACAAGGCTTCGTTCAGCCGCCCAGGGGGACCTATATCGGCGATATCCAGCAAGGCACCTACCAGCAGATCCCCCTGCCGGACGCGAGCCAGCTAGCCGACGATACACGACAAGCCCTCGACAACACCTTCACCGTCAACAAGGCGCCGGAAGCGAATGACAATCCACTACCAATCTTACCAGGTGCCGGCAAGAGCCCGATCCGGTATATCGTCTATATCACGAAGGAAAACCGCAGCTATGACGAAGTGCTCGGGCAGTTATCCGGCGCAAAAGGCGACTCCACGCTGGCGCGGTTTGGCGTCGACGTGAGCGTCATCGCAAAGGACAAGACGCTGGTACATATGAATGTCGCGCCCAACCATCTCAAGATCGCGGGCAAATTCGCTTTTTCGGATAATTTCTATTGCGACAGCGACGCATCTATCCATGGGCACCACTGGATGCTGGGTGTCATCCCTAACGAATGGGTGGAAGCCAACTCCAGTGTCGACAAGACCGCTAAACTCTTTTCGAAGGCTTCGGGCCGCAGGTTTCCCGGCTCTACCGGCAGCATGGATCCCGAAGACTATGGCGAGCGAGGTGGTCTGTGGGAGGCTCTCGACCGCCGCGGCGTTTCATTTTACAATTTTGGCGAAGCGAACGAGACGGCGCATAACCGCGAGAGTTGGGTCGACACCGCCACGGGCAGCGGCCATGCGGTGATGGTGCCGATGCAAAAGGCTCTGTTCCCAAGGACCAGTCATAACTATGCGGGTTTCAACACGCATATCCCCGACCAATTCCGGGTGCGGCAATTCGAGACGGAGTTCACCCGCCTGTGGCTGCATGGCAAGAACACGATGCCCTCGCTGGTGACGATCCAGCTGCCCAATGACCACACGGACCGACCCCGGCCCACGGAAGGCTATCCTTTTACGCATTCGTATGTAGCGGATAATGACCTGGCGCTTGGCCGCATGTTGACGTTCCTTTCGTCGACGCCCTACTGGAAACACATGCTGGTGATCATCACCGAAGACGATCCCCAGGGCGGCGTCGATCACATCGATGCCCATCGCAGTCTGCTGATGCTGGCCGGTCCGTATGTGAAGCATGGTTATATCTCTCACGGGCACGCCAACTTCGGCTCGATCATCAAGATGATCTACAATATCCTCGATGTGCCGTACGTGAACCAGTATGATGCCACCGCCTCTGTCCTGCAGGATTTTTTCACGCCCAGGCCCGACTTCTCCGGTTATAAAACGCTGATCCCGTCCCGCGAAGTCTTCGACGCCGATGCGGCGATGAAAAAATTCCACCGGAATATCGACTGGCGAAAAGTCGAGGGTGGGGTGGAAATGGACGACGAAGACGACCAGCGCATGCTCATGCGTTCCCGCGACATGCAATAAGGCTGAGCATCGCGTCCCGCCAGCGTCCCGCCAGCGTCCCGCCACTGCGCCCCGCCGCCCACCGAGCGCCCACGCCCCTAACCGCACCGCTGCGTCCCGCGCCCCCTAAGACGCGGGCCGTTTATAAAGCACCACGACATTCATCGCAAATGGCGGGGACGGCATCTGGAGCTCCCAGTCCGTGGGGATCGCCGGAAATGCCTGTTTGATCTTAAGGACGAACTGATACCACCCCGGCACACACTCGGCCACCCGCAGTGCGCAGTCGGGAAAGGCAAGCTCCATCCGCATTTCATCATACTCTGGCCCCCCGACTCTATAAGCCAGGATGGTCTCGATATCGGCATAGAGATACTTCCTCATCCCGGCCCCTAACCGCACGGTGAAGCCATCTTCCATATAGGAAAACACCCCGAGCTGTTCATAAAGTTTCAAAAAGTCCATCCAATATCTTGTAATTGGATGGCACTCAAACGTAACCGCCAATCTGGAAAAATATTTCCCGCCGCTCCACAGCCGACATGTGCAACGCTCCCGGCGATTATCCTGTCAAACCCCAAAACACCACACATGTCCGCTCTTAGGCTATTCCCGCCGCGCAAGGTTGCATTGCCCAAAATTGCCCTTCTCCTGATCGCATCTGCGGCCCTTCTCGCCGCCTGCCGGAAAAGGGGCGAAAGCTCCAATATACTCTCCGGTTCCTGGGAACTTCGCCAGGCATTCGGCAGCTTCGTCAATAATTACCCTGCCGGCAATGGCCATTTGCTCCTATTCGCCGCGAATTCATACTCCTTTTACGCCGGCGGCCAACTGCAAAAAGCCGGCACTTACACCGTCGTTCCAGACGGCACGGCAACAGAGAATGTATGCCTTGTCCTGCCGGCGGGCGAGTATACCAGCCGGATCAGGTACGACAATAACGATAGCATACCCAAGCAATTTTTCCAGATCAACAATGACAGCTTAACCATTGTTTCCGGTTGCTTTGCATATGATGCCGGAGTAGAGTCCATCTATGTACGCGTGACCAACTAAAGGTTCCCCGGATAACACGTCTTGCCCCTACGGCCAGCGAAGTTTACGCGCGCAAAAAATTAAAAAATTATCTCAGCAAGATTGCCGAACTTGCCGTTCAAGTTAGTCCCTCCGATCATTCGTTTAAGTGAAGTAAACGAAGCTTCCTTCTAAAGTCAAGTCAATTCCATGCCCCCGCTCGCGGGGAAAGCAATCGTCTTCTCTTTGCTTAAACCAACGCCGCCATGAATGAAAATTCACATTACCCGTTCAACCAAGTGCGCTCTAATCGATATACTTTTATCAGCACCGGCAAACGTCCCATCGAAAAGGTGGTCGAATTTAAATTTACAGGTTGGGGCAAGATCATCAATATGGGCTTCGGCGACGTCCGGCCGGATGGCACTATAGACGACAAGGCCATTTCCAACAACGGCGATCTTGTAATGGTGCTAGGTACGACAATCGCGATCTTAAAGGAGTTTACAAGCAAATTCCCTGATGCTGAAATATTCTTTATTGGTAGTACTCAGATTAGAACCAGGCTTTATGCGCGGATTATAAGAAACTACTCCCGTGAATTCGCTAGGGAATTTATAATCAGCGTTTTGATAAAGGAAGGAGAGGGCTTTGTCGAGATACCGTTCGAGGCCAAAACCCAAATTCCATATATTGGTTTCTTAATTAGAAGAATTTCTTAATTTTATATTATGCCTGCAATCAGGAAAAATAACGCCAAAAAGCCCACACGAAAGAAAAGGATCCCTCCCGTCGTCGTGGTAACCCATACCGTTGTGGAGAGTGACGAAACACTCTTCCCTCAAAAATTGGAAATGGCGAAAGATATCCTGAGCAAGACCAAATTCTTGCCGAGATAACCGCCTCCGGCGAGCCCCGCATCCGGGCCTCGCCGCAAAACGTACAGCCTGCCAAAATCACCCACCGGCGCAAAACATGCGCCCCCCCAAATCCCCGCCTCCCAAAAATAAATTTGGTTTATACCGCAAACTATATTTATCTTTACATCATGACATAAAACCCAGCCAAAATGGAACTTACAGAAAACGAACTTCAACCGTCTGAAAGCCTCAGACTCATCGCCGACGTCATCGGCAAGACCAAAGAGAACATAAAGGAACATGGCCGCCTGTTCCTCCTCTGGGGCTGGCTCATCGCCGCCGCCAGCATCCTGTTCTTCATCCTGCATACCTACACGGCATTCAAATTCTATTTCCTGCCCTTCCCCATCCTGGTGATCATCGGCATCATCATCACCCTTCAAGCCTATTCAAAACAAAGCGCGATCGCCGAAACCTATATCGGCTATTATCTGAAGATGCTCTGGCTGGCACTGGGAATAAGCTTTATCATAGTCGTCTTTATCAATGTCGTCAAAGGCAACCTGCCCTTTACCTACACCCTCCTGCTCGGCGGCATCGGAACCCTGGTCTCCGGCCTCGTTCTGCGTTTCCGGCCCCTCGTCATCGGCGGCGGCTGCTTTCTCGCTGCCTGCATAGCAAGCGTATTCATCGCCCATACCTATGCGCCACTCGTCCAAGCCATCGCAGTCATCGCCGGCTACCTTATCCCGGGCTATCTGTTAAAATACTCAAAGGCATAACCGACAGCCCCATGTACAACGAACTGGATCCCGTTCTAAATACCCCCGTACGACTCGCCGTTGTCTCCGCCCTCGTGAAGATCAAACAAGCCGACTTCTCCTACCTCATGGAAATAACCCAAACGACCCAGGGCAACCTCAGTCACCAACTGAAAAAACTCAACGAAGCCGGCTATATCGAGATCATAAAAACATTCAAAGGCAACTATCCACACACGCTCTGCAAACTCACGACAAAAGGAAAAAATGCATTCGAAAAATATGTTGAAGACATCAAAAAATATTTGCACTTATGAGACCCGCTATTTTTTTACGATTTTGGTTTGTACTACAAACTATATTAATCATTGGAATTAAATCGGCATCCGCCCAGGGAGAAACCCGGACCAGCCAAAGCCCACGGGCCGCCCAGACCGACACCCTCACCGGCAAGATCCTCACAGACCGCGGCACCCCCATCCCCTATGCCTCCGTCTCGCTGAAAAATTCCACCGACGCCACCACCGCCGACTCATCGGGCGTCTTTACCCTCACCACAAACACCCGAGGGTCCCAGACACTCCTCATCTCCGCCATCGGCTTCAAAGAAACAGAAGTCCCAGTGACAATCGGCAGCTCACCGAGCCTCTCCGGCCGCACCCCGAGCCTCCCGGGTAGTACGCCAAGCGCCCCCGGCAGCCTTCCGAGCGCCCCCGCAAACCCCGTCGTGATCAAGCTAAAACCCACAGCCAGCCAGCTCAACCCCGTGGTCATCACCGCGGGCATCATGGAAGCCACCGACGACCGCGTCCTCACCATCGTAAAACCAGTAGACGTCATGTCCAACGCCAGCTCCACCGGCGATCTCGTCGGCGCCTTTCAGAATTTTCCCGGCGTCCAACGCAACGGCGGTGACCAGACGGGTCTCTTCGTACGTGGCGGCGACGCCTCGGAGACCATGATGATACTCGATGGCACCACCGTCCAGAACCCCTTCTACAGCAGCGTCCCCGGCGTCGGCCAGCGCAGCCGCTTCAACTCGTTCCAGATAAAAGGAATGTCCTTCAGCACCGGCGGATACTCTGCCCGGTATGGACAAGCGCTCTCCTCCGTGCTGGACCTCCAAAGCACCGACCTGCCCGAAAAATCGACCCTCTCCATCGGCGCCAATATCGCGGGACTGATGATTGCCGGCGGCCAACGCATAGGGAACAATGCCCTCGAATACAGCGGCAGCTATAGCAACTTCGGCCCGTATTACGATCTGGCAAAGACCAACTTCCACTTCTACGAAAAACCCCAGGCAAAAGACCTTTCGACAAGATGGATCGCCAGGACCCATGCCGGCGGCCTGTTCAAGCTCGCCGTCCATTACAATCACAGCACCAGCGGCACCGATGTCATAGACCCCGACGACCTCGATACGACCATCGCATTCGGTGTGCACAACGATAACCTCGCAGTCAACACCTCCTTTAAAACTCCCTTGTCCAATTCCCTCAAGCTATTCACCGCCGCCGGGTTCAGCACGAACAAAGACGACATCGGCTGGGGCGACACCGTCTTCAACCGAAATGACAACCGCCTCCAGGCCCGCACCGAGCTCACCTGGCATCCGGGCGCCAGCCTGCGCGTGACGGCCGGCGGCGAAGTACAGCACTACCGCTATGCCCAGCAATTCGACCCCGCCAACAATAAATTCACCGAAACCCTGAGCGCCGCCTATGTAGAAGGAGAATATCGGCCGATGCCCAGATTCGCCATCAAACCCGGCTTCCGCACCGAATACAGCGCGATCCTGCAGAAAGGCAATGCGGTCCCGAGATTCGCCCTCGCAGTAAAGACGGGTCCCTATAGCCAGATCGGCGTCGCAACCGGGATGTTCTATCAAACGGCAGGCACGCAATACCTGCTACTGGGTTACCGGCCAAACTTCCAGAAAGCCGTGCATTATCTTGTCAACTATGAGTGGATAGAGGCCAGCAGGTCCTTCCGCATCGAAGGCTATTACAAAAGTTACTCGCAGTTGGTAAGAGAGAACGGTGTCCCCTATACACCCAATCCCTACCGCTATGACCTTGGGAATGTGGACAACACCGGTAGCGGGTACGCGCGAGGGTTTGATATCTTTTGGCGCGACAAAGCCTCCATCCGAAACATCGACTACTGGGTCACCTACAGCTATGTCGACACGAAAAGGCTTTATCAGAACTATCCCAGGAGCGCGACACCCGACTTCGTCTCCACAAACAATCTCAATGTCATCGTGAAGTATTATTCCGACCGGAATCACATCTTTGCCTCCGCGGCTTACAACTATGCCAGCGGCCGGCCATACTATGACCCGAATGCCAAATCCTTTCTGACCCAAAGAGCGCCGGACTACCAAAACTTTTCGGTCAAGGTAAGCTATCTCACGAGCATCAAAAAGATGTTTGCGGCTTTCTATATGAATGTCGACGACGTCACGGGTCGCCGGAATATCCTCGGCTACCGCTATTCCACGGATGGACAGACGAGAAGCCCTATACTCCCGCCGCAATACATGTCGATATTCTTCGGCGTATACCTCTCGCTCTCCCAGTTTAAAAAAGACGAACTATAAAAAACAAAACCATGAAAAAAGTAACAACCGCTGTTTGGACAGTTATGCTTCTCGCCCTCGCAGCACCGCAATTAAAAGCTCAGGACCTCAATGGCTCGCTCACCGATGCGTACAAGACGTTCACCTCCGCGACCAACATGGTCGGCCTAATGACCGCGAACAACAAATTCAACCTCGTCGCGACGAAATGGGCGAACCAATGGGCCGCAAACTATTATGCGGCGTACTCCAATGCTTACATTTCCACGAAAGAGACCGACCCAAAACGAAAGGATCAGCTATTGGACATCGCCGAAAACTATGTCGCGAAGATGAACAATCTCAACGGTGGCAGCGACGAAAGCCTGGTGCTCACCGCCTATGTAGCCTATGCACGATTCCTCGTCGACCCGCGCAACCGCTGGCAGAAATATCTCGGTCTCATGAATGCCAACCTGGAAAAGGCTAAAAAAGTCAACCCCGGCAACCCCCGCATCTATTATCTGGAAGGCGTCCCGGAGTTCAACAAGCCCAAACTCTACGGCGGCGGGAAGGATGTGGCAAAGCCCTATTTCGAAAAAGCAAAAGTGCTTTTTGCCACGCAGCAATCCACGGACATCACGAAACCCTATTGGGGTGAAAAAGAGAACGCCGCCTATCTCGCCCAATGCAACGATTAATCAATCCAAACTTCTCGTTATGCAAACAGCGATCACCAAACACCACGGTCCCCACCCGGGCATCCTCGCTATCGTCTACTTCGCCCTGCTGGCCGCCAGCCTCATCGTGTTCAACGTCCTCTCGCACGGCGCCGCATATCCGCGCCCTTTCGGCAACCTGGCAGATATCAGCCAGACCTATCTGCACTTTCCGCTTGCCGTCAGGTGGGGTGCTTTCTTACAGATGGGAAGCGCCATCCCGCTTGGTCTGCTCACCGCCGCTCTTACCAGCAGGCTACATTTCCTCGGCGTCAACGTCACGGGAGTCAGCATCGCGCTTTTCGGCGGACTGGCTACCTCGATCTTTCTGCTCTTCTCCGGTCTGTGTACCTGGGTGCTGTCCCTGCCGGGCATCGTCATAGGCGACCTATCGGCGATGCACGCCCTTCAACTGCTCGCCTTCGGCAGCGGCGGCATGCTCTTTGGCGTGACGCTCGGGTTGTTCATGGCCGGCATCTCGGTGCCCTGCTTGTTCGGCGGCTATGCCCCACGCTGGCTGGCGTGGCTGGGGCTAATCCTCGCGGGGATCGGCGAACTGTCCGTCCTGGGTTTCGTATATCCCCCGTTTTATTTTCTGCTCCCGCTGGTGAGGTTTCCCTCTATCATTTGGATGGTGGGGGTCGGGTTTACGATGGCCCGGAATATGGCGTATGTAAAACCACCCGTCCCCGCATCCTGATACAAAACCCGCCGTATGAAGCCAACAATACGACTCAGCATCGCCGCACCCTGCACAGAAGGCTGGGACCAGATGACCCCGCAAACTGAGGGCCGCTTCTGCGGCTCTTGTCAGAAAACAGTCGTGGATTTCACTGCGATGGATGATCACGAGCTCCTCCAGTGGTTCGCCACCCGCCAGGGGCCGGTCTGCGGCCGGCTAAGACAAGACCAGCTCGACCACAATATAGCGGCGCCGCCTAAACGCGCGATAAACAGAGGGCGTTATTGGAATTACCTCATCGCCGGATTGCTCTTCTCGTCGGAGGCCGCAGCCCAAACCAGCAATTTTTCCATTCCTGTGCAAAAAGTGTCGAGGTCTCAGCAACTGACCATCACCGCGGTGGGCTATGAACCCCTGAAGATTACCATTGATAAGCTCCTCACGGACCACCAGGTAAACATGGCCGAGACCCTCACCATGCGAGATATTGTGGTCGGAGGCGCCGAAGTCGTCATAGTCAAAAAGCGAAGAAGAAGAGTCGTCGCCGATACCGTCTCCTTATTCAAAGATACCCTGGCGTTGGTCGGTCTCGCAAAACCCGCCCTAACGGCGTACCCGAATCCCGTCTCCCGCGGCGCCACCGTCACGATCTCCGCCCGGCTCGACCAAAAGGGGAAATATAACCTCCAATTGTACAGCAGCACCGGCGCCCTCGTGGCATCCCGCGAACTGGAGCAAGCGGACAACGGCGCCAGGCCAGA
>Ga0134128_10004403_pt1 | contig 17239 bp, 15 predicted proteins | sample KB31754_FD_96462 | JGI IMG/M metagenome (GOLD analysis project Ga0134128, IMG submission 96462) | Terrestrial soil microbial communities with excess Nitrogen fertilizer from Kellogg Biological Station, Michigan, USA - KB3-175-4 | ecosystem: Environmental > Terrestrial > Soil > Unclassified ... | reverse complement strand
TCGTCTCGCGTTCATGGCTGCAATGCGCACACTGATCGTGCATGTTCCTCGACCTCCCATGAGCTCGCGAAAATCATGCCTGATTTTCATTCGACGGTCAAAACGGGTTCACCGGACGGATACACAGAGACTGGATGCACGATTGGGATGGACCAGATCCCCAATAGGTAACCCAACGGGGAGGGGTGCGCAAGCACCTCTCCCCGCCTTTAAACCGCAGGCAACGCCTGCACTTACTAGTCCTTAAGCTACGAGAAAAAATATGGCGATTTCAGCACGCTTTCAATTGCGAGATTGCCATACGCATCGAACGTCGGCAAATTGAGGCCGGTTCGCTCGACCTGTTCTTGCAGAAATTTTTGCAAGACAGGCTCGGAGTAAATGCGAACGAATTCTTCCCGAATTACCTGGTTCATGATATCCACATGGCAGGCATGCACACCGAAACTGTCGTGCACTACGCCGACATTGCTGATGCCTGCTCCATTGAGCCGATTTACCACCTGAACCAAGTGGGCGCCGTCCATGGAATGGACGAAATTAGCGATTATTCCGGTTGCCTGTTTGCGTTTGTCGATTGGACGTTCTCCATCGACCGGCAAATAGAAGCGCACGGAGAATTTTCCGGCACTTAGTCGTTTAAACTTCGGCTTCCGATAGTCCTGGCATACGCGAAAACCGGATGGCACTGTCCAAATAAGCGACGAATGCGCAGTAGCCATGTCTTTAGCAATCGACTGCAACCAATTCTGCACCTCGGCCGGACCGTGCATGACGTCCTCGATTGCTCTAACAACCTTCTTGGATATATATGCCAAAGCATCTTTGCTCGGACGTAGCGACTTCGCCGCGTCCTTGAGCTGATCTTTGATGCCACTGGGCGTGACACCGTAAGGCGTCGTCATAACTGGCCTCTTTACGAGATCTCGATTGATCTTGCCGTGCCAATACTTGGCTGATGCGCTTTTGTCGGCAGCCACTAATGCCTCGACCTGTTTAGCTACGTGGTCGTAAATGTCTTGCGGCTGTTCGCCTGGTAACAGATTTACCCTTTGTCCGGCATGCTCATCGCGGCTCATTGCGCTCAGGTGCTGAAGCCCATTGCACTTACCGTCGACATAAATTGGCAGGCGCGTGGTGCTCGCTCCGCGCCGTATATCTATCAGCTCATAGCATGCTGCGAGAAATGCCCATGGCTCCTTCGCCTGGGACCAGAAATCTACGTGTTTGAACGGATCTGCCACCAGAGCTTCGATCTGTGACAAATGTTCCTGACACCAGCTATGGCGACCGTCCAGTGTCAATTTGTTGAGACCGAAGCCATTAGCTGCGTGAATAGCTGTCCAGAACTGGCTGCGATCACTCACCGGCGCCGCTGTGGCGAACTGGAGCAATGATCGCGTTGGATCATCGGACTGCGTATTGAGAATGTGCGGCACTGCATAAACTCGTCCCCGAAAGTCCAGTTGGTACGGGAAGAAAAATGTCTTGCCCAGCAAATCCTCACAGGTGGAGATTTTCATTTCAATCGATGCCATTAACTCGTTCTTCGAGAACGTGGCGTGCTCTGGATTGAAAAATTTCTCTCTGTATGACGCGTTATCCCAGCATTTCTTGTAAGACTGGAAAACACGCGGATTGATTTCCCATGCCGTCCGCTGTAGCAGATCGACGGCGGTTGTGACGGCTGGCATAGTTGTTATGTCATAAAAATCGTCCGGCACGCAGTTTTTGTCGTTTGGTTTGATGAGCACTGACGTAAGCGTCAAGTAACCGCCGCCCTTCAGGTCGATCCAGGGTTTTGGCTCGACGAGCATCGGCACATTAAACGGAATCGACAAGATACCCTGTTTCTCCGCACCACGCTTGCGATCATTGCGGCGCGCGTCCAGCCACTTTGCGCCCACATCAGTCAGTCGTAAGATCGCGGTTCTCTTGTTGTCGTCTTTGCCGAGAGACTTATATGTTTTCTCGAACAGTCCGGTGCTCTTCATCGCTATATGGATAAGCTCGCCGCCCACAGCGATCATCCGGCTTAGAGACCACCAGTCTTCGGTCTTCATCGCTTCGATGGTCTGCTCGGCACGTTTTGCAGCATTCCATCGATTCTTTTGACGATCAGCAAGGATCGTCATCAGCCTGGATTCAATCTGGAGATCGCTTGTGCCATCGCCAGTATCGGCTGATACATCGCCGAGGAATCGGTCTCGACAGTGTTGACCGATCCGCAGCGCGGTTCGGCGAAGTGTGGCGGCGTATTGCCTGCCGGATTTCGTCAGGTCTTGCTGGCTATCGGCGATGCAGTACATGACGCTTACAATCGTTATGAGGGCAAGTTCTTCAGAGCCAATTGCCGCTAATACGAAATCTGGCAGCTTTGCCTTCGTGCCTTGCATCGCCGTCTTGCGCTGATCGATTGCTTCCGTAAGCGAGGGCAGAAAGTCTTTGAAGAGCCGCTGTTGGAACGACCCCAGATTCGTGTTTTCCCTCAGCTGTTTCAGTCCGATCCGAAGTGAATGTCGTTCACGCTGGCGCTGCTGCGCTTGCAGATCTGTTTGGATCTCAAGGGTCATTGGCGAATAACCTGGACTGTGGAGCGCTTCCCACCCCACAGTATATCGGCGCTACCTTGTCAACAAGAATCGCGCCACCCGAAAGTTTTATCCGCAATGGAGCTGCCCCGGCAGACTCATTGCTCCCTGTTGTCTAAATCGGTGCGGACACGCGCCGCACCTTCTTTGGAGGATGCAGTATGACAACAATGAACCCTGCAACGGCTGGAGTCGAACAACTTATGTTGATCGTCTTCACGCTCGTAATCCTGGTGGGCATGGCCGGCGTCAAACCTGACGTCATTCTGCGCCCACTTCTCGACATGCTGACTCGCCTTGTCGTAAGCCTAATTGGCTTGCTGTGCACCGTTCTCGCGGAGCTATTCAAGGCTGTGTTTGCACTAATACCTGCTCTTATCAAAGCTGTCGGTTCGGGCGCCTCATCGGCGTCTGCACGGAAAATCAGATAAGACCGGTCAACTCACCCCGCTCTACCGGTGAGAGTCATGCGTAAAGGAGAACGCATGATAGCAATACATCCATTCCTGCGCGCAATTCCTTGTGGCATTCTTGCCCTCTTTGTTTGCGCGCCGCTGGGCTTTCCGAACGTCTGTCTCGCAGCGCTTGCTGTGTTGATATTCTTCGGGTTCGAGCTGAGCAAGGAACAACAAGCCTACGAGGAAAAACTCCTCCATCGCAAGCGCTTGTACAACTGCGACATAGAGCAAGTGTTCGCTGGACTTCAGCGAGCACTATCCAATGCCTGGTTAAACGAATCGCATTGGCAAAACCGGATTACCGAACTGACCAGCGGATATCTGCTCTATCGGTATGAGTGGCGAGAGCCTGAATCGAGCTTCGATGACGGACGTACTCGGCACCATGCCAACCTGCAAATCGAATGTGTCGATTGCTCGGATCTCGAAGGAGCTAAGACAGTCGTCACATTCTCATTCGACGGTCTGCCGAATGAGTGGATTAAGCGCACGTTCTATGATGCCGTTCAACTGGCAATGGGAGCGATAGATGCTTATCTACCGGATCACACCGTCTTAAAACCGGAGTTTGAAGGCAACGACGCCTCCAACACCGGCTTCATCGATCACGAGATGCAGGGCTCTTAGAGCCCTGCACGCTCGATTTGAAAGGGGACAACCCAATGACCGAAGATCGAAGTAGTTCGAACCAAGAACCCTACTATTACGCCCTCTGGGAAACACACCATGGGCGTGGCGTAGTCGCTCAAAACAGGGGACTGTTAGAAGATGCGGTGATTCAATATTCCATCGCAGCCTTCGTGGTTTCCATCGACACACTCGGCATGTCCAGAATGTGTCGCGCTCAAAGTCTGGTGGCGCTTGCCAATGCATACATGCTATTGGAGCGTTACGACAAGGCGCTGCCACTTCTTGAGGAAGCACTAGCTGCCCGCCAGGACTTGGTACCGGAATGCCATCCATTGACCGCGGAAACGCATCACATGATGGCTAATGCTTACAGGGCGCTCAAACTGTACGCAGAAGCTGATCGCTATTATCGGCTGACATCGGACTGCTTGCATAAGCTCTGTTCACTGGATGACCCATATCTTAAGCAAGTAGTTGGGAACTGGTTGGTAAATGGCGCCGCATGGAATGCCACCAACGATCTAGCCACCAACGATTATACGGGCGGGCAACTAGCCTGACCGCTGAAACGCTTCGACTTTCATCCGGTAGAGCAAACCAATCTGGTCTTTGCGCGAAGGCGCACTTAGAAGGAAGAATTCATGAAAGAATCTGCCTCATCCACGAATCCCGAACAAGCGATCCAACAATCTCAGAAATTCGAATCCGAATTGATGAGCCGCAAACAAGCCGCCGCTTATCTCGGCGTTGCCGGTATCACGCTCGCCATCTGGAAGAGCACCGGCCGCTACACGCTACCGGTCTACAAAATTGGCCGGCTCGCGAAGTACAAGAAATCTGATCTCGATGCATTCATCGCGTCGAGAGCGCAAGCATAGTCTGCCTCTGGGGCACCCGCAAGGGTGCCCCTTTTTCGGTTTCATTGTTGTTACTATGGGGCCCTTTTCACCAGCCGCAGAGGACTCGTAATTTCATGTCAGAAACGGAAACCGCCGAAGACGTAGTGCTTCAGACATATGGCAAGAGCAAGCCGCCGGACGAGCAGAAAATTCGCGACGCAGTCATGTCCATCCTAAACAATCCGGTGTGTGGAGAATTGCAGCTCTTCACTGCGACAGAACTGCGTCGACGCATTTGCAATAAAGTAAAGGCGCCATCGTTTTACCAGCTCCTGAGGCGAATGGAGCAGGACGAGCTTCTGATGGTTGATGGTGTTGATCAACCAGGGGCACGATGTGGCACCTGGAACCATCCGCTAGTGGTCGAACATCGAATCGAGCAGGCAAGGTGGATGAAGGAGATGGAGGAGAGTGATAGACAAAGAGCTGAGGAGAGACGCCAATGGGAAATCGAGAATGCTCCTCGACTGGCTGCAGAACGTTTCCAGAAGGAATTAGGCGAATTTTTCGTGAACAATTCGGGGGAGCTGTTTGCGACCGTCAGGCGAATGTTTCGTATCCACGGTTCCAAGAAAATCCAGTGGATGCATTCTCGCCCGCTGAAATGATAAATTATAGATAGAGGCCAGTTGTGATGCGCAAGTACCCGATCGTAGAAATTGAAGATGTCCAGGAGCCGTTCTGCGGCGTTCGGCGAAGAAATCTGGTGCCGCTATCCGATGCGCGGCCAGACGTAGCAGAAGAGTGGCTTTACTCGAAAAATGCCGGTTGGGGTCCTGAGCACTTTAGCCGGGCATCCGGGGTGAGATGCTGGTGGGAATGTTCGAATTGCGAGCGACCGTACAAAGCACAAATCTGCAACAGGACAACAAACGACAGTGCTTGTCCCTACTGCGCAAGCAAGAGAGTATGCAGCGATAATGCCCTGTCAGAAATATTTCCAGAAGTTGCCGCTGAATGGCACCCGAAGAAAAATGGCAAATTGAAACCTTCCGACGTTACGTATGCTTCAGCAAAGCGCGCTTGGTGGCTTTGCCGGGAGTGCAATCATGAATGGGAAACGGCTATTTCTGATCGGACTACTCTGGAAGCGGGATGTCCGGCTTGTTATGAAGCACGAATGCAATACGCTCGTGAGCACCCAAAGCCGTATTTTAGGAAGCAAATGGTCCTTGGCCAACATGAAGAAATTTCTCGTGCATGGTATGAAAAGCCAAGCAACGAAGACTTTGTTTCGATTGTACAAAGCAATTTGAGAATTGCGAATCAGTGGCATCCGACAAAAAATGGACCGTGGACTCCGTTTGACTTTTCTGAAGGATCGGACACCATTGCCTGGTGGAAATGTAAAAAGGGGCCAGACCATGAGTGGCAGGCGGCAATCTATTCGCGAACAGGGCGGAAATCCCGGTGCCCATTTTGCACCGGGCACCGTGTTTCGGTAACTAATTCGCTTAAACACAGATTCCCGAAACTCGCCAAAGAATGGCATCCAAAGCTCAACGGTAAATTACGCCCGGAAAATGTGGTCGCGGGATCTAACAAGAAAGTTTGGTGGCGCTGTTTGCGCTATGGGCATGAATGGGAAGCTTCGGTTGGCAATCGCACCGCATTGGGACGTGGCTGTCCGTGTTGCACTCGGTACAAGGTAAGCCCGCTCAATAGCCTCAAAGCGCAGTTCCCCTATATCTCGGTGCAGCTTCATCCGACGAAAAACGGAGGACTGATGGGAGACCAGATAGCGTCTTCCTCCTCGAAGAAGGTTTGGTGGTTCTGTCGCAAGGGACCTGACCATGAATGGCAGGCTACGCCAGCAAACCGGACCGGTCGCGGATCTGGGTGCCCGGCGTGCGCCGGAAAGCAAATCTCAGTAACCAATTCCCTGCTGGGTCTTCATCCCGACATTGCAAAACAATGGGATCGAGTAAGGAACGGGGCGCTCACTCCCTCAGAGGTCTCTGCCCACTCGAAACTCACGGTATCTTGGCGATGCAAAAAGGGACATAGTTGGCGCCAAAGCATTCGCAAAAGGGTCAAATCACCTGTGGAGTGCTGGGAGTGCGCGGGCAAGAGACGACCGGGCACGAAGCGCAAAAAGGCTGCGTTTGCGTAGAAGAAATTGCTAAGCCTGACTGTGGAACTCAAGCGCGAGAACTGATTCTTTTCTCGCGAACGAACGCGTTGGCGGGTTGAATCACTGCGGTGATGATAAGATTGCGTGGAACTCAACGGCCAAATTCAACACCTGCAGGAGGAACTCATCTTGGCAAGACTATTTGCGGCGATAACGATTGTGTTTCTTATCCTGTTTGCAGATCAGTCACCTGTTGTTGCCGCAGCACAACAGCCTTACGATGGGGCCGTCATGCAGGGCGTTAGGCTAGGTTCTTCTCTGGCAGAGTTCAAGAACGCGCTCGCAGCCGCGCATATCACGGGATTGAAGAAAGTCGAGCATCCCGATGCTGACAAAGGTGAAGCTTCCTATCGGGCTGATGGTGCTTATCTAGGAACGGTGAAATGGAATCCCGAATTTGAGTTTGCGAATGACCATGGCGTCTACCGTCTCGTTTGCATAGTCGGCGAAATTCCTCGGAAACAACTGCGAGAGGCCAGTGCGATGCTCGCTCACCAATACGGCAGCAAGCAGAAAGAGTTTTGGACGGTTGGGAAGCGCACGCCGACAAGCATTGCTCTCGGCATGAAATCAAGTTCGCTCTGGTATGAGGACAATTCTCTGTGGAACGAGTATGTGAAGGGACCGCTTCAAGCGCCGCGCTGGTACGAACATTGGATAGAGAAAGACGAACAGGCGGCCAAAGCCGCAGACACTTCATCTGCCCCGCAAACCAAACAGCAATCCTCTTCGGGCAATCTAGCCAGACTGCAAGGCATTTTGGAAAAGTTTGGATTCGTCTACACGAAGTCTATTAACGACTTTCTCCTCTACAGCAAGAAGGGCGAGAAAGGAACCACAATATCGATTCGCTCCTGCGATGGCTACGTATGTGAGGCGGTTTTGACAGCTCTTCCGATGTCCGAGGAGCAGTTGCTCATTAACGTCATGCCTCTTTACCTATCGTTGGAAAAGTCTCTTGCTGAAAATCAAAAAGAGAGCGTCGACGTAGCGAATTCAGCGATGCTCAATGAACGAGCCTCCGCTCTGGTTAGCCAAATTATGGGAAATCTCAGCCAATCCAATCGCACGGAGTTCGCGTTCGATCATCTGAATGTTCGCGGCACGTGCGATCCGGTGTCCGACGAGGAGGCACGACGTGGCAAACAACCGGTCCTCGTACTCAAGCTCTGGCTTCCTTAGCGTCTTGCTCTAAGCGGTTCTTACTGCCTCTAATTCTTCGATCCTCTCGGCAGTTACTACGCCCATGGCAATAACCTTTCGTTTGATGTCCGAATATGTGTGACTATCTCGTACCTCACCATTAGCTCCGGCGATGCGTATAAGCCTTTCCAGTTGCGTTGCATCGAACGTTGAGAGAAGTGGCAGAATCAGCTGCGTTCCGCGTGAATTTGCAGTGTTCCAGGAACCTGAGGACTGATAGAGTTGTAGCGCATGATCCACAAACACTGCATTCGCGTCGAATGCTATCAGCTGCGCGAGTTCGTCGGAATTCGTGCGATCAAGTCGCGAGGTAGCATTTTGTGCGAAGTCGGGTACGTGCAGCGCGAACCACAACATCGGCACCAATTGGTCGGAGCGAGAACCTTCAACCAAGTTGCCGATCTTTATTTTGGTCGCGGCCGTGAAATATTGGTGCACGTCGTCGACTAGGGTGAGCAATATAATCGCATTGGAAAGGAGCGCATCAGGAGTGGTTGCGACGACGTGCATTAGTTTTTCGGTGCATGTCTCGGACCACACGCTTGCGTGAAGCTTCCGCACGGCGTTCATAGCGGCCGCGTATCGTTGCTGCGCACCCAGATCCGTGATGGATAGAAATTCCTTGAAAAGACAGATGATGAAATTCCTCACCAAAGATGTTTTAGGACGACGTAGCAAGCTACCGGACAAAACCGTGTAAGCTTTTTCGTCGTCGGTCGGAAAGTAGAGCGATTGAACCGTTTTCATTATCTGCTCAAGGGCGGCTTTCCCTTGTACAGCTTCATGCCGTAATAGATGGTGCACGGCGGACCGCATGTGATTCCGGGCTAGCTCTGCGGTTGGCTCATATACATCGTCGGGATCAGTTACTGACACGTGCGCGCACTTATTTCTGTCCTCATAAACGCGGAGCAACTCCTTGTGCTCTACGGTGTTGATGAACTCAAACGTGAGTGCAGCTTGAAGGATGTCCAATTCCAGTCCTACGAATCCACGAGGATCTTTCTGTCGTTTCTCAAAATCCGTAAGGTGCTGCGTTGCGTTTTTGTCGCCCGTCAATTTCAAATCAGATAGCTTGTGCAGCACGTCCGAGACAAGCGCAATCCAAGCAACTATGATGGTGCTCCGATAGGCACCACTCTTGTAGCAGGCTACCGCTTCGCCGATGTATCTCTTGGCGCTTTTCGTGACACAAGCGGGGGCTAGTTCGTCTAGGTCAAGTTGCTGATTTATCATCCAGCTTCTCCAGATGTGAGTCTGCTGTTTGTTGAACTGCCCGGTCCGGCAGCAAGTAGTCACCGAGTTTCTGATTACGCCAACACAAAAGAGAACCGATGGTATCACGAGCGGTGTTATCCGTCGTTCTCGGCGAATATGCTTGTTTTTCGGTTGGGAGTAGCACCCTAGTAGCACCTAGGAATTGCCCGATCCCCGAAAGCCTTGGGCGGTAAGAGACTCGAACTCCTAACCCCTTCGGTGTAAATCAGGTATTCCATGGGTTTTGGCGGTTTACGTCGGTTTATTAAAATTGACGCTGATCCCTAAGATGCCCACGGGCGTATATTGTTCAGACTTCGGTAAATCAAGGCGATTGTCAAGCCGTTTATCTAGGTTTATCGTTTTGGGGTGCACCGGCGGGTGCACCGGCCAAAAACGCATATAGTAGAGGATCGCCGAATGGCAACCGCTTTCAACTTCACCAAAAAGGATATAGACGCGCTACCGCTACCGCCGGAAGGCAAGCGGGCGTTTTATTACGACACTCGCACCCGTGGGCTTGCGGTACAGGTAACCTCATCCGGTGCAAAGTCGTTCTATCTCGTTCGCAAGGTGCGGACGGTCGGCAAGACCGAAAGGGTCTATCTGGGCAAATATCCAGATCTGAGCATGGAGGCTGTCAGGAAACTTGCCGAGAAGAAAAACAGCGAAATTGCCGACGGGCGAAACCCCGCCGATGAGAAGCGTGAGAGGAAACGGGCAGAGGCTGCCGCCGTCGAGCGGGACAAATTCGACCTGACGTTCGGCGAACTTTTCGCGCGTTACATTGCCGAGAAACGAACGCGTATCAAGACATCGCAGGACATGGAAGACAACTATCGACGATATCTAAAGTCTACGTGGCACCGGCGGAAGGTCAGTACGATCCAGCGTGCAGAAGTTCAGAAGTGGCTGGCGGATCTAGCCGTGAATCCTGAACATCCAGATAAGCCGAGGCGCCACACGGCTAACCGAAGTTTCGACACATTCCGTGCGGTCGTCAAATGGGGCATAGAGAAAGAAATCATCAGAATCGATAGGCTGCCCTACAAAGGGATCGACACGTTTAAACTCAAAGCGCGCGAGCGGTTCGTTGCACCCGGCGACGAGGCGCAGAAGGTGTTAGACGCGATCAATGACGAGCCGAACCCGATCCTTCGTCATTACTTTCTGGTGCTGATGGAAACCGGAGCGCGAAAATCCAATGTGTTAGAGATGCAATGGCGCCACATAAATTGGGATTTGAAGCTCTGGACAATCGAGAATACTAAGAACGACGATACGCACGAAGTACCACTTACCGAGCTGGCTTTGGCAGTGCTGCACGAGCGGATGGAAGCCGAAAAAGACGAGGCGCTGATCAAGCTGTACGGGAGAGAAAATGTTCGCCGATGGGTCTTTCCAGGTGACGGCATTACCGGCCATTTGGTGAGCCCGCACAAGGCGTGGAAGCGCATGTTAGAACGTGCTGGACTATGGAGAGAAGATCGAAGTGAGAGGCTACGGCCGCATGACCTGCGCAGGACGGTTGGTAGCTACATGGCAATCGCAGGCGTCTCGCCGTTCGTGATCGCCAAGGCTTTAGGGCACCGCTCGTTAGCGGCAACGAAAGTTTATGCACGGCTGAATCAAGATCCCGTGCGCGCCGCTCTGGAGAAGGTCAAGGATCTGCGCGAGCTGAAGACGGAAGCCCCGGCTTCGAAAGTGGTGCCACTGAGGAAACGGAAGAAATAGATCATGAGCAACAAGCCGGGATGGTTGGATCGCTTGCAGGAGGGTAACCGTCTTGCTGAGTCCGGCAACTATGATGAAGGCGAAAAGAAGGTTTTGGATGCTCTGAAACGAGCTGAGAAACTCGACGCAGAGCAACGCCTGAGAGCGCTTCAAGGGACTGGATTGTTTTATTACAAGTTCAAGCAGTTTGATCCCGCCATTGAGATGCTTGAGCGGGCAGAAAAGCTAGCGCAGGCAACGGCTACGCCGTTTGCTGTGGGAGTGAGGCCACAATTATTAGCGGGCATTGCCATGGCGCTGAAGGATAGAGGCGACTTCATTCCTGCAGAGCATTATTATTCGCAGGCGCTAGACCTTGCCGAAAAGGCAAAAGATAAGTTTTGGATAGGCGCATACAGCCTGCTTGTTGCCACCATGGCATTTAAACGCAAGGCATACAAAGACGCGATCAAAGCGTATGAGTACGCGCTCAACTCAGGCGCGTTGGATGCTCTCGAAACGAGGCGTACACAAGTTATCTTGATGTTTCTCTACGGAGAACGAAAGCAGTATGAAAAGCGAAATACGCTGAGAAAAACGCTGATTCAGCAGAACATTGCGCTGCTTTCGTCACAACTGAAGAAAAAACCGCTTCCCGATAAAATCCCCGTGCCGCCCGATTGGGGAGCAGATCCGATCTCGGATTTTGTAGTGCACGGAGATCAGAATACATTCTGGGCATTCGGCAATAAACCGCTCCAGAAACAATTAATCGATAGGCATGCACATTTCGTGGTTATGCATGAGTCGGTAAAAACCTTTGTGGCAATGAACCTCAACGAGAAATACCCAGATGTTGCCGTCGCCGATCTGCAGCCCACGGATGAAGACTGGCTTGAAACATATTTCTTTCAGCAATGTCATTCGTCGTTCCTAGGTGCCGTCAGGCTGGCCATGACAGGGCAGATACCGCAAGCTCAGATGGTCCTGCGCGGCTGCCTTGAAGCCTCCATGTATGCGTACATGGTCTTTCGCAGCCCAGCGGATAAGGCGGTTTGGTTGGATCGCGCCACCGATGCGGAAAAAGTGAAGGAACAATTTTCTGTCAATCGGATTTGGCGAACGATGGAACATCACGACAAGGCTCTGAAGGCACGGTTAAAACCACTGTATGATCGAACAATCGACGAGGGCGCCCACCCGAACGTAAACGCGATGAAGAAAAATGCTTTCTACAAACACGCAGACGGGCAAATGGTATTCTCGCTAAGTTTCCTAAACCCGCCTGAGATTGAGAATGGACTCAAGGAAATCATAGAAGGCGTTGATATGGCTCTCGAAACCTTCGATCTCATTTTTGATTCGGCGCTGCTTTAAGTTGTCTACCGCGTCTTAAAGCGGCCATCATTGCCTAACGGCTTGAACGACAGGACACCCGGTAAAGTCGCAGCAAAACGCGATGCTAAGTCCGTCAGCTCGACTAAAAGTGTGTCGCCTGCGATCCATGCCTGCCTGATGTGATCGTCGCCGAAATGGTCGCTGATCCGCCCGAGCAAGTCACCATGGAAGACATCGGCGCGCAGAGTCAGAGCGTACATGCTGCCGTGTTGTTGTGGTCGAATGACCGGTTCAATCCTGTTGGCTTTTCTCTTCATGACCAAATCCTCATAGCAAAATCCCGCCGAGAGATCCCGGCGCACTCGACGCAATTGAGATCATTGAACCAAACCGGGCGCTAAATGTCACGGGTCACAGTATGCCGTTATGACCTATGAAACGGCGGCACTAACAGAAACGCCGAGCGGGGGATTCGCTCGGCGTTCTGCGACTCGTAAGGAGAGCACCGGAAAAAATAGGGCGGGTGCCCGGATGGAAGACAGTCCACCGAGGCACCCTATGACGGCGGGTTATTTGAAGGTATCGGCGCCTGTCGAGGGCGCCTACCGCCGCCAATGCTGATACTTATTCAAGCATGACGAAGGCGAAGCGGGCCAGTTCAGACCCGCCGCCGATCTTCGACTCGCGTTCCATCGACTGTTGCACCGCTTTCTGAACTACGTTGCTGTAAGAAGTGCACAGATGCTCCGCCTGTTGATTTACCCAACTTTTCTGTTTGGAGGTTAGATAAACACGCACGGTTTTTTCTAATGGAGATTCGGACGACCGCTCCGGCTCGCTTTTGGGTAACGCTAATTTGCGTGTTCTCGTCGCGCATAGTGTCTTTAGTTCTCCTGTAAGTAAAAGTAAAAAGGAAGGACGCCCAAACTTTAAAAATCACTGAACGTATAGCTCGATTACACCGACGCAATGTACCAGTATTCGGGCTACGCGCCGACTGCACTTAATGGCGATAGCGCGGCGCCCTCCATTTAATTGAAGAATCCTAGGAGCCTCGCAATACGGCTCCAATTTCTTATCCTCGATGAAAGTACTCAGGTAACCGAGCACATCTTCGATGCTTATCGAGGGGTTATGCCGAATTTTCCAAGTGACCTTGATCGACGCGTTGTCGCGCCGGTACAAGAGGAGCAGGTTGTTTACTGCGCGTTGCATCATCACGCCGACTTCTTGCCTTTAGGTTGGTCTGGAGGCGTCATGTCCGCCGCACTCGGCATAATCAAATCGTAGTTCACCGGCTCGGTTAACTGTAATTCGTTGTTGAGAGGGAGCGGTAAAGACGCTTCGTGCAACTCGAATTTCAGATCCTTATTTTTGCTAATTTGGACTTTAAGATCGCCGTCCTTATCGGTGTATTCGGTACGGCGAACGCAGATTGGATAGGCTTCGAGCCAGCACAATTTTGCGATTTCTCGTCCACGTGGGGTGCCTTCGATGATCACGACTCCTTCGGAGTCGCTTTCAGCAATGATGCTACCTACAGGCGCTTTTTGGTCGTAAAGCTCCTTCGTATACATCATGTGAGGCTGTGCGTCGGACGGATTCCTGATTTTGAAACGCTCGGCAATAGCGCTGCTCCCCATGTCGTTAATTTGATGGTAGAGCGCGCTAGCGCGCAATTCGCGGTATTTGTAAAACTTGAGCCGTTCGACCACGAGGATGTAGTGATCGGAATGCGCTTGCTTCACTGCGCGCATTATTACATCTGCTAGTTTCTTTACGGGCTTTGCTGCGGGCATTGCTAAGCCCTGGTGTAAAAGCGGACTTTGACGAATCGGACGCTGTTCATTGCTGCCATCGGCACTAGCCAACGAATTTACTCGATCTTGCTTATCCATTTGTTTCGTTTCCTTTTCTGTTGGATTGCACCGTGTATGGTGCTTATCGTCTTACTTCGCTCCCACATGCCGAGCGGCTGAGTGCCCGACACGCAGGAGCGAAGTAAGCGCTAAATTCATGCGAAAATTCGCCCACCGATCACGACGCACGCGCCTCCGGGAGCTACGGGCGCCTGTCCAAGTGCGGCGACGGCAACAGAGCCGTCCGACATTTGCACTTCGGCGCGAGCGCCGCCGTTGTAATCCGCCGTAGTATTGCCAATCACTGGCACATTAGCGGGTGTTGATTGATCGGCCCCGGCTTGCACGGCTTGGCTCATTTCTGCGCTGACAATGCGGTCAATTCGCGCATCGATCCTGCTTCGATAACTCATTCTCCCTCTCTCCTTTGCGTGTTACAGGTTGTTCAGAGATTGTTTAACGCTATCGCCAATCTCTTGCGGATTGATCACTTTCACAGGTGCTCCAGAGCGTATAAGTTCGGCAGTAGCGCTCGTCGCGCCGAAGATCTTGTCTAGCCCTGTGACGATCTTTTCCGATTGATTAGACTGATTCTGTGCTGTGTGCCCGCCGCCTACTGCTTCGTGAGAGTCGTGAGCCTTCTGTCCATTCGTCGAATTGAATTCCGACACTGAAGGTATGCCGAAACCCGGCGCGCCCTTCGGCCCTGTTTGCGGTGCCGTTAAAGCCGTGAATGCGTTCAAACCTGCTTCGGTGGCAAAGCCGAGTGGGTTATCAACGCCGAGTCGCGAACTAAGATCGCTGATTTGCCGCTGGTTATCCAATTGGCTCTGTGCGATGCTCAACGGCGTAGTTTCCTCATTCTCTTCCGCTTTCAGGACGTTGCCTTGCAGGCGATCACGTTGAAATTCCTGGTCTTGAGAAAAGGGACTTGCTGCCGAAATGAAACCTTGACGGGCGCCGCCGCTTGCGGTGGCGAATAACCCGGCTTGTTGGGCTTGCTGATTGAACCTTGCAACGTCCGCCCCAAGCTGTGCTTGCTTCAGTGCTTCCGGCGAGGTGTCGATATTCCCTAGAACAGAGCCGCCCTGACTTTTGATCTTGGCTGCTAATCCTACAAGCCCTGATTCTTTATCGGCTCTCGCCGCCTCAAGCGACTTATCAAAATCTGCCAAGGCATTGCGGGATTGCTGCAACGCATCCGACGCTTCTTTTCGACGCGTGATTTCATCCTCGATAGCATGCGAACTAGCCGAGAGTGCGCGTTGCAATTCTAAACCGGCCGACTGTCGCGCAAACTGCGCGCCGACGCCGGCGCGGTTCGCTTGCTGCGCCAAAACATTTTGGGAAGCCTTTTCGGTCGTCAATTTCTCGATAAACTGCGAGTTAAGGGCCGCCGTTGCGCTACCAGCCGGTAGGGCCGCATTGCGAGCGGTCAAAGCGTCAATCTGCTTCTGGGCTGCATTCGCCTTCACAAGCGCTTCTTTCTCTTCTAACTTAGACGCTTGCACGGCACCGCCGAAGGTGCCGCGGTCAACGCCTGATAATTGTTGCTCAAGCGGAATCGCGCCCGATTGAAGCTGTGCTTTCTCAACTTCCAGCGTCCCTACCTGAATGCGATTTCGACCGAAACCAAGTTCTTGGCGCTCGAGTCCTTTGGCTGATGCCAACGCTTCAAGCGTTTTGCTTTGCTCCTCCAGCGCTTTACGGGCTGCCGGATCTTTCTCAGCCGCTGTCCGCTTTTTCAAATCCGCTTCTTGAGCGTTAACCGTGGATAGCAACTTGTCTACGTCGGTGATCGCCTCGTTTTGTTTGCCGAGCGCTTTGCCGAGAAATTCGCCCTGCCTGGCCAGAGATGCAGAGTTACCGCCAGTCGTGCCGCCAACAAATCCATTCTTGGCGCTCTCAGCAAGTTGTCCGAAGGCTTGGGCTTGCTTCTCGGCCGCGGTCACAGCCTGATTACGCAATGCCAGAATTTTCGTTTCCGACGCCAGACCTTCATTAATCGCTTTCAGGTGCTCAGCATCGCCGGACTTTTGCTGATTCAGAATATCGCGACGTTCGCCTTCCAGCCGTGACACATCGGCCAAACTGCTGCCGACGTCCGCTTGCCTTTGGTTATTGATCAGCAATGCTTGGCTCGATGTGAGCGCCTGAGTGTTCGGCGCGGAACTTCCATTTAACAGCGTGGCTATCGCTGCCGGGCCGCCGAATAACGCCGCCGCTTTCCGGCCGCCTTCGATTCCGCCTGTAGCGTTGAGAAATTCCGTGGTCACATCTGCGAAGCCCGAAGTACCAGTTTCTTGCTGTGCGGCGATTTGCCTACTGGCTGATAGCGTTCGTCTCGCCGCTGCCAACTGTTTTGCATTTTCCTTCAGGCGATCCTCTCGACTGCTACCGAGTTGTTCGCGTTGTGCTTCTTTATCACGAAGTGCCGCCGCTTCTTTGCTGGCATCCTCAATATTGGCATCGATTGTTGACTGCTCCAGACCGGATGCGAATAGCGTACCGGCCGCACCGCCGCCGAAAGCCTTGGTCCTTTCGTCAAAAGCGGACTGGCGAGACGCTTGCCGCTGAGAAAAGAAATCAGGCGCCTGACTCTGAAATTCCTTAGTGCCTCCCAGCGTCGATTCAAGTAAATTGAGCGCGGATAACTGCTGTATGCCAGTTGCCGATCGAGCGCCGGAAATTTTGCCAAGTTCGCCTTCTAAACCAAGTTGGTTTAAGATGCCCGTGATCTTCGCTCCCGGACTTTGTTGACTCCGATTTGCCGACAGACGGTCTATGGCATCCTGCAGGGGTGCCGTTGCCGCCTGAACGCGCGATTCTTGGGTGAACGGTGCCGATAACCCTTGGGCAAGTTTTCCGAGCGGTTCAAGGGCTTGTGTGAGCCCGGCGCCAAATTCGACTGCGCTCGAGGTAATCCGCGTTAGTGCGGCTGCTCCGTCGCCCGCCGCTTTGCCCAGAATTTCCACACTACGTTGAACTTCGGGATCGCTCAAAGTTTTGGCCAGCTCGCTTATCGCAGGAGCCAGAGCCTTGTTCAATTCGACGCCCGCCTTGGATGCCAAAAGCTCTTGCGCCCCTTCCGCTCTGCCGAATATTGCACTGGGCTGCTCACTCTCACGGGCCACGAGGGGAAAGGCAGCAAGCCGTT
>Ga0134128_10004402_pt1 | contig 17239 bp, 12 predicted proteins | sample KB31754_FD_96462 | JGI IMG/M metagenome (GOLD analysis project Ga0134128, IMG submission 96462) | Terrestrial soil microbial communities with excess Nitrogen fertilizer from Kellogg Biological Station, Michigan, USA - KB3-175-4 | ecosystem: Environmental > Terrestrial > Soil > Unclassified ... | reverse complement strand
CGCGGCGAAGGCCGGTTCTGCTCAGGCCGCGGCGGCCGGCGCCGGCGCCTGCCGCTCGGTGATGGCGTTCAGGAACTTGACGGACGCCATCTCCAGACTGTCGATCAGCTCCGTGGTCTTGGTCTGCAGGACCGCATGAATGAGGAGCAGAGGCACCGCCGTCATCAGGCCGAAGGCGGTGCAGTTCATCGCGACCGAGATGCTGGCCGAGAGGAGGTTCGCCTTCTGTGCCGGATCGATGGTCGCGACGGCCGCGAAGGCGCGAATGAGGCCCATCACGGTGCCGAGGAGCCCGAGGAGGGTCGCGAGGTTGGCAAAAGTGGCGATGTAGTGCGTGCGCTTCTCGAGCCGCGGCACGACCTCCATCATGCTCTCCTCCATCGCCTTCTCGATGTCATCCCGCCGGCGGGCGGACTGGATACGGGCGAGGCCGTAATCGAGGATGTGCCCGATCAGCGTGTCGGACTTGGAGGTGAGCTGTACGACCTGGCGGAAGTTGGCCTGCGCGAGCAGCGGCACGATCTCATTCCACATCCTGCGGTTGCGTGCCGCCGTGATGGTCAGGTAGATATAGCGCTCGAGCGCGATCGCCGCGCCGAGCACGAGCACCACGGCGATCGGGTACATGAAGTCCCCGCCGCCCTGAAAGAATCTGACGATCAAGCTCCAGAGACCCATGTTTGACACTCCGCCTTCAGACCCGCCCAAACTACCGACAACCATCGAAAAAGCTGCGATGCCCCTCCCAAATTACCGCGGGCAGCGCGCCCCAGCTCACTGCCTGTCGCCAACTGGCGCCACTCGGCCGGCTGCCGGCTGCCCGCCGGCCGCGTTGAGCTGGCCGTAATATCGGATCTGGCGCTGAAACACCCCACGATCGACCGGCTCCAGCACCTCATCCAGCAGGCTGTCGGTGGGCTGGACCACCCCGCCTGCGCCCGAAGAGCGTTTCCAGGGCACGATGGCCATCACCTTGGGTAGCTCTTTGTTGCCTGTGATGTCGGTCGCACCCAGATTCACCATACCGCGCGCGCCGCCTGCCGGAGCACCCCCCTTGGCGGCAGCAGCAGCCCCGTGCGCCGGCGAATGCCGGGAGGTCAGCCGGCCGGCAGGGTGTGCCGTTCCGTGCCCCGTGGCCGCAGCAGCCGGTTGGCGCGCAGCAGTCGGTTGAGCAGCCGATTGGGCGGCGGCCGGTCCGCTGGCCGCCTGTTGCGTCGTGGCGGTCTGCGCCCCGGCGACGGAAGCGGCGGCCAGCAGGAGGGTGGTCAGTAGAGGTAGCGATTTGCGCATGTCAGTTTCTCGCTTGCGGCGGGGCCGCCGGTGCCGGGCTGCGGGACGTGGCGGCAGGCGCTGCGGCCGACCCGGCGCGTGCCGTGGCGTGGTCGCTTCCAGCCGGTGCGCTCACGCCCGCCCGGTGTCGCAGCTCCGCGATCCAGAATTCAACCGGCTTCTTCTCGCCGGTGAGCTTGTGGTACTGCTCGAAATCGGCGAGCGCCGCAGCCGGCTGATCGAGATAAAGATCACGCAGCACCCCGCGATCGCGATAGGCAGGTGCATATGCGGGATCTGCTGCGATGGCGCGCGTATATGACGTATCCGCTTCGTGAAAGTGGCCGCCGAGCCGTTGCGTGACGCCGAGCTCGGTCCAGGCGAGCGCGTTTTTCGGATCTCTAGCCAGTGCCTGCTGCAGGGCATGCGCAGCTCCATCGAGATTGCCGCTCTTGCGGTAGAGAATTCCGACATCCACGAGCGGCGTGGAGAGCTGCGGGTACTTCTGCGCAAGGCTCATGAGCCGTGCTTCCGCCGCGCCCTCATTGCCGGCGCGGGCGAGCGCCAGCGCCTCGTCGAATTCGTCTTTCGCCTCGGCGGGTATCTGGGCAGGGGCCGCGGCGGACGGCTTCCCGGCCGCCGGCTGTGTTGCTGTCGTTGCCGTGTGCACGGGCGCGGTAACGCGCTTGGGAGTAACGGAGCACGCCGCCATTGCCGCGAGCAGCGAAGGCATGAGGAAGTTAGTTGAGCGTCGTGACCACATCTGACATCAGCTCTGTCTTGGCATAGCGCGCCGGATCCAGCTGCGCGAGCGCATCGAAGCTCTTGCGCACCCACTCGTCATAGACTCCCTGGCTCGCCCGTGCGGCGTTCGCGCCGTAGATCTTGATGGCCTGTTCCTCGAAGGGAAACACCTGATCCTCGAGCAGGGAGTTATATTCGTCGAGCTCCTGGGCACTCAGCTTGCGCGGCCGCTCGGAGCCCATCACGTCGTGCGCCAGGGTCTGGTAGAGGCCGGCCATCTCGTAAGTCGCGGCGGTGGTGACCTCCGCGACCTCGTAGGCGGCGGCCAGCCGGTAGGCCGCCATCGCGCGCTCCATCGCTTTGCGCTTCGCCTTCAGCGTCCGCGTCAGCGGCAGAGTCAGGCGGATGGCTCGAAACTCATCCCGCGGCTCCGCTGCGAGGGCGAGTTGGGCCTTTGCGGCGAGATAGTGCGTTCGTGGCGTGCGCTGAGCGCCCGCTTCCGCGTCCACCTTCACGATCTCGCGGTACCAGCGGTCCCTGGTGAGTTGGTCGTGACCGGTCGCTGCATAGTCAGCCAGCCGCTGACGTATCTCCTGCGCATCCGCCAGAGGAGTTGGGTACTGCGCCACGAGCTTCTCGAGCACAGTCATGGCACGGGGGCCGTCGTGCGCCTGAGCATAGAGATCCGCCGAGCGCTGCAGCGCCTCTTTCCTAACTGCCGGCGTTTGCGCTGCCTCCCCTGCGATCGTCTCGAACTGCTGCGCCGCCTGCATGGGCTGGTGGGCGCCGGCGTAGGCCACCGCGAGCTTCTCGTCGATCTCCGCCGAGCGGGCATGGTGCGGGAATCGCGAGCGAAAGTCCTGAAGTACGTCAATGGCGCGATTCCAGTCCCGCAACTGAATGAGCTGAGCGGAGGCATCGTAGAGCGCCGTCGCGCCGATGGTGGAGCCCGGAGCAACCTGCTCGACCCGGAGAAAGTCCCGCACGGCGCCCTCGCCGTCGCCCGCCTGCCGCTTCGCGGCGCCCTGCCGGTACACCGTGGCCGCTATGCGCTCGGTGAGATCGGCGCTCATCTTCGTGTCCGAGGCCAGCTCGCGCGCCTGGATGAAGGCGGGCTCGGCCTCGGCGAACTTGCCCTGGTTGTAGTCGGCCTGGCCGACGATGGTCCACGCGATCCGCCGCTTCGCCTGATCGGCGGGCGGCTTGCGCGCCAGCAGTATTCCGGAGATCTTGACCGCTTGCGGCAGATCACCTGCGGCGAACACCGCCTCATCGGCGCGCGTCAGCACGCCGGCGCTGTCAGGATGATCCGGAAACGCCTGCGCGAACTCGACGCCGGAATCGATTGCCCGTCGGCGCAGGTCGGTGAGCGCGCTGCCGCTCAGTCCGGACTCTGCCTTCTGATACGCGGTCAGTGCGGCATAGCCCGCGCTCTCCGACTGCGCATTACGCGGATAGTTGTATGCGGTGTGCTCGTATTCCGTCGCGGCATCCGCGTAATGCTGTGCAGCGAAAAGCGCGTCAGCCAGATGGTGATCCAACTGTCCGGCATCCGCGGCAGTCGGGAACGAGTCCAGGTACTGCCGGTACCAGCGCGCCGCCGCGGCGTAATCGCTCACGGCGTGTGTCCGCTGGGCCAACGCATGATCGTAGGTTGCCACATCCCTGAGATCGGTCTCGAGCTCCGCGGTCACCTCGGGGTGATCGGCTCTCATGTGCGTGCGCCAATATGGGGACCCGAAACCATAGTGCTCGACGTAGTCCTGCTTCGCCTTGAAGACGAGCTGGCTGAAGCCTCCCTTGGAATAGGCCCGGATGGCCCGCGCTGCCAGGTCGGGCGCCGCATCCGATTGCGGATTGCCGTCGACGTAGGCGAGGTAGGTCGAGGCGGCATCCTGGTAACGCTGCTTCGCGACATAGAGATCACCCAGTCGCGAATAAAGCAGCGAGTCGTAGGGCCGGGAACCGTAGTGGCCCACGAACCGATCGATCGACTGCGCGCCGGAATCCTGCGAGAAGGTGACACTCATGACGCGCAGCGAGTCCTCGACCAGCTCGCGATCCGCACGCTTGAGATCGAGGAGCGGCCGCACCCGCCCCTCGGGAGCCAGAAGCTCGCTGTCGAGGAGCCGCGCGAAGAGCGGCAGGCTGTCATCGGGGAGCGACTCTTTGTAAAGCGACCAGCCGCTCTTGTATAGGCTCTGGACGTAGAAAGGTGTGACGGCCCCGCGGGCGATCACCGCGGCATACGCCTGTTGCGCCTCCCGGTAACGGCGCGCCGAGAAGAGGAGCTCGCCGCGCCGGAACTGCACCTCATCGATGTCCCGGGCATCGGGGTAGCGTTGCACGATGAGATCCAGTGTGTGCAGCGCCTGGTCCGGCTGCCCCGTGGTGTCGTACGCGCGCGCAAGCTGGTAGAGCACCTCATCATTGTGCTCGTAGTTGGGATAGACCGAAAGGAGCGCCGTATACAGCTTGATGGCCTCGGCGCCATGCACGTCGATCGAGGAGAGCTCGCTCGCCATTCGCTGCACCTCGCCGGCATCGAGGTTGAGGTCCCCCAGCCGGCGCAATGCCTCGGCCCGCAACTTGGGATCGGTCTGCTGCAGCGCGAGAAACTGCTGATAGCTTGCCATCGCGGCCGCCTCGCTGGCGCTGACCTTGTCTCCCGTCACCGTCTGCGCCGGATGGGATTCGAGGTCCTGGATGGTCGGTGCCGGAGGCGGGTCGGACTCCCGCGGCTCGGCAACCTGACACAACGCCAGGCAGGCCGTCAGCACGCCGAGGAGCGCAGCCACTTGCCGGGCGCATCTCACGGCCGCGATGCTCCGGGATTCGGCGGCGACGGAGCAGCGGCCGGTCCCCCACTGGTGTCGGAAGCGGGATGAGCTGCCTGGTCGTAGATCGTGGCGAGCGCGAATTGTGCCTGGATCCGGTAACCCTCCAGCCGCTTCTTCTGCTGCTCGAGGTCGTGCACGGCGAGCGCGGCGAGCGCCTGGCTCTGGGCCGTCTCCGCCGCCGCGAGCCTCACCTGCAGGGTGCCGATGCGCTGCTGCAACATGGTCACCCGCGCGGCGAAATCACCGGTTTGAACCGGCAGGGTCTGGCGGCCGCTCTCGAGCAGCCCCCAGCGCTCCTGTGCCTGGCTCAGCGAGAGATCGAGCCTCTTCAGCTGCCGCCGCTCCTGCCAGAGTCGCGCCGCGAACTCCTGGTCCATCTTATAGAGGAGTACTCCGCGGACCAGAGTCAGGCGCTCCCGGAGCTTCGCGTACGTCGGCGTGTCAGGATCGTGGGCGAGCTTCGCCTGCACCCGTTCCACTCGCGCCCACAACGCGCTTTCGTCGGGCGCGGCGAGCGCCGTGACCTCGCGCGCACGCTCTACCTCAGCCAGGCGGTTGACGAGCGCCGCGCGATTCTGCCTGAGCGCCGCGAGCCTGCCGGAAGTCAACAGCCCATCGACTTTGGGCAGGCGTTGCGCATAGGCGCTGTGCCGGGCCGCGATCATCTCCTGGAACGCATCCATGCTGGTCATCCATTGGCCGAGCATGCTCTCCATGAGCTCGAGGTCGCGGTAGTTGCGCAGTCCCTCCTGGAAGTCGGGACCGGCAAACACCGCATAGAGGTAGTGGGATTCCGGGTCGTCGGGAATCTTGCCGAGCTGCCAGAACCAGCCGTAGCTCAGCCGATCGGGCAACGCATCGTCATCGAGGGGATCGTTGCCCACGGCTGCCGCCCCGGGCGAGTCGGCCTCACGCGCCAGAAGCTGGGTCAGCAAGCTACCGTTCCGTATGCGAGCGATCGCGCCATCGATCCGTGCCGACTCGTCATCGTAGGAGCGGAGCGCCGTCCGGTAGAACTGCGAGGCCTGACCCGGTGCGCGTAGCTCGAAGAACGCATAGGGCACCGTGAGATAGGCCTCCTGCACGGCGGGGTCGAGCGGGCTGCGACCGTGAAGCGCCATCCAGGGAACGAGCGCTGCGCGATAGTTGCCGTCAGCGGCCTGAGCCCAGCCGGCGGCGAGCAGCGCTTCGCCGGAGAAAGGCCCCTCGAGAAGCACCCGATCGAGCGCCACTCGCGCCTTGGCGGCATCATTGGCCTTGAGGTAGGCGAGACCCAACGCCAGGTTGGCGCGGTCCTTGAGCGCCACCATCTCAGGTGCCAGGGCGTACATCGTGCCGACTGAGCTGAGGACCGGCGCCGCTTCGGCCAGGCTGCCCTGCCGCACCAGCGCGACTCCGAGGTTGAGTCGGGCATAGGCGGTCCAGCCCTGCTGCGATCCGCGCCACTGCTCGAGGAGTTGCGCCGCCCGGTCGAACCGGCCCTCGCGCATCCATACATTGGCGAGGAGCAACTCCTTCTGTGACTCGAGATCCGGCGACATCCTGCCGTTGATGCGGATGAGGTCGCGCTCCGCTTGCGCGTACTGCCCGCGCGCATAGAGAGCCTGGCCGAGGAAGAGCCAGGCGCGGTTGCGCACGCCCGTGGGCACATCGCTCGTCAACAGGCTTTCGAACGACTGGTGCGCCCGGTCGTACATCCCGAGCGAGAGATAGAGGCTGCCGAGGAGCAGCCGGGCGTCAGATCCGTGGTGGGGCAGCGCCTGCCAGTGCTCGTAGGCCGAAAGACGTGTGGCGGCCTCGAAGTCCTTGCCCTGATAGTAGTAGAAGAGGACATCGCCGTACGGCAGGTCCTGAATGCGTATCTCTGGAAGCGCCTCCGGATCGTGCAGCCGCGCCGCGGCCGGCGCTGCTCCGGCGAGCAGGGTCAGGGACGCGAGAACGCACAGGCACGCCGAACGGGCCAAGCGTTACTCCCAATCCTTGATCCGGAACTGCGGCTGGAGCTTGCTTTGATCGTCGGTGATCGTGAGCTCGAGATACTTCGCGCCGATGTCTTTCTGGAAATTCAGCGTGGCGCCGCGGGTGTAGTCGCGATCATGCGGCCCCTTGCCGGTGAGGAAGGCCACCAGCTCGTGCTTGCCCACCTTGAGATTGCCGACGAACAGCCGCTGCACCCCACCCTGCACCAGCGCGTTGACCTCCCTCGGTGTGTAGAGGTAATTGGCAACCTCCTTGCCGTCGATCTTCAGCTGCACCGAGTCGAGGGCGAAGAAGGTGCCGGCATCGATCGAGACGAACACCGCGACCTGGGTGTTGGCGGGGTAGAGGAGCTCCTGCTCGAGCACGAAGAGATCACGGTTCAGGTCGAGCACGTCGCTCTTGAGTGACTGCACCTGTCCGTCCACCCCGCCTCCGCCGGCGGTCTGCGTCGCAGGCGCGACGGCCGCCACGGGCGGCGAAACGCCTGCCGCGGCGGGCGCCGGGGCCTGAGCGAAAGCGACCGGGATGGACGCCAGGGCGGCAAGCACGGCGAGCGCGGCCACTTTGGCGGTCAAACACCTGCCTGCCGGCTGGCGTGCGAGGGGCAACGGGACTTCTGGCATGATGGCGGTCCGTTCATTCGGCAAGGAGCCTGCGCAGCTCATCCTCGCAGTCGCGTCGGCTAGTTTCGTTGAAGTCGCGCACTACCTGGCGAATTTTTCCATCGCGATCGATCAACACGGTCATCGGCAGGTTGTCGACGTCATAAGCCCGGGCGACGGTCTTGGCCGGATCGAGCAGCAGCGGAAATGTGACATGCGTCCCGAGGGCGAAGTGCAGCGCCGCAGCCTGGTCGTCGGCGACCTCCACCCCGTAGACGAGGAGCCCGTGTCCCTGGTAACGGGTGAAATCCTGATTCAGGGCCTCGAGCTGCGCCCGGCAGGCGTCGCAGCCGCTGCCCCAGAACGAAATGACGACCACCTGTCCAACGTGCTCCGAGAGGCGAACGTTGGGCCCGGCGACGGCGCGGAGGGCGAAATCGGGAGCCGGCAGGCCGGCAGCGACATGCGACCGGCTTGCGAATGCCGGCAGACTCAAGAGGATCGCCATTAGGGAGGCCAGTGCACACGAGCGGCGCAGACATGGAGCCGCCCGGGCCCGGACCGTGAGCCATGAAGTCAACCGACTGCGGCAGGCGTGCTGCTGTGATCGCGCCCCCATCTCAGACGATCGGCTGGAATGCGATGAGCGAGGCCTGATTGGCCGGTGAGCCGAGCCCCTGCGTGGGGAAGAGCGTACCGAACTGCGTCTCGAGGCCGTTGTGCAGACCCATGTAGTTGAGGACCACCGTCTCGACGAGCTGCACGACCGAGTTGGCCGCAGGGCTCGAGGTGCTCACCACCGAGCCGTCGGCGCTGAAATAGCCGATCTGCTGGCTGGCGGCGCCATTGCGCGGCGTCGGCCGGCCGGCGGGGTTGTAGACGAGGAAGAAGGTGGCTGCTGCGGCGGATGAATCGCCCTGCCAGGCGAGCTTGCCCCGGCCGTCGGTGCTCGAGTCGATCATGCTGCTCGAGGTCAGGGATCCATCGCTGAACACATAGATCATCACCGGCTTACCGATGCGCTGCGCGTACTCGAGCACTGCGCCGATCATCTGCCCAGCCTTGAAGTTTCGCATCTCGCCCGTCGCCCGGGTGCTGTCGTGATAGTCGAAGCCGCTGAGCGTGATGGTACCAGCGCCCGCGAAGCCGTTCAGCACCAGTTTCATGACGGTTGCGGTCTTCGCGATGTCGGAGTCGCTGAAGTCGGAGGCCGTGAAGATCGGCGTGCCGCCGATGATGGCCGTGTCCTTGGTCGCATCGAGGGCGCTCGGATCGCCGAACACGGCCGCGGTGTTGGCGGATTTGACGTAGTTGCAGCGAACCTGGTTCTTGAGAGCTGCGTCATCGGTTACCTGCTGCGGATCGGAGCTCGCGTAGAGCTGCACGCCCGGGGTTCCACCGTTGGGCTCCGTGAGCGCTCCGGTGAAAGCGGCGGCGGGATCGGAGGCCCCGGATGCGTAGGTGGTGGCACCACCGCTGATGCGTACCTGGGATTCGAGCACGGCGACCGAGAGCGGATCGGCGACCGCGCCGCCCGTGCTCACGAGGCCCGTCGCATCGCTCGGCTGGTCGAAGGTGCTCGGCTGCAGTCCCGGATCGATCATGACGCCCCCGAGATTCGGGGGCGCCGCCGAGTTGCCGCCGGAGACCGTCGGCTCGGTGCCGGATAGCGTCAGCAGCGAGCCCTTGGCGCCCACCGTCGCGATGCCGTACATCGGGTTGTGGGGATTGATGCCGGTATCGTTCTCCGACAGGGCCGGGATCACGGCTCCGTTGGTGCGGCCTGCGGTCGCAGCGCTCACCTTCGAGAGGATGCCGCGCAGGATGGCACCATCCGAATGCCATAGGAGCCCCAATGCACTGCTCACGAAGGCACTCGAGGTCGGTACCATGTTGCCCGGAAGACCGAGCTTGCCGTACCCGGCCGTGGACAGGAAGTTGGACTGCCCGCCCTGGACACCGACGATGACCTCCGAGCCGACGAGGTTGGCTCCGCCCGCGAGGTCGAAGCAGATGAAAGGAATCTTGCCGGCCCCCATCGTCACGTTGCACTGGCTGGCGGCGAGCAGCGCCTGCATGTCGGAATCGAGGGGAATGCTGGTCGCTCGGGCGCTCCCTGCTTTGAGCAGCGCGGCAACCCAGGCAGGCGCCGTGACGACGGCAGGCGCACTGAGCAGTCCCGCCGAGATGAAATCACGGCGGCTGACGGGCCGCTTGTGGTTCTCGTGGAGGATGGGCTCGCCGAGAGCATGCGCTCGAGCGGGCTTCTTGCGGATCAGCATGGTCGTTCTCTCCTCGCGCCGCTCATTTCAGACTGAGTGCGGCGCTGCCGAGCACCGCCTGGCAGGCCGCCTGACTGGCGACCGAGACCTTTGCACCACTGCTCAAAGAGGGCACCCGGTTGAGCAGCGCATTGAGCTCATTCTGCACGGCGGCATAGGCCGGCTCGGTATTGGTGCCAACCACGGCGTTCACGAGAGGGGTGATCACGATATCGCGGTTGGCGTTGTTCCCCGCCGTCCCGAAGAACGTGGCCGACGAGGATGAGTTCGCTATTGCGACATCGAGACCCGTGCCAAAGAATTTGTCGCGGTATGACTGGATGTTCACCAGCTCGCTGCAATACGCGCCCGCGAGCTGCGATATCGCGGTCTGCTCCGAGGACGTGAAGGCGTTGATCTGTGGCACCGACGGCAGCGATTGCTGCTCGGAGGCGTAGAGCGCCGCGACCTTCGAGTCGGTGATCGGCACCCCGGTGACGTGTGACAGCGAGGCGTTGATCTCTGCGAAGGTGCGCACCCCGACGTCCGGCTGCGGCGTGTTGTCGGTCGTCACCGGATTGGGCGGCACGACCGGATCGACGAACACATGGGTGTTCTTGCCGAGCTGGTCGAAGGAGAGGAAGAACATGTCGTTCTTCACCCCCACATCGACGCCGATCACCGCACCCACGCTCGAGAGCAGCTGTCCGGATGCGGCCGTATAAGCCGGTGGCGCGACCACGGTGTTCAGGGTAGCGAAGGACTGTCCGACGGTCGGCAGCGAGCCGTTGATGCCGATCCGCAGCCCTTTGATCGTGACGTTCTGCGGCTGTGCATTCGGGTCCAGGCTGATGAAGGTCGGGGCGTAGAAGAGATAGCTGTAGTTGTCGTACTGGCTGGCCGTCATCAGGATGTACGACTGCGCAACTCCGGAGAGCGCGCTCACGTCGAACAGCAGGTAGTAGCGCTGGCCTACGCTAGCGGCGTAGTTCTGCGTCACCTGCGCGGGTGTGAGCGCCGAATCGTGGATCGCGAGGAAGCGTATCTCCCCCAGCCATTGCCGATCCCCGGTGGTCTCGTTACCGAGCACCAGCGCGAAGGTGTCATCCCAGTTGGCGAGCGAGCCGCCGCCACTCGGGTCCACATCGCCGGTGAACTGCCCGTTCACATAGAGCTTCTGGCCGTTGACCGGATCGTAGGTGAGCACGATGTGCTGCAGGGCCGCCTGCGCGACCATGCCGGTAACGGAGGTCATCATCGGCGGTGAGCCGTTGGTGTCCGTCTTGTTGCTGCGCGCCCGCGCCTCGTATTGCATGCCATCCTGGCCGAGTGTGGCATTGCGCGAGGTGTCGCTGCCCGAGTAGGTGACCATGTAGGCCTTGGCTTGGGTCACGTTGGCGGGCGCCGCCCACACCTCGATCGAGTACTCGCCGGTCGTCTTCACGAGGTCGGCGATCTTCGAGCTGGTGGTGGTCAGAGCCTGCGCCTTGCCGCCCTGCCCGATGATGAGCCCCCAGCCCTGATCCCAGGTGGTGTTGCCCGAGACGATCAGATCCGACTCCGGGCTCACTCCGCTCGTGTCGTAGGCGATGCTGCCGGTCCCTTCCTTGAACTGATATTTGGCGATCGTATCGGCGTCGTAACGGGCGCCACCGGCGGCGATGATGCCCTGCTGCAGCATGAGCGCCTTGGAGATCACGAGCGACGGATCGACGCTCGTCACCGGGATGGTGTTGGCGAGGGCGGTGATGGCCGCCTGCATCGCAGCGGCGCTCCCCGGGCAGTCCGGGGCGCCGCCGGCGGTGGTCGGCCAGCAATGGTGGAATTCATCGCGCAACCGCACGACGAAGCGCGACTGGTCGGGAGCATCGAGATTGATCTTCGACTGCGCCTCGAGGTAGGCCTGATCGGGGTCGGAGCTGGCGAAGTACGGCGCCTGCGGCGTCGGCGAGTCGGGGCGATGGCAATCGACGCAGAACTGCCTGAGGATCGGCGTCCAGAGAAGCGTCTTGAACTGAGTAGAGTCGGACGGGAATATCCGCGTTCCGCCAACCGATTGGTCGGGAGGCGCCACGAGCTGGATCTTCTGCGCTGCGCCGGCGCCGCCGCCCAGCCAGTTCTGGATCCAGGTGAGCATGGTGTCGGCGCAGGCCTGCGCCGAGGCCACCCAGCAGTTGTGTCCACCGCCGACTTTCGCCACGAGCTCCGACTGGCCGGGCTCGTTCGAGTTCACCAGCGAGAGCGCCGCCTGATAGGCGAGATTCACGTCATCCGAGCGGGCGAACATCGGCGATTGGCCGCCTGCGTGGTGGCAGCCACCGCAACGATCCGTGGAGCGGACGTTCTCCCACAGCGCGGTCTTGAACGACTGTACGTCGGCATTCGCGGGCGCGGGACCCGTGTAGTTGCTGGTCGGGCCGGTACCCGTCGGCTGATTCACCTGAGTGGACGGGCCACTCGGCCCGCAACCGGCAAGTGCCGCCAGCAGCAGTGCGCCTGCCGCGGCGAGCGGACGCGAGGTCCGGGAAACAGGTTCGAGACGCCTCATGGAGCATTTCCTCCGGGATGCAGGCTCAGGAGCCCGCGCAGGCGGCGGCCGACTGCTGGAAGACCTGCTTCAAGTCGTAATTGCTCTGCTTGAAGATGGCCTCGATGTTGGTGACGGTGCCCTGATCGGCCGTGCTCGTCGGCGCGCGCAGGCACACCGCCTGGAAGACCTTGACGACCTGGCAGCTCGCGAACGCCTCGGTCGACTCGAGCTCCTCCCCGAGGGATTTCGCCCCCTCACCGCTGCCCGGAAGGCGGGGGTCCCACCCGAGGTCGGCGTTGGGGCCGGACCGCCAGCGGTTCGCCCAGGTGTCATTGGGAGTGACGAATCCCCAGGCGAAGTTCTGCGGGTTCTTCACGTACTTCGCCTGCACCTGACCTTGGGTATAGACCAGCTGATTGGTGGTCGTGTTGAAGTCGTAGTACGCGAACGCCTGCGCCATGGGATCCATGCCGCTGTGGCATCCCGCGCAGTTGTTGAGGAATACGCGGCTATCGCCGCCCGGGGAGCGGGAGACGTCCTGGCGGATGCGGTCCGTCGGCCGCGTGTTGTCCATCACCGTCTGCATGTCGTGGCAGAGGTAATTGATCATCGTGTAGCGGAATTGCGCGCGGTTGGTGCCGTTGATGAAGAAGGCCTGCGCGCCCGCGCGGGTCGTCCACACTCCCGACGCCGCCTGGACCGGAAGCCCGTATACCGACGACTGCGTCGTCTCCACGAGCTTCGCCGGGTCGCTCATGTCGACATTCAGCGCCTCTGCCCGCGCGTAGTGATCGTTGCTGGAAGGAGAAGCCGGCGGCAGACCCGATGCATTGAATGTGTAGAGGATGTCGGCCGAGAGCACCGTATTGAACGGCTTGCCATCGCGCACCATGCCGATCACGGTTGCCGTGTAGTCGTTCAGCGGCACGAACGCGGACTGATCACGGTTGGTCCAGGGGTTGACGAACTCTTTGAGCGTAACGTTGTAGAACGAGGGTGCGCTGGTGGCAACCGCCGCCGCCGCAACCAGGCCCGCCTGACTGCCCCCGGAGCTCGATATGAGCTGCGTCATCTGGTTGAGCACCGCCTGCGAGGGCGGCACGCCGGCGATGCGGCTGTAGATGCGCTTCGCCTGCTCGGTGGATCCGGCCAGGACGGGAGGGGCGACCTGCATCGCCAACAGGGCGAAGGCGCACGCGCCACAGGTGGCGTGCCGTGCGATGCCGTTGCGACGAGCTCGAATTTTCGACCGATGGTTCATGGCGCCGGTTCACTCTCAAATGCCGAAGCGCGAGGCGGACTATACCGGCAGAAAAATGCGGAAACCAACGTCGCCGGACACCGACAACGTTGTTGTTTCGGGTCACTTTGCAACCCTCTCCGTCCACCCATGCCACCCGCGGCGTTGTTGGTGGCGCGGCACGCGCCAAAATGCGAGTCGGTTCACGGCGGCGCACTGACATAAGCGGCCTACTAGCGCGACTCGTAGGGTGCGCGACCCGAGGGGCGCGATCAGTGCAACACAGAACCGTGACACAGTTCACGCATGCGCCGGATGAGAGGCCGCGCCATTGGCGATCCGTGGCGGCGGAGCACCCGGCCCGTGCATCCTGCGCGGGCGCTCGCCTCCTGAGCCGGCTCGCTCTGACCCTATGCCTGACGGTGGCCCTGAGCGCCTGCAACAACAGCGGCAACGGCAGCGTCAATCTCGCCAACAGCCAGCTCTCGGACCCCGGGACGACCGATTTCCCGATCTTCTACGTCAAGCGCACCGTTCCCAAGGAGTCCGATGACCTGCGCATGATGCGGCAGGCCGTGCCCCAGGCCGACCTCTTCATGCGCTCGAGCGCATCACCCAGCGCACCGGAGACGAACATCACGGCGCGCATCACGGCCGGAGCGAGCTACGACGTGAAGGACGTGGACGTGTCGGCGGATGGCAAGAAGGTCGCGTTCGCCATGCGCGGCCCCATCACGATGAACATGGATCAGAAGGACCCGCCCTCGTGGCGCATTTATGAGTATGACATCGCGAGCAATACGCTGACGCCGATGATCGACCCTTCGGCCGATACCGCGCCGGATACCGTGAACGACGTCTCGCCGCACTACCTGCCCGACGGGCGGATGGTGTTCTCCTCGACCCGCCAGAGGAGCTCCCAGGCGGTGCTCATCAACGAAGGCAAGCCGCAGTTCATCGCCCAGGACGAAGCGCGCACCGAGCCTGCTTTCGACCTGCATGTGATCAGCAGCGATCGCACGCAGGTCGATCAGATCTCCTTCAACCAGAGTGATGACCGGGATGCCACCGTGCTCTCGGGCGGCCGGATTCTCTTCACCCGCTGGAATCACGCTCCGGGCAAGGACCAGATGGATCTCTACACCGTCAATCCCGACGGGACGGACCTGCAGCTCTATTACGGAGCGCAGAGCCACATGACCGGAACCAATGGCTCGGTCATCGAGTTTGCGCATCCGCACCAGATGCCGGATGGCCGCACGCTGGTCATCGCCCGCCAGTACTCCGGAGTCGATTTCGGCGGAGCGATGGAGATCATCGACGGCCAGCATTACGTCGAGAACTCTCAGCCCTTACTGGCGTATCCGACTCTCAAGGGCCCGGCGCAGACCTCCGCCAGCGCGAACCTGGTGACCACCATTCCCGGCCCCTCCCCAGGCGGCCGCTTCAACTCCGCCTGGCCGCTCTGGGACGGAACGGGGCGCATCCTCGTCAGCTGGAGCGAATGCCGGGTGCTCGATCAGACGCAGACGCCGCCCACCATCGTTCCCTGCACCACGCAGCGCCTGCAGGATCCCAACGTCCAGATCGCCCCGCCGCTCTACAGCGTATGGCTGTTCAATCCCGCGCAGAGCACCTTCCTTCCAATCATGCAGCCGACCGAAGGCGTGATGATCACCGACGTCGTCGCCGCGCAACCGCGCACCATTCAGACCATCATTCCGGACATCGTCCCGGACCCGGAGCTCAAGGGCGAGGGAGTCGGCGAGGTCGACATCAAGAGCGTATATGACTTTGACGGAGTGGACGGCGCGCCGGGTGGGATCGGCACGCTCACGGACGGCAGGACACCGGCGACCCAGCGCCCGGCGCGCTTCATCCGGCTGATCAAGGCGGTATCGATTCCCGACGACGATGTGGTCAGGCTCGCGCAGGAGGCCTTCGGCGCCAGCGATTTCATGCGGGAAATCATGGGTTACGCGCCCGTTGAGCCCGACGGATCGGTGCGTATCAAGGTACCCGCGGATGTCGCTTTCGAGATCGCCATCCTGGATGCCAACGGCCGCCAGCTTCCCGGCTTCCGTGCCCACAGCGACTGGCTGCAGGTGCGGGCTGGAGAGGTGCTGGCATGCAACGGCTGCCATACGCCGCCGACAACCGCCAAGCCCTACTCCCATGGCCGTGATGGTCTGTTCAAGGCAGCCTATTCCGGCGCGCCCTCCGGAGGGGTGCCGTTTGCCGACAGCGTCGCTACCTTTCTGCCGAACGCAGGCGAGACGATGGCCGAAGCCCGTGCGCGGGTGACTTGCGAAGGCAGCGCGCTGTCGAGCGCGCAATGCAGCATGACCCCGAGCCTGGATGTCTTCTACACCGATGTCTGGACGAATACGTCCGGGGCACTGACCGCGAACGACCCCATCTCTTATCAATACTCGGCGCTGGCGCCCGATGAGCCGCCACCCTTGCCCGCAGCCACCCCGGGTTGCGAGACGGCCTGGGCCTCGAACTGCCGCATCGTCATCAATTACCCCGAGCACATCCAGCCGATTTGGGACGAGGTGCGCCAGGTCAAGGACGTGAATGGCAACGTGACGGCGGACCACAGCTGCACCCAGGGCGGCTGTCACAGCCCAAAGAACGCGGCCGGCGCAGCCGCACAGCCGGCAGGCAATCTCGATCTGACGAACACGCCGTCGAACGATGACGCAGTCGAGCTCGTCTCCTATCGTGACCTGCTCTTTCCGCACGATGTGCCCGGACCGCCGGACATCAACGGCAATCCCACCACCGTGTCGGTCGGGCCGTTTCTCGATGCCGGCAGTGCCAACGGTCCGCGCTCGAGCGCTTCGCTCGCACTATTCGCGCCCGCAAGTGGTGATAGCATTCACGCGGGGGTTCTCTCGCCCGACGAGCTTCGCCTGATTTCGGAGTGGCTGGATATCGGCGCGCAGAATTTCAACAATCCGTTCGACCCGGCCGTGCCGAAAAACTAGGACGAGCTTGCGACGCTCACCGATATGCCTGCTGCTGCTCCTCGTTCTTGCGCTGGCCCCGACCTTGAGCCATGCGCGTGCGCACGCGCACGTACGTGTATCAGTACAGACACCCTATCTCGAGCTGCGTACCGGGCCGGGCCGCGGCTACCCGGTGTTCAATGTGGTACCGCGCGGACAGAGCGTCGAGATCCTCTTCCAGCGCACGAATTGGCTGAAGGTGCGCACCCCGCGCGGCGTGGAAGGCTGGGCGTCCGACCGCGACATGGAGCAGACGACGCTCAGCGACGGCTCAACGCTCGATCTGCACATAGGCACCCGCGCCGGCTATACCTCACATCGCTTCGAGCTGGGCGCCTTCGCCGGCGTGTGGGGCGGAGCCTCCCTGATCTCGACCTATGGCTCCCTCTCCTTCAATTCGCAGCTCGCCCTCGAGGGCTCGGTCGGCGAGTTCTTCGGCAGGTACACGAACGGCGTGACCGCCGATATCGGCCTGAGCCACGTCATCGTGCCGCAGTGGCGCCTCTCACCTTTTCTAATGCTCGGCGTCGGCCTCGTGCATACGGAGCCCAAGGCCACTCTGGTGCAACCCGCGAACCGGACCGAGCAAACGGCCTATGTCGGCGGCGGACTCCGTTTCTACCTGACCCGCAGCTGCTTCGTCCGGGCGGAGTACAAGACTCACGTGGTGTTCACCAAGCTCGATCGCAATGAGGTGGAGGACGAATGGAAACTCGGGTTCGGCGTGTTCTTCTGACCGCTGCGGCGCTCCTCGCGCTG
>Ga0134128_10004401_pt1 | contig 17242 bp, 18 predicted proteins | sample KB31754_FD_96462 | JGI IMG/M metagenome (GOLD analysis project Ga0134128, IMG submission 96462) | Terrestrial soil microbial communities with excess Nitrogen fertilizer from Kellogg Biological Station, Michigan, USA - KB3-175-4 | ecosystem: Environmental > Terrestrial > Soil > Unclassified ... | reverse complement strand
GTCCACATCGCGCCAGGCCACGGCGAGGACGACTTCGTGCTCGGCCGCGCCAGCGGTTTGGATATCCCGGAGACGGTAGGAGATGACGGCACCTTCAATCCCTGGGTGCCGCTGTTTGCCGGGGTCCATGTCTACAAAGCAGCCGATCCCGTTTGCACCGCGCTGCTCGCCAACGGGGCGCTTCTGGCACGCGGGACGATCACTCACTCGTATCCACACTCGTGGCGGTCCAAGGCACCGCTGATCTTCCGCGCCACGCCCCAATGGTTCATCCGGATGGACGGCCCTGAACGCATTCGGGAAAAGGCGCTACGCGCCATCGACGCCACGACCTTTGTGCCTGACCAGGGTCGCAATCGCATCGGGTCGATGATCGCCGCCAGACCAGACTGGTGCGTCAGCCGCCAGCGAGCCTGGGGCGTCCCGATCACGGTATTCGTCGAGAAACGGAGCGGAGAGCCCCTGCGTGACGAAACCGTTGTTGACCGGATCGTGGAAGCATTCAAAGCCGAAGGCGCGGATGCCTGGTACTCGTCTCCCGCCTCCCGTTTCCTCGGTCCTGGGCGAAATCCCGACGACTACGAACAGGTGATGGACATCGTCGATGTGTGGTTCGAGTCGGGATCGACGCATGCCTTCGTTCTGGAGGACCGTGGCCTTCCCTGGCCGGCAGACCTCTACCTCGAAGGCTCGGACCAGCACCGCGGATGGTTTCACTCATCGCTGCTGGAGTCCGTGGGAACGCGTGGCGTTGCGCCGTTCAAGGCAGTGCTGACCCATGGCTTCGTGATGGATGAGCGCGGGCGCAAAATGTCCAAGTCGCTGGGCAACGTCACCGCCCCCGAGGAGGTAGCGTCTAAACTCGGCGCAGACATTCTGCGTCTATGGGTGATGTCATCCGACACCAGCGAGGACCTGCGGATCGGCCCGGAGATCCTCAAGCAGCAGGCAGAACTCTATCGCCGCCTCCGCAATACGTTGCGCTGGGTCTTGGGTAGTCTGGCAGGGTTCACCGACCAGGAACGCATCGCCGAATCGGACATGCCCGAACTCGAGCGGTGGGTGCTGCATCGCCTCACGCAAATCGACGGCAAGTTTCGGGCCGCCGTCGAGTCCTACGACTGGACGGGTGTGTATCCCGATCTGCACAATTTCTGTGCGACAGACCTGTCAGCCTTCTATTTCGACATCCGCAAGGACACGATCTACTGCGACAGGCCGGATAGCTTGCGTCGTCGCGCCGCGCGCACTGTGCTGGATCACCTGCATCGCTGCCTGTGCACCTGGCTGGCACCGGTCCTGTGCTTCACCGCGGAAGAGGCTTGGGGCGCACGGTTCGGCGATGACAACAGCGTCCATCTGCAGTTGTTTCCCGATCTGCCTGCCACATGGCAGGACGATGCGTTGGCGGCGAAATGGGATCGCATCCGCGCTATCCGGCGCCGCATCACCGTGCCGATCGAGGAGGCGCGTCGCGGCGGCAGCCTGGGCGCATCATTGCAGGCCCAGGTGACACTGCCGCTTACGCCCGACGAAACCGGCCTGCTCGATACCGCGGAATGGGCTGAGATCGCGATTGTTTCCGCCGTCAGTCCAACGTCAGGCACAGGCGACGAGTTGGCGATGATTGCCAGCGCACCTGGTGAAAAGTGTGTCCGCTGCTGGCGGGTCCTCCAAGAAGTCGGCACGGTCCCCGCCCATCCCCTGCTGTGCCTCCGGTGTGCGGATGCTGTGGAATCGGGCTTGGTTTGCCGGCCGGCTGCATGACGCGGAGTCGAGTGATCACGCTTGGGGTCGCTGTCGCGGCCATTGTGCTGGGATTGGACCAGTCGACCAAGTGGTGGGTGTTGAATGTGCTTGATCTGCCGGACCTCCGGCAGGTTGCGCTGCTGCCCGGACTGAGCCTGACGATGGTCTGGAACCAGGGGGTGACGTTCGGCCTGCTGAATGGGTTTGGCCCCTGGGGACGTGGCGTGCTGGCCGCTGTGGCGCTCGCCGTTGTCGCCGCCCTCGGGTTGTGGCTGCGGCGCGTGGAAAATCCGTTCGTGGCAGCCGCCATTGGTGCAATCGCTGGCGGTGCGGTCGGCAATGTGATTGATCGGATCAGGTTTGGGGCCGTGGTTGATTTCATCCACGCTCACGTCATGACGCCATGGGGGGAGCTCTCCTGGTACGTTTTCAATCTGGCCGATGCAGCGATCGTCTGTGGGGTAGTGGCACTCGTGGTGGACAGCGTGTGGCCACGACGAGTGGGTATTGCGAGCCGCTGATCTGGCGGAGCCCGCTGGATTTAACGGTGCAATAACAGCGATATTACAAGTTCGTTGCGATTCGCGCCTTCCGCCTGGCGTCACCATTTCGCATGGCGCGTGCAGGCCCATCGTCCCGGAGCAGTAATAGAGCAGCCTTTTGGCTCGCCTCGGTGGGAACCAGTGTCATTTGCCTGGTTTCCCTGCTGGCAATCTGGCTCACCTGGGACCTTCGTGCCGAGATGCACGGGGAGGCGGGCTGGTACGAGCAGGAAATGACCGACTGCGCCGCCGTGCTCGTTGAGCATGCCATCGCCTCTGGCGACCTAGTCCTGCGAGAGATTCTGCGACGGCTTGGACCGCCAAACGCAGCCATCATGCTGCCGTCGAATCGGTCTGATGCCCTGCTCCATGACGCGATAGCGACCGGGGTATTCCGCACGATTGCGGTAACCGACGCCTCCGGCCAGATTATCGATGCGTCGGATCCCGGTATGATCGGCAGGATTCGCTTGGCAGATCGTGAATTTTTTGCTGCACATCGTACTCGGCCAAGCAGTGATCTTGTTATTTCCGGCCCGTTTCGTGGAATCGCGAGTGATCGCACAGTCATCGTCCTGAGCCATCGGCGAGAGACACCGAACGGTAAATTTGCCGGGATCGTGATCGGATCCATCGAGGTAGCCGCGATTCAGGACAAGCTTCGCAAGCTAATCCTCACAAACCAGATTGGTTCCTTTCCACCTGATAGCGATCCCGTTGAAATCACCTTAATTCCGCTCACTGACGCCGTGCGACACGCAGATCAGGGCCCGGTGGCGGTTAGCCAGTTTTCCGATGCTGCCCCGCTACAGGTGGGTAGCTCATGGTGGAACGAGGGCGTCGTGCATCATGCAGCATTGCGCGGTTCATCCGGCACCCTCACAGCGCATCCGTCACCCGATGGCCGTACCCGCGTCCTCACATTGCGCAAGATTGAGCACGCGCCCCTGGCTTTGTCGGTAGCCTTCGCGACCGAGAAATTCGATTGGCCCTGGGGTCGCAAGATCTGGATCGCTGGGGTCACCGGAGCGACCGCCGACGTTGGTGCTATCCTGCTGTGCTTTGGCATTCGCCGCGAATTGCGGAGACGAAGGGAAACGGAGCGAGCCGCCTCGGTGTCAGAGCAGTGGTTCAACCTTAAGATCGAAAGCCTCGGCGATCACGCACTCTTCTCTCTCGACATAGACGGTCGGGTTAGAAGCTGGAACAAAGGCGCGATGAACCTGCTCCTCTACCGTGCAGAGGAAATCCTCGACCGTCCGCTCGATACCCTGTTCCCGACAATCGGGGCCGCCTTTAATGAAACTCTGCGCGTCGCGCGGTATCTAGGCCGATCCAGCGAGCAGACCATCTGCCGGAAGAAGGATGGCTCCCAGTTCACTGTGATCCTGACGATCGTCGCGGTCGAGCCATTGGGCGACAGCGTCATGTACGTGATTGCCATTCAGGATGTGAGCGAGCGTATCGGGCTCGAAGCCCGCATACGGCGCATGGAACGCATGGACGTGATCGGCCAACTTGCGGTCGGTGCGACTCACGATTTCAACAACCTGCTTCAGGCACAGATCGGCAGCCTGGAGATACTGATGGACGGGGCCAGCCGGGGAACCCTCGCGCATGAGCTTGCCGAGACAGCCCTGAACGCTGCCCGGCAGGCGACTCGGCTTACCGATCAGATCCTGGGTTTTTCGAGAAATCCGGCTCTCCACCCGAGCGTTGTCTCCCTGCCACATCTGATGCATCAGCTGACATCACTGACCCGGCCCATCATTGGCAGCAGCATCCGGCTTTCGTGCGCAAGCGAGGCGGGCTTGCAGGCCATCTTCGTGGATGAACCCCGGCTACAGACGGCACTGCTGAATCTGCTGCTCAACGCGCGGGACGCAATCGCCGGCGCCGGGACGATTACGTTGGAGACCGGGGTGGGCAGGATCGATGTGACTACACCCGGACATATTCTGCGTGACGGCGCTTATGCCGTTGTATCGGTGGAGGACAGCGGATGCGGAATGGACGAGGCGACCCTGCACCAGGCGTTCGAGCCATATTTCACGACCAAGGGCGCCGGCGGTTCCGGTCTCGGTCTCTCAATGGTGCAAAATTTCGTCCACCAATCGGGCGGTGAGATCCACATTCGTAGCGTCCAAGGGGTCGGGACTCGTGTGGAGCTGTATCTGCCGTTCTTGGAATCCGCGGCTCCGCCCTTCCCCCTACCGTCCGAGCAAGGTCGCCTAGCCTGCGCGGTCCACTGATTTGCCGGTTCGGTTGGGATACCCCACCGCTATACCCGACTTCCGAAGGAAGCCGGGTGAGTCTTGGTTTGGCGCGCAGCCGCGAACCTGACCCCCTGGGGAACCCTGCGCGCGGCATACCCGTAATCCTACGGATTCCGGGTATGCCAGCCATATCTGCGAATCCCAGTGATCGCCCGCCCACGCGGGTCGACCGGAACCGGGCTCAGGCGATAACTGGGGCTGACAATACGGGATTGCTGGACCGCCGCCGCTTGCGGGGGTAGTGGAGCCGCATCATGTCCCGCCTTGCCACACTGACGCGCTCGACCTCGGAAACCGATATCAGCCTTTCCCTGGACCTGGATGGAACGGGAAAGAGTGAGATCGCCACGGGGATCGGCTTTCTGGATCACATGCTGACTGCCCTGGCGCGCCACGGGCTGTTCGATCTGACGATCAGGGCGAAGGGCGATCTTCATATCGACTTCCATCACACCACGGAGGACGTCGGCATCGTCCTCGGGACCGCCATAGCCCAGGCCCTGGGTGACAAGCGTGGTGTGCGACGATTCGGCCATGCCATGGTGCCAATGGACGAGGCACTGGTGGACGCCGCCATCGACCTGTCTGGGCGCCCGTTCCTCGCTTGGAATGTGACGTTCGAGCGGCCGAAGATCGGTAAGATGGATACGGAATTATTCGAGGAATTCTTCCGGGCACTGGCCTTCAACGCAATGATCACATTGCACCTGACCCGACGCAGTGGTCACAATGCGCATCATGTCGCGGAAGCGTGCTTCAAGGCGGCGGCGCGGGCGCTGCGAGCGGCGGTTGAGATGGACCCGCGGGCAGGCGACACCATACCGTCGACCAAGGGATCGCTGTGAAATACTACACCGCGCATGTTCGTCCGACCGGCGAGCCCGTTCTGGTGCGAGAGGGGTTTTCGTGGGGCGCGCTGTTGCTTGGACCTCTGTGGCTGATCGGCCACCGTAGTTGGATCTCAGCCGCACTCAGTCTCGCCGCATTCATTCTGATCTGGGTTCTGACAAGCAGCGAGATTGCCTGGGTGTTGTCCTGTGCACTCGCTCTGCTGCTTGGTCTGTCCGGCCACGATCTTCGCCGATGGTCGATGGAGCACGGAGGTTACCTCCTGATCCAGGTCCTGGCGGCACGTTCCGAACCGGCTGCACTGGCCCGGCTGCTGGCGAGCCGACCCGATTTGTCAGCCCGTTTCATGCCGCCAGAGGCCGCACGATGAAGGTTGCGGTGGTGGACTACGGCAGTGGCAATCTTGCATCTGCCTCCCGCGCGCTGGCATTGGCTGCTGAGCGAGGCGGGTTACGAGCCGAGATCATGGTAACAGCGAACCCCGCGGTCGTTAGTGAAGCTGACCGGATTGTCCTGCCAGGTCAGGGTGCCTTCGCGGATTGCGCGCAAGGCTTGGCCGCTGTGGCGGGCATGCGTGAGGCGATCGAGTCAGGCACCGCAGCGGGCGCGCCGTTCCTGGGCATCTGCGTCGGCATGCAACTTATGGCGCAGCGCGGGCTCGAGCATGCCGTCACGCCAGGCTTCGGCTGGATCAAGGGCGACATCGCGGAGATGCAGGCCCCGGCACTGCGGCTGCCGCAAATGGGTTGGAACGCGCTAAGCTTCACGCCAAGTGTCCATCCCTTGCTGGACGGATTGGTACCTGGCGATCATGTCTACTTCGTCCACAGCTACGCGCTGGTCAATGGCGATCCGACGGAAACGATTGCCACCACTGACTATGGTGGACCGGTACCCGCCTTCGTCGTCAGCGGGAACCGCGCCGGGACTCAATTCCATGTCGAGAAAAGCCAGGATATTGGCATCCGCATCCTGACAAACTTCCTGCGCTGGAAGACGTGAGCAATGGATCAGACGACCGAGCAGAATTCCGAAGCAGAGATTTTCGTCGAGCGGATAACAGAGTTCACCGACGACGACCTGCATGCGCTGTGCGAGGCGACTGATGCCGCGATCATTGACGGCGGCGGCTTCGGGTGGGTGAACCCACCGGGCCGGCGTGCCCTCGAAACCTATTTTCGCGGCGTGCTGCTGGTGCCGGAACGGGAACTGTTTGTCGCGCGCCTGAATGGCGGCATCGTTGGTTCGGCGCATTTGGTCCGACCGCCACGCAACAACGAGGCGCAGGCATTCGCTGCCCATCTCATGCACTCATTTATAGCACCCTACGCCCGCGGCCATGGCCTCGCCCACCGGCTGACCGAAGGCGTCGAGGATCGGGCGCGAGAACTCGGCTACCATGTACTGAACCTGGACGTCCGGGAGACCCAGGAAGCGGCGATCCGGCTATACGAATCGATGGGGTACGCGCGCTGGGGCGTCCATCCCGACTATGCGCTTGTGCGCGGCAAGGTGGTTCGTGGCTTCTACTATTATAAGCGGCTGCGCCCACGGAAGGGTTCCGCCAGCGAATGACCGCCCTGACCATCTACCCCGCGATCGACCTGAAGGACGGACAATGCGTCCGGCTGAAGCGTGGCGCAATGGACCAGGCAACGGTCTACGCCGCGGATCCAGCCGCGCAGGCGCGAAGCTGGGAGGATGCAGGTTTCGCCTGGTTGCATGTCGTCGATCTGAACGGGGCGTTTGCCGGACGCCCGGTGAACGCTGATGCAGTCAGGGCAATACTGGCTGCGGTCACCCTTCCGGTTCAGCTTGGCGGTGGCATACGCGACATGGCCGGCATCGACGCTTGGCTCGAAGCCGGTGTGCGCCGAGTGATTCTTGGCAGTGCGGCCGCCAGAAATCCGCCGCTCGTCCTGGAGGCTTGCCGAACCTTTCCCGGTCAGATCGCTGTCGGCATCGATGCGCGGGACGGTTTCGTTGCGACGGACGGCTGGGCGAAGACCTCGTCGCTCCCGGCAACGGAGCTTGGCCTGAAGTTCGAGGATGCCGGCGTGACAACCATCATCTACACCGATATTGGTCGGGATGGCATGCTGACGGGCCTGAACGTCGAGCAGACCGTCGGCTTCGCCGCTCGCCTGACGACACCGGTGATCGCGTCCGGTGGCGTCGGCAGCCTGGACGATCTGGAAACCCTGTGGCGGGCAGCGAGCGGCACTCGAATCGAGGGGGTCATAGTCGGGCGCGCGCTGTATGATGGCCGGGTCGCTCCGGGCGCAGCATTGTCGCTGTTTTCCGGCTGACTGATCTTTCATGCGGATAAGAAGACGACTGATCCGTAGTTTCTAGTAGATAAGGCCAGGGTGACTGTGCATATGTGCTTGCAACGCTCACGCCCTGGCAGTCTAAGACCCGCCCGCCATGCTGAAGCTTCGTGTCATCCCGTGCCTGGACGTCAAGGACGGCCGCGTCGTCAAGGGTGTGAATTTCGTCTCCTTGCGAGACGCTGGAGACCCTGTCGAGCAGGCTGCCATCTATGACGCGGCGGGGGCCGACGAACTGACGTTCTTGGATATTACCGCCAGTCACGAGAACCGCGACACGATTCTGGATGTGGTTTCGCGAACCGCAGCCCGAGTCTTTCTGCCCCTTACGGTCGGAGGAGGCATCCGGTCGACGGAGGATATGCGTCGGCTGCTACTTGCCGGCACCGACAAGTGCAGCATCAACTCGGCGGCGGTTGCCCGCCCCGATCTCGTGCACGAAGCGGCGACAAAATTCGGCAGTCAGTGCGTCGTCGTGGCGGTGGACGCAAAACGGTCCGGATCCGGCGCCTGGGAGGTGTTCACCCATGGGGGGCGCCGTCCGACAGGGCTCGATGCAGTTGAATGGTGCCGCCGGGTTGCTTCACTCGGCGCAGGCGAGATTCTGCTTACGAGCATGGATCGCGACGGAACCGGGGCTGGCTTCGATACTGATCTTCTCCGATCGGTTTGCTCCGCCGTGCGCGTTCCGGTGATTGCCTCTGGGGGCGTCGGTACCCTGCGGCATTTCGTCGAGGGTGCGGCCACTGGAGCAACCGGGCTGCTGGCCGCAAGCGTCTTCCATTTTGGTACGTTCACCATCGCGCAGGTAAAGGGCGCTTTGGCCGAGGCCGGGTTCCCGGTCCGTTTCCCGCGTAAGGCCGTATAGATGGCAAAGTCCTACAAGAACAAGACTCGGACGAAGCCCAAGGATCGGCCGCGCGCGGTAAAGGACCGGCTACCGAAGCCCGAGAAGCTCCGCAAGAAGGCCAAGCGCACAGCGTCAGACAAGGTTGTTCCGCCTTCACCGGTCGTGTTCCAACCGGATGCAGCTGTGCTCGATCGCCTGTGGTCGGTGGTCCTGAGCAGGCGCGACGCGGACCCGGCGGTCAGCCACTCTGCCCGATTGCTATCGCGTGGCACTGCCAAGGTGGCACAAAAATTTGGCGAGGAAGCGGTCGAATGCCTGATCGAGGCCGTGGCGGAGAATCGCCAGGCGCTGATCGCAGAGAGCGCAGACGTCCTTTACCACCTGTTGGTGCTGTGGGTCTCCGCGGACGTCACGCCCGCGGAGGTCTGGGACGAACTGAAGCGCCGTGAGGGGATCAGCGGCATTGCCGAAAAGGCGTCCCGGACCAAAAGAGCACCGGTTGCACGACGGCTGCAAACCACCAAAATCCCCTGATCTGGTTCGGGAGGGTTCGATGCCTGTCAGCGGTTTGCCACCTTACGATGACGCAAACATATTCGCGCGCATTTTGCGTGGTGAAATCCCCGCAAAGAAAGTGCACGAGGACCAGTGGTCGCTGGCATTTCACGACATCAATCCGCAGGCGCCGACCCATATCCTGGTTATCCCAAAGGGCCGGTACTGCTCCTTCGCCGATTTCAGTGCTTCCGCAGGTGCAGAAGAGATCGCTGGATTCTTTCGCGCGGTTGGCGAGGTCGCGAAGCGGATGGGGTTGGAGACGTCAGGCTATCGCATGCTCGCGAATATGGGCGAACACAGCGGACAGGAGGTGCCCCACTTCCACGTGCATCTGTTCGCCGGGCGCCCGTTAGGTCGAATGATCCCGCTGCCGTAGCGCGGTCACGTGAAGCGAAACCACGGTAAGATGTGCATCGTGCTTTCAAACAGAGACCCAGCGCGGGGCCGACTTGCCCATCGGAAGTGATCATGCCCTGAGGCAAAGGGGCTGCCGTCCGTCCCCTACTGGCTATTGGCCTGAATGATTGATCGAACCTCGGGATAGACCTCCCGCCCCCAGCGGGACCCGCTGAACACGCCGTAATGACCGACGCCATGTTGCAGATGATGGCGCTTTCTGGCGTCGGGAATCCCGGTGCACAAGTCGAGCGCCGCGACCGTCTGGCCGATGGCGCAGATATCATCCCGCTCGCCCTCCACCGTCAGAAGCGCTGTCTGCCGGATAGCGGCAGGCCGGACCGCCCGACCACGCCACATCAGGCGGTCCAGCGGAAGATCATGGTTCTGGAAAACACACTGAACGGTCTCGAGATAGAATTCAGCGGGCAGATCCATCACCGCGGCATACTCGTCGTAGAATCGGCGGTGGGCGACCGCACTGGCCATGTCCCTGCAGGCCAGCGCCCGGAACTGGGCGGCGTGCGCGTTGATGTGGCGATCCAGATTCATGCTTACGAACGCGGATAGCTGCAGAAACCCTGGATACACGTGGCGGCCCGCGCCGCGATACCGCCAAGGAACTCTGCCGATGAGATTTCTCTCGAACCACTCGATCGGCCGTGACTTGGCCAACTCATTCACTTTCGTCGGATTCTGCCGGGTATCGATCGGTCCGGCCATCAGCGTCAGACTCCGGGGCTGCGCCGCGTTGTCGTCTTCCGCCATCAACGCGACAGCAGCCAGCGCGGGAACGGCCGGCTGACATACCGCCACCATGTGTCCGCCCGGGCCCACGACTTCCGAAAATCGAATAAGGTGATCGATGAACTCATCGAGGCCGAAAGTGCCGTCTGTCACCGGTATGTCGCGGGCATTCCTCCAGTCCGTGACATAAACATCGTGACTTGGCAGCATTGTGCGGATCGTATCGCGTAAAAGCGTCGAGAAATGGCCGGACATCGGTGCCACCAGCAGGACACGGGGCTGATCGATGTCTCCTTCTTTGTGAAACCTTAGCAGCGTCCCAAACGGGGTGCTGTCCGCGACTTCCTCTGTCACGCCCATAATCTCGCCGCCCACATTGACCGACTCGACTCCATAGTCGGGACGACGATGGGTGGGGGCGCTGTTGGCGATCAGGTTGCAGGCAGCGCCCATCTGCCGCATCACGGCCGGCGTGCCGGCGCCCATATCCCACGCCTGCGCCAAACCGGCCCCAAGGCGAGCGAGGTAGCGCACCGGCGACAGAAGATCAGTCTGCGCCTGGTAAAGCTGGTAGATCATCGCCGGTTGGGTCACGGAGCGTCGTCACGTACTGGCTGTCGGGTCTTCACGGAACCTCACACGCACCGGCGGATTGCCATTGTTTCGTCAAACAGCATGGCAGCCTGAAAGACGTTTGTCATCATCGCAAGGGGTTCTCGCCCCGTCCTTGTCATCCCGGCGCCAACCGCGCTTTTCCTGCCCAACCTATCACTGATAGCCTCCATCAGCGTCCCTGCCACCAAAGGTGAATCATGTCCCTGCCACTCGGCAATCTTCCCGACACGCGCTACCCTGACCCTCGAATCGAAGCGTTGGATAAGCGCTTTGTTTATCGGCAGGGCAACGCGGCGATCGAACGCATCGCTACCGGCTTTCGTTGGGCCGAAGGCCCCGTCTACTTTCGTGACGGCGGCTATCTGGTCTTCAGTGACATTCCCAACAATCGGATGATGCGCTGGTTGGAAGAAGACGGGCACGTGTCGGTGTTTCGTGCTCCATCCAACTATGCGAACGGCAATACGCGTGATCGCGAAGGGCGGCTGATTACTTGTGAACACGATTCGCGGCGCGTGACGAGGACCGAACTGGACGGTCGCATTACCGTGCTGATCGACCGGTTTCAGGGCAGACCACTGAACGCGCCCAACGACGTGGTGGTTACAGGCGACGGTGCCATCTGGTTCACTGACCCGGGATACGGCATTGACGGACCCTATGAAGGCCATCAGGCCGAGGCCGAGCTGGCGCGCAACGTCTATCGCCTGGATCCAGGTTCGGGGGAGGCGGTGGTGGTCGCGGATGATTTTGTCCGGCCGAACGGGCTTTGCTTCTCCCCGAATGAGCGACTGCTTTACATCGTGGACAGCGGTATCTCGCATGGTGGTCCGGCGCATATCAGGGTGTTTGAGGTCGATGGCATGTCGCTGCGAAAAGGCCGCGTTTTTGCCGCGGATTTTGCGCCTGGCATGACGGATGGCCTGCGTTGCGACGTGGACGGCAATGTGTGGTGCAGCATGGGCTGGGGCGATCCTTCGGAAGATGGTGTGCGATGCTACGCCCCTGATGGCGATCTGATCGGGAGAGTCCGCCTGCCCGAAACCTGTGCCAATCTCTGCTTCGGCGGCAGGAAGCGAGACCGGCTGTTCATGTGCGCCAGTACGTCCGTCTATGCGCTGTATCTGAACGGCCAGGGTGCGATGACGCCCTGATCGGCGAGGATGACGATCTGCATCCTCAGCCGTTTCGCCCGCACGAAGTCCCGGTCAGGGGAAGGCCGGCATCACCTCCCGGCACAACAGGCGCAGCGCTTCCAGTTCCCGATTGTGAGCGACTCTCCCGCCGCAGTTCAGTTCCAGAAGGACGCCGTTCAACCCCAGATCGTCCTGCAAGGATTTAAGCTTTTTCGCGACATCGTCCGGCGTGCCAATCAGCACCGACCCGAGCAGGGCCTCTTGGAAGGTAATGGTGCTCAGCCTTTCTGCGGTACGTGCCCGGGTATCGGCGCGGTCCACGCCGGCCCGCCGCGCCGAATCGGCCAACAGCGCGGCTTGTGAACGATAGTAGTGCATCAGGCTTTGCTCAGACTCCGCCTGCGCCATCGCCTCCGTGGCAGCAAGAAACCCGGGCGCGCGCAAAAACACCTCCCCTTCGCCAGAATGGCCAGCCTGTTTCCACGCCTCCCGGTAAGCCGCTATCTGCGGTCCGAAGATGCGCGCATCCTCATGCCGGACAGCAAGAAAGATCGGTTTCCCCTGGCGCCCGATCGACACAAACGTGTCGGGACTGGTCGCCGCGACGCGGATTGGCGGCATCGGCCGCTGATGCGGCCGAGGCGTAACGGAGACATCCTGGAACTGAAAGTATTTTCCATTGTACGAGACCACGGGTTCGGTAAAGGCCTTTTGGATGATGTCCAGTGTCTCGGTAAATCGGTCGCGGCTTTCAGCGTACGGGATATTGTACGCTTCGTAGGTCTTTGCGACGCCGCTGCGACCCACGCCGAAAATCAGCCGTCCGCGACTGAGTTGATCGACAGTTGCGGCCTCTTCCGCAATACGCAGCGGCGCGCAAAGAGGCAGAACCTGCACCGCTATGCCGATTTTGATTCGCTTGGTTCGGGCAGCTATGGCGCTCGCGATGCACATAGGCGCGGACAGTACGGAGCGGCCTGGATCGAAATGCAGTTCCGCCAGCCACAGTACATCGAGCCCCCAGCGTTCGGCACCATCGACAATATCGAACGCCTCGTCGAATGCCTCAGCATCCGGACGTCCTGCCAAGGACGGGAACTCATGAAAAACACCGAACTCCATTTACACGGCTTTCTGTCGTCGAGTTGACGTTTCGAGCAGGTCATTGCCAATGTGGGATCGATATACCCGTCTGCCAACCCTGCCGCGACTGAATCGTGGCCTGCACCGCTATTTAAGGTGGCGACCCCACATGTCGAAGATCTCCGACCAAGTCTTCTCTGACGCGTCGGCGTCGTAAACCGCCCGTTCAGCGAAGCAGAATCCATGATGGGTTCCGCTGAAGGTTTTGACAGTATTCTTCACGTCGGTCTTTGCCAGCGCTGCCTTGAGATCGGGGATCACGTGTGCCGGGACCGCCTGATCGTGTTCAGCGAAGGCATAGTAAAGCTCGCCTTTGATCTTATCGACCAGCAGGTGCGATGAGTCCGGCTTGTCCGTAACGATATTCACGCCATACAAGGAAGCAGCAGCCATCATGCGCCGCGGGAATCGCGCAGAAACGGTCGTAATGTAACACCCGCTCATGCAATGCCCCACGCAGCCAAGCGGGCCTGACCTGGCCTTATCCTGCGCATCGAGCCAAGCGATCATGGCGGCGGTATCGTCGGTAACCAATGCATTGGTGAGGCTGTTCATCGATGCACGAATCACTGCCGACATCGCGTCGTCGCGACGCGGGATATCAAACCGTACGGTCCCCAACCGGTAGTACATATCGGGCAGCAGGCAGAAGTAGCCGTTCCTCGCGATGCGCCGCGCCATGTTCCGCAGCTCTTCCCGTATGCCGGGTGCATCCATGTAAAAGATGATCGGCGGGAAAGGGCCGGGCCCCTCAGGGCACGCAGCAAAAGCCGGCATCCGCCCGTGCTTGGTCGTAACAACGACATCTTGTTCCATCATGGTTATCCCTCCCGATCGCATGCCCACAATTTTCAACCCGCCCGGCGATGGATGCAACCTTGCGCGAGGACAGCTATAGTAAACCCATCATTGGGAAGGAAATGGACCATGCCAAATACGACCCAGATTGATCAGGTGCTTGCCGACGTTACGTCCGAGGTTCGCGTGCCCGGCGTGGTCGCCGCGGCGGCGGACGCATCCGGCACGATTTACGAGAAGGCATTCGGCCGTCGCAGCCTGGCGTCCCAGCAGCCTATGACGACAGACACCGTGTTCCGCATCGCATCCATGACCAAGGCAGTCACCGCTGCCGCGGCAATGCAGATGGTCGAGCAAGGCCGCCTGAGCCTGGATCAGCCGGCCGGTGAGATCCTGCCGGTTCTTGCGGAACCAAAGGTGCTGGACGGGTTCGATTCCGCTGGGAAGCCTGTTCTGCGGCCAGCGCGCGGTCGGATCACCTTGCGAAATCTGCTTACCCACACCGCCGGCTTTGTCTACGACACCTGGAACGAGCAGATGAATCGTTTTGCCCGGGTGACCGGTTTGCCTGCGGCCAGGACAGGCAAGCTGGAAGCGCTATCCGCCCCGCTGGGTCACGATCCGGATCAGTGCTGGGAGTACGGCATCAATATCGACATGGCAGGTCGCATGGTCGAGGTGGTCAGTGGCCAGGACCTCGAGACCTATATGCGGACGCATCTGTTCGAGCCGCTCGGCATGCGAGACACGAGCTACGTGCTACGCCCCGAATGGTCTGCGAGATTAGCGACAGTCCATACCCGGGCCGGGAATGGCTCACTCGAACCGATCGATGTTCCCGCTCCGCCAGATAACCCGGAGTTCTTTCCCGGTGGCGGCGGTCTCTTCTCGACTGCACGCGACTACCTGATTTTTCTGCAAGCGCTGATGCACGGTGGATCGTTGAACGGCGCGCGCATACTGAAGCCGGAAACGGTGGCTCTGATGGGGCAGAACCATATGGGTCCATTAAACGTACGGCCGCTGAAGACGTCCAATCCGCAGATGTCCAACGACGTGGAACTGTTTCCCGGGATGGATAAGAAGTGGGGGTTGAGCTTCCTGATCAATACCCAGGACGTGCCGAATCGCCGCAGCGCTGGAAGTCTCGCCTGGGCCGGTCTTAACAACACCTATTACTGGCTGGATCCGAAAAAGAAGGTCGCGGGCGTACTGATGACTCAGATACTGCCTTTTGGCGACAAAACGGTCCTGGAAACGCTGGATCGCTTTGAGGCGGCGGTTTACCACTCGCTGTCATAAGCGATCTACCACTCGCTATCATAGGCGATCAAAGAGGTGGTTGGAGCGGGTGACGGGAATCGAACCCGCACAACCAGCTTGGAAGGCTGGGGCTCTACCATTGAGCTACACCCGCGCTGTCCGGGCCCGTCGGCCCGGCTACGGCCCCGAATCGTTGGCGGCCGATCGTTGCGTCCATGAGGGTGAATACTAGCGGCCGGCGATGCCCGGCGCAAACCGCATCCAAGGCCTGGTCGTGTCAGACCTTTTCGACCTGCGAGTATTCCAGTTCGACAGGCGTGGATCGGCCGAAGATCGAGACGCTGACCTTTACGCGGCCCTTCTCTTCGTCAACCTCTTCCACGGTGCCGTTGAAGCTCGTGAAGGGACCATCGGCAACACGGACCTGTTCACCGATCTCATACAGAATCGCCGGACGCTTCCGCTCCACGCCTTCCTGATTCTGCTTCAGGATTCGCTCAGCCTCGGTTTCGCTGATCGGGCTGGGGCGTGACTTGCTGCCAAGGAAGCCCGTCACCTTGGGTGTATTCTTGACCAGGTGCCAGGCATCATCGGTCAAGTCCATCTTCACCAGCACATAGCCTGGAAAGAACTTGTGTTCCGCGTTGACCTTTTGGCCGCGTCGCAGTTCGACGACGTTCTCCAACGGAACAAGCACCTCCTCGAACTGTTCAGCCAGTCCCTTCTGCGCAGCTTGCTCTTTGATCTGCTGGGCAATTTTCTTCTCGAAGCCGGAGTAGACGTGCACGACATACCAACGCTTGGCCATGACCCTGGAAACCCCTTCAGGCGCCAACGCCGAACAAAGCGCGCACGCCAAGACCAATCACTTGATCGACCACGAAAAAGAACAGCGCTGCCACGGTCGCCATGGCAAACACCAGGCCAGTCGTGACCAGCGTCTCTTTACGGGACGGCCAAGTGACCTTGGATATCTCCGACCGCACCTCTCGAATGAACTTTGCCGGTTCTACCGCCACGCCAATCCAACCTTCTGAAACCCTAGGCTCTGTTCGGTGCAGACAGAAGCACCGAACAGAGCCTAGCTCATTGTTTTATCGCGTGATTCACGTCTCCGGCGATTCCACCTGCGACGATCACGCTCTAGACTGCGCTGCCTCGCCGGCGCTGCTGCGACTGGCAGGGGTGGAGGGTCTCGAACCCCCAGCCTCCGGTTTTGGAGACCGGCGCTCTAGCCAATTGAGCTACACCCCTGCGGGTCAGGCAGGCAAGCGCGCGGCTTTGGGGAAACCGCGCGGCAGGCGGTGTAGAAAGAGTGCGGGGGCGCCGGTGTCAAGTGGTTTGACCGAAATGGCCTGACGGACCCGGCGTTTCCGGCGCCCGGGCCAAGCCGAAGGTGATTCACCGGTTGAAAAAATTTCGGCAGCGACGCATGACGGGTTGGCGTTTCCAGCGCGACGGTCGATCAGCCTGCCGGAGTTCCATGAAGCCCATACGCGCGACCGCCGCCGCAAGCCTGTGCCTCAGCCTGCTGGCCTGCACACCGCCTCCACCACCCAAGGCACCCGATCCGCCCCCACCTCCACCCGTGCCGGTGGACGGCACTTACCGTGGGACCAGCACCCGGTTCCAGGCCGATGGCCGTCATTGCCCACATCCCGGCGTCTTCATGCTGGGCGTCTGGAAAGGGCGGTTTGATTATCGCTGGGATTACCGCACCTACGTGGACAGCACGATCGAGCCGGACGGCACCATCCACGGCGAAGCCCCCGGAATCACATTGCGCGGCAGGCGAACCGGAAAGAGGATCGAGGGGGACGTCACGAACGGCTTCTGCGGCCTGCACTTCACGGCTGTCAGACGTGGGCCCTGAAATCTGGGCATAGGCACCCTACTCATACCAGCAGCCCGCAGGGCTGACTGGTATGCGCGCAGGGTTGGTGTGGCGGCTGCGCGCGAAATCAATGAGATACCAGCGGCCCGACAATCG
>Ga0134128_10004400_pt1 | contig 17248 bp, 14 predicted proteins | sample KB31754_FD_96462 | JGI IMG/M metagenome (GOLD analysis project Ga0134128, IMG submission 96462) | Terrestrial soil microbial communities with excess Nitrogen fertilizer from Kellogg Biological Station, Michigan, USA - KB3-175-4 | ecosystem: Environmental > Terrestrial > Soil > Unclassified ... | reverse complement strand
GGGGTGAGCGCCAGCGCACGGGCGACCATCACGAGATGACGCTCTGCCGACGTCAGCGAGGCAACGAGCATCCTGGGGTCGATGTCGAGACCGAGTTGGTCGAACAACTCGCGGGCTCGGACTTCGAGGCGACGCTGGTGGATGATCATGCCGGCGCCGAGATTGGTGCGCCCGGCAAAGACATTTTCGGCCACCGAGAGCTGTTCGAGCACCTCGATTTCCTGCGGCACGTAGGCAACGCCGGCAGCGCGCGCCTCGAACGGCGAATTGAACTCGGTGGGCCGGCCGGCGAGCGAGATGGTGCCGGCGTAGGAGCTGGCGGGATGCACGCCGTTGAGGATCTTGACCAAGGTTGATTTGCCGGCGCCGTTCTGGCCCAGCAGGGCGTGGATTTCGCCAGGCTGCACCGAAAAGTCGACGCCGCGCAGGGCCTGCACGCCAGCAAAACTCTTGACGATGCCGCGTGCCATGATGAGCGGCGGTGCAGCGATGGCGTCAGTCACAATGCATCCTTTGCAAAGGGAGCCGGGGGCGCCGATGTGGAGTCCCCGGCGGGGTGAAGCGCGATGAGCCTTATTGGCCGGCCGCGTCGAGAATCTTGTAATAGGGAGCAAGATCGGCTGCCGTGATGACTTTGGCTGGCAGCGGGTTGAGATAGTCGACGGTCTTGCCTTCGGCGAGCGCTGCCGCGAGATCGGCGGTCTTGGCGCCTTCCTCGTAGAGCGGCTGGGCGACGATGCCGTAAGCCCCGCCGGCCTTGATGATGTCGAGGTTCTGCCGGATGTAGTCCATGCCGATGATCGCCACATCGCGACCGGCCTTGCGGGCGGCCTGCGACCAGGTCTGGATACCGTTGCCCGTGGTCGAGAAGGCGCCGGTTACGTCCGGGTTGGCCTGCAGGATACCCACCGCTTTGGCAGCAGCGGCGGACGGTTCGAACCCTTCCATCTGGGTGTCGAGCACTTTGATCGCGGGATATTTTGCCGCGATTTCCTTGCGGAATGAATCCGACATTACGTTTTCGGTGTCGTTCGACGAACCCTGCGTCAGGGCAATCGTGCCCTTGCCGCCGAGTTTATCGCCGAAGGCGTCGGCCGCGGCCGTGCCCGCCTGAACGATATCCTCGCCGGTCGCTGCCTTGAGGCCGGGAACCGAACCTTCCTTTGGCAGCACGTGCCAGGTCACGACCGGCAGGCCCTCATTGCCGAGCTTGCCGATATAGGGGAAAATCTCCGGCCCGGGGCCGTAGACGGCGACAGCACCGAATTTGGTTCGGGACAGCGCGGCCTCCGCAAGCGGAATGGTCGCGGCGACGTCGTAATTGGTGGCACTTGGATTGCCCACGATCTCGCAGGTGTAACCGAGTTTCTTGCACTCATCCAGGAAGCCGGCCTGCATCAGCCGGTGCACCGGATGGTCCTTCATCGGTTGCACCCAGAGGAGCGACTTGTCTGCCGCCTGGCTTGCCCCGGCGCTGCCGAGCACCGCTGCAAGTGCCGCCGCCCCGAGCAGAGCGCGCGCGACGCCAATCTTGAATGCACTGGATTTAGACATGGATTCCTCTCCCTTGATTACCGGCGGTTTGCCGGCCTTTGACGTTTCCGAGCATTATTGAGGCTTGGCATCGTCCTTGCCGCGCTTGGCGCCGGCGCCGACGGTGAAGTAGCGGCGCCGCGCGATGTCGAGGCCGACGGCGAGCACCATGATCACGCCCACGGCAATCTGCTGCCAGTTGGAGCTGACCCCGGCGACCACGAGCCCGCTGCTCACCACCTGCAGCAGCAGGATGCCGATAATGCCGCCCGCCATGGTGCCGGCGCCGCCGAATAGGCTGACGCCGCCCACCACGACGCCGGCGATGACCGTCAGTTCCCAGCCCGTGCCGATCGAGGTGGTGCCACTCTCAAGGTCCGCCATGACGAACATGCCGGCCACGGCGGCGAGCGCGCCGACAGTCACGAAGGCGCCGATCTTGTAGAGGCTGGTATTGATGCCGACGAGCCGCGCTACCTCGGGGTTGCCACCGGTGGCGTACATGTTTCGGCCCAGCACGGTGCGACGCAGCACGAAGTCGGCGGCGACGGCCGTAACGATGAAGAACACGAAGCTCCAGCCGAGGCCAAAGAACGGCATCGCCATGCCGACCTGGCTGACGGAATCGGGGAGCGGATAGACGGGCGCGCCGTTCGTGACCACCTGGATCAGGCCTTGCCCGATGAACAGCATGCCCAGCGTCTGGATGAAGGCGGGGATGCGCAGCCGGACAACAATCACGCCGTTGACCAGTCCAACGGCCGCGCCGCTGAGCAGGCCGCCGATGATGGCCACCCAGACTGGCAGGCCGAACATGGTCATGAGCCGTGCGGCAACGACGGCGGAAAGCCCGGCACTGGAGCCCACCGACAGGTCGAATTCACCGGTGACGAGCAACATGGTCTGCCCGACAGCGATGATGCCGACGAACGAGACCACCTGGAGGATGGCCCGGATGTTGCGATCGGAGAGGAACGCAGGCTGGAGGAAATAGAACAGCGCCACGAGGACGATCAGCGCCGCAAGGACGCCCACCTCCCCGATCGCAACGAGCCTTATCGCCCGGCTCCGCCAGAGACGGGCCTCGACGTCCCGTCGAACGATTTCCGCCACCTTGTCCACCGCTCCTCCCCAGGTGGCCGCATTGCCGCCTCGATCGCTTACAAGGCGACTCTGCGGCCGCTCTTTTCCCATCAAGACATCATACTATTATAAGATGTCAACAGCTGTTCGCGAGCCTGCTTTGGAAGCTGGTTTCGCCTCGATGCGGCATCCACGGCAAAATGGTACCGAAACCATTCGATGTCGTCAAAGCAAAGTGATACCGTAACCATCCGCGGGTCGGTGGTGGCGAGGCGTCGGCGTCCGAACTATGCTGGTGGCGATTTGACCGGTACGGGCGGAGGCATAGGCATGGACGATGAGGCGCCGGCGAGTGCCGGTAAGCGTCCGCTCGGTCGGATGGGCATGCGTGAGATCGCAAAGCGCGCCGGCGTTGCGCCGATGACTGTCTCGCGCGTGCTCACCAATCCGGAAATGGTTTCGCCCGGCACCCGCACCCGTGTGCTCGAGGCGATACAAGCCGCCGGGTTCGTGCCAAACCGCATCGCCTCGAGCATGAAGGGGAGCGGCAGGATCATCGGCACCGTGGTGCCGCCATTGATCAATTCCGGCATCGCCGAGCAGGTGCAGGGCATGTCGGACGAGTGCCACGACAATGACTACATCCTGCTGCTTATCCAGGGGGCCTTCACCCCGGAGGACGAGGAGAAGGCGATCAAGGCGCTGCTCGGCTGGCGGCCCGCCGGGATGATCCTGCAGAGTTTCGTGCAGAACGAGACGGCGCGCGAACTGCTGGCGGCGACCCGGGCTCCCGTGGTCGAGATTTCCGAGATAAAGGGTCGCCCGCCGATCGATATGCTGGTGGGCGTGTCGAATTTCGAAACCGCCTATGCCATGACCATGCACCTGGCCAGCAAGGGCTATCGCCGCATCGGCTTCGTCTCGACCCCAATCCACGGCAATGACCGCCTGCAGCAGCGGCGCGCGGGCTATCACGCCGCGCTGTCGGCGCTGGGCTTTGCCAATCATGACGACATGGAAGTCGAAGTGCCAATCACCGCGGCTGGCGGTGCGCATGCGCTTGGCCTCTTGACCGACAAGCACCACGATATCGACGCGATCTTTTTTTCGAGCGACACCCTAGCGATTGGGGCGGTGCAGGAGTGTCACCGGCGTCGCTGGCAAATCCCGCAGCGGATCGCCATCGCCGGCTATGGCGACATGGAACTGGCCGCACAGCTCTACCCCACCCTTACCACCGTACGCGTGCAGCGTTACGAGATGGGGCGGCGAGCCGTACGGCAATTGCTGGCACGGCTAAACGGGGAGGCGCATTTGCCCAACGTGGTTAGCCTGGGTTTTGAAATCGTCGATCGCGAAAGCACCTGAGGCTTACTTCGGCCGGCTGCCCAGCCGTTTTTCCCAGCCTTCCGCGTGCACGTTGAGGTAGGCGTTCGGATCGTAAGGATGGGCCCGGATCACATCGAGATTGAGGTCGATGCCGAGGCCGGGCCGGTCGGGCAGCGAGAGGTGGCCATTGCTCGAATCGACGCTCGGATGCCAATCGACGACATCCCGGGTCCACGGGTCGTTGAAAGCGTCAAAATGTTCCTGGATCAGAAAGTTCGGCACCACCGCCGCGAGCTGCAGGCAGACGGCTGTCGCGACCGGGCCGCCGCTCTGATGTGGCGCGATGTAGCTGCCATGGGCGAGTGCGAGATTGGCCACCGCCAGCGTCGGCGCTATGCCCCCAAGCGACATGGGCTCGGGTTGGAAGATGTTGACCCCGCCGCGTTCGGCAAGCGTGTAGAACTGCCCGACCGTGTCGTACATTTCGCCGGTCGCGACCGGTATCGGGCTGCGCGCCGCGACGCTGTGTACGGCCTCCTGCCGGTCGCGCGTGGTCGGCTCCTCCCACCAGTAGATGTTGAGGTCGGCGAACTTTTCGGCAGCCTGCAACGCCGCGATTTCGGAGAAGCGGGCATGCACGTCGATCAGGATTTTCGTGCTCTCGGGGAGTTTTTCGCGCAGCAGCCTGCAGATATCGTAGGAGAGGTCGAGCTCGTCGCGGGAGATGAATCCCTGCGCCGTGCCGAACGGATCGAGCTTCATGGCATGGAAGCCCTTGTCAACTACCGCCTGCGCCGCGGCGAGGAAAGCCTCGGGCGTACGTTCGGTGCGATACCAGCCGTTGGCGTAGCCGAGCACGCTGTTGCGGACCTGCCCGCCGAGCAACTGGTGGATCGGCACGCCCAGCTTCTTGCCGAGAATGTCCCAGCAGGCGACCTCGATGGCGGCGATCACCGTTCGGTGGATATGGCCCGCGTCGAGGGAAACGCTGTCCAGCATGCGCTTCGCCAGCGCATGGATTCGTAACGGATCCTGACCGATGACGAGGTGCTTTAGCTCGTGTACGCCGGCCTCGGTAGTCTTGATGAAGCCGTTGAGCGTTCCCTCGCCGATACCGTAAAGGCCGTCATCGGTCCGGACGCGGACGAACAGCCAGTTCTTCCAGCCTGCGCCGACCGCGTGGGTTTCGACCTCGGTGATCTTCATTTTACCCCCATATTGTAGTTCGGCGGCCTGCTTGCCCTTCGACCAGCCTGGTATGCAGTCTATTTCGGCGCTGCCGCCTCGACGAGCGCTCTCCTGAGCGGTCGAAACAGCGATGCTGCCGTACTCGCCGCTAGATCAGCGAGGCGATCGTTGCGGTGACACGTTGCGTGGTCAGGCCGTAGGTGTCCTGCAGCGTCGACACCGAGCCCAGTTCGATGTAGCGATCGGGGAGGCCTATGCGGGTCAGCTTCTTCACCATGCCGGCCTCGAACAGCGTTTCGGCGACGAGGCTGCCGAGGCCACCGACCACGACGTGGTTTTCCGCGGTCACGAGTTGCCCGACCGAGCCGGCGAAGGCAATGACCGCTTGGGCGTCGAACGGCTTGATCGTCGGGACGTGCAGCACGGCGACGCCGATCCCTTTGGCTTCAAGCGCGGCCGCGGCATCGAGTGCACGCTCGGTCATGAAGCCCGTCGAGATGATGCCGATATCGTCGCCGGTGCGCAGGTGCTGGGCCTTGCCGATCTCAAAACGATAGGTCGCGGGGTCGAACACCGCCGGCACCTTGCCGCGTAGCAGGCGCATGTAAACCGGTCCCGGATGTCCGGCGATTGCACGGGTGGCGGCGGCGATCTCGGTGGCGTCGCAGGGGTCGATAATGGTGAGGCCGGGGATCATGCGCATCAGGGCCAGGTCTTCGATCGCCTGATGCGTGCCGCCATAGCCGGTCGTCAGGCCAGGCAGGCCGGCGATGATCTTCACGCTAAGATTGCTGTGCGCGCAGGCCATCGCCACGAAATCGAAGGCGCGCCGCGTGGCAAAGACGCCATAGGTCGTGGCAAACGGCGTCCTTCCGGTTCGGGCAAGCCCCGCGGCAACCGCGATCAGGTTCTGCTCGGCCATGCCGACATTGAAGAAGCGGTCGGGAAACGCATCGCGGAACGGCAGGATATCGGTATATTTGCCAAGGTCGGCGGTGAGGCCGACGATATCGGGGCGTTCGCGGCCAAGGGCGGCAAGCGCATGACCGAACGGCGCATCCACTTCAGCCCGGCCCGTACCGGTCGCCTCGTCCTGGCCCATTGCGAGGGTTCTGCCGGCTTCTGTCACGCCGCTCATGACTCCGCTCCCGCGCGTTGCTCGAATTCGTCGATTATGGCGGTCCACTGGCTCACATCGACGCGGAAGAAGTGCGATTTCTCGCTGTTCTCGATGCGCGGTACGCCCTTGCCAGGCAGGGTGCGCAAGATGATCGCCTTGGGCTTGCCATTGGTTGTCCGCGACAGCATCAGGGCGCCGATAACCGCCGACATGTCGTTGCCGTCGATCTCTACTACGTGCCAGCCGAAGGTGCGCCACTTGTCCGCCACCGGCTCGATATTGATCACCACTGGACCGTCGGCCTGGATGCCATTGCAATCCACGAGCGCCACCAGGCCATCGAGACCGAAATGGCTGGCCGACATGGCTGCTTCCCAAGTGGAACCCTCCTGCATCTCGCCGTCCGACAACTCGACAAAGACTCGCGCCGCCGATTTTGACAACCGCAGGCCCAGCGCCTGCCCGACCGCCTGGCCGAGCCCGTGGCCGAGTGAGCCGCCAATCAGTTCGACGCCCGGCGTGGTGTCGAGCGTCGACATTTCGAGCCGGCTGCCGTCGGCACCGTAGGTCGGGAGTTCCTCGATCGGGATGATGCCGGCCTCTGCCAGCGCGGCCCAAAGCGCGATCGAATAGTGCCCCGTCGAGAGCAGGAAGCGGTCGCGCCCAGGCCACGTCACGTCGTCGGGGTCGTAGCGCATCTCGTGGAAATACAGGGCGGCAAGCACGTCGGCGATGCCGAGGCCCTGGCCGATATAGCCCTGTCCCTGACCGCGGGCCATCGTCAGCATGTGGCGGCGAAGCGTCGTGGCCTTCCCCTTGAGCGCACCGATGTCGGTTGAATCAGGCAGCGTATTGCGGAGCATCGGTCTAGTCCCTGTCCATTCCGCCGGACATGTTGAGCCGCTCGGCCGTCATGTAGGCGGGTGCTTCGAGGCAAAGCCACACGACCGCCTCGGCGATCTCGGGAATCTCGGCACGCCGGCCGAGCGGCACGCGGCGGGTGCGCTCGTCCAGGAAGGCCTGCAGGTCGTTGCGGCCATTGACTCGGGCGAGCTCGGCTTCGGTCGAGCGCTGCATGTCGGTATCCATCATACCGGGCGCGAGGCTGTTAACGAGAATGCCGAACGGCGCGAGGGCGACGGCGGCGGCTCGGGTAACGGAATCGACGCCGGCCTTGCTTGCGGAGTAGGCGGCGTAGTCGGGGAGCGCCATACGCGACGCGGGCGAGGTGATGTTGACGATGCGCCCCGAGCGCTGTTCCTTCATCACCCGACCGGCAGCCGCGCAGGCCAGCGCCAGCGCGACGACGTTGAGGGATAGCGTGCGCTGCCACATCTTGTAGCTCATGCCGAGGAACGGCTCGATGCCGCCATAGCCGGCATTGTTGACGAGGATATCAAGACCGCCCCATTTTGCCGTGGCCCGATCGACCGCCGCTTCGGGAGCGCCTTCGACGGTGAAATCGCCGACGATCTCCTCGATCTCGGCGCCCTGATCGCGACAGAGGGCAGCTGTTTGCGTGGTGCCTTTGGCGTCGATGTCTATGAGGCCGATGGCGCAGCCGCGACGGGCCAGTTGTGTCGCAATCTCCCGGCCGAGACCGCCTGCGGCGCCGGTTACGAGAGCCCGCCGACGCTCACTTGTCGTTGTCATGGCGTCGCTCCTCCCGCTCCGTCTTGACGCGTCTGATACCGGTACCATAATGTTGTGTCAACCGCTTTGCCGGCTCTGGTTTCGCTGCTATCTGGTCCGACCGAAGGGCCCGACTAACGCTCTCGGAGGGGAAATTGAAGATCACGCGCATTGAGACGCTGCAGCTGGCGGAGTTCCCATTCCTCCTCTGGCTGCAGGTCCACACCGACAGCGGCCTCATCGGCACGGGCGAGACTTTCTGGGCCCCAGGGCCGGCTGCCACCTACCTGCACGACAACGTCGCGTCCTATCTCATCGGCAAGGATCCCCGCGACATCGAGCTGCATGACAGAACGCTTGGAAGCGTCTATGTCGGCGCGCGCGATTCAGGCGCCGAAGTGCGGGGCAACTCGGCGGTCAATATCGCCCTGTGGGACATCTACGGGCAATCGCTGGGCGAGCCGGTGTGGCGCCTGCTCGGGGGGCGTACGCAGCAGTCGGTGCCCGTCTACAACACTTGCGCCGGATACGGGCACGTGCGCGCCACCAAGCGCAACGCCCTGTTTGAGCGCACGGAGGACTGGTCGCTCAAGGCCGGCGACATGAACGAGGGCCCATACGAGGACTTGCTCGCCTGGCGGTTCGATGCCGGCAAGCTGGCGCAAAGCCTGTTGTCGGAAGGCGTGACGGCGATGAAAATCTGGCCGTTCGATATCGCCGCCGAGGCCTCGAATGGTACGCGCATCCATCTGCCGGACCTCGACCGCGCGCTGGAGCCGTTCAAGAAAATCCGCGAAACGGTCGGTCGGGAAATGGAGATCATGGTTGAGCTCCATGGTCTGTGGACGCTGCCGCCGGCCTTGCGCATCGCCGAAGCACTGAAACACTATGACGTGGCTTGGCTCGAAGAGCCGATCCGGTACAACGAGCTCGACGCGATGGCGGAGCTGGCGCGGCACACCGCCATTCCCGTTGCGGCCAGTGAGCGGCTCGCCTCGCGGCAGATTTTCAAGCAGTTGATCGACAAGCGGGCTGCCTCGGTCATCATGATCGACCTGGCCTGGTGTGGCGGCCTCAATGAAGCACGCAAGATCGCCAACATGGCGGAAGCGAGCGAGTTGCCGGTGACGCTGCACGACTGCACGGGACCTATCGTTTACGCCGCGAGTTGTGCGCTCTCTGCGACGCTGCCGAACACCATCTACCAGGAGATGGTGCGCGCTTACGCCACCGGTTGGTACACCGAAATCGTCGACAACATCCCCGTCGTCGCTGCCGGACGGGTTTCGCCGCTTGAGGGCGCCGGCTTGGGGCTGAAGCTCAAGCCGGAGCTGTTCACGCGTGCGGATGCGACGGTTCGGGTGAGCGGGGCATAAAGCTCGCTGGGCCAGTCGCTCGCGCTACCGGCTGCGGGCGGGACTCCATTGAGGTTCGCTCCCGAACCGGTTGCCGTGTCTTTTTCTCTAGACATTATGATAGTATAATTTATGGTTCGCGATGATAGTATAATTTATGCTTCGCGAAAGCGCGGTCGATCCGCAATGGGATCGGTAACAGGCGACACGGTATTTCGGAGGGGACGGTGGCTATCTCTGCGGTGCGGGCCAATACGCCCGCGGCAAACGCGAACCTGCCAGATCGGCAGGTGCTGATCGAGCTCTTCGAGAAGATGGTGTTGCTCCGACGCTTTGAGAGCGTCGCGCAGATCGCCTGCCGCAAGGGGGAGACGCCCGGATTCCTCCACCTCTACATCGGCGAGGAAGCAACCGGCGTCGGCATTTGCGCGCATCTGCGGCACACCGACTGGATCACCTCGACGCATCGCGGCCACGGCCATGCCCTGGCCAAGGGAGGCGATCCCAAGCGGATCATGGCCGAGCTGTTCGGTAAGGTCGACGGCATCTGCGGCGGTCGCGGCGGTACGATGCATCTCTATGACCGCTCAATCGGCCTTTTCGGCACCAACGGCATCGTTGCCGCCGGCATCGGTCACGCTGCTGGCGCTGGTATCGCGTCGCGGCAGCAGGGCCGCGACGATATCGGTGTGTCGTTCTTCGGCGACGGCGGCAGCAACCATGGCAATTTCCATGAATCGCTGAATTTCGCGGCGGTGCAGAAGGCGCCGGCGGTGTTCGTGTGCGAGAACAACCTCTACGCCACGGCGACGCCATTCCGTACGGTGACGCTGAATACCGACATCGCGAGCAAGGCCGCCTCCTATGGCATGCCTGGCGTCGCGGTCGACGGCAACGACGTCTTCGCGGTCTGGCTCGCGATGAAGGAAGCGACCGAGCGCGCCCGCGCTGGCGACGGCCCGACGCTGATCGAGGCCCGCACCTACCGCACGGTCGGCCACCATGAGGGCGATCCGGTCGTCGGCACCTATCGCACCCAAGAGGAGATTGACGCCTGGGTGAAGCGAGACCCCGTGGACATGTTCCGCAAGCGGCTCGTCGAAGACTACGGTCTTGCGACCCCGGAGGACCTCGCGGACATTGAAGCCCATATCGAAAAGGTGGTGCAGGAAGCATTGGAGTTTGCCCGCGCCTCGCCCGAGCCCGATCCATCGACTGTGCGGCGCCACGTTTATGCGAACCCAATCAATCCGCCCGAGGCCCTGGCGCCGCGGCCGGCCGGGGAACTGGTGAGGCAGGGCTGGCTCGAGGCGGTGCGTGACGGCATCGCCGAGGAAATGCGTGCCAATCCGGCAATCCTCTATTTCGGCGAAGGCACCGGCGAGCGTGGCGGGAGCTTTGCCCACACCAAAGGGCTATGGGCCGAGTTCGGTCCCGAGCGCATGATCGATACGCCCATTTCGGAGCAGGGCTTCACCTCGACGGCGATCGGTGCGTCTGCGACTGGCGCCAGGACCGTCTCCGATCTGATGTTCGCCGATTTCGCCTTCGAGACCGCCGGGCAGATCTTCCTGCAGGCAGCAAAGCTGCGCTACATGAGCAATGGCCAGATGAACGCGCCGATGGTGGTGCGGGTCGGTGCCGGGGCCTTGCGTAGTTCGGGGCCACATCACAGCGGTATGTATCACCCGGTCTTTGCCCACATGCCGGGGCTCATCGTCTGTGTGCCGTCGAATCCGGCCGACGCCAAGGGATTGATGAAAACCGCCCTGCGGGCCGCCGATCCAGTCATCATACTCGAACCCAAGGCGCTGTTCTCCAGCAAGGGTAACGTGCCGACAGGCGAACACTACGTGCCATTTGGCGTGGCCCGCATCGCGCGAGGCGGCACCGACATAACCATCGTCGCAGCCGGCCAGCAGGTGCAGAAATCACTGGAGGCCGCTGAACTGCTCGCGGCCGAGGGCGTGAGCTGCGAAGTCATCGATCTCCGCACCATCATGCCGCTCGACATCGACACGATCGTTGACAGCGTGAAAAAGACCCACCGCCTCCTGGTGGTAGATGAGGCTTGGGCGATGTGCGGCATGGGCGCCGAAATCGCGCAGGCAATGAACGAGCTCGCCTTCGACGATCTCGATGCCCCGGCCGGCAGAATTCAGACCGCCCCGACATCGCATCCCTTCGCTCCCGTGCTGGAGCGCGCCATGCTGGTCGATGTCGGCCAGATTCTAGTGGGCGTTCGTGGCATCATCGCCGGCACCGCGCCGAAGCCGGACCACTGGTATGCGGGTGGCGGCCGGAACCCGGCCGGTGCCGCGCCGGTGGCGGCATCGCCCGCGGCCCAGGCGGCGCCTGCCGCTGCAGCCACTGTTCAAGCCACGGCCGCCGTGGCGCCGGCGACCGAAGGCGAACCCATCACAATGCCGTTTGGCGACCTCACCGTCAGCGAAGGCAAGCTGATCAAGTGGCTGAAGGCCGTCGGCGACAGGGTCGAGCAAGGCGAGGCGGTGGCAGAGATCGAGACGGACAAAGCCGTGGTGGAAATCGAAGCCCCGGTCGCCGGCGTGCTGAGCTCGATCGAACAGCCAGTCGGCGCCGTCGTCCCCATGGGCGGACGGATCGGTGCCGTCAAGGCGCAATAGGATTGAACGCCCGTAGAGGCGCAATGGGAGGGACAGCAGTGAAAATACTGTGCGCCAACTGGCAGGCGGCGGACGACGCTACGCTCGAGCTTGAGCGCTATCCGGACATCGAGTTCATCCTGCAGCGCACGCCGGCCGGGAGTGTGACGCCAGTCGAGCCTCAGGCGCTCGCAGAGGCCGATGCAGTGATCAATTACTCGGCGACGCAATTGGTGGGTGCCCGGCCCGACCAGTTTGCCAAGGCCAAGGTTGCGGTGCGCGCCGGTGTCGGCTTCGACAATCTCGACCTCGCCGGATGGGGCGCCAAGGGGGTGCCGGTCTGCAATGTGCCGGACTACGGCACCACAGAGGTCGCCGACCATGCCATTGCCCTTATGCTGGCACTGACCCGCGGCACCTCAGCCTACGCTCCGAGCCTTGTCGCAGGCGGTGCCAAGAACTGGCAGTTCAGCCGTGCGCCCCTGGTGCGCCGCCATCGCGGTGCTGTGTTTGGCGTCATCGGTCTTGGCCGCATAGGGTTGGCTGCTGCGAGGCGCGCCACAGCCTTCGACATGCGTGTGGTGTTCTTCGATCCCTACGTCCTGAATGGTGTCGATCTCTCGACCGGCCATGATCGTGTGCATTCGCTGGAAGAGCTGATGGTCGTCGCCGACGTGGTCAGCGTCCATGCGCCGCTGAGCGAAGAGACGCGCGGCCTGCTCGACACAAAAGCCTTTGCCGCGGCCAAACCCGGTCTGATCGTTGTCAACACGGCGCGCGGGCCGATCATCGATCTCGACGCACTCGAGGCAGCGCTCCGGCAGAACAAAGTGGCCGGCGCGGGCATCGACGTGCTTCCCAACGAACCGACCGACATGGACCATCCGCTGTTCGCGGCGTGGCGCAAGCGCGAAGACTGGATCGCCAACCGGCTGATGGTGACGCCGCATGCCGCGTTCTACAGTCCTGCATCCATGATCGACCTGCGGCTCAAATCGGTCGAGGTGGTCCATGCCCTGTTGGCTGAGGGGCGATTGACCAACTGCGTTAACGCGCAGTTCCTGGGCAAAGTGCCGTGACCGCCGCCGCGCTCGCCCGGCGGCCTGCGACCCCATACGCCCGGCGACTTGGCCGCGAACAGGGGCTCGATCTGTCATCGATCGTCGGCAGTGGCCCGCACGGACGGATCGTTGCCGCAGATGTCATGGCATATGTTGCGCCCGCAGCAGCTGCTGCCGTCGCGGCAGGAGCCGCGGGGCCAGCGGTTTCGGCCTTTGCGGTGACGGTGGACCTGACGAATACGCAAAAGCTGCTGGCGGATTTCGGCGCCGCGGGATTGGGCGTCACCCTGGACGCGCTGCTGGTCCGCTCCGCCGCCCTCGCGCTCGAGGCAGCGTCCGAGGCGCGAACGGAAGCCGGCATCTCAATTGGCTGGGAAAGCGGAACAGCCGTCGAAAGCCGGGAGACTGTGATCGCCGATGCCCACCTGGGGCTGCTGAGCGGCGTTTTCGCGCGGCTGGGCGACCACCCCTCGGAAGACATGACCGCTAACGCCATGTTATCCATGCGGCGGATCGCCCAGACCGGGGTGCGGCCCGTAGCAATGCCCTTGTTGCCCGGCCGGGCACGGCGGTTGATTGTGTCGGCTGGCGCCAACGCCGCCATGGCCGATTGCCTCTTATGCTTCGATGCCATCACCGTCGCAGAAGATGCCGCTGCCGAATTGCTCGCCCGCTTCCGCGATGGTCTCGAGACTCCGCTGCGGCTCCTGGCGTAGCCTGCGGCAGTCGAGTTCTTGTGGCAGGGCGGCCGCACATGGTAGCTGCTCTGCTCGATCAAGGTGGGTCTTCAACGATGGACAATCCGATCTCCAACCTCGAACTGTTGCCCAGCCGATCGCTGATGCGGAGCGATGGGCCGCTCTACCGGCAGCTGGCGGATGTGCTCCGCCAGCCGATCGCCAGCGGTGCATTTCCGGTCGGCGCCGAACTCCCCAAGGAAGCCGATATCGCCGGCCGCTTTGGCGTCAGCCTGATCACCGTCCGGCAGGCACTGCGGAATCTTGAGGCCGACGGCCTGATCCGCAAGCGTTCAGCGAAGCCTGCTGTCGTTGCCGCCCAAAGCCCCACGGTCAATCTTGCCTGGAAATTCAAGAACTTCGCTGATATGGCGGCGTATACGAAAGATGCCCGCCTAAAGATCAAATCCTACCGCCGGGAGGCGTCGCCGGTCTTCCACAAGATCTTCGGGCTGCCGGTCGGGGAGAGCGGCTTTTGCCTCCGCGCAGTGCTCGAGGTGGGCGATCAGAAGAAGGCGCACGTCACCAGCTATCTGCCGCCCGCAGTCGGCCAGCAGCTGACGCGAAAGGATTTTGATGATGTGCTGATCTTCCAATCGATCCAGCGTCATCTTGGGGTCCGGCTCGCGGTGGCGCACGTGACGATCAAGGCGGAAACCGCCGAAAGCACGATCGCCGCCGACCTCGAACGGCCAGAGGGCAGTGCGATCCTCGCCGTTGAGATGCTTTACCAATCGTCCGACCAGCGGAATATCGAGTTCACGATTGCCCGGCATCCTGCGGACATTTTCAGCATTACATACGACGCCCCCAACGACCTCTCGTGACCGCAACGCGGCACAGCAAGCGACCCGACAGCGGCTGGACAATATCATAAAGTTATAATAGCATCTTTTTGTCGGACGGCATTGGCCACAGATGGGACAACCATCGTCCATGCTGTCTGACCAGCCGCCCATCGGGCCTACCCAATGACTCTGCGGCCGACGGAGGAGAATCCCGGACTAGCCTCGCCTGCCGTCACGTCGTTGAACCGACGTTGACCATGCGGTGTGGTACCGGTAACATCGCCCCCGGATGACTGCGGAAAAGGGCGGCGTGCTTGCCCAAGCGGTACATCTGAAACGAGGAGGAGAACACCATGAAATTATCCAGCCATTGGATTGCCGTGACTGCACTCGCCGTTACGTCTATTCCCGCCGGCGTGGTCGAAACGCACGCCGCCGGACCCTACGTGGTCTATCTCTCCAACAATTTCGTCGGCAATGACTGGCGCCAGCAGATGGAGCGCGTTGCCAAGGTCGCGGTCACCAAGGCTCCGCTGGTGGGCAAAGTTGACCTGCACATCGAGAATGCCGACGGCACGGTCGAGGCCCAGATCAACTCGCTCAACAATATCATTCGCTCCAAGCCCGATGCCATCATCATCGACGCCTCCTCTGCGGACGGACTCAACCCGACGATCCAGAAGGCATGCGACGCAAAGATCGTCGTGGTCAGCTTCGACCAGACGGTGACGGCGCCCTGCGCCTACAAGATGCACACCGATTTCGACGTGATGGCCAACAACCAGGCGGAGTGGATGGCGGCGGAGCTTGGTGGCAAGGGTAAGATTCTCATGGACGACGGGCTTGCCGGCGCCCCCATATCCCAGCAGTTCGCCAAGGATTTCAGCGAGATATTCAAGAAATATCCAGGCATAGAGGTGGTGGGGCACTTCAATGGCAATTACGCGCCAGGGCCGGAGCAGCAGGGCGTTGCCAGCCTGCTTGCTGCCCATCCCGAGGTCGACGGCATCCTCACGCAGGCTTACGGCACGGGCGCGATGAAGGCGCTGCAGAATGCCGGCCGGCCGCTGGTGCCGATCGTTGCCGCGGCATTCAACGGCACGGGTGTCGCGTGTGTGCAGGCAAAAGCCAAATGCTGGCTCGGCGCAAACCCGCCCTCGCTCTCCGCAGAGGCGATCAAGCTGGCGATGGACGTGCTTGACGGCAAGCCGCCAGCGAATGTGTCGAGCGATAAGACCGTGCTGTTCAATTCACCCGGGTTAACGACCGATCCGGTGGACGCCAAGTACATGCCCAACACGACTGCCGAAAAGATCGAGCTCGGCAAGACGGTGTTTCCCGACCTGGCTCCCGGTCTGTCGCTGCCGATCTCGCCAAGCTGGGTCGAGATTACCGCCAAGGAGGCCTCGGGCACCTGACCGAGCCCGGAAAAGGGTGTGCGGCGGCGGGCCGCGCACCTCGGGTTTCAGCAGTCAACCGAGGCAAAACGAGCCGCAGGCAAGATTGACGGGGCCGACTGGTACCGGTATCATTGTTGTACGCGTGGCAAAGGAGCGGCGAAGTCCGCCCGGCCAACGCTGTCCAGAGGAGGAGAGACGGAAGTGAAAACAGCAAGCAGATGGCTTGGCGCTGCGGCGATCGTCGCGGCAACGATACCGGCGGGCGCCGTGATGACCCAGGCGGCGGCCAAGCCCTATGTCATTTACATGTCGAACAATTTCGTCGGCAATGACTGGCGCCAGCAGATGGAAAAGGTGGCGCAGGTTTCAGCCGACAAGGACCCGTTCAAGGGCAAGATCGAGCTGCACATCGAGAATGCCGATAACACCGTGCAGGCGCAGATCAACTCGCTCAACAACATTATCCGTGAGAAGCCCGATGCGATTCTGGTAGACGCGGCTTCCGACACCGCCCTCAATCCGACGATCAAGAAGGCCTGCGACGCCGGCATCGTCGTCATCAGCTTTGACCAGCTGGTGACCGAGCCATGCGCCTATACCGTCGCTTCCGACTGGGATCAGATCCCCGGGGTGCTGGCGGAATGGATGGCGACCCAGTTGGGCGGCAAGGGCAATGTCCTGGTCGACCGTGGCCTCGCCGGTGCGCCGATCTCCAAGCAGATTCTCGACGGCTACGAGAAGGTGTTGAAGCAGTTCCCGGGCATCAAGGAAGTTGGCTTCTTCGAAGGGCAATATGCCCTTGGGCCTGAGCAGCAGGGCGTGGCAAGCCTTCTCGCCGCCAATCCAAAGGTCGACGGCGTGCTGACGCAGGGCTACGGCACGGGAGCCCTCAAGGCGCTGCAGGATGCGGGCCGGCCGGTCGTGCCGTTCACGGCGTTCTCGTATAACGGTTCGGCGGTGGCCTGCGCACAGACGGCCGGCGCCAAGTGTATCTTTGGCGCCAATCCGGCGTGGCTCTCGTCCGAGGCGATCAAGCTTGCGGTTTCGATCCTCGACGGGAAGAAGCCGGCACAGCGCGATACTCTCGTGCGGGCTGATTTCTTGACCAGCGATCCCTACACGTCCAAGCTGTTCCCGAATGCAAAGATGGAAAAGATCGCGCTCGGAACGAACGTCTTCCCCGATCTGCCCCCGGGCCTGACTCTTCCGGTGACGCCCGATTGGATGACGATCACCGCGCAGGAAGCGACCGTAACCAAATAGTTTTAACGACCTCGCTTTCCGCCCCTCCGGGCGGAAAGCACACCGGCCCGAGGCGACCGAGGGACTTGCGTGAAGTAACCGGCCTCACCAAGCGGTACGGCGGCATCGTTGCCCTGTCGGGGGCCGAGTTCAGCG
>Ga0134128_10004398_pt1 | contig 17252 bp, 10 predicted proteins | sample KB31754_FD_96462 | JGI IMG/M metagenome (GOLD analysis project Ga0134128, IMG submission 96462) | Terrestrial soil microbial communities with excess Nitrogen fertilizer from Kellogg Biological Station, Michigan, USA - KB3-175-4 | ecosystem: Environmental > Terrestrial > Soil > Unclassified ... | reverse complement strand
TCACGCACTACAACGTGCTGCGAACGATCGAAGACTTCTACGGCCTGACGCCGATCGCAGGGGCCGCAAACGCGGCACCGATCACCGACGTTTGGGCCACAAACCCGTCGCCCTCTCCGTCGCCGAGCCCGAGCCCGTCACCGAGCCCGAGCCCCTCCCCGAGCCCAAGCCCTTCACCGAGCCCGAGCCCCTCCCCGAGTCCCAGCCCATCGCCCACTCCCAGCCCGTCGCCGAGCCCGAACCCAACACCCGGCCCCTCTGCTCTGAGGCTCGTGCAGGCCACGGGCGCTAGTGAAGCGGCTCCCTCGAACGTACTGACCGCGACGTTCGCCGCGGCGACAGTGAAGGGAGACCTGCTGGTGCTCAGCGCAAGCGTGTATTCCGACGCCACTGACAGGATCATCACGGTGTCCGATTCGTCCAATAACACCTGGAAGAAGATCGGCGCCTTCAACTCAGCCGGACATGACTCGGATGGTGAGATGTGGTACGCGGTCAACACGAGCCCTGTGACCGCCGTCGCCGTCACAGTGGCGTCGCCGACCTCCATCGCGATGACCATCCAGGAGTTCTCCGGTGTCACGAGCCCTGATCCGGTGGATGTCTCGGCAGGCACCTCCACGAAGAGCGTCTCCGCAAGCTCTGGGGCTGTCAGCCCGACCGCGGCCAACTACCTCGCGGTGGGCTTCGTGGCCGGCCACTCTGTGGACCAGACCATCACCGTCACCGCGTCCTACATCACAAACCCCCAGCAGACAAGTAACGGCGGTGCGAAAAGGACGGCCACGCTGATCAGCGGATACAAGTACCTCAGCTCCATGAGTGCCGAGAGTTTCACGGCGAAGTTCCACCGGTCGATGTACTGGGCGAGCGGCCTCGCAATATTTGCAACCTCGTCGCCTGCGCCCGCGCCGGCTCCCTCGCCCTCGCCCTCGCCGGCGCCGAGCCCCAGCCCGTCAGCGTCGCCCTCGCCTTCACCGACAACATCTTCTTGCAACCTGACGCCTCCGATCCGCGCCGCGTTCTACTACCCGTGGTACCCCGAGAACTGGACCCAGGGCGGCGTCTACCCGGCAACTCAATACCACCCCGCGGCCGGGTTCTACAGCCTTAGCGACTCCGCTGGGGCGCAGCTCGAGCGCGATCACATCGCGTCGATGCAGTACGGCAATATCCAGGCCGGCATCGCGAGCTGGTGGGGCCAGGGCACGCTGACCGACGGCCGGATCGCCCAGCTGTTGAGCGTCGCCCACGGCACTGGCTTCTGCTGGACGCTGTACTACGAACCTTCACTGAACGCGACGCAGGTCGCTTCCGACCTGGCGTACATCGCGAACCACTACGCATCGGACTCGAGCTTCCTGCATGTCAACGGAAAGCCGGTCCTGTTCGTCTACAGCCGCTCGGTCGCCTCGTGCACCGATACGGCGACCTGGACGGCCGCCAACGCCGGCCGCTTCTACTTGAATCTCCAGGTGTTCGGCGGCTACACCGCTTGTCCCTCGCAACCTGACAGCTGGCACCAGTACGGTCCCGCGGTGGCCGAAGACCACCAACCGGGCTACAGCTTCTCGATCTCGCCCGGCTTCAACAAGTACAACGAGTCATCGCCGCGACTGACGCGGGATCCAGTGCGCTGGGCGACGGATGTCGCGTACATGGTCGCCAGCAACGAGCCGTGGCAGCTGATTACGACATTCAACGAATGGATGGAGGGAACTTCCGTCGAGGACGCGACCGAGTGGGCCAGCGCGAGCGGCCAGGGCGTGTACCTGGACACCCTTCACAGCAGCTGAGGCGACGACGAAAGGGCGGGGGAGCATCGTCGCTCCCCCGCTCCCTGACCTCAACAATTGCAGGGCTGAGCGCAGTTTCGGATTGGCGGAGCGGGAGGGATTTGAACCCTCGAGGCCCTTGCGGGCCTACGGCATTTCCAGTGCCGCGCCCTCGACCGAGCTAGGCGACCGCTCCGGGTCAATTGTGGCAACAACGCCACAGCGCCTAGCTCGGTCGGCTTGCGCTTCTCCGGGCATCCCTTTTGCCAAGCGCAAGGTCGACCGCGCGACCGCTCCACTGTGAATTCTGGCAACAAAACATCAGGTCGATTCCGCACGGGATGGCCTTGCGGTGCGGAATCAGGTGCTCGATTCCGCGCGGGATGGCCTTGCGGTGCGGAATTGCGCTGCCGGAGATCCCTAGTTCGAGCGGCCTGGCCCCGAGCCTCGACCGATCGCTCTTGGACCGTCCGGCCCGGCCACGATCACGGTGTCGGTCATGCCCACGAACAACCCGTGCTCGACAACCCCGGTGATCTTCTTGAGCTCGGCGGCGAACTCCGCGGCATCGCTGATCTCGCCCTCGCCGCTGAGATCGAGGATGAGGTTGCCGTTGTCGGTGACGAATGGCGTCTCCTCCCCACCTCGCACGACAAGGCTGACGCCCAGGTCTGTCAATCGTTCTGCGGTAAAGCGCCACAGAAAAGGAAGCACCTCGACGGGCAGCACGCCGACGCCCAGGCGCTTGACAAGCTTTGATTCGTCGACCACGACCACGAAACGCTTCGCTGCCGCGGCCACCAGCTTTTCCCGGAACAGCGCCCCGCCGCGCCCCTTGATGAGGTTCAGCGAGGGATCGACCTCGTCGGCCCCGTCCACCGCAAGGTCGATCTGGCCGACGAGCTCGGTGACGATGGGAATCCCCGACCGAGCCGCAAGCTCGGCCGTATCCCGCGAGGTCGGCACCCCGCGCACCTTCATGCCGTCGGCGACGAGCCGGCCCACACCTTCGGTGAAATAGCGCGCCGTCGACCCCGAACCGAGGCCCACAAGCATCCCGTCCTGGACGAGCTCGAGCGCCTTGTCAGCGGCCGCCCGCTTGAGGTCGTCAGCCGACTGCGTCACGGATGGCCTTGAGGCCGGCGGCGACCCCGCCCTTGAACCCGTACACCGAGTTTCCCGCGACCAGGACGGTGGCGCCCGCCGCCACCACCAGCGGCGCGGTGCGCGCGTCGATGCCGCCGTCGACCTCGATCTCGAAGTCTGGACCGAGCTCGCGCACGCGGCGCACCTTCTCCGGGCTGTGAGGGATGAACTTCTGACCGCCGAACCCCGGCTCGACAGTCATCACGTTCACGAGGTCGATGTAGGGCAGTATCTCCCGCAGGTCTTCGACCGGCGTGCCGGGGTTGATCGCGACGCCTGGCTTGGCGCCCAGGTCGCGAATTGTCTGCACCGTTCGGTACAGCGACGTCGTGGACTCGACCTGCACCTCGATCAGCGTTGCACCCGCTTTGATAAATGCCTCCACGAAAAGCTCGGGGTGCTCAACCATCAGATGTGCCTCGATGGGCAGCTTTGTCGCCCGGCGAACCGCCTCAACGACCAGAGGACCAAAGGTGAGGTTCGGGACGAAATGACCGTCCATGACGTCGACCTGGATCCGGTCGGCGCCTGCGCGTTCGGCTTCCTCAACCTGATCCGCGAGGCGGCCCGCATCGGCGGACAGGATGGACGGGACGACCTCGATTCTCATTGGCCCGCGGCGGGTCGGTCGATCAGCCATCGTGCGCTTGCAATCATCCCGGATGGCACCTCGCCGCGACGTGCCTGCGCAACCGCGTCGGCTTTGCCCGATCCGGTGGCCAGGATCAGCACCTGGCGCGCGCCGCGGATGGCTTCGAGCGTGAGCGTCACGCGCTCGGGCGGAGGCTTCGGCGAGTCGTGGATCCCCGCGGTCAGCCCCGTCGCGTCCAGCGCACGATGGCCCGGAAACAGGGAGGCGACGTGGCCGTCCTCGCCCACGCCCAGCAGCACGAAGTCCAGGGGCATCACCGAATCGACCACCCTGGCGTACTCGCGGGCGCCGTCGTCCGGCCCCAACTCCGCAGGTATCCGGTAGACGGTGGCCGGCGCGACTCGCTCGAGCAATGACTCCCTGGCCATCCGGTAGTTGCTCTCGGGATGTTCGGGCGCCACGCAGCGCTCGTCTCCGAACAGCACCGCAACCCTTCCCCACCCCACATCGAGACCCGCCAGGATCTCGTAGCACCTCCGGGGAGTCGTGCCGCCGGCGAGGACAAGGGAGCGCGACCCTGCTCCAAGTGCGCCAGCGATCTGGTCGGCGGCAGCCTTGGCGACCTCTTCTGCCGTCCCCAGAACCGTGAATTCGGCCAACTACATCTTCCGCATCAGCTCGAAGCCGGCGAGGAGCGAGCGGTTGAAGACGGCGTCGTGCGTCCCGGTCGCAAGCAGGTCGAGCAGGAGAGTGCCCTCCTCCTCAGGCTCGACCTGCTGGACGTGGCGCAGGGGCGCGCTGTCCCCGATCTCGATCATCGTCAGCAGCACCCGCGCCGTGTCGGCACGCCGGCGCTCGCGGGTCAGGACGACCGGATGCCGCGGCAGGCTCTCGCCTGGAGGCTGTCCCGTCGAGCTGTGGTGCAGGGACTCCCGGTTCTCGTGGAGCACATCCCGGTGCCATTGAGCCCGGCGCTGGGTCAGCTCGATTCCTGCGTCGTCCTCGCCTCCCGAGGCGAGAAGGCTTCGGTAGGCCGAGTCTGGCGATGCAGCGCGCGGACGGTCCGGGTCTCGCTGCACGGTCAGCCGGAAAGTCGTGCCCTGAGATGCGCCGGCCACCCGAACGGCGCTCAGCTCCCCGTTGGCGAAGTGCTCCTTCGGGACCGAGCGGAAGTTGACCTCGACGGCGCGTCGTCCCGACGTGTAGTGCGCGACGACCACCCCGCCGGCGCCGGCGGATGCGCGCTGGAGCTTCCATCCGAGAGCCGATGCCATCCAGCCGGTGATGAACGAGGCCGCGATCCGATTGCCGCGCCCCTGGCCGGCGTAGTCGATGCCCAGCTCGGAGATGCCCTGCAGAAAAGCGCGCCGGTCGTAAGGAGTGAAGAACTGCGCGATGGTCTCTCGCCACGGGCGCAGCCGTGACCACTGGAGGTCGGCGAGTCCAAGTTTCCGATGCTCGGCCGTGATCATCCTCGACAGTCCGCGGAACGCGTGGTACGGCTCCTCGAACCGCGCCGAGTCGAAGACCATCGCGTCGCAGACCTGCAGAGCGTCGTGGAGCTCGGCACGGCCGAACGGCGGGGTTCCCGCCCACCAGAGGTATGTCGGTACACCGCTTACAAGGAACGGGTCGACGAGGGCGCCGATGTGGTCGGCGACTGCCCCAGGCACATGCAGGGTCACGATCTCGCACTCCACCGCACAGGCTGTCGCGGGACGCATCACGTCGGTAACGATCCACGCGTCCACCTCGTGGCCGCGCGAGCCAGGCTCCTCGCGGATCACGATGGCCTGCGCTGGGTGCAGCGCGCCGATGATCCGGCATGTCCGCTGAGCGCGCCGCTCCTCCCCCTGTCCCTGGACCACTGCGAGTAGCGTCATCACGCAGTTCCTCGGATGCGCGTGCTCGCTGTCGCCCGCCTCCGCCTTCGCGAACTTGGCTCGGACGGCGTTCAGGGCGTCGAGCACCTCGGCCATCTTCACGTCACTGGCGTGCCACACCAGCTCGGGATCGGTGTCGAGCATCGAGCTCACGGACGGTGCCACTCTCGGCCGTCGGCCTGCAGCAGTTCTGCGGCGGTGGGTGGTCCCCAAGATCCAGATGGATATGTTCCAAGGGGCGGCGCCCCGCTGCGCCAAGACTCTTCCACCGGATCGATCAGCTTCCACGCGGCTTCGACCTCGTCGGCGCGGGTGAACAGCGTTGGATCGCCGATCATGCAGTCGAGGAGGAGGCGCTCATATGCCTCCGGGGCGTCGACCAGGAACGAAGTCATGTACTGGAAGTCCATGGTGACGCTGCGGATGCGCAGCCCGGCGCTCGGCACCTTGGCGCCGAACTTCAACGAGATTCCCTCCTCCGGCTGGATGCGCAGGGTGATGGCGTTGGGATCCACCTCCTGCATCGCCTCTCGCCCGAATGTCAGATGGGGCGGACGTCGGAACTGGATCCGGATCTCCGTGACACGTTTGGGCAGGCGTTTGCCTGCGCGGATGTAAAACGGAATCCCCGCCCACCGCCAGTTGTCGATGAACAGACGCATCGCCGCGAACGTCTCGGTCTGCGAATCCGGGGCGACATTCTTCTCCTCGCGATAGCCCGTGACCTGCTCGCCGAGCACCCAGCCTTTGGTGTACTGACCTCTCACGGTGGAGCGAGCGAGATCGTCGCCCTCCAGTGGGCGAATGGCGCGCAGCACCTTGACCTTCTCATCACGTACGGCGTTGGCCTCGAACGCGAGAGGCGGCTCCATCGCCGTCAGCGTCACGAGCTGCAGGCCGTGATTCTGGACGATGTCTCGCAGCGCGCCCGCGCGCTCGTAGTACGCGCCTCGCTGCTCGATCCCGATTTCCTCCGCCACCGTGATCTGCACCGAGTCGATGAGGTTCGCGTTCCAGACGGGCTCGAAGATGGAGTTGGCGAACCGGAAAGCGAGGATGTTCTGGACCGTCTCTTTGCCCAGGTAGTGGTCGATGCGATAGACGGAGTCCTCGGGAAAGGCCTTCTGCAGCGTCTGCGTCAGGGCGCGTGCGCTGTTGAGGTCGGAGCCGAAGGGTTTCTCGACGACGATGCGGTGAAATCCAGGACCCGTGTTCAGACTCGCGGCCTGGAGCTGCTGGGCGATCGTCTGGTAGGTGGGCGGCGGCGTCGCGCAGTAGAAGATTCGATTACCTGGGATGTGACGGTTGTTGTCCAGCTCCTGCAGCTTCTGGCCGAGGCTTTTGAAATCGTCCAGCTTGCTGAAGTCGACCTTCACGTAGGACACGGACGAGAGGAACGACTCCAGCACGCGATCGTCGATCGGCTGCGTGCGTGAGAACTCATGGATCTTTTCCGAGGCGTGCTTGCGAAACGCGTCTTCGGAGATGTCATCGATGGCGGCGCCGACGACCGCGAAACCCGCAGGCAGGGAACGCTGCTTGGCGAGGTTGTAGATCGCAGGCAGGAGCTTGCGGCCGCTCAGGTCTCCCGTGGCGCCGAAAATCACCATCACCGCCGGGTCTGCGATCCGGTAGTCGTGCAGTCCTTCGGCTAGCGGGTTTGGGGCCTCCTCGACCTTCACTTCGGGGGCGGTGATTCCTTGACCACCGCGTGCCCGCCGAACTGCGCGCGCATCATCGCGAGCATCCTGTCTCCGAACGTGTTCTCCATGCGGCTGCGGAAGCGAGCGAAGAGTGACTCAGCGATCACGGGCGTCGGCACCGACTCCTCGATCGCCGTCTCCACCGTCCAGCGGCCTTCGCCGGTGTCCTCCACCCAGCCCTTGATGCCCGCAAGTTCGGGATCGTCAGCCAGACCTCGGGCCACGAGGTCGAGCAGCCAGGAGCGCACCACGCTTCCGGTGCGCCAGGCCTCCGCGATGGCACGCATGTCCATGTCCGGGAAGACCTTCGCGGACTTCATGACCTGGAAGCCCTCCGCGTATGCCTGCATGAGGCCGTACTCGATCCCGTTATGCACCATCTTCACGAAGTGGCCGGAACCCTCAGGGCCGGTGTGCACCAGGCCGCCATCCTCCGGCGCCAGGTCCTTGAGCAGGGGCAGCATATGGGCGTACACCTCGGGCTCGGCGCCGACCATCAGGCAGTACCCGTACTCGTTGCCCCAGATGCCGCCCGAGGTGCCGGCGTCGACGTAGTGCATGCCCTTGGCCCTCACGCGCGCGCAGTCATTGAGCGCGACCTTCCAGTTGGTGTTCCCACCGTCGACGATGATGTCTCCCTGATCGCCGAGCTCGATGAGCTTGTCGATCGCCTGGGTGGTCGGATCCCCCGCCGGGACCATGATCCACATCACCCGCGGCTTGCTCTCAAAGTTCTTGACGAAGTCCTCCCACGAAGGGGCTGCCACCGTGCCCTGCTTGGCGTGGGCGTCGACGGCCTGCGGCGAGACGTCGAAGCCGACCACGCGATGGCCGCGCCTGACCAGGCGCAGTGCCATGTTTCCGCCCATGCGGCCGAGCCCGACGAATCCAATTTCCACCTAGGTGGTCCTGCACCCTCTCCCCTCAGGGAAGAGGGACGTAGGGCGAGGGGCAACCTCCGGGATCACCGCACGGCCGCCTTGACGGCCGCCGCCAGGGCGCGCCAGCCCGTGGCCGGCGCCCGACCCAGTGTGACCCGCACGACCGGCAGCTTCCGCGAGGTCAGCGACTGCATGTCACCGATCGCCTGCGCCTGCTTCAGGACCGAGAACGAGTACGGCTGTCCCGGGATGGCAACGACCTTCGCATCCTCCTGGACGATCTGAAGGAACAGGCCCGTCCTGGGTCCGCCCTTGTGCAGCTGTCCCGTCGAGTGGAGGAATCGCGGCCCATATCCGGCGGTGGTCGCGATGTTCTTGCCATTCCGGACCGCGGTCCTGATGGCGGCGATCGCGGCTTCGGATTGAGGCGTCCGCGCCGTGTAGCTCATGATCGCGAAGTAGGCGCCGCGTCTGGCCTGCTTGACGAGCGAGCCCACGGCGCCCTTTGCCTTCGAGGTCGGAATGGTGTCGACTGGGGGCAGCTTGCCCCGGCTCTTGAAGGTGGCCAGCACCTTCTTCGTGTTGTCCTTCGACTCCTGGACGTTGGGCTGGTCGAACGCGTCGATGCCCAAGACCGAGCCCGCGATCGCCGTCGCGATCTCCCAGCGCAAGAACTCTCCACCGAGGTCGAGCTTGTCTCGCATGGTGAGAGTGATCACAGGTTGGCCCGCCTTCTCCAGCGCCTGCACAGCTCGGTTGGGCGGGTCGGCGTCCATCCGGATGTAGACGAACAGACGGTCATCGCCGTAGACCGCCGGCTTGCCGACCGGTTCGCCCTCGACGGGGACGATGCCCTTGCCTTCTTTGCCGGTGCTCTCGGCGATCAACTGCTCGACCCAGTAGCCAAATGTCGCAACTTTGGGGGAGGTGATCAGCGTCACCTTGTTGCGGCCCAGAGTTGCCAGACGGCCCATCACGCCACCGAGCCATACGCCCGGATTGCCCTCGACCGGGACCGAGTCCGCGCAGGAGTGCTCCATCTCCACCGCCCGCTCGAGCATCTCCTTCACGTCGACTCCGATCAGCGCCGCCGGTACCAGACCGAAGTAGGAAAGCGCGGAGTAGCGCCCGCCGATGTCGGGCGGGTTGGTGAATAGCCAGCGGAACTTGTGCTCCCTGGCCAGCTTCTCGAGCGAGGTCCCTGGATCGGTGATGGCGGCGAACTGCTTGCCTTTGCCCTTCGTCTGCTCCCAGAAGTAGGCGAAGTGCGACAGCGTCTCGGTGGTCTCGCCCGATTTCGACGCGACGATGAACAGCGTGGAGGCGAGCTTGATCTTCGAGCGGACGCTCAGGATCATCGACGGGTCGGTGGTATCGAGAACGTGCAGCTTCGGCCTCCCCTTGGCCGAGCCGAAGGTGTGGCGCAGGACATCGGGACAGAGGCTCGAGCCCCCCATACCGAGAAGCACGTCGTCCGAGTAGCTCCGGCCGCGTGTCGCGAGCTCACGAAACTCGTCCGTCTTCTCGAGCATCTTGTCGGCGACGTCCAGCCATCCGAGCCGATCGCGGATCTCCTGGCGTTTGCTCGTGTCGGCGCTCCAGAGTGTCGAGTCCTTGGCCCAGAGGCGCCGCGGCGCATCGTCCTTCTGGAGTTTGGCGAGCTGGGCGTCGACCGCCGGCTGCAGGCGGCCGAGGCTGTGCCACTGCCGCGGGCCCTTGCCGGCACGGATCTCCTTGGCCGTCTTGGTCAGCGTCCCGAGAAGGCTGTCGAACGACTTGGTGAAGGCCTCCACGCCCTCGACCTCGAGCTCCTGCGTCACCTTGTCGATGTCGACCCCGAACCCATCGAGCTCCTTGAGCTGCCGCCTCGCGATGTCAACGTTTTCATCCAGGCTGCGCCGCACCTCTCCGTGCTCACGGAATGCCGCCAGCGTCTGCGGAGGCACCGTGTCCACCGTCTCCGGACCGATGAGCTCCTCGACGTAGTAGGTGTCTGGGTAGCGGGGATCCTTGGTCGACGTGCTGGCCCACAGACATCGCTGCGTGCGCGCGCCTGCCTTCTGCAGCTTCTCCCACCGTGGACCGCTGAAGAGCTCCTTCCACCGCTCGTACGCCAACTTCGAGTTCGCGATGGCGGCCTTGCCGTACAGCTGCTCTAATGCTCGCTTCTCGCGCGGGTCGGTGGCGGCGTTGATCTTCTCGGCGAGCTGCTTGTCCACCTTGGTGTCGACCCGACTCACAAAGAAGCTGGCCACGCTCGCAACCCTGCTTACGTCCCCGCCGCGCTTCTGAAGTTTCTCGAGGCCGGAAAGGAAGGCCTCCACCACCTCGGCGTAGCGATCCACCGAGAAGATGAGGGTGATGTTGATGTTGTTCCCCTTCGAGATCTGGTCCTCGATCGCCGGCAGCCCTTCTTTGGTGGCGGGGATCTTGACCATCACGTTCGGCCGCGCGCAGCGGTTGTGCAGGTACTCGGCAAACTTGATCGTCTCGCGGGTGCTGTTGGCGATCGTCGGTCCGACCTCGATGCTTACGAAGCCGTCTTTGCCCTTCGTCCGGTCGTAGACGGGGCGGAACACGTCGGCCGCGGCCTGGACGTCCTCCACCATGAGCCCCCACAGCATGTCGGCGGGCTTGGTCTTGTTCCGGACCAGCTGGACCATGGCCTCGTCGTAGTCGGTCGAACCGCTGACCGCCTTCTCGAAGATCGTCGGGTTCGATGTGACCCCGGTCACGCCTTCGTCGCGCAGGCGGGCCAGCTCCCCCGAGGTGATGAGCTGGCGGCGGATGTTGTCCAGCCAGACCGACTGGCCGAGCTGATGAAGCTCCTTGATCGCGCTCGGTTTGCGCTGCGTTGCGGTCGCCATCACTTTGCCTGCGCGAGCTTGGTGGCCGCGGCCACTATCTGGCGGCTCGAGATGCCGGCCGCGTTCATCAACTCCTCCGGCTTGCCTGATCCGGGCAGGCCGCGAACGGCGAGATGGACGAGTCGGATCCCAGGATCCGAGGCCAGGGCTTCGAGCACCGTCGCGCCCAGGCCGCCTTCGGGGTAATGGTCTTCGACAACGACGAGGCGGCCCTTGGTGACCCGCGCCGCCTCCCGCAGCGTCCTCACGTCGACGGGCTTCACTGAGTACAGGTCGATCACGCGGACCGGGATCTTTTTTGCCGCGAGGGCGTCGGCCGCGTCGAGACAGTTGTGCAGCGTCACCCCGGCGCCGATCAAGGCGACTTTATCCTTCGGGCTCTGCCGGAGGACCTTCGAGCCGCCGATCTTGAAAGACTCGCCGGCGGTGTACAGGGTCGGGTAGGCGCCGCGGGTGGTCCGCATGAAGACGACTCCCGGCTGGTCGACCATCAGCCGCGTGAGCTTGGCCGTTTGGTTCGGATCGCATGGATAGAGCACAGTCGAGCCTTCGACCGCGCGCATCGAAGCCAGGTCCTCGAGAGCCATCTGCGACGGACCGTCCTGTCCGATCTCGACGCCGGCGTGCGAGCCTGTGAGCTTGATGTTTGCCTGGGAGATGGCCGCCATGCGGACGAAGTCGTAAGCACGGCTGAAGAACGCCGCAAATGTCGACGCGAAAGGCTTGTACCCGCGGACGCTCATGCCCACGGCTGTGGCGACAAGCTGTTGCTCGGCGATCCACATCTCGAAGAAGCGCTCCGGATGGGCTTTGGCGAACTCGTCTGAGTGCGTCGAGTTGGAGACCTCACCGTCCATCACGACCACGTCCGGGATCGCGGCCAGCGCCAGCAGCGCGTCCCCATACGCTTTGCGCGTCGCCACCTTGTCCTCCTTCTTGTAGGTCGGCAGGGCAGGCTCGGAGACGGCCGGCCGGCGGCCCGCGGGCGCGCTCCGCTCGGGCTTCTGAGTCTTGACCTTCAGGTTCTTGATGCCACCGAGCTCTTTGATCGCGCGCTCGGCCATGTCCGGCGGCAGGGCCTTGCCATGCCAGCCGTCCTTGTTCTCGATCTCGGAGAAGCCCTTGCCCTTGATCGTCCTGGCGATGATCACCGTCGGCTTCTCGGTGTTGGACAGGGCCTCTCCGAAGGCGCGCTCGATAGCGGCCAGATCATGCCCATCGATCACGATCGGGTACCCGCCGAACGCCTCCACCCGGCGCCGGTAGGTGTCGAGATGCCATCCGTACTCGGTCTCGCCTCGCTGGCCGAGCCGGTTGATGTCCCAGATCGCCGTCAGGTTGGAAAGGTTGTACTTCCCAGCCTTGTCGACCGCCTCCCACATCGACCCCTCGGCAAGCTCGGAGTCGCCACAGAGCACCCACACGTGGTAGGGCAGCTTGTCGAGGTACTTGCCCGCCAGGGCGACCCCGACGCCGATCGGCAGTCCCTGGCCCAGCGAGCCGGTGGCAACGTCCACCCAGGGGATGACGGGGGTGGGGTGTCCCTGGAGGCGGGAGCCGAGCTTGCGATAGGTCATCAGCTCGGAGTCGGTGATCGCTCCGGCCGCCTTGAACATCGCGTAGCAAAGCGGCGATGCGTGCCCCTTCGAGTAGATGAGGTGGTCGTTGTTCGGATCCTTGGGCCTGCTCCAGTCGTACTGGAGGTAGCGGCTCAGCAGGACAGCGATCAGGTCGGCGGCGGACATCGAGGAGGTGGGATGTCCGGACCCGGCGGCGGTGCTGCAGCGGATCGAGTCGACCCGGAGCTGCTGTCCCAGCTGGCGCGCAAACTCGAGATCTGTGGTCGCAGAGGTCTCGGTGACCGCCATGTCACTCCTTCCTTGTGGGGCCCCGGCTTGGTGGCGGGGGGAGGTTGAAGCTTTCCCGGTTATTGCGAAGACTTACTTAGAAGTTTATCGACCGCTGGCTGAAGAACCGGCCAGACGTTCGACTTCGCTCACCATGCCGTCCAGGATCTGCAGTCCGGCGTCCCAGAAACCGGGGTTGGTGATGTCCATGCCTATCCGCTTCACGAGCTCGTCTGGGCGTGTCGAGCCGCCCGCCGCCAGGAAGTCCAGGTAGTCGTTGACAAAGTCCTTCCCGCGGTCGAGGTACCGGTGGTAGACCGACAGCGCCAGCAGGTTGCCGAAGGCGTAGGCGTAGACGTAGCCGGGGGTGTGCAGGAAGTGGCCGACGTAGCTCCACCAGACCCGGTGCTCGTCAGTGAGGATCAGCGCGTCTCCGAACATGGCCTGCAGCTTCTCCTGGAAGATCTCGCCGAGCTGGTCGTCTGAGAGCTCGCCCTCCGTGCGCCGGAGCGTATGAGCGGCGTCCTCGTAGCGATTGAACGCGACCTGGCGGAAGACCGTCGAGAAGGCGTCCTCGCACTGGTTGCAGAGCATGGCCAGGCGGATCTTCGGGTCCGTTTCCTCCGACATGATCCTGTCGAAGGTGAGGGCTTCACCGAATACGGAGGCCGTCTCGGCGAGGGTCAGGGGCGGGTGGTAATCGAAGACGTGCTGGTTGCTGGCAAGCCGGTCGTGCAGGCCGTGCCCGAGCTCGTGGGCCAATGTCAGTGCGTCGCGCAGCTTGCCGGTGAAGTTCATGAGCACGTACGGGTGGTGATGGGGCGTTACGGGCATGCAGTACGCGCCGCCTGATTTGCCTTTGACGACCGGTGCGTCGATCCAGCTACGGTCGAAAAATTCGTTTACCAGCTTGCCCGCTCGCGGTGAGAATCGGTTGTAGGAGCCGACCACGAGGTCTTTGGCCTCGTCCCAGGTCAGGTCGCGCTGGACCTGGCTGATGGGGGCGTACCGGTCCCACTCATGTAGCTCGCCCACGCCAAGCAACTTTCGTTTGACGCGGTAGAAGCGGATGCAGATGTCGTAGCGGCCGGTCACCGCGTCCACGAGTGCCTGCACGGCCTCGTCCGAGGTCTCGTTGGCGAGGTTGCGCGCGCTGATCCATGACGGAAAGCGGCGCAGCCGGTCGTCGATGGCCTTGTCCTGAAGGATCACATTGAAGATGTACGCGCGAGTCTTGATGTCGCCGCGGAGCGCCTCGGTGACCGCACCGCTGGCCTGGCGGCGGATGTTGCGATCGCCTTCACGGAGCAGGTTCAATGCCTCATCCAGCGCGAGCTGGTTGCCGTCCACATCGACCCTGATCCGGGCGCAGAGCTCCTCGAACAGCCTCGTCCAGGAGGCGTTGCCGACGGGGCTGAAGTCGGTGAGCACGCGCTCCTCTGGCTCGGACAGCTGGTGCGGCCGGAACTTGCGTGCTTCCTCGACCGTGTGGCGGTATCTCGCGGCGCCGGCGTCGGCGTAGAGCGCCGAAGCCTGTTCGTCGGTCAGCTGGGCGAGCTCGAGAGCGAAGAAGACCATGTGGCTGCCGCGCTCGGCCCCTGCCTCTCGGACGCGTGCCAGGAGGCGGCCGGCGGCGTGGTCCTGCGTGTCCTGGCTGTGCAGCATGTAGGCGTACACCTCAGGCTTGGACGCCGACTCCTCGTATTCGGCGAGCTCGTCCATCATGGCCGCAAAAGACTTGGGGTCGAGGGATGAGATCTTGCCCTTGTATCTCTTCTCGAAAGCGCGGGCGTGCTCCAGCTCGCGGTTGAGCGCGGCCTCGATCTTCGGGTCCTCCGCCGAGGCGAAGAGATCGGCAAGGTTCCAGCGAACGTCCTCGGCGCCTGTCGTCTTCAGAGCCTCGGCCATGGCTTCAGGTTATCCGGTCAGCAAGCTCGCGGACCCGTTCCGGCTCGGGCCACCGGCCGGCGTAGGCGCCCTCGTTGACCATCTCGGTGAGCTCCGTAAGCAGCACCGCCTGCATCGCCTCTTCGTACTCGAGTGGCGTCTCCGGCGGAGCGCGGCGGCGGCGCAGCCGCTTCTGCACTCGTTCGTAGAGCCTGAGCAGCTCGTTCTCTCCGGGTGCCGCCGTCCGGCGCGGACGCCTCTGACGCCGCCGCAGCCATGCGTACGCGAGCACGACCACGAGCGCGATGGCGATCGCAGGCGGCACGGCCGCCAGGACCCCGAGCGACCCCAGCGCCTCCACGGGAGCGCCGATCGTCAGGTGCGGGATGAGGCGTGCGATTCCGCCGGCCGCCCAGTGACTGGGCCAGTGCGTCGCCGCAAGCGGATCGACACCTGGCGTTGGATCCACGGGCACCCAGCCGTGCCTGCCGAAGTACACCTCGACCCATGCGTGGGCGTCGCGCTCGCGGACGACGGCCTGGTTCAAGAGGGGGTCGTAGTCGCCGGTCGCGTAACCGGTGGCCAACCTCGCCGGGATGCCCAGGCTGCGCAACAGCAAGACCTCGGCAGTGGCGAACTGCTCGCAGTAGCCCGTCTTGACGTCGAACAGGAACCAGTCGACAGGATCACGCCCGGCCGGCACCGGCGGAAGGTCGAGCGTGTAGCGGTAGCTGCGCTGGAGGTAGTTGGTCAGGGCCATCACAACGTCGAACTGATTGGTGGCCCCGGCTGTGACCTGACGGGCCACCTGCCTCGCTCGTGAGGAAAGGCTGCCGAGGTCGAGATAGGCGGGATCCTCACCCGCGACGGCGGTCGAGGTTTCGTCGCTGCGGAGCACGTCGGGAGTGAGGTTGGGGAGAAACGAAACGACCGAGTAGGTCTGACCCGCGCGCAGCTGGGTCGGGGTGTGAAAGGTGCCGTACGCGTCCTGGCGCAACGCCGCCACCGGCGCGTACAGGCTCTGGATCGGGTACGCCGCGTTGAGGACGCCCGGCATGGTGCGAAGCACCCGGAAGGTCTGCACGAACGTGCCGAGGTTGTCCGGCGGCGCGGGCGGCAGAAATCGGGGAGGTACGTACGGCTGCATCTGCCGGTAGCCGGTGTTGAGCGCTGTCCACGAACCGTCGCGATAGAGGTCGAAGACGAGCCCCCGCCAGTACGCGGGGGCTCCGGTGCGTACGTACATCACCGGCGCGTCGCCCAGACGCCCACGGAAATGCAGGTCGACGCTGTTGGTCGCCCCTGAGGGATCGCCGGTGAGCTGCACCAGGGGAAGGGCCGGGCTCTCCAGGCCGCCCTGGAAGGTGGCGTAGTTGGGGAGCGAGACGATCAGCGGCGAGACCGGAACCCCTGACGGTTGCGGGACGGCGACAAACCAGACGACGCCGCCTACAAGAGCACCCACCGCGAGGACGCTCACCGCGCGCACAGGGGCCTGAAGCCGGGCGTCCATCCGCGTGAGGTGCGAGGCGACCCAGAAGCCCGCAAGGCAGAGCGTCCAGGAGGCGATCAGCAGCCCGAACGCGTAGTCCCAGGCGTAGACCGCGGCGAGGTAGGTGACCGCGAGGCTGATCCACAGGCTCGAGTAGCAGTTGCGGCGCGTCTTGAGGTCGAAGCTCGTGACCGCCACCAGCAGGATGGCGAAATTGGCCTGCGGGAGAGTGCCCCCGAAGAGAGCGAGCGCGGAGTCCGCGATCACGTAGAACAGCGCGCCGAAGATCAGCGAAGCGAGCAGGGCCTGGCGCCAGAATTCGCGGCGCCGGTTGCGCTCGCGATAGCTGACGACATGGCCGGCGGCCGCGACCGGCAGAGCGAGCGCCGGCACCACGTAGTCCTGCCCGTAGAGGGCGATAGCGATGACCGCGACCGCGAAACCGGCGAAGACGAAGGCCCGAGCGCCGATCGAATGCTCGATGGGCGAGGGCGGCAGGCGAAGCCAGCGCCTCACAGCGGCCACTCCGTGCCCACCCTCTCGAACGGGATGTCCGCGGCATCGACGGGTCCGTCGCCCACTATCCATCCCCTCCGGACGCGGGCCTTCTCCCCCTCTTCGATCAGCTCCGGATCGGCGCCCGCTGTGATGACCACGATTTCGGCCTGTGCACCGGCGAGCTGGACCGCGTCAGAGGAGGCAGCCGGATAGCGGGCGAGCCACTCGAGAAGCGACCACAGGTCTCGCGAGGGGCCCATGCTGCCCAGCCCCGGCCCACCGATCAGAACGCGGCCGCCTTCGTTGAGGCATCCCCATGCCTCGGACGCGGCCAGGCGCGCTATCTGGTCCGCGGCCTCGCGTGAAGGTGGCCTCGGGTCGACCAGGATGGTCAGCGTCTGGAGACCAGGCGGCTCGTACTCCCTCACCACGAGGTCGCCGTGGCGGGCGCTCGACCGCCAGTGGATGCGCCGCAGCGAGTCGCCAGCGTGGTACTCCCGCACGCCGAACATCTCGTTGCCGTGCCCGGCACGCGGAGAGGCCACGCTGGCCTCGAGCTCGCGCGGCTCGCGCCGGCCGGCCAGCGACGTGAAGCGCGGCAGGACAAGCGCCACTTCGACGTCGGGGCATTCGCGCCGGCCCCGGAAAAAGCCCAGCGGATCGCTGCTCTCGATCATCCAG
>Ga0134128_10004397_pt1 | contig 17253 bp, 18 predicted proteins | sample KB31754_FD_96462 | JGI IMG/M metagenome (GOLD analysis project Ga0134128, IMG submission 96462) | Terrestrial soil microbial communities with excess Nitrogen fertilizer from Kellogg Biological Station, Michigan, USA - KB3-175-4 | ecosystem: Environmental > Terrestrial > Soil > Unclassified ... | reverse complement strand
CAGGCTTCCCTACACCACTACCGGTGTCGACCGCCAAACCTTTCAGGGTGACCGATGTGACCTTCCGGGTATGCTTGCTCGACATCGACCTCGTCGCCTACCGCCTCGGCGAGCGCCGCTAAGAGAGGCCATTCCGGTATCAATATGAGACGGATGCCTTGAGCGGTTGGATGGCCAGGAGAGGAGTGGTTCCGAACAGGTGTTCGAAGCTTCGCCGGAAGACCACATGTGGACCCCGACCACCCACGTGCAGCATACCCGCGCGGGACTGCGCTATGGAAGCGACCTGACTGATACCGAGTGCTTGCCGACGGCAGGCGCGTGAGCGCGCCGGGACAATGGCGCCTCAATCGATGGAGGCGCCTTCGAGGATATCATGCCGGTCATCTGTGCGATGGCTTCCCCGATCAGAGCGAGGGCAGAAAATAAGATCAGCCCGAAAACGATAACCATGTTCTCCGGCGCTTTCTTCAGTTTGCGGTAACGTCGATGGCAGCCTTCTTCGCCTGACCGTGGACGGTAGATCGCAAAGTCCAAAATGCGGGCTGCGGTCTGTCCAGGCCTCGTGCGTGGCAAGAGGGCCGCGAGGCGCCAGCCTGAGCGGCCAAATGCGTCCTCGAATAGGCGGGAACGCGCCCGGCATTCGTCAGGTCGCGCCGCATCGAGATCGTCAGCTGCACACCCCAGCCAGTGTCGCCTTGGGTGAGCATATTGGAGGTGTAGTAGACGAGTGTGGTGGCCTTCGCGAGCGTCCCTTCGACCGTGATAGCCGGAAGGGCACAGATGCGGACTAAAAGCTGCTCCTGCTCGTCCCTGATAACTTCGTAGGCGGCATCGAAGCGCATGTCGCCCTCGACTGTGCTCGGATGCTCGGCGTCCATCATCTGGAGGCGCCGCTCGAGACCGTCGAATTCGGCGCACAACCGGATCAGCTCGGCGTCGGACGGCGCGGCTACGGCTGCCCGGGCCCCTTTAATCGATAATGCGGTCGCGGCAGCGCGCCTTCGGAAGAGGCTGCGGCGCATTGTCGGATTCGAGTCAGACAAAGGGAGCGCTCCAAGTTGGGGTTAGGCGCGGCGGATGCGGCACCATCTTCTCCGGGGCCTTAATGACTGGTTAATGCTCGGAGTAGCGGCCCATGCGGGCCAGCCAGGTCACTCGACAAAGCGGTTTGCCGAGCGGGGTCCACCTCATGTTGGCAGTCAACGGTCATCGGAAGGCGAAGATCAGTAAGACCGTATGTTCGTCGAGCGACTGAGGTGGCTCGCCCCACGTATGCAGGGTTGAGCGAGGGTTGCCCGGACGAGGGCGCCCGCCGTGCCGTCCTCCCAGCCCTGCTCGACGCCGTCGACCTCGTGCACGGCATCCGCGAACGCCAAGCCCAAGCGCGACAAAGGGCGCGGCGAGCGCCTCTGGCCCTGGTCGCGCAGACCGGCTAGCGCGCTGCTCGACACCAACGTCGTTTCCGAGCTGCGCAAGGTGGGCGACGGCAAGGCTGACCGAAATGTCGTGGCCTGGCTCTCCGGCGTGGATGCTGGCGCTTTCTATGTCTCAGCCATTACGCTCATGGAGCTTCAGCTCGGCATCCTGCTCATCGAGCGGCGCGATGTTCCCCAAGGGGCCAAGCTGCGCACCTGGATGGATGACCATGTCCTCGCCGAATTCTCGGAACGCACCCTGCCGGTCGATGCGCCCGTCGCACTTCGCTGCGCCCGATTGCATGTGTCTAGCCCTCTTCCCGAGAGAGATGCGCTGATTGCCGCAACCGCGCTCGTACACGGCATGATTGTTGTCACCCGGCATCTGGCCGACTTCGAGCGAACCGGCGTTCCATTGCTGAATCCGTGGGTGTAGCGCACGTCTGAACACTTTCGTGCCACGGGCCAGCAGCTTGACCAGCCTGACCAGCCTGACCAGCCGTTTGAGCCATCAGCAGCCGCCGGGCAGTCGTCGAAGCATCTCACCTCGTCCCTGCAATCGACGGTTGCCTCGCGGTTCCGTGATGCGCTACCGAGGCAGCGGGTTGCCGAGGAGCAGACACTACCGATGAGCGAAACATTCGCCAAAGCCGTTGCCACTGCGATGGAGGGCCACTCCGCGCAGTCTTGGGCCGCGATGCCCAGAGCGAACGCGCTGCGCTGATCTACACCGCCATGCGAAGGATCGATGCCGACAGTGTCAGGGGATGGCTGGTGGTCGGGGCCGACCGGCGGGCGGCTTAGGGGGAAGCGTCGAGCTTCCCGAGCGCAATGCTCAGGAGCTGGGCTTTTTAAGCCTTTGATAACGGTTCCAAGCAAGCCTGAGCGAACTCCGATCCGCCTGGCCTGCCCTGCGGTTCCCGCGGTGGACAGTCGTCATTCGGGTCGGGGTGCCGGTCGCGCTCCCGGTTTTCCGGCCTACGGAGCGCGGCCGGCTGTCGCACTCTCTACACGGCGTTGTCCCCGGGCTTTCCTTAAGGATTTGCTTTCGGCACCACGTGCCGTCCTGACGTAGCCGTGTCCGAGTGCGGCACGAGGCCTCGTGCGTACGTGGCACGAGGGGAGGACAAAGGCCTTCGCGATTACGGAATCCGATTGAATTATTTCTCGCGTGCCCAACGTGATAGAGCTTGCGATCACCGTTTCGTGAGAAGTATACGACTGCGTTCAGGTGGTCGGCACTACCTCGCAGACGGTGCGCGGCCGACCTGTCAGATGGAGACATTTGGTGGATCAGAATATTTCCGGCACAGCAAATTTTGCTCACCCAGAGTGGCAGCACTCTAGAGTAAGGATGTATCATTCTGCCACGAACCGGCTGCAGGAAGCCGTCCGTCGTGCGTTGGACGTTGGACTTGCACTGCTACTCTTCTTATCGACTCTGCCGATTTTACTACTCGCAGCTCTCGCAATTAAGCTGGACAGCCCCGGTCCGGTTCTCTATCGGCAGGAGCGCGTCGGTTTAAACGGCCGGGCGTTCACCATCTACAAGTTACGATCGATGCAGGTTGACGCTGAGGCCGGCAGCACGCCCACCTGGGCGGCCAAGCGCGACCCACGCATAACCCCCGTCGGCGCCTTTATGCGCCACACCCGCATCGACGAGATCCCGCAAGTGGTCAATGTATTGCGCGGCGAAATGAGCCTGGTCGGCCCACGACCAGAGCGCCCGCATTTCGTCGATCAGCTGGGCCAGATCCTCCCATCCTACGCCGATCGACACCACGTCAGACCCGGCATCACTGGCTGGGCCCAGGTGAACTACTCCTACGGTGCCACCATCGAGGACGCGCGGGAGAAGTTGGCCTATGACCTGTATTATGTGAAGCACCGCAGCCTCGTCTTCGACCTTCTGGTGATGGTCAGCACTGTCCGTGTGATCCTCTTCCAGGAGGGCGCGCGCTGATGGGCTTCTGGACTGACCCATGAATCGAGCCTCCAGTTATTTTGGCTGGTATCAAGCTTGATAAGCTGTTTGTCGGTTGCTGCGCCCGCTATCGGGAAGTCGCGCAGGGGCTTGGCCTGGCGGACGGATCGGACTGACCGCTTTCGCTGCGGACATACACCAAACGGCCATAAGGCACCGAAGACGTTCCAAGTGGTGCCGACGCGCCAGACGCGCTATCGGAGCAAGTATGTCGCCAGAATCCGACATATGTTCGGCAAGAGCGCACCCATTTTCTTGCGGTGGCGCCAGGATGCGCTGTTGTGCGGGTTCGGCGGCTGATGCTGACCGGCATTGAAGACGGAAGTCCTACCGAAATTGCGTTCCGCGAAGGCGAAGAGCGATATCGTTCGCTATTCAACGCCATCGATGCAGGTTTTTGTGTTCTCGAGGTCAAGTTCGACGAGGCAGGTCGCGCCATCGACTACCTGTTCGTCGAGGCCAATCCAGCCTTCGAGCGGCAAACCGGCCTCAAGGACGTCGCCGGCCGGTGGATTCGAGAACTCATACCTGAGCATGAGCAGCATTGGTTCGACGTCTATGGGCGTATCGTCCTGACCGGCGAACCTGCTCGCTTCGAAAATCCAACCGCCGCGCTCGACCGATGGTACGACGTTCACGCCTTTCGCCTCGGCGTTCCTGGCGATTACCGTGTCGGCGTCCTATTGAATGACGTCTCGAAGCGCAAGCGCGCGGAAGCGGCGATGAACGAGAGCGAGGCGCGGTTCCGCCGGATCGCCGACTCCGCCCCCGTGCCGATGTGGGTGACCCGGCTCGACCGCAAGCGCGAGTTCGTCAACCGTGCCTATCTGGACTTCGTCGGCCTGCCATACGGCGACGCGATCGATTTTGACTGGCGTCTGATCATCCACCCCGACGATGTCGCACGAATCTACGCCGAGCAAGTCGAAAAGGAAGCTTCACTCAGGCCCTTTACTCTGGAGGCGCGCTATCGCAACGCCGTCGGCGAATGGCGCTGGCTGCGCTCCGAGTCGCAGCCGCGCTGGGATCCGGAGGGACGGCACACCGGGTTCATTGGGGTTGCCTATGACGTCACTCTGGCCAAGCAGGCTGCAATTGACCTGAAAACCCACAATGAAACCCTGGAGGGACGGGTCGAGGAGCGAACGCGGGAGCGTGACCGTCTCTGGGAATTGAGCGAGGACCTCCTCGTCGTGGCTGACTATGAAGGGCGGCTCTTGCGGATCAGCCCTTCGTGGACACGGCTACTCGGCCATGATCAGAAGGCACTTCTCGCGCGATCCTATAAGGAGCTCGTCCACCCGGACGACCTGGACGTGGCCATGGACGCCCTGCTGAGGATGCGATCGAGCGGTCGGCCAGTCAGCTTCGAGCATCGCGTGCTCGCCGCCGACGCCACATGGCGATGGATCGCCTGGACGTTGTCGCCCGAACCGAGCGATGAGCACCTGATCGGAGTTGGTCGCGACGTCACCCGCGCGAAAGAGGCTGCTGAAGCCCGGCGAGCTTCAGAGGCACGCCTTAGAACAATCTTCGAGACAAGCTACCAATATCAAGGATTGCTGGCATTAGATGGCACGGTTCTCGAGGCTAACGCAACCTCGCTTGAGGGGATCAAGGCGGGGCTCGAAGATGTCATCGGCAGGCCGTTCTGGGACACGCCTTGGTTCGCTCGGACCCCGGGAATGCCCGACGCCGTACGTGCGGCCGTATCCGTGGTCGCAAAGGGTGAAACCGTCCGTCACGAAATTCTGGTAAACTTGCCCTCTGGCTGGCGCTCGTTCGATTTTACGATGCGCCCCATGCGTGGCGCGACCGGTGAGGTTGTCGCCATAGTACCCGAGGCCGTCGAGATCACCGAACGCCGCCAGGCAGAGGAGGCGCTGCGCCAGTCACAGAAGCTCGAAGCAATGGGCCAGCTGACTGGCGGCGTGGCGCACGATTTCAACAACCTGCTAACTCCCATCATCGGCGGGCTGGACATGCTTCATCGCAGGGGAGTGGGGGGTGAGCGCGAGCAGCGTCTGATCAATGGCGCGCTGCAATCGGCGGAACGAGCCAAGACACTGGTCCAGCGGCTGCTCGCTTTCGCGCGCCGCCAGCCGCTCCAGCCGGTTGCCGTCGATCTGGCGGGTCTGATCACTGGAGTGGTTGACCTTGTCGCCAGCACTTCGGGGCCGCAAATAAAGGTCACCGTCGACACGTCCCCCAACCTGCCGCCAGCGAACGCTGATCCGAATCAGCTCGAGATGGCGATCTTGAACCTCAGTGTGAATGCTCGGGACGCTATGCCGGACGGCGGTATGCTGCGGATCGCTGCCGCGTACGAAGCGATCGGCCCCGACCATCGATCAAAGCTCCAACCCGGTCCGTACGTTCGTCTCTCGGTGGTCGACACCGGCGTTGGTATGGGCGAGGCGACGCTCGCCCGCGCTGTCGAGCCCTTCTTTTCGACGAAGGGCGTTGGCAAGGGCACGGGGCTCGGCCTCTCGATGGTGCACGGCCTTGCCTCCCAACTTGGCGGAGCACTTGCCATCACGAGCAAGCCGGGACTCGGCACCAACGTCGAACTTTGGCTCCCGGTGAGCGCCGAGTCCGATGGCACGCCCGAACACTCGGTCAAGACCTTGCCGGAATCCCAGGCAGGCACCGTGCTGCTGGTCGAAGACGATGACATCGTCCGCATGAGCACGGCTGATATGCTCGCTGAGATCGGCTACAAGGTGCTTGAGGCAAGCTCGGCCCATGAAGCCCTGAGGTTGCTCGATCGCGGGCTGCGCCTTGACGTACTCGTCACCGATCATCTGATGCCTGGGATGACCGGGGCCGATCTAGCTCGCGCCGTTCGGGACCGGAGCCCGCAGACACCAATACTCATCGTCTCCGGCTTCGCCGAAGTAGAAGGGATCGCCCCTGACTTGCCTCGCCTGACGAAGCCGTTTCGGCAGGCGGATCTCGCTGCCGCTTTGGCACTCCTGACGATGCGAAGCAAACCATGAGGGCTCAGCTCTCTTACGGATAGCTTTTCGCGCCCCTGTCACTTGATCAGGGCTCGATCCACAGCAAGAATCAAAACTTAAATGATGACAAAAGGTGATTCACTTCAGCCTCGACTTCTTCAGAGTGTATTCTAAGAAGGGGTTCGTCCGACCTTTGCATGGTTTTGAGAATTGCCTTGCAATGCGCTCCAATGGATTCCACATCCGAACCACCAATGATGTCCTTCTCTATTAATATACTTAGCAGGCCGATCAGCACAATTCTATCTACGTTTATCATTTTCCGTGCTTTATCCAAGCTGATCCGCTTATCGGTTGCCATCCAGCGTTCCTTCTCGAATATCCGGGCGGAGCATAACGAGTCGCCATGAATTGGGGAAGTGATCGAGGGATCGAGGGCGTATTGCGCCATTGTGCCCGCTCGACGAGCTCCCCTGATAGCAATCAGGAGGAAGGTGACCAATCCAATCTCGCCCTCGCGGCTGTGCAGCCGCCGCGTGAGAGGTGAGCGGATAAATCGCGCACTGCCCCGCAGCACGAATTACGGCTGCTCGGCAGATTTTAGCCCTATCTCAACTATCTGTGAGATCTCGCCTCGTTTAAGTTCTCGTTAAGGTCCGGAACTTCATCATTGTTTGGTTAACGGCTCGTCTCGCCGGTCGTCCAACCACGGATGGAGTACCCGTTATGACGGGACACGTAATCGCATTTCCGCTGAAGCGCACAATCGACAGATTGCCGATGGAGGCGGGCCTCTCAGATCACGAATTCCAAGCGATCTGCCGTCTGTGCCGTCAGTTGCCGATTGGTTGGCTGATCGAGCGGATAGAGGATCCCCTGGACGGCCTGACGGCGATGCTACTCAAAATAAGTTGCGACGAGGCGTCTTACGACGAAGGGTTCGTCATCAGCCGTGAGGGGGAGTACCTCAATCTGGATCGCCTTGAAGGCGACGATATCATCCCACTCGGGATCTTCTGCTCGGTTCCGATGGTGCTGCGCTTCCTGCGCAACGGCTTGCAGAAGCCCGTGTCGCTGGCTTCTTGTCCGACGGAAAAGGCCAACACTGGCACAGACCAAGCCCAGCTGCCCTCGTACCTAATCTGGTGCCCCCCGAATAGCGCCCCGGAGAATACCGTCAACTTGGCGATCGAGGGCGTGTTTTAGCCGTCGATGAGCCCGCGAGACACGGGACCAGGTGATATGGAGGTCGCGCAGATCGCACGACGAAGGGGATCCGTTCGGTTGGGCGTGGGTCTGCTGCGATGTAAGACACCGTTTGGAAATGCCGTCGGCATGCTCTGCTGAGGGGCTGGATGCTCTGGGCGATCCGCGATCGATCCGGGGTTGCGACACCTCGGACGAGCATCTCGAAGTGGACCCCGACCACCCGCGATAGCCGCGCGGTGCTCCGCAGATGTGACTGACGCTGAGTGGGCGATTCTCGAATCGATGCTTCCTGGCCAACTGGGATGCGGTCGAAAGCGGGAATGGTCGATGTGGGAGATGGTCAACGGAATCTTCTATGTGTTGCGCGGCGGCATTGGCTGCGACTGTTGCCGGACAGCTTTCCGTCCTGGCAAACCGTGTATCGCTGGTTCGCTCGGTTCCGCGACGTCGAACCGGACGGGACGTGAGGCAAGCTTCATAGCGGGCCGTGATCGACAGTCAGACCGCGAAAACGACGGAGAGCGGCGGCGTTCGCGGCTATTGGCAGGAAGATCAAGGGCAAAAGCGTTATGCGATGGGTGGAAATCGCCGGCCCATTCGGCGGGGCATCCACGATCGCGACGGCACCGGCCGCTTCTGAAGGCCCCTCGTGCATGGCGGCCGCATCGCGTCAGCCGAGGCGTTCCTCTACGCCGCTTCCGCTATGCTCCTGCCACGCAGGCTCGCTTGTTGATAAACCAGCTCCGGCCGCCACGTGACGATCGCTTTAGCGCAAGCGCAACACCATAGGTCGCAGGACGTCGATGGACGAGCAGGTCGAGCGGAACCATCGCATTCAGGCCAACTCGGGCCACGGGGCGATGACCGGAATCGGAGGTTCTCGCCGGCTCGGACGCCCGGTCATCATGGTGGCCGCGGGAATACTGATTGCGCTCACTTGGATCGCCGCACATAGCGCCATACGGTCGCATCGTTCGGAGTCGCAGGCGCGTGCCGAGGCGGTTGTAGTCAACGAGGCGCTGACGTTCGAAGGGCAGGTCCGCAGACAGCTTCTGGCGATCGATCAGACGCTGCGCATTTTGCAGATGGAGTGGCGGCGAGATCCCGCGCAGTTCGATCTCAATACCTGGGAGCGTCAGGTGGTGGCGCTCACGGACGTGTCGTTGCAGATCTTTGTTGCGGACGCACAGGGTATTGTACGCGCGAGCTCCCGTCGTGAGATCATCGGAACGGATGTTCGCGGTCGCGACTACTTTCAGCATGAGGCCGATTTGCCTACCGATGACGGCATAATGTTCATCGGCAGCCTCACGCGCGGCTTGGTAACACGGCAATGGCAGCTGAATTTGGTCCGCCGGTTGGACCGGCCGGACGGCTCCTTCGCCGGCGTGATCTCGGCGTCGTACGATCCCGGAGGACTCATCCAATTTTATGATGAGGCCGATCTGGGTTCGCACGGGATCATGGCCGTGGTCAGCTTGCCCGATGGCGCGCTGCGTGCGCTGGTCAGACCGGCGGCGGCCGAACCGAGCGCGAGCATCGCCGGCTCGCCGATGTTCGCGGCTATGACGGCCAACCCCAACGGACCCTGGATCGGGCCGTCCGCGCTGGACGACATCGAGCGCATTCACGTCTTTCGCACGGTGCCCGATCGAAACCTGGACATAGTTGTAGGCATCGATAAAGCGGAGGCGATGCAATCGTCCGCAACCTGGGAGCATGGCGTACTTGTCTTTGCCGGCGGCGTCACCGTGTTCGTGCTGCTGACGGGGGGACTCCTACTGCGAGAGGAGCGAGCCGCGCATCAACGTGAGGAGGCCCTCACCCGTGATCGTACCCTCCTCGCCGCGGCTGAAGCCCGAGCCCAAGCCAAGGCCGCACAGCTCGAGGCCACCCTAACGGGCATGACCGACGGGATCATGATGGTCGATGCCGATTTGCGGCTGGTGGAATGGAACGCACGGTTCCCGGAGTTCACAGGTGTGCCGCCCGAAATCCTGCGGGTCGGATTGCGCCTACAGGACATATGGCGGGCTCAGGCCGCGGCCGGCGAGTTCGGGCTGATTGATATCGAGGCCGAAGTGGCTCGTCGCCTGGCGCTGCTGCGGCCTGAAAGCAGCACAGGCACCATTGAGCGACTGCGGCCCAATGGCCGAAGGCTGGAGCTACGGCGCAACCCGCTGCCGGGCGGCGGCTTCGTCACTCTCTATACCGATATCACCAGTCGCCATCAGACCGAAGAACGGTTGCGACTGGCTCAGAAGATGGCGGCGATCGGCAGACTGACTTCGGGCGTCGCTCACGACTTCAACAACTTGTTGGCGTCGGTTATCGGCAATGCCGAAATGTTGCAAAGTGATCTGAGCAGCGGCAGTCCGGCGCACGCACGCCGTACATCGATCATCTTGCAAGCGGCTGGCCGGGGGGCCGATCTCGTGCGGCAGCTACTGGCCTTTTCGCGGAACCAATCCTTGGCTCCTGCTCCGGTTGACCTCAACAGGGTTGTGAACGGGATTGACGAGTTACTGCGCTCGACGGTCGGAAAGGGAATCCAAATAGGAATGCGGCTGGACCCAGAACTCTGGCTGGCGTTGGTCGATCCCGTGCAGATCGAGCACGTCATCCTGAACCTCGCCATCAATGCACGAGATGCCATGCCAGACGGCGGTCTGCTGACGATTGCAACGAGCAATACGTCTCTGAGGCCGCCCAGCCGCTCCGAAACCCTGTCGGACGGCGACTACGTCGTTGTTGCCGTAACCGATACGGGAACCGGCATAGCCGAGGAGGTGCTGGGCAACGTTTTCGAGCCATTCTTCACGACCAAGCCGCCCGGGAAAGGATCGGGCCTCGGGCTCAGCCAAGTGTATGGCGTCGCGAGCCAATCCCAAGGCGGGGTGGAAATCAAGAGTGCGCTTCACGAGGGCACAACCGTGAAGGTCTTTTTCCCTCGGGCAGTGGCTGGAATATCACGCTCAGGATAGGTAAAGCCGCTCGGCACGCCGGCGGATGCGGCGACTCAGATTACTACCTGAACTCGCTATCGGCATGTGGGCTGCTGTCCCAGGACTTCCCGCAACGCATGAACCAGAGCATGCATTCTCACGGGTTTGTCGAGTAGGAGGAGTGGTCCCTCCCCTTCGTGCTGAAGCGTAGTTTGCCAATCCGGCGGCGCATGGCCGCTCATCACCACCACTGGCAACATTGGACGCTCGGCCCGCAGCCGCCGGATGAGCGTCGCACCGTCGACGTTCGGCATCCGCAGATCGGTAAGGACTGCATCGAAGTGGCTTTTGGCAGCTGCCTCAAGCGCGACTTTTCCGTCAGAACTCATCGAGACGCAGAACCCCTCCTGCGTCAGAAAGTCGTCGACGGTGGCTGCGAACAGAACATCGTCCTCGGCAATGAGGACCCGCCACCGACACGTGCCTTTCGCCATCGTCTGATCCTTGCGCCTGCGCCGGCCGCAGAGACCGCGGCCAAAGTCCATCACTCATATGAGCGCCGGCGGACGACCCGCTCGCAACTCACAGTTGTGTGTCAGGGAAGGCGTGCCGCAGCAGCGACAATGGCGAGCACGCCCATGATACAAGGGCGAGTTATCCGTGACGACGTTCATACTGCGGCAGTACACCCGAGATCCTCCCCAAAGGAACCGCAACCGCTGGCTTTTCGCTTCTCCCTGCTGCTCATAGCCAGCTTGCGCGGCCCCCCGCCGCGACGCGGTTGTCGGAAGCCGACTCGGCCTTTCAGCATCGTAAGGATGAACCCGGTCGCGCGGCGTTGATCTTCGTCCCCAAGAGTCAGTGCAAGCAGCACCTGGCGCGAGGCGCGCGCGTCGGCTGTCCGCCTCGCTTGCCGCCGCACGTTCGCCAGCGTGTGCTCCGCCCGCCTGCCCGACACCGTCGTCGGGCCCGTCCGTCCACTGAGGACGAAATAAGTTTACTCTTGGCGGCGCGGGTCAATCCTCGCCCAAGTCAGACCAAGAGGCGGTTGATGTCAAATTGACCCCGGAGCGGTCGCCATCGCGTCAAAGCCGATATATGCAAGATCAATCAGATACTCTGCTTGCTCGTTTAGGCCCAGCAGCTGAACGGCCTCCGCCGCCATCACCAGCTGATGCGGTTCCAGGGTTTCAATGAACTGCCTCGTCATGGACGTCACGTCGACCGTCATGGCCGTTGCTTTCTTTCTTCGAATGTACGTTCGGAAGCAGGAATGTCAGGCGGACCCGTCCGCCTGCGAGAATTTAGAGAGCCAATTCCTTTCAAATGGTAAACGCGAGATCGGAGGGAAACGTTTTGCCCACCAATCCGCTCAGAATCGTTTTCGAGGTGCTTTCCGGGGTGAGCGCAGCCTGCATACCGAACGACGGAGGGAACAGGTTCTGCGGGTCCCATCATCGATGTCCGGCGCGAATGGGAGGACTGCGCTCGATCTCGGCCGAGCCTTCGCAGGATCTGCTGAATGGCGACGCAGCCGGCCTGCGAACGATCTCATCCATGATGCAATTGAGGCCCACTCTCCGGGGTTATGCATCTATCAGACCAGCGCGCCAGACGCACTTATTCCAGTCGGCCACGGCTTCGTCGACCCAGCCGAAGTTCGCGTCGCCCCACTCCGAAAATCGCCGCATCCGTGGCGCCCTGGTAGCTGCCCCCGCGGACGTAGTAGCCAAGCGCCCTGGACGCCCTTCTGTGCGGGAGTAATTGCAGACGGGATGTTGGTCATCGTCGCCACTCCTGCCTCTGATCCGCGAGACGCCGGTAATAGGTGAAAATCGGTTTCCCCATCCCAGCCGAATGGCTGCCACAAGACGTTTGGTTTATGATCACTTCTTAGAACGAGAACGAACAGCCGCGAGGGGATCCTTCTGCATGCGTTCCGCGTCAGCTGGCCTGCCGATCATGCTAATGGTTATGCTCTCGCTAGCGGAGTGCGGCCCCACCCCCTCACCTACCGCGGGACCCGTCACCATTCCTGAGCCTCAAAAACCGGAGCCGCCCCGTCAACCATCCATCGTGCCCCAACCCGTCGCCGCGGAATGGAAGTTCCAGGAGAGTGGGGAGGCATGCAAAGCCGCTGCGACGAACCCGGCCCTCACTTTGGACGTAGCCGTTTCTGATGACCGGCTGCAACTGCTTGCACATGCACACACACGTCCTGCCTTGCGTCGAGGCGCGCACGCAGCCATTTCCTTTTCCGGAACGTCCGGCTCGTGGACCGCACCCGGTCGTCTCACGGCCTCACATGTCATATCAGCGTCTCAGCCAATGGACGAGGCCGCTGTAGGACGAGTGTTAGTTCTGCTCTCCGGTGGGACCGTTCAGGTCGGTGGCCCGCACAGCAGGCTCCCTCCATTGCGAGTACCAGATGCTGGAACGGCGGGACGGACATGGTTTGAATGTGTCCGCCGTCGACTCTTCCCATGAGCTCATCGCTGTTAGGCTATGGGCTGGTTGGCTCAAAAGGATTTGTTAACCAGTTTCCGCTTCCTTAAGAAAGGGAGGCTCGAAATCCGGGGCCTCACGGAGCACAGAGGCACAGAATGAGCCCAGATATCAAGCGTCCACGGTTAATGGGCAATACGGCCGTTCGCGGCTTCGGCTTGCTATCAGCAATTCTCCTGATCATTCTCGTGCCGTATTTTTGGTTCGCTTTGGAGGCACGCTCCGCTTTTGAGCAGGCGGAGATCCTGGTGGATGCCGCCGCCGCGCGGGCGCGAGACAATCTGCATGACGTCTTTGGACGATTCGAGCGCGCGACGGGCGGGTTGCGGGCTCAAGACGTTCAGGGCGACGGCACGTCGCTAGCAGGACGCCTCGTACGGGCTGAGCCACAAGTCACTCCTGCCTCGGGCCTGCTGGTTTTCAACGCCAAAGGCCTCCCCGTTGCCAGTTCCTTTCCTGGTTCGATCGATGCTCGTTCCCCACCTTGGTGGCTTTCAATTGCAACGTCGCTTCGCACGCATGGGTCGGTGCTCCTAGGGCCTGGGCCCTCTCCGTCGACCAACACTCACGTATGGGTGCTGGCGCGGCGTATCGAGGATGCACAGGGCGGCACCGCCGGCGTCGTGGCCACCTTCCTGACTGAGGAGGCCGTTCGTGCCATCGTAGGGCCAGCAATGCCGCCTGCGGGAGTGCTCGACGTTCGTTTGGTCGATGCAAGCGAACAAGACCTTCTGACCGTTCCAGCAAGCGCCGATGGTGCTGGCGCGTTTTCCTGGCTCTTCAATCTCTATCAAGCCCTTACTCCGGACGCTTGGGTTGTTCCCGGACTGGCCACCGCGGAAGTCTCCGTAGGCGGCCTGCGCTGGATTGGTGAGGTGACGTCAGCTTCCATTCTCAACGAACGGGCACAGGACGTCCGTCAGCATGGCCTGATTGTCCTCGCATTGGTCGCTGTCCTCGGCTCGGTGGTAATTCTGCTCGGATCACGCCCACGGGCGATCGTGCGCCGAGGAAGCGCCGAGGTGCCCGCTGTTGAAACGGATGATTGGCGCACACGGGCCGAGACCGCCGAGAGCGAAGTCGAGGAGCTTCGACGGAGCGTCACAGCCATCACGGGTGGACGTGACCGCGTGCTGGCAGCAATTGGTCACGACGTCCGTACCCCCATCAACTCCATCTTGGGCATCAGCGCTTTGCTCATGGATGGCGACCTGGACGATACGCAGCGCAAATGGCTTCAGCGTATTCGTGCGAGCTGTGAGGTGCTGCTCGCAATGCTGAACGGCATGTTGGAGATCGCTGCCGCCCAGGTGGACGGGGCAGAAATTCATCTCGAGCCGGTGAACGTCGCGATTCTCATCGAAGAGGTTGGGGAAGTCTTTCGGCCGCACGCTCACGACAAAGGCCTTGATCTCAAGGTCGCCGTAGAAGACGGAGTACTCGGCGTCTGGCGCACGGATCCGACTCGCCTCCGTCAGGTCCTGTTCAATCTGGCCGGAAACGCAATAAAATATACAACGCATGGATCAGTAGAGATAAGGGCCCTCACGGTCGATGACAGCAGCGGCAGGAAGATCCTGCAGTTGCGAGTATCGGACACCGGCCCTGGCATCGCCGAATATGAGAAGGAGCTCATCTTCGAGCAGTTTCGGCGGGGACGGGAGGAGGTCTCGCGCGGTCAGGAAGGTCTTGGCCTAGGCCTGGCCCTTTGTCGTGACATCGCCGCACTCCTGGGCGGAAACCTTTCTTTCGAGAGCACTCTCTCGGTGGGTAGCGTCTTCACCTTCGAGATGCCGATAGAGTGCGTTGAGGATCTAGGGCGCTCGGCTTCGCCGCTGTTGGGGCGGACGGCGCTCGTGATTGGCCTTTCGGAGGGCGTGCGCCGGCGGGTTGCCTCCTACTTGGAGCATTTGGGTTTCGGAGTGGAAACTGCGGCGGACGGCTTCATTGCGATCGGCTTAGCCGAGCGCACGGCGTTCCAACACGGCACACTTGACCTTGTGGTAGTGGACGCGGCGCTGACGGGAGGACTGTCCGCTGACGGCTTGCTCACACGATTGCGGGCAAACCGTTCTCTTGAGAGCACTCGGACGGTGCTCGTTGACAACGGTCAAGTGCCAGCCTCGGCTGAGGGACGGGCCGATATGATGGTGCCGCACCCAGTCGAAACGCGTGATCTTGAGCGGATCGTAACCAGTCTCTTTGGGAAGAGTTCACCGCTGCAGGAGATGGATCCCCGTGCGCCGCCGCCGCAGCGGCCTCGAGTGCTGGTAGTCGAAGATAACCGAATCAACCAAGCACTGCTTATGGACTTGCTGGAGCGTGCCGGGTTCTCAGCATATGCTGCCAGTAGTGGCGAAGAAGCCGTGCAGGCGGCCGCACGGGGGGGGTTTGACGCGATCCTCATGGACGTGCAGATGACGGGAATCGATGGCACGGAAGCCACACGCCTCATCCGCGCCGCTGAGCAGGGGACCCGAACCCCGATCATCGGGCATACAGCGCACTCAGGAACCATGATCCGAAAGAGCTGTATGGATGCTGGCATGGACGCGGTGCTGCATAAGCCCGTTGACGTGTCTCGGCTCCCCTTACGGTTGCGAGAGGCCATCACGGCCGCCCGCAGGACCACGGTGGTGGGAGAGATCGATCAGTCGGACCTGCAGGCAGAGAGCGATTGCGCCCTGGACATTGCTGACGAGTATCTGGAGGCCTTGCTAGTGGAGGTCGGCATTGAACGGACGCGCACCTATGTCGAGGCTTTTCTGGTCGATACCGAAGCACATTTGCCCGAAATGGAACGCTTCCTGCGCAACTCCGAGTGGCTGACGCTCGGCCGTCTTGCTCACAACTTGGCTGGCGTTGCCAGCACTCTTGGGGCGATCAGCCTGGCGGACAGCCTGCTCTTGCTGGAGGATGCCGCGCGTGACGAGGATTCTCAGCGGCTCGACGTCGCCCTTCAGGGCGTGCTCACTACCTGGCATCGAGTGAGGACGAGTCTACGGCGGAGGTTTGAGGCTTTGGCTAGCAAATGGCCAACCCAGGGGGACAGACAGGCGGCCTAGCGAAACGATCTCGCAATCCCAGGCCATCCCGAAAGGGCATGGCGATACGCCCGGTCCGCGCTGGCCAACCTTCGAGTAGCTCGTCCTTGCTTGGGAGTGCTGGACGAAGGCCGCCGATACCGCGCGGGGCGTGTTCAAGGCGGGAGCCGATCGGGCGAGCCGCAGACTATCCTGGTAGACGGTTGACGCACAGACAAGAGAACGTAGCCTTGTAGGGGTTGGCGTGGCTGGTCTCGGTATCTGCCCCTGGTGGGTTGGCTATTTTCTCGCGAGCCCTCTGCGGCGGCTGGCCGTGGATCCGGGGCACCTCCTGGCCCCATTTGTTCACGCCGGCATGACGGTGCTCGAGCCGGGCCCAGGCTTGGGCTTCTTTACGTTGGAGATGGCCCGTCGTGTCGGCCCGGCTGGCCGCATCATCGCCGTGGATGTCGAACCGCGGATGATCAAGGGTTTGCAGCGCCGCGCCCGCAAGGCGGGGCTGCACGAACGCATCGATGCGCGGCTGGTCCAGCCAACCTCCATGACTCTCGGCGAAGCGGAGGGAACGGTCGATTTCGTATTTGCCTTTGCCGTGGTGCATGAGATGCCGGCGCCGGCTCCATTTTTTGCCGAGACCGCCCGCGCCATGAAGACGGGGGCCGCCTTCCTGCTCGCCGAGCCTGCCGGCCGTGTTGACGGCGAGAAATTCGTTGGGGAGCTCGCGGCAGCCGCCCAGGCGGGCCTGGTCGCTATTAGCCACCAGCCGTTACGCGGCAGCCACGCCGCGTTGTTTTGCAAGCCGACCAGTTGGGTCGGTTGAATGCTGGTCGCGCTCAGGCGAATGCGCTTCGTGGGGAGTAGGTCGCAATATGGCCTCCCGAAATACAGTAGACCGTCTGCCATGGGCCGAAATTGGTCGGCAGCATCCGCCAGCCGCCGCCGCTGCGGGCCATGTAGCGGATCGCGTTGAGGATTTCGCGCAAATCCACGGTCGGCTTGCGCCCGCGCTTTGGCGGCTTGGGAAGCAGCGGCTGAATGCGCTCCCATTCCTCATCGGTCAGGTCGGTTGGATACCGCTTGGTCTTGCGGGCAATCTCGGCCATTCGGCCACGGCTCTCTCGGGTCCACATCCCGAGCTTGAATCACCTCGCCCCGAGCCGCCACAACCATTCTCAAACGGTCTCT
>Ga0134128_10004395_pt1 | contig 17254 bp, 17 predicted proteins | sample KB31754_FD_96462 | JGI IMG/M metagenome (GOLD analysis project Ga0134128, IMG submission 96462) | Terrestrial soil microbial communities with excess Nitrogen fertilizer from Kellogg Biological Station, Michigan, USA - KB3-175-4 | ecosystem: Environmental > Terrestrial > Soil > Unclassified ... | reverse complement strand
CAAGGCTATTGATGGTGTCGAAGTTAGCGCTTTGATCTCCATGGATGTAGCATTTGTGATGGGCAAACTGTTGAAACTTTTCCAGGAGCAATCCGCTGTCCGTCCATGACACCAACGAACAGGCGCTTCGATAAAATGCGGTCGGTGTGCACGACTTCATCGAGACATAACCTTCGGGCCAGTCGGGAAAACGCCTCTGCAGTTTGCTGTATCCCTGTTTGACGAATTCCGTTTCATCCTGGGCAGCGGTTCGTCTGCTAATCAAACCACCATCGGCGCTGGTTAAGTTTCCTTCGATGTTTGCAAATGCCACCACCTCCTCTCGCGACAAAAGGAGTGCGGCGATCGCACCGCCCATGCTGTGCCCGACGAGGCTCACTGGTGCGCCCATCTCGTTAATCAGAGAAAGCAATGCGTCCGCTTGCTGTTCCAACCTGTAATCGAACTTTTGAGGCTTATCTGATTGTCCAAAACCAATCAAATCGACGGCCAATAATGAATAGTCGGCTAGCTCTTCGCTCGACCAAATACACTTCCAGTATTCCATCGAGCAACCGAGCCCGTGCACAAACAAGACAATCGGCTTTCCTCGATCTAGATAGGAGGCAACCATGTGCCAGCCCTGGCTCAAACGATGATTGAACTGCCGTGGTTGGATAGCGCTTGCCATCTTGCTGCCGCCGAAAAACTGCTAGTGTACGCCAGTTTTAGGCGCAAGTCACGCCGGCGCGCTAGCCGCCTACGCTAGAATTAACTGATTCATACGACTGAGGTAGCCATGACCAGCGTTCATTTATGGACCGGAATTACCGGTGCCGCGATCGTTGCTACCGTGTGCTTCGATATATTTCAAACGATTATTGTGCCTCGCGAGACTCTCCGCAAACTGCGAATTGCGCCCGTGTTAGTCGGGCAGGTACTTTGGCCGACATACCGTGCATTGGTGTCCGGGTTGAAGGAGAACATTCGAATCGGCCTGCTCGAGGTATTTGCACCACTGGCATTTCTGACGTTGCTGGCTATCTGGCTGATTTTCATGATCGGTGGATTCGCTCTCATATTGTATTCACTCGGGAATTACATCCGACCCCCGATAACGGAGTTTTCCGAAGCAGCGTACTTAGCAGGCACTTCTGTTTTGACGCTGGGTTTTGGAGATATGGTGGCAGCCGTCTGGCCGGCGCGGATTGTCGTGCTGGTCGCCGCCGTACTCGGATTGATTTTTATGGCGCTTGTGGTATCACTACTTTTTCAAATGCTCAGCTATCTGCAACAACGCGAACAAGTCGTGAATACTCTGATGAGTCGCGCCGGATTGCCACCATCCGGAGTGGTCTTGTTGATGCGCTACCGTGAGCTCGCCATCATTCCCAGCCTTTCCACGTCTTTTGTCAATTGGGAAAGTTGGCTCGCTTCGATTCTCGAAAGTCACCGTTCTTTTCCGCTTCTGATGTATTTTCGCTCGACGTCTTCGCAAACCTCATGGCTGGCCACCGTCGGCGCAACCCTTGATGCAGCAACCCTGCTCCTCACGGCCGTTGATATCGACTGGATAGGCGAGGCGGATCTTTATTATTGGATGGGGGTGAACATGCTCAAAGCGATTGCGGACACATTTGACGCTCCGCCGACGGACCAATCGGCGATTGACAAAGAGCAATTCACGCAGGCGCTGCAATTTCTAAGCGATGCCGGCTTTAAAATCCGGGACGCAAACAAGACTTGGCCGTACTTCCAGGCACGCCGCTCAGGATACATGCGACACTTGGTTCCGTTGGCGGAGCGTTTCGAGTTACCGATGCACGTCTGGCTGCCGGAGTTCAAAACTTACGACCTTAAGGAAGAAGCGAAAGAAGCCGTGGCTGAAGTTTCAGCCACAAGTTAGCCCTATATATGTGAGCCCGTGCCCTTTGCGGGTATATTGCCGGGAGAGGCTTTTATGGCAAAAAAGAAGGCCGGCAATTTCGACACCCAAGTGCTAAGTAGCATCATCGCCTTGAGCGTGGTTTGTCTCGTGGCGCTTGGCGTTTATGCCTTAAAGTTTTGCACCGATTTGATGATTAGCAAATGGCCGACTACGCTCGCAACGCTCAATGATGCAAGCACGGAATGGGCTCAAAATAGTTCCCCACGTTCGCGCCGCTATTTGCTTACCCGGATGTACCACTATAAGGTGCAGGACTCCTACAATACAGGCTCAGCCACGATAGATAGGCTGAGTTCTGCCGCCACCACAATTGGTGCATCACCTGCCGGTCCGCTGCCGGCTGCCATACCTATTCATTACAATCCTAGCTACACGCAATTCTCAGTCGTATATCCCGAAAAAGATCTGCAAGACGATCGCTTCTGGTTGATCCTACTGTTCGCCCTAAATGTCCTCGTCCCGATAATCGGCATAGCCAGCCTGGAAAATCGTAAATTAATAGCCAAAGCCTGGATTGCGCAAATGACAGATGTGATTGCCAAAAACGATATCAATATCTTTCATAGATCGGCGCCGGTCGATTTCCACCGTGAGCCACTTTCGGTACTTCAGCAACGGCTCGTGAATGGATTTGAAATACTTGATCAAAATAAAGATCACGAGTTGTCCCGGAAAGAGTTGGATGCAGCCGTCAATAAGCCTGATCTGGAAAACGACCTAGCACAAGCCGTGTCCGCGCTCAAAGCGTTTTATGACGACATCTGCGAACTTTACGATGAACCGCTGCTCGAAGCTACTGATAATATGTCGGCTAACGATCTACGCGTGCTCGTCGATCTGATCCGGAACGCCGAAGATCATATTGCCAAAGGATCCGATGAAGGTGCCGACGACATGAAGCCGAGCGAGGCGGAGTCCACCAATTTCGCGCTCGCGAAAGGGGCGGTGCAGGTGATGCGTCGGGCAGCCGCCATCCACAACCACGGTCGCTACGAACTTTTCGAGAGCAAAGACGCTCCTCTTGCCAGCATTACGCCTGCGGCGATACGCCAGGGACACACAGGCAATTGCTACTTCCTAGCGGCCGTGTGCTCCATGGCAGCAACATCACCACAAGCAATTCTCAAGATGATTCATGAGAATGATGATGGAAGTTGCACGGTTACGTTCCACGGATTGACGGATGAACCGATCACGGTCGAGAGGCCGACCGTCGTCGAGCTCGCCGTTTTCGCTCGGCCGACTCGCTATGGCATTTGGCCCGCCGTGCTCGAAAAAGCCTACGGCATCTATCTGCAAAGCACCGACTTCAAACCCGCCACCGTGGCGGCCGATAATTACCATCACCAAGAGCCGATGTCGGAAGTCTTCCGCATGCTTACCGGGCAAACCGGAAAACCGCATCGACTGTCAGGATTTACCGACGATATTTTGGCAGACGGCCTGTCTAAAGCGTTCGAGGAAAAAAGATTGGTCGTGCTCGCATCCCAAACACACGCTCAGAAAAAATACACCGACCACAGCAAGTTGCCGACTAGACATGCCTATGGCGTCACTGCTTGGGACGCCGAAACGCGCACCGCAACTGTCTGCAACCCCTGGGGTTTCATGCCGTTCGATAAGTCGCTGCAGGAACGCGAACACATCAAGTACCTTGGCGCCGGTATTTTCGCGATGAACGTCGTCCAGTTACTGGCAAACTGCGATTACGTTTACCTGGAGGACTGGCGCGAAGACAGCAACTTAATCCGGTCTGTATATACTAAGGACCTGCCCGCCTAAGCTTTGTCGTTGTGGTTCAGCTCGTCAAAAAATACCCGCTCGAGCTGATCGACGGATCGAGCGCGTTGCCACGCTGCCGTATGAAGCGTATTGGCATTCTCGTCATCAAGCTGGACTACTCCGAGCGCTTCCTGACTCATCAAGTCCAACAAATCGATTAATGTAAGCTCCGTGATGTCGAGTGTGTAACGCATGGACGCAACTCCCGTCCGGAAAGGCTGGATAATGGCCAGACGCGGGCTTAGCCCCGGTGTTCCGATAAAAAAGCAGGCTAGCTCGACATTTACATTAAATCTCTACATAAGCCAATCGGCGCGGGTCATCGGCAAATTCCAGATGGCGCTGTCCGACCGGCGCAACAATACCTGATAAATTCGCAACCAATTTTCTTCAAATCCCTTGGCGGAGGCCGTCATGTACAACAGCCAGAGTTTAGTCACTCGTTCTCCGGCGATGTCCACGGCCTGCTCCATATGGGACTGCAAATTGTGCGACCAACAACGCAGCGTTTTGACATAATGCGGCCGCCAGGCATCCACGTCCACCGTTTCAAAACCTTCGTGCCTGGCATGTCCGACCAGCTCCGGCAACTCAGCCAGCTCTCCACCCGGAAATATGTATTTGCGGACGAATTTGCCCTCGAAGCTGCCGCCTTGTGCTCTTCTGGAGGTTGTGATGCCATGACACAAAAACAGTCCATCATGTTTTAGAACATCAAGTGCGGCAGTGAAGTAGGCAGAATAATTGCGCACTCCCACATGCTCGATCATGCCGATGGATGCAATTTTATCGAACTGCCAATCAGCGGGCATCTGCCGATAATCCATTAGCTCGATGCGCACTCGATTGGCAAGACCTTCTTCCTGCACTCGCTTGAGCCCATACTCGCGTTGCGCCGGGCTGAGCGTAATACCACATGCGGTGACGCCATAATTTTTTGCAGCCCAGCAAAGAAGAGCACCCCAACCGCACCCAATGTCGAGAAACGTCTCGCCGGGCTGCAGCCGCAGCTTGCGGCAGATCAAATCCAGTTTTGCTTCTTGGGCCTGTGCCAGCGTGAAATCATCGCGCTCAAAATGCGCACAGGAATAAACAAGGTTGGGATCAAGAAACAATTTGTAGAATTCATTCCCAACATCATAGTGATGCTGGATGTCGCTGGCATTTGACCCGACGCGTCTTACCGTATGAGTCTTGCCGTATCGCACGACATCGGACATGGACAGAGCCGGCAGCGTTGCAGCACACACGCATGCCTGAAGCACCGCCCGCAGCGGCAGCCGGCGACTACTCAAATATTGAGCTACTGCGATCATGTCTTCGAGGCTGCCTTCAAAATCGAATAAATTGCTGATCCAGCACTCCGTCAAAAACATCCGATCTCGAAACAAGAGCAAATTCCGCAGTACGCCAGGATGCCGGAAATACAAAGTCAGCCTCACCGGACCCGCATATGCCCGCAGATATTGAACATTCCATAAGTTGATCGCGATTGGCACGGGACACTCAGCAATCGCAGACTCAAGCAGGGTGGTGATCGCCGCAGGCACTGCAGTTCGGGGCACTGCGCATACCCGCTGGGACTGCGTTCTATTGCTCAATTTCGGCGACTGCACTGACATTCGTGGAGCCTCATATAAATTGAATTGCTGTGACGATCCGACGAGGGTACCGGGATGATGTTTCACATAGACACTTGATCACATAATCGTTCCCATGTGATGAGGCAGCCGGGCCCTGATGATCGCACCCCGAAATGGGAGCAGGCTCTGGCACACTTACGGGCCGCCGCCATGATAGGACTTGAAATATTTGACAATTTATGAGAGGTTGTCTGTATACAGCGACCTCCTGTACGGAAGAAATTACCATGGGCAAAGAACAGCATCAGAAAAAAGAAACGAAGAAAAAGCCAGCCAAGACCATGAAGGAGAAGAAGGCTGCCAAACAAGAGAAGAAGAAAGGACAGTAGCCTCTGCAGCGGCCGCTGACTAGACTCCCCATGCGCCGCTCAAATGTATGTTCGTGCCGTTAACATAGCGAGCATCGTCGGAGAGTAAGAAGCAAACCGTGGCAGCGGCATCGGCCGTGCTGCCTATATATCCGGCGGGAATATTTTTGACCATCTTCGACAGCTCTTCCGCCGGCGCGCTGCCCGAATCGATAAAGCCGGGCGAGATGGCATTCACCGTAACACCATGCGGCGCCAGTACCTTCGCCAACGACCGCGTCAAAATGAGCACTCCCACCTTGGCGATATAATGCGCCGTTATCTGCGGCTGAGCATTAGCCTGGTCGGCAGTGGCCATGCTGAAGCTGATAATCCGCCCCCACTTGCGCTCCTTCATTCCCTCGGCCACCGCCCGGCTGAGGTAAAAAAGTGGGTGCAAATTGTTGTCGAACATCTCATTCCAGCCCTCGGCGGTTTCCTCGAGTAGATTCACTCGGTGGTATGGTCCGGCGCAGTTTACGAGCGCATCGATGTGTCCCCACTCTTGCGTCACTTTGCGCACAAGATCATCGGCGGCCTTTGGATCCGAGACGTCGGCGCACAGAGTCATCGTTTTGATCCCTTTTTCTTTGAGGGCTGCCTCGAGCTCCTTCGCATCCGTTTCACTTTTGCGATAGCAAGTTGCAATTGCCCAACCCTGCTCAGCCAACTTCAGCGCCACAGCGCGTCCGATGCCGCGCACCCCGCCGGCAATGAGCGCAACTTTTCCTTCCATTATCTCTCCTCAGCGTCTGGCCATTTCCGGCGTCATGATCGTGTCTATTTTAGCGATCACATCTTCCGGCAGAGTCACGCCGGATGCCACCAAATTTTCCTGAATCTGCTGCGTACGAGTCGCACCGATAATTACGCTGCTCACCTCGCGCAACCGAAGAATCCAGGCAAGAGCAAGCTGTGCCGTGGTCAAGCCAAGGTCCTTAGCCAGCTTTGCCAGCTGTTCGACTTTTTGCAGCGACGCGGACGATATGGTATCGCGCCCGCGCAAGAATATGCCTTCGCGTTCTGAAGCAGCGCGGCTGCCGGGCGGTGGCGGCTGGTCCGGTTTGTATTTTCCGGTTAAAACGCCCTGAGCCAACGGCGAAAAACAGACTTGCCCGAGCCCATTTTTGTAACTGGTCGGAATCACATCGCGCTCGATGTCGCGCTGCAACATGTTATAGCAAGGCTGGTTTGACACCGGCGGTGGTGCATGAAGCTTCGCTGCCATATCGCATGCCTGCTGAATCTGCTCGGCCGTCCACTCACTTACGCCCCAATACAGAATCTTTCCCTGGCGGGTCAGAATATCCATGGTGGTGACGAGCTCTTCCATCGGAGTTTCGGGATCAAAACGGTGGCATTGATACAGATCAATGTAATCGGTGCGCAGTCGGCGCAAACTGGCGTGACATTGTTCGGTGACATGCTTACGGGAAAGTCCGCGATCGTTGGGCCCCTCACCGACGGGGAAAAACACCTTCGTGGCCAAAAAGATTTCGTCGCGCGTTATTTCCTTTAGACCCTGGCCGATTACCTCTTCAGCATGCCCATGTCCGTAAACATTGGCCGTGTCGATAAAATTGATCCCATGGCTAACGGCAAACTCGATCTGTTTGATCGCCTCAGCGTCCTCGACCGATCCGCCATACGTGAGCCAACTGCCGAGCGCGATCTCGCTGACTTTAACGCCCCACTTGCCAAGCTTGCGATATTCCACCTGTCCCCCTACCGGTTTTGACTATCTCTGAATCTCGTTGCCTCGCCGCCGCAACTATATCAGCAGAGCACGTCAAGGTGTGACATGCAGACTGGTGGTGACTCTACGCTTCCGGCGCAGCCGCGCAAGCGGCAATTTCATCCATCAATTGCTTGGGGCACTGATCCGTGCCGAGTTTATCGAAAACTGCTTTCGCATCTTGCAGAAAGCTTAGAGCCTCGGTGCGATTCCTTTGCTGCAATCCAAGCTTGCCGAGCAGCCACAAACATTTGGCTGCTTCCGGAGAATCACCTCGACCCAATTCACGACGGTATTCCAGCGACTTGAGCAACGCCCTTTGCGCATCGACCATCTTGCCTTGTTGATATTGAATCTGAGCAAGTTTATCGTACAGAAACAAAAGCTGTGCCTTTTCGGCCTCTGCCTTTTCATAGATGGACACCGCGCGTTTGAACAATGCCTCGGCAGACAATTTGTCCTTGCGCTGCAAATGAATCTCGGCAACCTTAACTGCCAGCGCAGCTACTTCGGGATCATTAGGACCAAGTATGCCTTCGGTGGTCAACAGCCGCTCTTGCTCGACGAGCAACTGCCTGTAGAGCGGATCATTGGCCACCTCTTCGCTCACCCACCTGCCGGCATCTGCGAGCCCTTTAAGCGGAATTTTGTAAGCCTTGGAGATTTTCAAAGCCTGCACCGCAGCCGGTGGCAACAGCGTACCTTGCTTGACGAGCGTCTGGGCAAACATCAAGGATTCCACCTGTTGCCCGTCCAACACACCCTGCTTGCGCAACGCCACGCCCAGAGGTTGTCCGCTTTCCTTCGATTGGAGAAGTGCAGCCTGCACTTGATCTTCCGTCAAGAACCCCGACGCGGTTGCCAGCTCGCCGATGCGAGCGCCTTCGTTGGGATTGGTTTTATCGGAGGTATCCTGAAATTTGTTAATTATCCGCCCGGCAGAGGTAATCTCATCCGGAATTTTCTCCAGGATATCCAATGCCTTGGCGTACGTCTGATGAGCTTGGGGTCTGTGACCGTCGAGCTCGTACAGGTCGCCTATGTCTTCGAGCGTACGCACCACTTCCACGCTTTCTTTGCCGGACAGCTCGCGATGCATTTCTAGAACGCGCTGATATTGCTCGTGCGCCTGATCGAAGCGGTTGGTGCCAAGATACAAGTTTGCCAGCTTGGTGGTCACCGTGACTATCTTTTCCTTCGGCGGGAAGTATTCCTCCTCCCAGGTCTGTTTGGCACCAACGTAGGCTTGCTCGGCTTCGAAAAGCTGGTTGGCTTCGTAAAACATATCGCCCTGAATCACAAGCTTTTCGGGAGAACGCGGAGCGATTTGTCCAGCCGTCATCTTCATGCCGCCGATGATCGTCGCCTCAAGCGAATCGGGAGCGCTTAGCCAATAAATCAGACTGTCGGAAATTTTTGCTCGTCCCATGTCCGATTGTTTTCTCTTGAGTTCTTGAACATAGGGGCAGCCGTTGCTATGGGCGCTTTTCAATATATCGAGCGCCAAAGCCGGATCGAGCCCTCTGGTTATCGCCTGCTGGGCATCGAGTGAGCGCTTGAGGTCTGCTTCATCGACGAACTTCAATGCACGCAGCGCTCCGCCCACCGGTATCGACTTCGAAGAGGCATAGTCCAACGCCGCCTGGAGCTTCTTAGCATCCACGAGCGCTGCAGCAATCAAGATTTCGCCAATTCTCACTTAGACGCTTGCCTTCGGCATACCACGGTCCACTCATGTTTCGCCTTTGCCACTTTAATTCTACCGCTATATTGCCATCTGCTCTACATATGATCCATCGCCCGTTTTCGCAGACCTTTCGGCTTCAAGGCGTGGCGATGATGTAACAGCCAGGCAACGCTCGTTTCAGTGTATCGACTTCGTGGCGCGAAACGCGCGTACCCACTAAATTGAGCTGATGCAAGTGCAAGACGGACTTGAGTTTTATCAAGTCATCCGGTTTTATGCCGGTGCCGCCCACCGCCAACACCGTCAGGCGATGCATCTTGGCGATACTGTCCATGGCACTTTTTGTGACTTGCGAGCAACCCCTGATATCCACCACTGGTGGTGATATGACTTTCGCCAAGATAAAGTCCTTGCAGCAATTGGTGTTTGGATAGGCTCGCCATTCCTTCGTCAGTGACGGCGGTATTCTCAATCTTCAGCCACTCCACAGTCGGGCAAATCTGGGCAAGAACCGCATCGCCGATTTTCGTATTATCGAGGTCGACGTTCTGAAGCTGTTTTAGCCTGGTGAATGAGGGTGCGCAGGCGTCGGTAAGTTTTGTGTTGGCCGCATATATCGTCACCAGTCCAGTCATATCGGCCAAGACCCTCATGCCACCATCCCCGATATCGTCATCGCTGAACCCGATGCGTTCCAGGTGAAGTTTTCCTATAGCGCTCATCCCCGTTTCGTTGACATGCGTCCTGGCAAAATAGAGATCGTTGAGTGCGCTGTTTTCAGCCAACGGATTCACCGTCGTGATTTGCGTATCGTTGAGCACAAGTTTGCGCAAATTCGTCAGCTTGGACAGATATGGAAGTCCTGCATCAGTCAAACTCGACTTCGTAAAATCCATTTGATCGAACTTCTTGTTGTAGTCTTGCCAGTAATACTCGAGAGCCTGATCGGTCGTTGTCGTAATCGGCGGGCGCTGAGCTGGCTGATTAGAGACAGCCCTCGGTTGATTGTCTTTGTGAGTCCGTGAGGACTGAAAAAAGCAAACGCAGCACCTGTGATCACCACCAGACAGACAGCTGCAACTGCAGCGAAAGACTTGCGGTTGCCCAAAGGCTTGCCACTTGCACCGGCTTCGCTTTCATCGATCGATTGGTTGAGAGCAGCCAAAAGCGACGCCGCACTCTCGAATCTTTGATCAGGCTCTTTGGCAATCAGCTTGGCGACAATGTTCAGCAATGATTGCGGTATTCGCTTATCCGGACCAGCCTGTTCTAGAGGCAATGGATACTCATTCACTTGCCTGAAAACCACTTCTACCGGACTTTGAGCGTGAAAGACGGGGCGTCCGCTCAGCGTCTCATACATCAAGCAGCCCAGCGAGTAAAGATCCGACCGCACGTCTGTTTGTTGGCCCTGGCATTGCTCAGGACTCATGTACATCGGGCTTCCGATTATCTCACCGGTGCTCGTCAGGCGGATATTGTCGGTTGCACCGGCGACAATTTTGGCGATGCCGAAATCAACCAGAGTAGCTTTCCAACTGCCATCGGCAAGCTGTTGAACCATCACGTTACTCGGTTTGAGATCTCGATGGAGCACGCCTCGGGCATGGGCATGTTCGAGCGCTTGCGCGATCTGACGAAAGATTGAAAGAGAATCCGATAGCGACAAGCCAACTTTTGCCCGCAGCGCATCAGCCAACGATTGCCCGGGGACATAATCCATGACGATGCATGGCTGCCCGTGCTCGAGTACGGTGAACTCATGAACTCGCACGATGCCCGGATGGTCAAACTGGCTGATCGCCTGGCCCTCCTGACGAAATCTCTTCAGAACAACCGCATCCGTGTTAAACCGATGATGCAATAGCTTGATGGCCACGGGGCGATTCAGCATAGGATCTTCAGCTTTATAAACGGCGCTCATGCCGCCTTCGCCCAAAATCTCCAGAAACTTGTATTTCGCCGCTATCGGACTGCCGACAGTAAGTTGGGGTCCTACTTTGGTGCCGTCCTTGGGGCAAACTGCCGCGCCGCGGGCAAGAGCCAACCCGCATTGCGGGCAATTCACGGCAGATTCAGCCCGATCGGCCGTGATGCGTGTTTTTTGGTCGTTGGCGTCCATGCAAGCAAATGCCAGACGGGTTGCCACTTTCATGCCACCGACAGTCATTCCCCAAGCAGAGCCACCCAATGGCAAATAAAGTGAAACGCAATTGCATTAAACGCCCGTGCAAACTATATAGACTGCTTCCTTTTGGGTACGATAATGGCACAACGGTCTTGGGTCACACATGTCTGCCGAAAGCGCCTCTCAATCCTCCGAACGCCGCTCGTCGCGTGTTTGCGCGCTGGTTCAGGTGGAGACCTGCGAGCGGCATGACATTCAAGGGGATAAAGTCAGCATAGGGCGAAACGAGGACAACCAGCTCTGCCTGAAGAACGACGTGTTCGTCTCGGGGCACCATGCCGAGATTCATTTCGACGACGATGGCTGCTGGCTTAAAGATCTCGACAGCCGCAACGGAACGACCAAAAACGGCGACCCGGTGACAGCACCGGTCAAAATTCTGCCTGGCGACTTCATCACCATCGGCCGTACACGATTTAAGGTTGAATAGGGCTGGCAAAGGGCTGCCGGTACCATTTGCATGGCAGGTGCGCCAATTTTTTCCAACAGACGGCGTTGGAAACCATGGTTCACAATGGTCTTATGGCGATTCCTGAGGGGGAGTCTGGTAACCAATGGAAAAGTTTGTTTGGCCTGCATATATCCAATTTGATGACACTGAGGCGGATCTCAATGAAGCGCGCAGAGTCTGGCTAAACGCTCGTGGAACCATGCCGGACGGTGGTACGACTGCCGACTTCTTGGAGTTCATGCAGGTTTATGCCAGTGAGCTCGAGAAGAAGCGCAATAAGAGTGACCGCATTTCGCGCTTAGCCTGAGCTTTCCATATGATTACGTTGGTAGCGGGCCAGAGCCCGCTGTGTTGCCACCACATAAGGTGCATTTGTTGCATCGGCCTGTGAGCGCTAGAATATACGCGTTCGCCTCTAAACAAGGAGCGGGCGTCCCGCCTGCATTCTGCGACCGTCGATGGACGACAACCGCTTGCCATCATGGAACGACAAGCCGCGCTTCGTGCGCGACGGCGTCACATGGCTCGGCTACATCCTGCTGGCCGCGCCCTCCTACACGCTGGGCGCTTTCGGACCCTTCATGCCATTTTTACGCAGCGAGCTGGATTTAAGCTACACGATAGCCGCTTTGCATGTTACGGCTTGGGCGGTCGGCAATTTACTCTGCGGCGCTTTCGGGGACAGGTCGGTGGCTGCTCTGGGCAGAGCCAATGCGGCCTGGCTTGGTACGGCTGGTTTGAGCCTAGCCATTGTCGTGCTGGTCATGGCGCACCATCCAGTTTTCACGATTGCCGCCGCCTTCGTAGCCGGCGGCATGGGAACTTTGATCTCCCAGTGCATCAACGCGATCATGGCGGATCGCTTTGGAGATGAACGCACTTTGGGCTACATGGAAGCCAACGTTGCCGCCAGCAGTTTCTGCCTGTTGGCCCCCATCGCCGTCAGCGGCTGTGTCAGATTTGGTGCCGGATGGCGCGCGGCAATGATGCTGCCGATCATCATTTTCGTCTTTCTGTTTGCCATATTCGGCAAACGAAAGATTCCGACCGGAGAAGCCAGTCTGCAGAAAGCGGATTCTAATTTTGGATTGCCCGCCGCTTACTGGGCATACTGGACGTTAATCATGTTTGCTGTCGCTTGCGAGTGGTCATTGATTTTCTGGAGCGCGGAATTCTTGCATCAGTCGGCCAATTTGAGCAAGCCGGACGCCGCGGCTTCCGTTGCCGTGTTTCTGGTGGCAATGCTTTCCGGACGCATATTCGGACGCATAGCGGCCCGCCACCTGAGCACGCAGTTAATGCTGCCATTGGCTTCATTCATCGCAGTCACCGGATTCTTCATATACTGGCTGGGGCCGACGGCTGCCATCAAGCTCGGCGGTTTGCTTATAACCGGACTCGGTATTTCCAATTTCTTTCCGCTGTCATTGTCTGCAGCTGTCAGCACCAGCCCAGCCCAGGCATCAATCGCCACAGCTCGCATTTCAGTGAGCACCGGGTTGGCCGTAATCGTTGCCCCGCTCATGCTCGGCTTCGTCGCGGACCATACAAACATTTTCACGGCATATGCAGTGATCGCATTTCTGCTGCTCTCATGCACCGCCATGGCATTCGTCGCCAATCGTTTTGCCAGGCAACACTCGGCTGCAGCCGCTACCTTGAGGTAGAATCAACTGCATGTCATCAGAAGCAAATGCCCCACCAACGCCGAACAAGCGAGCCTTTTTGCCCGCCAAGCCGGATTCGGCATTTATAGCCGTCGCGCAAAACATTGCCGGTGTCGACCTGGCTCTCAACAATCAAGTTGAAATCGATCCCGACGATCTCAGCCGATTAAAACAGCTTCCGAAAAACGCCGGCATAATTCTGATGCCCAATCACGCCGATGAAGTCGATCCCCGGATATGTCTCGAGCTTTCGCGCCGCTGCGCAAAACGGTTTATCCTCATGTGCAACCGCGAAGCGTTTGATGAATACAGCGGATTGGCCGGGTGGGCACTGCAACGACTGGGATATTTTTCGGTGGAGCGCGGCGCGCATGATACTGCCGCCAAGGATTTTGCCATCGACGTATTGAAAAATGCGCAAGAGGTTTTGGTTCTATTTCCTGAAGGCGAAATTTATTACCTGAATGAAAACATCCAACCCTTTCACAGCGGCGGCGTGGAAATTTGCATGCAGGCAATGATTCAAAACCGGCAGTCGCGGCCCGACTTTTCCATATTCGCCGTGCCGATGGCAATCAAGTACACATACCCGCAGCCGATAGACCGGATTCTAGATCAACGCGTGCAGAAAATGGAGCATGACCTTTCGTTGACGCCGTCCGGTGCAACCATGCAAAAACGATTGCACAATATTTTCCAGGAGCTGTTAAAACGACAGCAACTGGCGCACAATCTTGCTGACGGGCAGCCGACGCCGGAGAGCGCGACTCAGCTTTCGCTGCAAGTGAAAAATGCGCGCCGGGCAATTTTGGAGCAGGTAGAGCAAAAGTACAGCGAGTTATCTTCCGGCAATCGACCCACAATCGACCAATCGTGGCAACTTGGCGCCAAGTTACGGGCGATGATCGATGACGGTGCGGAAAACAAAACCGAGATTCGTCGCGATCTTTCAGCCCTCAATGAAGTGGCACACATGGTTAGTTGGCAACCGAAATATATTGTCTCGAACCCATCACGCGATCGCATGGCCGAAGTGGTGCTGAAACTCGAGCGCGAGCTGTACAGAATTAAACGGCCACGACAATTGGCGAAGCGGCACGTGCATGTGCGAATTGCCGACCCGATCGATCTCTCCAAGCACCTTTCAGAATATTGCGCCGACCCGCACACCGTTCGTCACAATCTCACTCAACAACTCCAGGAAACGGTGCAACAAATGATTGACGGCATGGTTCCCTTGCCTGGTCGCCGACTGTAGTCCCGATGTCCGATTAGAACGCAGGCGAATCCAGCAAATTCCTGTGGCCTGTTTGCCGTCTAACCTGCTACACTCATCCTCGGCTGCCCGTTTGCCCTGTTCGAAGAGATGGTGGAATAGCATGAATTCCTTGACAGCAAAAAACTTCTCCAACCTCTTAGTCGCCAGTTGCGCCATCACGATGGCTTTTGCGGCGGTAGGAAATTGCAATGAGAGAATTGGCAGCGATCGAATGCAGATTGCTGAATCAACCAGCAGCGACGACAGCAATGCCATAAAAATCGGGTATGTGGTTCCGCTCAGCGGTGCGTCAGAAGGCGCAGGCAAACAAATTGTCAACGGGATGCAGTTGTATCTCGATCAGATACACCAGAGAATGGCTGGTCGTCCGGTAAACGTCATTATCGAAAATGACGGCACCAACCCCGGCACAGCCGTCGAGAAGGTTCATAAGTTAGTCAAGCAAGATCATGTATCAATGATCAGCGGCGTGTACATGACTAATGCACTCTACGCAATGGCGCCGGTTGTCGAAAGCTATCAACTACCTTTCATTGTCGTTTCGTCCGGAGCAGCCGACGTCACTCAACGCAAGCGCCAAAAATGGTTGGTGCGTCCCGGCTACACATCCACTCAGCTTGGATTTGTCCTGGGCAATTACGCAGGAAAGAAAGCCGGCTTCAAAAAGGTCGCCTGTATTGGTGCCGATTACGGCTTTGGCTGGGAGGGCGTGGGCTCCTTTCAACAGGAATTCGAGCGCCTCGGCGGCAAGGTAGTCAAAAAGCTGTGGGCACCTCTTGGCTTGACTGATTTCACGGAGATACTCAAGCAGATTCCGCCGGACGTCGACGCGGTGATCGAGGTCACCGTCGGGCAGCAAGTCGATGTCATTCATAAGGAATATCATAATCTCGGATTGAAGGCACCGGTACTCGGGATAGCCAACACATTCGATTCGTGGATCTTGCCTCACATGGGAGACGAGGTTATAGGCGGGCGATGCTCCACACTCTATACACCAACATTGAACACACCGGCGAATAAAGCCTTTGTCAAGGCATTCAAGTCCAAGTACAACGTCGACCCCAGCTACGTCTCGGAGTTCGGCTATACATCCATGATGTTCATCCACAGAGCCGTCGAAGCTCTGCATGGAAAGGTGGAAGACAAAGAGGCGCTGCTGGCAGCTTTGAAGAAGGTGGAAATCAAGGACGCTCCACGTGGTCCATTGAAGATTGATGCCTACAACGACGCTATCAGCAACGTGTATATAACTCGCGTCGATCGCGTAGGCGGCGCTTTGCAGAATACCGTTATCGACACGTACCCGATGGTGTCGCAATTCTGGACGTTCAAACCTGAAGAGATAATCGCGCAACCAAGCTATTCGCACGAATATCCGCCGTGCAAATTCTGCGTTAAATAAGGCGCGATCAGTCTTCTTCTTTGATCATCTTCAAGTCGCAGCCGGCGGGGCCGTTTACTTCCCGCCGCATGTCTAGCTCGAAAGTTACCTTTTGCTTCGACGTGTGATATGGAAAACCGAGTATTTCAGTTCTGTGCAAATTGTACACCGAGCGAATTGCATCTTCCCGAAATGCAGTTTCTGCTTTGACGTTGCGCTGCACGTCGGCAGCGGGCGTGAAGTCGAGCACCTGGCAATCTACATCGTGCGTGCCAAAAACGGTGACTTTAATGCGCGCCGTGCCGGGCCCGGTCGAGGCTCGAGACCACTGATCATAAATTGCCGTAATTACGCGGTGATACCACTCCTTCCAGGTACTCGGCCTGGCCACGGCCGCAGCGGCAGCCTGGCGTGATAACAGAGGCGTGGCCACGAGCGGCACCACGGCCGGTGGCGCCGGTCGCGCAACGGACTGCGGTTTCGCTTTTTGTTTGGTCAGCAACTTTTCAATCAATTGCGAGAGTCCGCCCTCTGCTGGGCCGTCCACCTTCTGCGGACTAACGACAGTAATCTGCGGGGCACCGCTCCAGTTCATCAAGCCGTTCTTTGGTGTCGCCGAGTAGTCCCACTTGGGTGGTGGCTTCGGCGGCGCCGGTTTGGGCGGGGCGGGCTTGGGAGGCGGCGTGGCGTCTGCCGGCGGCTGCTCGCCTGGAGGCGGCGTGGGCGGTTTTGGCGGTGGCGGTGGTGGCGTCGGCTTTTTGGGTGGCGGCGGTGGTGGAATCGGTGCGGGCTGACCCGGCTTGTATTGCCCGTCGCCGGCAAACTGCTGGATAGCCCTGGACTTCCCACTTAACGGCCCGTTCGGCAGTACCTTTATAGATGGATTGAGTGCGCCGTCTTCCTTAAGTCCACCCTTGTAGACGGCATCATGCCTGGAATTATCCTCTGCACAGGCAAGCCCGCTCAGGCTGATGGCCAGCCCGGCCGCAAGGATTGCAGAATACCACCCCGCGGGTATACGAGCGATAGTAGACATGGCAAACCCGGATTATGCAAGGTGGGCGGTAGTAGAGCGGCGAAATTTCGAACGAGAAGCTGATGGTCAGCCGGTTTAATCTTTTCTGATCAAACGGCATATTTCGTCGAAAAAGTATTGAGCCAAAT
>Ga0134128_10004394_pt1 | contig 17254 bp, 18 predicted proteins | sample KB31754_FD_96462 | JGI IMG/M metagenome (GOLD analysis project Ga0134128, IMG submission 96462) | Terrestrial soil microbial communities with excess Nitrogen fertilizer from Kellogg Biological Station, Michigan, USA - KB3-175-4 | ecosystem: Environmental > Terrestrial > Soil > Unclassified ... | reverse complement strand
GGGGATTGCGACGATCGCCACGCCCTGCGCAGGTGCCGCCGCCGGGGCCGAAGCGGCGGCCTTCGCTTGCACCCGCGGCGGGATCCAGCGCGCCAGGAGATGGAGCTCATCGGGATAGCTGGGTAAGACTGCGAGGCAGACGAGGCCGAGCGCGGCGATGCCGAAGGTGATCTTGCTGAGCGCGGGTCCCGTTGTTCTGCCGCTTGCGCGGGGCGGTTCCGTGTGGCGCGGAGCCGCGGGCCGCGCGCGCTTCGCCTCGCGCGGCTGCGGCCGCTCGGGAGCGGGCAGCAATGCCGGCGGTGGCGGCGCCCGCGTCAGCGCCTCGATCTGGCGCAGGATGTTGTCGAGGCCGGTTTCGCCGACGATCGGCGGCAGGCGCAGCGAGGGAAAAACATGCTCGTCGCCGCGCGCAAGGCTACGCGCGGCTGAGGGTGCAGCTCGATCCCCGCTGCCTGACTCGTTCTGGATCAGGAGCGAGCTGATGTCCCGCGGATCCTTCGGCAAGCGGGCTCGCGTTAAGGTCAAATGGCCGGAGGAGAAATTCGCCCGTAAAGACTAACGTTTTCCTCATCGGTCCCGTCGCTTCGGTTCAAAAATTGCGGACGCCGGCATCACAAGTGTGGCGCCGCTGCAACAGGCTGAAACGAAGATTGTGAGTCCTTTTTATGCCATGACGCGGGTAGCGGGAGCGCTGATACACGCATTCCGTTGGTGGTGGGGAGCACAATGCGCGACACGGTGCATTATCGCGGCCGGGCACGGCACTGCCGGATGCTAGCGGAGCTGGCCACGGGGGCGTACATCAAGGACGAGCTGCGGCAGCTCGCCCGCGAGTTCGAAGCGGAGGCGCTGCGCCTCGAGATCGAGGCGATGACCGGCGGTCGCGGCGCGCGGCACCCTCACTTCGAGTTCTGAGCTCTGCCGAAGGCGCGGCGGAGGACGGCGCTTGGCCGCCCTCCGTTGCACGGCGTTAGAACCCGCAAAAATCTCACAGCCGCGCTGGCCACCGCGCTGCCAGCATAGGGAGAGTCGCGGCATCGCGAGATAGAGTGCGCGGAGAATGTTGATGGACGTCACATTTGCTGAAGGCAGCCAGGCTGCGGTGCCTGCAGAGGCGCCAATCGACAGGATCGAGCGCAGGCGACGCACGCTCGGCCTGCCGCCGCTGACGCCGGAAGCCCATCTCGCGCTTGAATGGGCGCTCTCGCAGCAGACACCGGGCGCGCTGCGCGTTCAGCGGCTGCTTGAACTCGGCGAGCAATTGGGATCGCTGGAGCTGCCTTCCGCCGATCTCGACGCGTGGGGCGAGGCGCTGGCGCGGATCGATGCGCTCGCCTATGGCGTACGGCTCATCGAGGCGCAGATCATCGCCGGCAATACCGGCACTGGCATCATGCTCCCTGACCGGACGCTCGATCTCGAGGATTGCTGATCCGCTACGACCGGCGTAGCGCCTTTCCGCAGCACTGCTGATCGGCGGCACGCCGCCGAGAGCATCCTCCCGCCTTCACACACCCTGTAAGAGGGCTTGCGCGACCGGCAGCGCCGCGGGATGTTTGCCCTTGCGAGACGTCCGGCGCGAACCAGCCGCGCGGGCAAGGGGAGGAGGATGCCAGGCAGGCGTTCCGGCGGCCGGCGGGCCCGGCTGGCGAGACCATGACGGCGCAGGAGGAGCGCCCGGCCGCCATCGAGGCGAGCCGTATCGAGAAATCCTTCGGCGGCGTGCGCGCGCTCGCCGGTGCGTCTTTCTCGGCGGTCGCCGGCGAGGTGCACGCGCTGGTCGGCGAGAACGGCGCCGGGAAAAGCACCTTGATCAGGGTGATTGGCGGGCGGCTGAGGCCCGATGGCGGCGCGGTGCGGCTCAAAGGCCAAGCTCTCGATTTTGGCCGCCCCGACGCCGCCAACGCACTCGGCGCCTGGACGGTCTTCCAGGAGCTGACGCTCTTTCCCTGGATGACGGTCGCCGAGAACCTGCTGCTGGGGCGCGAGCCGCGCGGCCGTCTCGGGCTCATCGAGACGCGGCGGATGGAAGAGCGCGCCGAGGAGGTGCTGGCCGGGCTCGGCATCACCCATATCGATCCCCGCGCGCTGGTCGAGGATATCGCGCTGGCCGAACGCCAGATCGTCGAGATCGTGCGAGTGATCACGCGCGACCCGTCGATCCTGCTGCTCGACGAGCCGACCTCGTCGCTGGTCGAGCGCGAGGTCGAGTGGCTCTTCGAGCGCATCGGGGAACTCCGCGCGCGCGGGGCGGCGATCATCTTCACGTCCCATCGCTGGAACGAGGTGAAGAGCATCGCCGATCGCATTACGGTGTTCCGCAACGGCGCCGAGGTCGGCACTTATGCCGAGCTCCCGGAAGACGAGGCGGTGCGCCTGATGACGGGGCAGCGGATGGAGACGCTGTTTCCGAAGCCGCCGCCGCTGCCGGCAACGGAGAAGGTGCTGGAGCTGAACGGGCTCTCCGGGCCCGGCGTCGACAAAGTATCGCTGTCGCTGCACAAGGGCGAGGTGCTCGGCGTCGGCGGGCTCGCCGGCCACGGCCACCGCCAGCTCTTCTTCATGCTGTTCGGCGCCGAGAAGCCGGGCGGCGGCACGATCGCCGTCGAGAACAAGATCGTGCGCATCCGCAGCCCGCGCGAGGCCGTCCGCTGCGGCGTCGGTCTCGCGCTCGTGCCGGAGGACCGCAAGACCGAAGGCCTGCTCCTCGAGATGAGCGTGCGCGAGAACCTCACCCTCTCGGTGCTGCGGCGCGTCTCGCGTGCAGGCATCATCCGTCCGGCGGCAGAGAGCGATGCCGCACGACGCATGATCGAGCGGCTGCAGATCCGCGCGCAAGGCCCGGGCAGCCGCGTCGGCACGCTGAGCGGCGGCAACCAGCAGAAGGTGCTGCTCGGCCGCTGGCTGCTTGCCGATTGCCACATCATGCTGCTCTACGACGTGACGCGCGGCGTCGATGTCGCGACCAAGCACGAACTTTACGAGCTGATAATGCGGCTGGCGCGGGAGGGGCGCTCCATCCTGTTCTACTCGAGCGACGCGGAGGAGCTGGCGCGCCTTTCCCACCGCGTGCTCGTCATGCGCGAAGGCCGTATCGCCGCCGAGCTTTCCGGCGACGAACTCTCGGCCGAGACCATCGTTGCTGCCGCGCTCAGAGACTCCGTTGCCGCGTGATGCCGCCAGGAGGCTGCGGCGCAGCCGGTCGAGCCATCGCCTCGGCCAGAACGCCGGACTGATCCTGGTCTGCCTGCTGCTCGCCGCCTGCATCCTGGGCTATTGCGCCATCTTCCATGTCTCGCAGCAGAGATTTCCCGGCAGCTTCGAGCTCACTTCGACGGTGAACAACACCATGCCTCTGGCGATGGCCGCGTTGGGGCAGACCATCGTCGTGGTGACGCGCGGGCTCGACCTCTCGGTCGGCGGCATCATCGACCTGACGAACGCGATCGCCGCCGTGGCGATGGGCGAGAGCGCGGCAAGCATGGTCGGGTGGACGGTCGCCGTCCTGGCGATCGGCGCCGGCCTCGGCCTGATCAACGGGCTGCTGGTGGGCGTCGGCCGGCTGCAACCGATCCTGGTCACGCTCGCCACGCTGTCGATCTTCCAAGGCCTCGCGATCTGGGTGCTGCCGCAGCCCGGAGGCGCGATCCCGCCCGCCTATTCCGACGTGCTGGCCAATGGCGACTACCCGGTGTCGCTCTTCTATGTCGTGCTGGCGGCACTGCTCTGGCACGCCTTCCGCCGCAGCGCGCTCGGCGTCGCCATCTTCGCCATCGGCAATGACGAGCAGGCGGCGGCCGCCAACGGTATCCGGCTGGTCCGCACCAAGATCCTGGCCTATGTCCTAGGCGGCATGTTCGCCGCTGCCGGCGGCCTCTTTCTCGCCGCCACCGCCACGGCCGGCGATGCGACCACCGGCAACGGCTATACGCTCACCTCGATCGTCGCCGTCGTGCTCGGCGGCGTCAGCCTCTTCGGCGGCCGCGGCAGCGCCACCGGCAGCCTGCTCGGCGCCTTCGTCATCACCATGATCGTCAACCTCCTGTTCTTCGCGCATATCGATCCGCTCTATCAGGCCTTCTACGAGGGGCTCTTCCTCATCATCGCGGTCATCGCCTCTACCGGGGTCGGGAGCTATTTCAGGCGGAGAGGGTGATGAAGAAATCGATGGGTCGCTTCTTCACCCAAGAGCGGCGCCGGATCCTCTACGCCTATGCGGCGGCAGTGCTGCTATTTCTCGGCGGCGAGGCTGTGCGGCCGGGCTTCGCGAGCGTCGCCAGCATCGAGGCAGTCCTCGTCGTTGCCACGTTTGTCGGGATCGTCGCCGCCGGACAGACCTTCGTCATCCTGATCGGCGGCATCGACCTCTCGGTGCCCTGGGTGCTCAACGGCGCGGCGATCCTGCTCGTCACTGCATCGCTCGGGCAGGACGCCCGCGCGCCCTACGCGCTGGCGCTCACGCTCGGCATGGGGGCGGCGGTGGGTTTGCTGAACGGCGTGGGGGTCGCGCTCCTCGGCATCCCCGCGGTGGTGATGACGCTCGCGATGAACGGCATCATGGAGGGGCTGACGCTGGGGCTAAGCGGCGGGCTCACCTGCACCGCCTGCGCCTCTTACGCGCCGCCGCTGGTGCAGGCGGCCATCCACGGCAACCTTCTCGGCGTGCCGCACGCACTTTATCTCTGGCTCGCGGTGATTCTGCTCGTTTCCTTCGTGCTGAGCTTCACCGCGTTCGGGCGGAGTGCCTATGCGATCGGCAACAATCTGCGCGCCAGCTACCTGGCCGGCGTCAGCGTGACGGCGACGACGATAGCGCTCTACACGCTGAGCGGTCTCTTCTCGGCGCTCTCCGGCATCATGCTGGTGGGCTTCGGCGGCCAGGCATCGCTCGGCATGGGCGATCCCTATCTCTTCCAGTCGATCGCCGCGGTGGTCATCGGCGGCGTCTATATCCTGGGCGGCCGAGGGCATTACCTCGGCTCGGTCGCCGGCGCCATCAGCCTGGTGGCGCTCGTCAGCGTGCTGTTGGCGATGAATATGCCCGATTACGGGCGCAGCATCATCTACGGCGTCATCATCCTGGTGCTGCTGCTGCTCTATGGGCGTGAGGAGAGCCGGTACTGAACTTCCGGCGGGCTTGGCCAGAGTCCGACCATCGGGAAACGGGCCCGTTGAACGAGGCATCAGGTCTCCTGTAGCCTCGCTTCGGGCGTGACGGCGGGGAAATGGCCGCGGGCCCAGGGGAGCCGATGAAACGTTCGCATTTCGGTGCGCGCGTAGCAGGGGGCTTGCTGCTCGCTTTCGCGATGTTGGCGCTGGCGCCGGGCGCGGCGGCCGCCGGTCTCGTCGATGAGGTCAAGCTCGGGCTGCTTGCGCACGATGTCGGGGTCCTCGGCGATCCCATTGAGCATGGCGCCGATGTGGTCGGCGAAATTCTCTTCGCCTCGCCGGATTTCCTGTCGATCATCGGCTCGCCGCGGCCGACCATCGGCGGCTCGGTCAACACTGCCGGCAAGACCAATTACGCCTATGCCGATCTTACCTGGACCGCCACCCTCTGGCGTCCCGATCTGCAGGAGGGCGATGGCATCTATCTGGGCGGCTTCCTCGGCGGCGCGATCCACGACGGGCGGCTTCAGCCCGTCAATCCCGGGAGCAAGGATCTCGGCACGCGCGGGCTTTTCCATCTCGGCGTCGAGGCGGGGTATCAGATCACGTCGACCTACAGCGTCGAAGGCTATTTCTCGCATCTCTCCAACGCCAACATCTCCCGGCACAATCCCGGCCTCAACAATGCGGGGTTGCGGCTCGGCTACAAATTCTGAGAAGGCGGCCGGCCCTAGGCGGCTCGCAGGATCAGGCGACCCGCGGCATCACCTCGCGCCAAAAGCGATCGATGGATTTCATCAGGATGTTGTGGGGCACCAGGCTGTTGTAGGTGTAGCAGAAGAGCCAATCGACCGGGATGCGGCGGCGGATGCGCTCGAGATTGCGCGTCACTGTGTCGACCGTACCGACCAGCGCGTAGCCGAGCTCGACCGATTGCTCGGGCGTCGGCGCGGCGCCGGTGACGGGATCGATGATCCCCTTGCGGAAGCCAAAGGGCTCGAACCAGGCGCGGCCGGAGAAAATGCCGGAATCCTTCCACAGCGCAATCGCCTCGGCATCGCTGTCGGCGATGATGACGTCGCGCAGCAGCCCCACGCCTTCGCCGCGCGGTCGGCCGGAGACCTCGGCGTAGACGTCGAAGAGCTTCCCCTCATAGGTCGCATGCAGTGGCGGCAGGATGGCGGTGACGCCTTCCTTGGCGCACCAGCGGATGCTCGATTCCGAGCTGGCGAAGGGCTGAAAGACCGGTGGATGCGGCTTCTGCACCGGCTTCGGTACGACGCCCACTGCCTTCAGCACGCCATTCTCGACGCCGGCGCCCCAGGCGTTCGTTGCCTCGAGATTCCACGGCGTCTCGCCAGCCGGGATTTTCCAATACTTTCCCTGATAGGAAAGCATCGGCTCGGTCCAGCATTTCTTGATAATCTGGAAGCATTCCTCGAAGGCGGCGCGGTTGGCCGCATCGATCGCGTCGTGTTGATGCGGCAGCGCGCCGTGGATGCCATGGGTCTGCTGAGCCATGACGTCCACCCAGCGGCGCTGGTATCCGCGCGCAAAGCCGGCGCAGGCGCGGCCGCCGGTCATCTGGTCGAGGATGGCGATGTCCTCGGCGACGCGGATAGGGTTCGATGCCGGCAGCACGATGCCAAGCTGGCCGACGCGGATGCGCTTGGTCTGCAGCGCGAAAAAGAGATCGAGCAGCACCGGGTTGTTGGAGAGCTCGAAGCCCTCGATGTGGAAATGATGCTCGGTGAAGCTGACGGAATCATAGCCGAGCTCATCGGCGAGCCGCACCTGCTCCAGCACCTCGCGCAGCATCTGCTGATAGAGATCGCTGCGCAGTCCGGCCATTCCTGCTTCGATGTCGCGGCGATTGCCGACGCTCGGCAGATAGAACAAGGACGCCTTCACGGACGCTCCTCCCTATTTTGTCTCGTTCCCGCCGTCGGATCATGGCAAAACTCGCCGGGGCTGTATACCGGCGGGTCGGCGCGCTCAGAGCGTTGCGACCATCAGAGCGTTGCGGCGATCGCCGCCTCGACCGCATCTCCCAGCCGCTCCACCACCGCATCGAGCTCGGCCTCGGCGATGATGAAAGGCGGCGCCAGGACGACGTGATCGCCGCTCTTGCCGTCGATGGTGCCGCCCATCGGATAGACCACGAGGCCGCGCTCGAAGGCCTGGCGCTTCACCGCCGCGTGGAGGCGGAGCGCCGGATCGAAGGGCGCCTTGCTGGCGCGATCGGCGACCAGCTCGATGGCGCGGAAGAGGCCGCGTCCGCGTATGTCGCCGACATGGCGATGATTGCCGAAGCGCTCCTGGAGCCGCGCCGCAAGGTGGTCGCCGCGCGCGCGGCATTGCGCGACGAGCCCGTCGCGCTCGAGCACCTGCTGCACGGCGAGCGCAGCGGCGCAGGCGATGGGATGGGCGACATAGGTGTGACCGTGCTGGAAGAAGCCGCTGCCACCGGCAATCGCATCATAGATCTGCCCGGCGACGAGCACGCCGCCGATCGGCTGATAGCCGCCGCCCAGCCCTTTGGCGATCACCAGCAGATCGGGCGAGATCTCCTCCTGCTCGCAGGCGTGCAGCGTGCCGGTCCGCCCCATGCCGCACATGATCTCGTCAAGGATAAGCAGCACGCCATAGCGGTCGCAGATATCGCGAATGCGCCGGAAGTATCCGGTCACCGCCGGAACGCAGCCGGCCGTCGCGCCGACGACGGTCTCGGCGATGAAGGCGGCGACGCTCTCGGGCCCGAGGCGCAGAATCTCGGCTTCGAGCTCGTCGGCGACGCGCCGCCCATAGGCCTCGTCGCTCTCGTCGTCTCCCTTGAAGTGGTAGGGAAAGCAGGGCGCAATGAGCGGCACGTCCATGAGCAGCGGCTGGAACGGCGCACGCCGCCACATATTGCCGCCGACGGCAAGTGCGCCCAGCGTGTTGCCGTGATAGCTCTGGCGACGCGAGATGAAGCGGCAACGCTGCTTCTCGCCGATCTCTAGGAAATATTGGCGCGCCAGCTTCAGCGCCGCTTCGACGGCTTCCGAGCCGTCGCACACGAAATAGACGCGCTCGAGCCCGGGCGGCGCGCGGCGCACGAGCTGATCGGCGAGTGCCTCGGCGGGCTCGCTGGTGAAGAAGGAGGTGTGCGCATAGGCAAGGTGCTCGGCCTGACGCTCAATGGCGGCGAGGATTTCCGGATGGCCATGGCCGAGGCAGGAGACGCCGGCGCCCGAGGACGCGTCGAGATAGCGCTTGCCGCTGGAATCCTCGATCTCGACGCCGAGTGCCGCGACCGCCACCGGCGTCAGGGCGCGCGTATCGCGCGGGAAGGTGTGGCGCATGCTGGCCTCCGCGACCGGCCCCGAGCCGCCTCCCGTCGGCGCAGAGGATGGTTGCGCCAAGCCGGGAATGACGCGAGGATAGAGCAAATCGTCCGGCCGGAGAACGGTCGGCCAGGCTGCGCCGCGAGGTTGCGGAGCGCCGCCGGGGAGGTCGAGGATGACGGTCGAGACGGGAGAGGGCACGCTCGCCGCGGATCTGGCGGCTCGCGTCGAAAGCCTGCCGGCGCTGGTCAATGGCGATGCGCGGCTCGTCGAGCGTGGCCGCTTCCTCAGCGTCGATCTGCTCCTCGAACTCGGTCGCACGCCCTATTACATCGCCATCGAGCACGGCCGCATCGCGTCGCTGGAACGCGGGCCGTTGCCGCTGCGCTCCTGGCGCTTCGCTATCCGCGCCGGAGAAGAAGTCTGGCGTCGCTTCTGGCGGGAGATGCCGGCGCCGGGCGAGCATGATCTCTTCGCGCTTGCCAAGCGAGGCCAGTTGAGCATCGAGGGTGATTTACATCCCTTCATGGCGAACCTGTTCTACTTCAAGGAGCTGCTCGCGGCGCCGCGCGGCCAAAGGAGCGCGGCCTGAGCATGGCGGCGCCGCTCGATCCGATCATCGGCCGCTACGTCCATGTGCGTCTCGGCGGTCGTGCGCATCGCCTCTATTTTGAAGAGGCGGGCAGCGGCATTCCGCTGGTCTGCCTGCACACGGCCGGTGCCGATGGCAGGCAGTTCCGCCATCTGATGACCGATGCAGAAATCACCGAGCATTTTCGCGTGCTGGCCTTCGATCTTCCGTGGCACGGCAAGTCGACGCCGCCCGAGGGTTGGGAGCACGAGGAGTACCGTCTCACCACGCGCTCCTACACGGAGGCGATCCGCGTCTTCTGCGCCGCGCTCGATCTCGAGAGACCGGTGGTGCTCGGTTGCTCGATCGGCGGGCGCATCGTGCTCAACCTGGCGATCGAGCATGCCGAGGAATTCCGCGCACTGATCGGCCTTGAAGCGGCCGATTTCCAGCAATCCTGGTACGACACCGTCTGGCTGCATCGCCCGGACGTGCATGGCAGCGAAGTTTGCGCCGGGCTGGTCTCCGGCCTGATGGCGCCCCAGAGCCCCGCGGCATCGCGCTGGGAGACGCTCTGGCAGTACATGCAGGGCGGGCCCGGCGTATTCAAGGGCGATCTCTATTTCTACCGCGTCGACGGCGATCTGCGCGACCGTGTCGGCCGCATCGACACGCGGCGCTGTCCCCTCTACCTGCTCACCGGCGAATACGATTTCTCCTGCGCGCCCGAGGACACGCTGCGCACCGCGCGGCAGATCGCCGGCGCCGAGACGGTGATCATGGAGAAGGTCGGGCATTTTCCGATGAGCGAGAATCCGGCGCAGTTCCGCCGCTATATCCTGCCGGTACTCGAGCGCATCCGCGCTCGAGCATGAAGGGCGGCAGGCAACGACAAAACAGCAACAGTCAGGGAGACAAGAGATGAAATCGGGATTTCGCGGATTGATCGCGGCGGCGGCGCTAGTGCTCGCCGCAGGTAGCGCCCATGCCGCCGACGCGCTCAAGATCGGCGTGCTTACCGATATGAGCGGCCCCTATGCCGATGTCGTCGGCACGGGCACGGTGGCGGCGGTGAAGCTTGCGGTCGAGGATATGGGCGGCAAGGTGCGGGGCATGCCCATCGAGGTGGTCAGCGCCGACACCCAGAACAAGCCGGACGTGGCTTCGGCGCTGGCACGGCAATGGCTCGACCAAGGCGTCGACGTCCTGCTCGGCGGCAGCTCCTCGGCGGCGGGGCTCGCCATCCAGGCGGTGGCGAAGGAGAAGAAGCACATCTTCCTGATCACCGACTCCGCCTCATCGGACTTCACCGGCAAGCAATGCTCGCCCTACGGCATTCATTTCGGCTACGACACCTACGCGCTCTCCAACGGCACCGCCAAGGCAATCGTGAAGCAGGGCGGCAAGACTTGGTACTTCCTCACCGTCGACTACGCCTTCGGCTATGCGCTGGAGCGCGACGCCTCGCGCTTCGTCGAGGCGGCCGGAGGCAAGGTGCTGGGCTCGGTCCGCCATCCGCTCGGCGCCAGCGATTTCAGCTCTTACCTGCTGCAGGCTCAGGCGTCGAAGGCGCAGGTCATCGGCCTCGCCAATGCGAGCACCGACGAGGTCAACGCGATCAAGGCGGCGAACGAATTCGGCATTACCGCGGGCGGACAGAGGCTCGCGGCGCTGCTCATCTTCATCACAGATGTCGAATCGCTCGGGCTGAAGACGGCGCACGGCCTCGATCTCACCACCTCGTTCTATTGGGATCTCAACGACAAGACGCGGGCCTGGACCAAGCGCTTCGTCAAGGCGCATGGCAAGATCCCGACCATGACGCAAGCCGCTGCCTATTCAGCGGTGCTGCATTACCTCCAGGCGGTGAAGGCCTCGGGGACGAAGGACCCGACGAAGGTCGCGGCGACGATGAAGGCAACGCCGATCAACGACATGTACAACACGAACGTCAAGATCCGTCCCGACGGGCGCGTGCTCAACACGATGTATCTGATGGAAGTGAAGTCGCCCGCGGAATCGAAATATCCGCATGACGACTACAAGGTCCTGGCGAAGTTGCCCGGCGACCAGGCGTTCCGGCCGATGTCGGAAGGCGGCTGTCCCTTCGTCGAGAAGAAATAGCTAGCGGGCCGCGGTGGCGCGAGCGACGCGCCGCCGCGGTGCCTGCGCTGGCGCCTGAGGCAGGCGCTGGCGGATCGTCAGCAGGCCGGCCCAGGGATCGCTCTGCAGACGCGCGAGCCGCCCGGGCACCGTGCGCAAGGTGAAGGCCGAGGGATCGAGGGTCGCGGTGAGCTCCTTCCAGTCGAGCGGGACCGCGACGGGCGCGCCGGCCCGGGCGCGTGTCGAATAGGGCGCGACGGCGGTCGAGGTCGGATCGTTGCGCAGATAGTCGATGAAGATGCGGCCTCGCCGGTCTTTCTTCGAGACGCGGGTGAGGAAGCGATCGGGCGCCGCCTCGGCAAGCGCCAGGGCCACTGCTTTGGCAAAGCCTTTCACTTCCGGCCAGCCCTGCCGGCGCTCGATCGGCACGACTACGTGCAATCCCTTGCCGCCCGTGGTCTTGGGAAAGCTCTCCAGCCCGAGCGCGGCGAGATGCGCGCGTACCGCATGCGCCGCTTCGACCACTTCGGCAAACCGCACGCCCTCGCCGGGATCGAGATCGAAGATGACGCGATCCGGTCGGTCCGGCCGGTCGGCGAGCGCGCCCCAGGGATGGATTTCGAGCACGCCCATCTGCACCAGAGCAACGAGACCGGCCGCATCCCTGATGAAGAGGTACGGCTCGTCGAAGCCCGCAATCCGCACCTGCTCAAGCTCGGACGGGATGCCAGATCCGGCATGGCGCTGATAGAAGCATTTCTTTTGCCGCCCCGTCGGGCAGCGCACCAGCGTGATTGGCCGCTTCGCCACGTGGGGCAGCATCCACCCCGAGACCGTAGTGTAATACTCGGCCAGCTCGCCCTTGGTGATGCCTTGCTCGGGATAGAGGACCTTGTCGGGATGCGTGAGATGCACACCCGCAATCTCAGCCATCTCTAGCTCTCCACCAGTTCGGCAACCAGCTTCAAGGGCCGCGCTTCGTGGCCGAGTTGCTCGCAAGTGCACTGCCGCGGCGCCTTGTCGGGCCGCCAGCGCAGCAGATGCGTGCCGTGACGGAAACGCCCGCCGGTCACCTGGTCGTAACGCACTTCGACCACGAGCTCGGGGCTGAGCGGTTGCCATTCGGCCGAGCGCTCGCCGCTCCAGCGGCTCGGAGCGCCGGGGCTGTTGCCGGTGAAGCCCGGCGGCGAAACCAGCGCCTTAAGCCGCCGGGTGAGCCGTGGCCGCTCGTCATTGGCTATGGTCGAGGTGAATTCCACATGGTGCAGCTTGCCGTCCGGTTCATAGAGGCCGAGCAGCAGGGAGCCTACTTGCTTCGTACCGCGCAGGTAACGGAAGCCGCCGACGACGCAATCGGCGCTGCGCTGCTCCTTGACCTTGAGCATGGCACGTTCGCCCGGCAGGTATGGCTCGTCGAGGCGCTTGGCGACGATGCCGTCGAGCGCCCCACCCGAGCGCGAAAGCCAGCGCCGCGCCGTAGCATGGTCACGCGTTGCCGGCGAGAGCCGCAGCGCTCGGGAAGCGGGCAGTTCGGCGAAGAAGCTTTCGAGCGCGGCGCGCCGCCGGGCGAGCGGCTTCTCGAGGAGCGATGTGCCCGCGGCCCCCAGCAGCAGGTCGAAGAGGATGAAGATCGCCGGCGTCTCCCTGCTGAGCTTGCGGATCCTGCTCTCGGCGGGGTGGAGCCGCATTTGCAGCGCCTCGAAGGCGAGCGTATCGCCAATCGGGATCGCCAACTCGCCGTCGAGCACGAAGCGCGTCGGCGGAAGATCGGCAAGCGCCGCCACCATTTCGGGGAAATAGCGGGTGAGCGGCTTTCCTGATCTGGCGCGCAACTCGACCTCGCCGCCGGAGCGGAAGGCAAGGCAGCGGAAGCCATCCCATTTCGGCTCGAACTGCCAGCCGTCCTCGCTCGGCAAATCGGCCACGAGCTTCGCCTCCATCGGGACTGTCGTAACCGGCACCGCAAGCGCTTCAAGGCCAAGCTCGCCGAGCTTTCTGCGCGCTGCACCCCGCGCCATCGCTATGAACTCCTTGTCGCCGATCCCTTCCCATTGAACGGGGGACGCGCGTGCTCGTCCCTTCACCCCCTTATCGCAAGGCCGCGTTCTTCCTGAGGTGCCGGACGCGCACGCGCGAGATCGACCAGCACGCGTCGCCAATGGCGCCAACGGTCGAGGTAGAGACGGAGATCGGCGAAAAGAGCGGGATAGCAGGTGCCGTCGGCGCGACGGCAGCGGATGGTCGCGATCTGCCGGCGCGTCATGCGCCGGTAGAAGGCGACGTTGCCGGCCGCCTCGAGCACCGCCACCGAAGCTGCCGAGCCGAACCAGGCGAGCAGCAATTCGGGCTCGGGGACGGGCCCGTCGAAGCGACGCTCGAGCACGGCAAGGCGGGCGAGGGGCGTGTCTGGCATGGACAAGGCTCTATGCGCTGTGCATGACAGCAACTGATACTATGCAAAGTGCATAGTATGCGGGCAAAAAAATTCAGCGCTTATAGGTCCACTCGACGGGCGAGGCCCAGGTGACACGGACATCGACGATCGGTGGCGCATTGAATGAGATGAGGGTGAAATGCCCTTTGCGCGAGCCCGGTGTCAACGTCTTCAAAAGCCGGCGTCCATCGTCGGTATCGAGGACACATTCGCGGTGCAGGAAGTCCTGAGGCGGGCCGCCTTCCCGGCGCACGAAGATGATTTCGTTGTCGCGATAGGCGGGATAGTTGCTGTCGCCCCGCACCTTGAAGGCCGCATAGTCGCCGTACACTCCTGGCGGGAGTTCAACCTCTTCGATCCCCCCGGAGCCCACGCCTTCGTCAATCGGATATACCAACCAGCCTGCTCCTACATACCCCGATACAGGGACTTTTAGATTTGACGACAGGGAACCCTCGCCGGTCAAGAGCCACTGCCAGTTCACCTTGAAGGCCTGGGCGTAAAGCTGCGCGCGGGCAAGCCCGAAGCCGCGCGAGCCGTTCTCATGCGCGAGATAGGTGGGGATCACCCAGCCGAAGCGGCGTGCCGCAGCGGTGGCGTCTTCATAGCCCGCTTCGAGCCGCGCACGGCGGAGCCGCTTCGCCTGATCTTCGCTCACCGCTGCACACTATGCATTTTGCATTGCAGTTCGCTATTCGTTCTGCATAATTTATCCCATGCCCTTGTCCCGTGCAACCGCCGCGCTGCTCGCGCTGCCCGCGGTCCGGCCCGCGAGTTCCGCCCCATGCGCCTGAGCCAAACCCTGCTCGACACGGTCGAGGCGGCGCTGCCGCAAGCGAGCGAGACCGGACTAGCAACGCGCGCGGTGCATGATCGCGTCGGCGGCTGGAATCGCACAACGATCCGCCACGCGCTGCGAGAGCTCATCCGGCAGCGCCGGGCTGCCTTCAGCGGAAGGGATCGCCATCGTCGCTATCGCCGCGCGGCGCCGGGCGGGGCGCCGCAGCCCGCGCCGCAGCTCGAGGGGCCGACGGCCACGCCGCCGAAGCCGGCTCGCTCCTGGGCAGACTATGCGACGCGCGGCGATGGCAGCGTGCGTGCGCCGGACGAGAGCGCGGTTGCCGCGGCGATGCGGCGGCTCGGTCTGCGCTATCGCGATGTCGACGCGGCGGCTTTGCTCGCCGAGGAGCGCATGGCCGGCTGGTTCCGACGACCGCGGAGCAATGCCGAGTTGACGCGCGCCGTGTTCGGCGATCCTGCCCCAAGACAGTTGGCCGGTCGGAGGACCCGATGAGCAGGACCCGGGCGCAAGAGGAGCGCGCCGCGCTCCAGCAGCAGGAGAACCTCCGCCGGGCGCGGCTTGCCGCGCTCGAGCGCGACCATTTCGAGCGCACGCGCCACAGCCTGCTGCTCGGCGGCCACGAGCTTGGGCATGTGAATGCCACGGCGGAGACCGAGGCGCGGCTCAGGCCCGATCCGATCGCGCGGCTTGTGGCCAACGAGACCCTGACCGCCGAGCAGGGCCGTGCGGCGGTCGAGATCCGCATGATCTTCGAGCGCATCTCCGCCGCGCTGCTGGCGCGTGCCGGTAATCTGGAGTTGCGCGGCCCCCGAGGTTCCTCAAGCGTGGCGGAACGAGTGGCGCTGCTTCACGCGCGGCGCTACCTCCCTTGGGCGCGCTATCTCGCCGGGCAGCCGGCAGAAGAGCCGCCGCGCGCCGGCGCCTGGTCCCGCCTCGGGATGAAGCCGTCCAAGAGCGGACGCTGCGCCGAGGCGCTAGAGATCGCGATAGAGGTGGTGATCGATCAGCGCTCGCTGGGCCAATGCGATGCGGGTCGGCACTGGCGCAACGGCACGGCGGGAAAGCTGCTGGCCTATGCGCTTGCTGTTTATGCCGACATCGCCGGCTGGGAGCGCGGCGGCGCGGCGATCGCCGCATTCGAGGCATGGTGGGTGAAGCGGCAGGCACGGAAGCCGCGTCCGGCCTCAGCGCAGCCCGGCGACCGAGCGGATGCCGCCGCGGCGAAATCACCGTGAGCGGCGCGGCACCGGGGTGCTTGACATTTTCGTTATCCCCGTTTTCTGCGGATAAGTCTGTGGATGAGCGCGCCTGTTGGGGATAGCGCCTGGGTTGACGCGTGCTGCGTGTTTTTTAGGCAGATCGGGTGGACTCGCGACCCCGGGGCGATAAGTCTCTGACAACAAAAGAGTATATCGCCGTTCCCTATGACAAATTGTAGCCGAAACGTAAATGGATCGTAACGGATCGGCGCGTCGAGCGCGGTTTCGTTGCTGTGGACAGCGGGCGCCGACCGCCGCGGGCCTCCCGCCGAAATGCTTGATCGGTCAAACGCTTGGCGTTGCCACCCTGGCATTCACGGAGCATCAGCAAAATCAACCTACACTGCGGATCATGACCCGCGGCGTCTGGATACTGGCAACATGGTTGGTAACGAAGCACGGGGCTAACGCGCCCTATGCCGTCCACACGCGCATCATGGCGATGCGGCGAGCGCTGGCGGAGCAGGAGCGGATCACCTTCTGGCTTCGCGTTGACGATGCGGTCCGAGCGTGGGGCAGCGGCCCCGGACCTGCCGACACTCTTCACTGAACGCAGCGCGTCGAGCGCGGGCATAAAGCGCCCGATTGTGCTAAAGAGGGCGCCATGCTGCCCCTCCGCGCGCTGCTCGAACGAGGCAGGATCCTGCGGGATTTCGCGGGCTATGCGATCCGTCGCTTCGCCGCCGACGGCTGCTTTACCGGCGCAGGCGCGCTGAGCTACACGAGCCTGGTGGCACTGGTGCCAGTGACCGCGATCGCCATCTCGGTGCTCTCGGCGGTTCCGGTCTTCGCCGCCATGCGCGATCAGCTCCTTGCCTCGCTCTTCAGCGCCTTCGTGCCGGAGGTCGGGGCCGAGGTCGAATGGTGGTTCCGCTATTTTGCCGGAACCTCGGTACGCACCACGACGATCGGCGTCATGGCGCTCGCCGTTACCGTGGTGTTCCTCCTGGCCACCATCGAGGACCAGCTTCATCGCATCTGGCGCGTGGAATCGCCGCGCTCCTGGCTGTACCGCGTCCTCGCTTACTGGGCGATCATGACGCTGGGCCCCTTGCTGTTGGGCGTAAGTTTCTCGCTACCCACCTATATCGATCTCGTCGCCCGCCATGCCGGGCTCAATGCCTCGGGGCTGTCGCGCAGCCAAGATTTGCACGAGATGCTGCGACTTCTGCCCTTCTGCCTGGAGACGGCGACATTCACGCTGCTCTACGCCCTCATCCCCAACTGCTCGGTGCGCTGGATCGAGGCTTTCGCCGGCGCCATCGTCGCGGCGCTGCTCGTCGAGCTGCTCAAGATCGGCTTCGGCCTCTACATCGCCTATCTCTCGACCTACCGGGCGGTCTACGGCGCGCTTGCGGCAATCCCGATCTTTCTGCTGTGGATGTATGTTGTCTGGAGCGCCGTGCTGTTCGGGGCGGTGGTCGCGGCTGCGCTGCCCGAGTGGCGCCTCGACAAGCGCGATTCGGCGACGCCACCCTTGGCGGCGCGGCTTGCGCTAAGCCTCGCACTGCTCGCCGAGTTCGCCGCACAGATGCGCGAGGGCGGCACCCTCCCGATCGCGACACTGGCCGAGCGGCTCGGGGCTGCCACCGCGGCCATCGATGACGAGCTCACGCTGCTGCGCAAGGCAGGCTTCGTCGCGCAAGCCGC
>Ga0134128_10004393_pt1 | contig 17255 bp, 16 predicted proteins | sample KB31754_FD_96462 | JGI IMG/M metagenome (GOLD analysis project Ga0134128, IMG submission 96462) | Terrestrial soil microbial communities with excess Nitrogen fertilizer from Kellogg Biological Station, Michigan, USA - KB3-175-4 | ecosystem: Environmental > Terrestrial > Soil > Unclassified ... | reverse complement strand
GACGCACAGCTCCATTGGGGATGTGACACCCCAGGAGTTCATCAACACCTATCAGGACGGGGCTCGCGTGGCACAGAAGTCAACTTCGTTGGCGGTGGTGTAACAAATGGGGGAAGGTCACCCGTACATGCGGGCGTGCTGCAATACAGTATCGGCTTGGGGCTTCTTTGGATGACGGCCGTAATAACTTACGAGCAGGTTCTTTATGGTTACCCCTCGGCCGAGTTTGTTCCCACCCACAAATATATTGTACGGGGATTTCACCGCTACATCTTCGTCTGTTTCTCCATTGACCAGCTTAACTGTAATGCCGGCTGCAAAAAACTCTATCAATTTTACCAGATCCTCGAATCCGCTGGCCTTTACGCCTTCATGCGTGGCCGCCAAATCTTCGCATGCAGCTTTGAGTCTGGCGAGGATAGCTGCGTCATTGTTTTTTAGACCGATTGAAAGATCCGTCTTGTACTTCCTCATCAGATTCACGATATGTTCGTGATCGTCTTTACGAATACTGACGTGACATAGAAAAGCGCAATTTTGATCCACCTCTTTGGTTCTCTTGAAGGTCGCTCCGATCATGAACGTGTCTAATGCTTTTAGGAGAGATTTAGGGATTATTGGGGCAGGTTGCGGTTGTGGGCCAGGAGCCAACACTGCGATATCTTGCAAATCAAATTCACGGACGAGATTGGCACTCTCATCGAAAAAGTCATCGCCTCCCACATAACCCGAGCCAGGATGACTCAACGTTGTAAACTTTGGACGAAAGTTGTGTTCCGGGCTCTGAAGAAATAATGCTTGGGGCGTGGCCGTAACTTGGAGGTAAGTATTCTTGTCAAAGAAGCCGCGCAGCTCTACAATTCGGTCGTTGATTGCGCTCCTCGTCCCGTTTGCTTTGCGGGCCTTCGTGTTCAGACTAGCTTGGTCGGCTTCGTCGTCGATTATGAGGCAACTGATTCCCTTAAGGTTTCCCTTTTTGAAGTTATGAATCAGCCTCTCGAGAATACCGGAGTTCTTGCTTGTAACAATCGCACAGGTAAAACTTTTCACTCGCTGGAGGAATCGCTCGGTATATATGAACTCCTTCTTACCTATGATGTCGATACCGGGAAATGCTTCTCGAACTCGTCCGAGAGTCTGCTCGTACAAGGGATCTATGTCCGAGGTCAGGATGATGAGGGTTTTGTAACCCTCATCTGCACCGATTGCACCCGTGACCGTTAAGACACCCGTTTTACCGCTCTGAACTAACCCATAGATCAGGCCATTGGTCTGATCCTTGCCCCCGCTCAGGGGCTTGACCCATTTGCCCGCAACCTCTTCTGCCGTCTTGCTAATCTCTTTGACTTCTTCCGAATTGTCGATTTGTTTCTGGAGTAATGCAAGCACGTGCTCACGATGATTCATTGTTCAACCTCGGCGTTCAGGATTTTTTGCCAGTTCGATGGTGCGACTTTATAGCCTAGCTTTCCGTCAGGTCCGCTGACTTCATAGTGTTCGCCATGGCCCCGATAGCAGGCGATATGGATCGCCGCATTGCGCGCTGTCGCTATGCCTTTGTATTGGTGGTAGGTAAAAGACGCTACTCCATCGGCCCCACAGACTAATCCAATTACGATCTTCTTTTCAGATATGCGTTCTAACAGTCGCTGTTCGTCCGTGGTGAACGTAAAGCTCCACGGACTCCTGCCTTTAGTGCTGTACTTCAAGAGTAGTAGGACTTCATCATTAACGAGGAAAAGCGGGGGATCATATCGGATGCTTTTTATGCTGCCATTCCGTGCCAACAGATGTAATGCAGCCCCTTCGTAGAATTCTTGCTTCTTTATCGCCATCGACCACTCCAATAGCAAACACAGCGCAAGGTACTGCAGTTCCAAGAGCATCGTCAATCTGCTCAGAAGGGGGATTATGTACCTCAGGGGCAGCCGGTGAAAAAACTGTTAGACGCTGCCGAGGAACAATACGGAGCTATCTTATATCGTTCTACGATGACCTTCGTTTTTACTCCCGCATCCGCTCCAGTGCTTCCCTTGCCCGGCTTCTCACGGTTTGGTCCCAATCCTGTTCCATGACGATCTTCAGCCGTTCGCGCGTTTCCGTTGCGCGCAGTCGTCCGAGCCCCAAGGCTGCGCAGGAGCGCACGTAGGCATGGTCATCTTCCAGTGCCTTGACCAATAGCGGGACCACCGACATGTCTTGTAACGCGCCCAGATGACTGGCGGCCATTCCTCTGATGTGATGCTGTTTATCGCTCAGCGCTCGTTGTAAGGTCGTGGCAAACAGCTCCTTCAAGGCAGGGACGGCTGATTCGAGCCCGGCGATTCGGTACCCGTTGAGTTCAAGCAAAGCAAAAGCAAGCTCAAGCTTTTTATCCCAGGCAGATTCGTGCTCGAACAGGGTCAAGAGCCTGGTTCGTTCCCGCGTTCTCGTACTGCGGCGACGGAGCGCTCTTATAGGAATGAACAGTAGGACAGCAAGCGCCACGGCGGAGGCCGCCATTGGTACTGCTTGATCGACGATGTAGTCCTGTGCGTCAACCGACAGCCGTTTCCACACCCATACCGCGGTCACGGTAAGCACGATCAGAACGACAAGCAAGGCAGGGTTGATCTGCCCTTGTTCGTGACGCTTCGACATAGGTGAAGGATCATACGGACGTGTCGATTGGCCGTCAACGAATCGACGCGCTCCACGTTCTGAGCTTCTCTTCCGTCCTCATATAATTGACATGCAATTGCGGCAATAGTCATACTCTTTTGCGATCATCGTCGGTAAGGTAGGCAAGGATTATGGAGAATCATCCTCAGAATAGCGCCATACGAGGTGTCATGGTAGGCACCGACCGCTCTAAAACAGCGGATCAGGCGGTTCTCTGGGCCGCTCAATTCGCTGACCGCTACGGTGCAGAACTGTTTGTGGTGCAGGTCATCTTGCCGCAACATCCGTCCAGCACAGAATCAGGCGCAGCCGAGCACACTCGGGCTGCCGCAGCAGGCGACGAGCTGGGGAATTATGTAAGACAGATCGCCGGGGAGCGCGGACATTCCCTTGCCGTTATTAATAATGATCCGGCCTCGGCAATCCTCCGCGCCGCTGAGCGGGAAGATGTCGATGTCTTGGTTGTGGGTAATTCCGGAATGGCGGGACGAAAGCAGTTTTTACTGGGCAATGTCCCCAACCGTATCAGCCACAATTCCCGCTGTACGGTGGTGATCGTGAATACTCAGTCGGCCGCGGAGGAGCCTGGCGCGGAATTTGTGCATGCTTTTCGACCGCAGGGTGAATCCCAAGTCTCTCAACCGCGTCTGGGGACCCGAGCCGCGCACATCGCTACGGTGATGGCAAAGCATGGTCTGAAAGAGCTGCTTGGCCAACCAGAGGCGTCGGATATTTCCATTCGACGTCAGCAAGCCAAGCGCCTACGGGCTGCGTTGGAGGAACTGGGGCCGACCTTCTCGAAGCTTGGACAAGTATTGTCGACGCGCCCGGACCTTCTCCCTCCGGAATACATCGAAGAACTGACCATGTTGCAGAGTCACGTCCCTCCTATGCCCGAGAGTGAGGTCGTTCGCGTCTCCGAGCAAGAGTTGGGGGTGCCGTGGGAAGATGTGTTTGAGTCGATTGACCCCAAGCCGCTTGCAGCTGGAACCATCGCGCAAGTCCACCGGGCCACACTCGACAACGGTGATCGCGTGGTCATCAAAGTGCAACGGCCCACGGCCCGAGCCGACATCGAACAGGATCTTGCCTTGCTCGAAATATTTGCTCAAAAGGTCGGGCAACGACCTGCCCTCAATCAAGTCGTGAATATGGAGGCTGTTTTCAAGCACCTCTCCACGTCCCTCCATCGGGAACTCGACTTCCATCAAGAAATCGGCAACATCGACCGGATGCGGACGGTTCTCGCAGACTATGATCGTTTGGCCGTGCCGATCGTGCACCACAAGCTGTCGACCTCTCGACTTTTGGTGATGGAAGAAATTCAAGGTATTCCGATCGCGCAGGCGCCGGAAGGTCCGGAGCGCATCGAAGCGGCCCGCCAGCTCTTGGAGAGTTACTACAAACAGATCATCGTCGACGGCTTCTTCCACGCCGACCCCCACCCGGGCAATCTCATGTGGTGGAAAGAGCGCATCTATATGCTCGATTTCGGAATGGTCGGTGCCGTCGATGACAATGTGCGCGAGCATCTCTTGTTGTTGCTGATGGCACTGTGGAAAGAAGACGTGGTCTTTCTCGGCGATGTCACGTTGATGATGACGGGTTCTCTTGATCGCAGCGATCTGGATGTGCCCCGGTTTCAAAGTGAGATCGGCGAAGTCATGGCGAAATACCGCAAGGCGGCTCTGGCTGAGATGCAGATCGGGCCGCTGCTTCAAGAAATGAGCGCGGTAGGATTCCGCCATGGCGTCCCGCTGCCGGCGTCGTTGATGCTCGCTGCCAAGGCACTTGCCCAAGTACAACTGGCGACGGCCAATCTCGACCCAAAACTCGATCCGTATGACGTGGCAGGGAAGTTTTTGACGCGTGTCATGATCAAGCGCATGGGGGCCGCGCTCGATCCCAAAGCGCTGGTGTATCAGTCGCAGAAATTGAAAGTACGAGCCGAGCGAACGATCGAGCCATTGAACGCATGATTGGTGCCCGACCGGGGCAAAAGCTGGTCGTCAATTTTCGGGCTGATTCGCTCGAAGATATGGTTCGTCGGACGGGACGGCGTCTGGCGCTGGGATTGACTGCAGCGGCAAGTATTCTTGCCTCTGGGCTTACCGCTACCTCGGCAACCGCTGATTGGATCCCACTCACGTTCGGGATCGTCGGTGCACTGTTGATCGGAGGACTGTTTTTCGATCTGATGCGAGGGCGTTAACGACGAGTTCTGCTCATTGGCATCAAGGTCCGGTTCTCCCGCGCGTGATCGAACGTAGAATCACTCTCTCGAGTAGGTATGCGATGACGGACATTCCGATGGAGATGAAACGGTACTCTATTTTTCGTACAAGGGGCTGATGAAGCATCTTCGTCGCGCGGTTGATCATGTGGTCATTATCAATGACGGACTCACCGTCTGCAATAGGGCACTGGTCCGTCTTGTGCGCGTCATTGATCCACGGTGGAACGATCAACTGAGACGATGTTGATCATGGATGGTCGCGTATCAGCATGGCTGGAGAGTCTTGGCCTTGATCGCTATCGAGAGCTGTTTGAGCAGAACGCCATCACATGGGATGTCTTGCCAGAGCTGAGTGACGGAGATTTGGCGTCGATGGGTGTTTTGCTGGGCCATCGAAAGCAACTCTTGCGCGCCATGGCACAACTGTCACAAAGAAGTGAAGGCGATCATGCGTCCTCTCTACCCCTGACCACCGCGAATGGAATCACGCCGTCCTCTTCCAGTCGAGATCAAGCAGAGCGTCGTCAATTGACGGTCATGTTTTGCGATCTGGTGGGTTCGACGGCACTGGCTCAGCGGTTGGACCCTGAAGATGCCCAAGCGGCTATCCGACGTTTTCTCGATACCTGTAGTGAAGCGATCGGCCGATTCAACGGCTACATTGCCAAATACATGGGAGACGGACTTCTGGTGTACTTTGGATACCCTCATGCCCATGAGCACGATGCCGAGCGGGCGGTGCATGCAGGATTGGCTGTGTTGGAGGTCGTGAAGACCCTGCCACACGATTCTGTTCCCCATCAGGAATTTTCGATCGCGGCAAGAATTGGGATCGCGACCGGCCACGTGATAGTGGGCGAACTTATGGGGCAAGATACCGCCAAGGAGCGGTCTATTTTCGGCGAAACTCCGAATCTGGCCGCCCGTCTGCAGGCATTGGCAACACCCAATCAATTGATCGTTGATTCGGCGACGAAGCGCCTCATCGGGGGAGAGTTCGAGTTCGCCGATCAAGGAACCGTTTCCCTCAAGGGGTTTGAAACGCCGGTCCAGGTCTGGCAAGTTTTGGGCAGCAAGCTCTCAGCCAGTCGGTTTGAGTCTTCTCGAGCCGGACGATTAACTCAGTTCATAGGCCGAGAGCATGAAACAGCCCTGCTCTTGGGTCGCTGGCGAGAAGCGGTGGAGGGCGAAGGGCAGGTCGTCCTTCTCTGTGGTGAGGCCGGCATCGGCAAATCGCGGCTGGTTCGATATCGGCGCGACCGCCTTGCCGAAGACCGTTGCGAGGCGATCCAATTGCAGTGCTCCCCGCACCATACCAATACGGCGCTCTATCCGGTGATCACTAATCTACGGCAAGCAGCGGGGCTGGCCAATGAAGACAATGTATCCACGCAACTGCATAAGCTTGACACTTTGATGGCCGACAGTGGACCCAACGACCGTGTCACGGTTGCCTTGCTCGCGGATCTACTCTCGATCCGAGGAGATGAGCAGAACCAGTTGCTGAACCTGTCGCCCGACAAACGCAAGGACATGACCCTTGAAGCGCTCGTGCAGTACCTGCAAAAGCCGGTAAATCGCTCTCCAATATTGCTGATCGTGGAAGATGCGCATTGGCTTGATCCAACCACACTGGACCTCATGGCGCGAATCATCGATCGGATCAGGCAGATGCGCGTGTTGTTGGTGGTCACCTTTCGGCCGGACTTCAGGCCGGTTTGGGCCGATTATAGTCATGTGACGTTCCTGACGCTGAGCCGGCTTCCGCGCCGGCAGAGTGCCGAGCTGATTGCAACGATGACCGGTGGAAAACTTCTTCCGCATGAGATGCAGCAGGCGATTTTGGTGAAGACCGACGGCATACCGCTGTACATCGAAGAATTGACGAAAAATCTGCTGCAGGCTGGATTGCTGGCTGAGGGAACCGACTCATTCACGCTCAACACTCCCCTAAAAGAAATGGCCATTCCAGACAGTCTGCAAGCATTGCTTATGGAACGGGTGGATCGATTGGGACCGGTCAAGGAGATCGTTCAGATCGGAGCAGCCATCGGACGGGAATTCACCTATGAGCTGCTGCGGGCCGCCGTCCATGTGACGGACGCTCAACTCAATAGCGCCCTCGATTTGTTCGTCGCTTCAGGGCTCATTCTACAAGAAGGTGAACGATCGCTTTCGCGATATCGTTTTAAGCATATGCTTGTCCAAGAAGCTGTCTACAACACTCTCCCCAAAAAATCTTGCCGACTCCTCCATGCCCGCATTGCTAAAACACTGGAGGAGAAGTTCGCCGAGCGCGTGCAGTTGGAACCGGAACTCCTGGCCTACCACTTTGAACAGGCAGGTTTGACTCGCCCGGCCATCACGTATTGGCGTCTTGCAGCCCGACGAGACGTGGATCGGTCAGCCAATGTTGAAGCGCTGAGCCATTTCCATAGCGCAGTGATGTTGCTGAAGGACTTATCCGCGGGCACGGAGCGCGATGCATTAGAGTTGGAGCTCCTCATCGCACGCGGCGCCCCCATGGTGACGGTGAAGGGATATGCGTCTGAGGAGATCGAGCGTAATTATCTCAGGGCGAGGGAACTCTCCCGGGAGAACAGCTACTCCGAGCATCACTTTCTCGCAGTGTGGGGGCTGTGGGTTTTCCATCTGGTCAGGGGGCCTCTCGCAACAGCGTGCGACCTGGCGGAACATCTCCTGTTTCTGGCGAAACACGAGCAAAACCAGGATCTGCTGATTCGAGCTCACGAGAGTATCGGCTCGACCTATTCCTTCCTTGGCCGGTTTGATGAAGCCAAAGCCCATTTGTTGGCCGCCAAGTCCCTGTATGATCCCGCTCGACATCGCCCACAGGTTCTCCCCTATGCTCAGGATCCCGGCATCACCGCGAGAATTATGCTGGCCAGAACATTATGGATATTGGGTGAGGTTGATCAGGTCGAAGCGCTGTTGCAGGAAGCCATTGGCATGGCACGAGAGTTGGAACACCCCTTCACGCTGGCATTTACCTTAGGGGCTGTGTGCTGGATCTCCTCCATGCTCCGCGACGCAGATCGAACGCTGAGTTTCGCTGACGAAGCCGTGGCCATTTCGACCAAATACTCATTTGAAGTGGGCTTGGCATGGGCGATGTCCTCTCAAGGTTGGGGTCTGGCTGAAAAGAGTCGCGAGGAAGGTCTCACAAAATTAGTGAACGGACTTTCCGCCATGCAAGCCGCCGGCGCAAGTCTCAATAATACCTATACCTTGGCGTTGCTTGCGGAACTCTATTTGCGCAAGAAACGCATTGATGAAGGTTTAGGTGCAATATCGGAGGCGCAGAAAGTCGCCCTTACTCGGGGGGAATGGTTTTGGCAGGCAGAACTGCTTCGACTGAAAGGGGAACTGTTGCTGGAACAAGCCGAGCCATCCGTCTCTGCGGCGGAGCAGTGTTTTGCTGAAGCCGTGAAGATGGCGCAAGAGCAGCATGCCAAAATGCTTGAGCTTCGAGCCGCGACGAGCCTGGCCAGACTCTTGAGAAAACTGAACCGGCTGGATGCCGCTAAACTGGTCTTGCATTCCGTCTGTTCCCGATTTCGTGAACAAGGCGCCAACCCTGACTTGATAGAAGCTCAAACAATTCTTGATCAGCTTAGTGTCGTTCTTTAACCATATGGCTGTATAACTGATTCGCCTATGCGTCTGACCATTCTCGGTTCCGGTACCAACGTGCATCCGACCCGCGCTGCAGCAGGATACTTAGTGCATACGGATCATAACATCCTCCTGGATTTCGGTCCACGTACCTTGATGAATTTGATCAAAACCGGTGTGAACCGGCACCGGATTACGCACATCTTGTTCTCCCATTTTCACGCGGACCACTTTTCCGACTTCATCACGTTCTTTTTCGATGCGGTGATCTATGCCAAATACGGAGGGGGCCATCGTCCAGGAATGACCCTGATCGGACCGAAAGGCACGATCCGACTCTTATGGTCGATCATGCAGAACTTCCCCAGCTTTTCATCAGCACCGTTCCACGTGGCCTTCAAGGAAGTGTCGGACAAACCTTTCTCGATCGGGGACACCCGTATCATCCCCAAACCGGTGGTCCACGTTTCCGATCTCTTGTCCGTCGGCTATCGGATCGAGTATCGGGGGAAGGCTCTGGTGTATTCGGGAGACTCACAGTATTGCGAGGCACTCGTCCGGCTTTGTACTGATGCCGACCTTGCCGTACTCGATTGCTCGTTCCCGGCCAATCGTCCGGGCCCCGCCCATCTGCACGCCGGACAATGCGGTCAGGTGGCAAAGGAAGCCGGCATCGGCCAACTCGTGCTGTCGCATTTCTATCCGATTGCGGATCGGTACGACGTCGGAGCTCAAGCGGGGTCGCAGTATGGGGGAAAGATTTGGAAGGGGAAAGATCTCCTGACGATTCGTGTTTGACTAAAGCCCTTCTTCGCGGGGAGCGCCGCCGAGGATCTCGATGAACGTGGTCAGGCGGGTGGTTTTTTCCATGTCACCCGATTTGGAGTAGATGGCCAAGAGGTTCTTGATCATGCGAGACAGAATCGCTCGAACCGGACTTTTTTGTAGGTACTTATCGTCGAATCCGTATCCGGCCTCGGTCAGAAAACGGGCGCAGTTTTTTTCGGTCAGCAAGGCTCCGCCGTTGAAACAGTCGACGAAAATCTTGTATCGGTCGGACTCGTACTTCACCAGGAAATGCCCCGGCATGCCGATACCGAACAGCGGGAGCTCCAACCGCTGTCCGATCAAGAGATAGACCGCCGACAGGCTGATAGGGATACCGACTCGCCGGTCTATGACGCAATTGAGGTAGCTGTTCTCAACCTCATAGTAGTTTTTGGCGTTCCCCTTAAACCCTTGTTCAGTAAATAGATATCGGTTGAGTGCGTTGACGACTTCTTCCCCGGACGCTCGATGGCCGATACGTGCTCGAACTTCACCTGCCATGGTATCGAGCTGTTCCTGATAGCGAGCGACATCGAGCGCGGGATAGGCGTAATGAGCGATCAGAAAGGCGCCCGTTTCTAGGCTCATGGCTTCGTCCGAAAGAGCCGCCATGCTCGCCAGTTCATCTTCCAGCTTACTTCCTCGTATTTCCTCGAGGACGGAGGCGATCCGATCGGCCATCTCCGGTTGTTCAATTTCCGCTTCTTGGAGAAGAGGGACAGCCGATGGGCCGATATCGATGAGTCTCCCGCTGATGGTACGGACGATTCGGTCATCCTCATCGGAAAGGAGGCGAATAAGCGCGCGAATTTGATTTTCAGGCATCATCTCCTACGACTCTCCGCCGTTCACAGCCTAACATATGGCGGCATTAAGGTCATGATCCGGCGGATTCCGTCGTCAGTCAAGCGATCCATGGTTCATGGTGGGGTTACCCCATCGCACGGCGGAATGCCTTGGCCCCACCGTATAGACAGAGGGCATCGAACGCGAGCATGACCAAGACCACCATTCCTACGTGCGGCAAGGCTTCAGTCCAGCCGGACAGAATTAAAGGCCGTACCGCATCGATAGCCCAGGTCATGGGGTTGAATTGCGCCAGAAAACTCATCCAACCCGGCATCGCCGTCAACGGAACCAACGCGGAGCTGAGGAAGATCATCGGCAGGGAAAGAAATCCTAATACGGAGAAGAAGTCCCCGTGACTTTTCACGGAGAAGGCCATTGCCATGGAGATGGCCGTCAGGCCGATCCCGAACATCATCCCGATCAGCAAGATTGTCGCCACACCGAGAATACCCGTCGCGGGATGAACGCCGAACAGGTACGACACGCCGAGAATCACAAGGACTTGCATCGACGTGATCGCCATGACGAAGATAAAGCGGCTCAGGATGACCGAGGTACGATGAATCGGCGTAGACATCAACCGTTCGAGGAACCCGTTTTCCTTATCGAAGAGCAGATCGACGCCTCCGGCCAAGCCGTTGTTCAGGACCGTCATGACGACGACACCGGCTGCGAGGAAGCTGATGTAGTTGGGTGCCTGCATGACCTGCGTGTCCGCGGCCTGTTGAAACAGATTTCCGAAGAAGATAAGCCAGAACAGCATCGGCTGCACCAAGGTGAACAGCATGCTGAATTTTTCCCGGCTCAACCGCCGAACCCACCGCATCGTCAACGCGTTGATCTCTTGCCAATAGTGCGCCACGTGACTCCTTTACGCCGACTCGACTTCGGGAGGCGATTCGGTGATGGCTCTCCCGGTGTGCGCGATAAACACATCGTCTAAGCGCGGACGGTTGTATTGAATAAACTCGATGTCGCACCCTAATCGATTGGCCGATTCGAGAATGGTAGGCAAGGCCTTTTCGGGCGTTTCTACTCTGATATCCAGGCCTTTAGTGGTCGCTCTCACGGTCTTGATCGCCGGACGACCGGTAAGGTCCGACTCTAGCGACTGGATCCGGCTCGTCTCTTTGAGAGTGAGGGACACGATATCCCCGCCAAGGGCGATCTTGAGCTCAGCCGGAGAGCCCAACGTTTTGATCTTGCCGCCGTCGATAATGGCAAGTCGATCACAGAGTTGATCAGCCTCATCCAGATAGTTCGTCGTCATCACGACCGTCATCCCACGGGTTTTAAGCATCCGGATGTATTCCCAGATCCGGAGACGGCTTTGCACGTCGAGGCCGAGCGTGGGTTCGTCGAGGAACAAGATTTTTGGGTCAGGCAGTAACCCACAGGCAATGTCGAGCTTGCGCTTCATGCCGCCGGAATAGGTTTTGGCAGGACGGTCCGCATGAACTTCGAGATCGACCAGTTTGAGCAGCTCGTCGATGCGTTTCGCCGCTTCTTCTTTCGTCAGGTGATAGAGCGCACCGAGGAGTTGGAGATGTTCACGTCCGGTCAGAAAGCGGTCGATCGCCCGTTCTTGAGGCACGTATACGATCACAGTCCGGACCTGGTCCGCTTCGCGCACCGTGTCGTAACCCATGACGGTCGCCGTGCCCGATGTCGGGTGCAGCAATGTGATGAGTGTGCGAAGCGTAGTGCTCTTACCCGCGCCGTTCGGCCCCAGTAGAGCAAAAATCTCTCCTGCGTAGATTTGGAACGACAGGTCATCGACAGCCTTATGGTTGTCATATGTTTTGCACAGACGGCTGACGTTGATCGCGATGGCTCGATCCATTACTCCTACTCCCAGTCCTGCGTGCCGTGATGTTCGTGCAGCATGAATTGAACCAGATCGTTCAATCGACGAGCTCGCTGGTGGAGTCCGTTCGCTTCCAGCAAAAATTGTTTTTCCAAGGGTGTGCAATCCAGATAAGTTGAGAGAGTATTGACCAAGACTTCGTCACTAACTTCTTCGCGAAAGAACCCTTGCCATACCGCGCTATCCTCCCTAGCTTGGAGGTATTGCCCGAGCACGTCGATCAGTGCGCGACGAACGCCTTTCGTCAACCCCTCGTCGGAGCGCATGGGCGTGACGCGAATCGTCGCTTCGCGATACGGTTTGTCGAAGTATTCTTCGGAAATCTCGCACCGTTCGAGCCCTTGCAGCAAGATGTTAGAGCGACCGTCCGACAAAGGTTGCACACTCACGATCCGTCCGATACAGAGCGAGGGATAGATTGCTGGATTCCCATAGTAGTCCGGTTCCCATCCTTCTTTCAGCAGCGCCATGGCGATACATTGACCGCCCATCGTCACATCGGCGACCATCCGACGATAGCGTGGTTCGAAAATATGGAGCGGCAGGTACATCTTGGGAAAAAAGACGACGTTGGGTAATGGGAATACCGGAAGGCGACCAGGAATTGGAAAAGGTTCGGCATGATTGGACGGACTCCGGTCAGACGGCCCCCGCTCACGATCGGTCTGCATGGCTCACGATAGCTGAGATTTGTGAAAATTGTCAACGCCGTTCGCCGACCGACGAGGCGCGGGTAAATGCGAAACATCGCTCTGAGACTGACGATTGGTTCATGGGCAAGGCGCGTGCTATAAACAATGCGAGAGGAGCGTTCCGCTCGCATGGTCCTCTTAGGATGTACTGCTGACACGAGGTAGAGTGTGACAGACAGGGTACGAATCGGGATTTTGCTCACGCTTTTGCTGAGCGCTGATCTCTCAACGGCGATCGGCGCGAACCCACCTTCGGCTCCGTTTCAGTCGGCCATCGCTGGTTATCGGTACAATTTTCCTCGAGACCATGGATCTCACCCGACCTATCAAACCGAATGGTGGTACTACACAGGCCATCTGCAGTCGAAAAACGGCCGGTCGTTCGGATTTGAGTTGGTCTTCTTCCGTCGAGCCGTCCCACCGGAGGAAATCAAAACCCTGCCGTCGAAATGGTCGATCAGCCAGCTGTATCTGGCCCATTTCGCTGTGACCGACATCACCGGGAAACGATTTCATTTCTCCGAAAAGCTCAGCCGTGAGGGGTTAGGGAAGGCTGGCGCCGACGAGTCGCGGCTCCACGTCTGGATCGATGATTGGCGCGCCGAAGCATCGACTGAACCATCTGCGCCACATACCTTGGTGGCCCACGACGAGACGCATGCCCTCGCCCTTACACTCCAACCGGCCAAGCCGCTCGTCACTCACGGTCTGGACGGCATCAGTAGAAAAGGGAAAGATGTGGGTCAAGCCACTCACTACTATTCATTCACGAGGCTCGCGACAACGGGGAGCCTGACGATCGACGGCGAACAGTTCGACGTTTCCGGCATCAGCTGGATGGACCGTGAATTCGGGTCCGGTGATCTCGGGACGGATCAGGTCGGATGGGACTGGTTCAGCATCCAGTTGGAGGACGACACCGAACTCATGCTGTATCGGATACGTCGGAAAGATGGAACGTCCGATCTTGCGTCGAGCGGGACAGCCGTGTCCCCGGATGGACGCACTCGCCACCTGGAGGTGACGGACTTTCAAATCGAATCGACCGGAACCTGGACCAGCCCGGAAAGCAAGGCCACGTATCCCAGCCGATGGCGCCTGAAGTTTCCGTCGCTCGATCTGGTGCTGGACATCACTCCGCTGCTCGCGGATCAGGAATTGCGCACCTCACGCAGCAGCAAGGTCTCCTATTGGGAAGGGGCGGTGGCGGTAACAGGCACCAAACAAGGCAAACCTGTGAACGGTCAAGGTTACGTCGAGTTGACCGGCTACGCCGAGCGCCTCAAAATGTAAGGGACAGCTGGGGTAGTTAGCAGTTGTTTGACCTGATCATCCGCACAAACAACCAAGCGACCAGACCAGCCCCCTGAGCCAAAGTGTAGTGGCCACGGTGCAGAGCTTACGCAACCAGGCCTCTCACCACCGACAGGTCAATGCTTCCCTTTGTCCTTGTGTTCCTTGCCTTTATCTTCCACATCGATAATGACGCCAGAATCCGCATCGATGTGCACTTCCTTGATCATCTTGTCATCTGTCACGATTTCGACCTCCCATACCGTCTTGTCATGTTTCTTTTCCAACTCAGCCTCGATGACCTTGCCGGGCACCTTCTCGGACGCCGTCTTGACGGCCTGATCGATCGTGACCTTCGCCGTCTCCGCCATTTCAATCTTGGACTTGTGCTTCTCCCCTTTCTTATCGGCAATCGCGGTCCCACCCAATGCCAAGATGATTCCCGCCGCCAACGCTGCCATGACGATCTGTCTCATAATGTCCCCCTTGTGTGTGAAGTATCCGACCTCGTCCAGTATGAATGCTGCGATCATTGTGCCATTGCCCATCGCCCTCTGGTCGGCGCGAAAGCTCACGTCAAGTGGTTGATTCTGTGACTCGAACCTACGCTGACCGGATACCGTTGCGGCCAAAGTCCCCAACGAGGTCGTGCGCTTCGGGGCGAGATGCTACAGATGCCTGTTTGAGGATGGGACCAAGGGGCAACCGGTACTTCATCGAGTTGAGGCTCAGACCGACACAGACTCCAAGAGTAGCGACAATAGTTTGAGTCGGTCGGCCGATAGTGAGGCACAAAGAGGTGTGGCACCTTAAATCAGGCCCGTGTTCTTCCAGTGTGCACAAGCGCTCCGGCGCAGACTGCGGACCACGAATGTCATTGAACCTTGTTTCGTGGACGTGCAGAATAGAAAGTAGCCGGGTTTCAGAAAGCGTTCCCGTTTCCGTTCGAGCCGTTCAAGATCAAGGTCCTTGAGCCCATCCAGCGGGCGCTGCGCGAGCAGCATCCGCGTATACCCAGAGCGCAGCATGAGCGTTGAGCCGCCATCTTCGCAAGCCGACCGCCAGTTGACCTACGGCGATTACCTTCGGATTCGCGAACTATTGCGTCTGCAATCTCCTCTCTCCTCGCCGATGGCCCATGACGAATTACTTTTTATCATCATTCATCAGACCTACGAGCTCTGGTTCAAATTGTTGTTGCACGAACTGGATGCGGTCGTGGTGAATCTACGGGCCACGACACGACGGCCTGATTCGCGAGACGAGGTGTATGAGGCGGCCCGCTTGTTAAGGCGGTGTACCGAGATCGCCAGACTCCTGGTCGAACAATTCACCGTCTTGGAAACGATGCTGCCGACGCACTTCTTGGCCTTTCGCGATCGGCTGCGACCTGCGAGCGGGTTTCAGTCCGAACAGTTTCGCGAGCTGGAGTTCCTCTGCGGTCTCAAGGATGAGCGGATGTTGGACCTACACGAGCCCGCCCCGGAACTGTTCGCCGCGCTTCAGCGGCGGCTGCAGGAACCGTCCCTCCGCGATGTGCTGTTCGAAGCGCTGGCGGCGATGGAAACGGCCCCTCCGATGTCCCAGGACGCTGCGGAGAGCGAGCGTTTTCGGGTCCGGGCTCAGATGATCGTCGCGGTGTATCGCAAAGAGGGGGGGCACCGCGATTGGATTGACGTCTGTGAACGATTGACGGAGTTCGATGAACTGCTCGTTGCCTGGCGCCTGCGGCACATTCAAATGGTGGAGCGGACCATCGGGATGAGCCGGGGGACCGGCGGCAGCAGCGGCGCCTCCTATCTCAGAGCGACCTTGGATAAGAAGTTTTTCCCTGAACTGTGGGAAGCCCGGTCCCTCATGTGTGAAGACCCGCATGGATCGTGACGACGATGGATGAGCTGCTGTCGTACCGGAAGGATTTCCCCATCCTTGACCGGACCATCTACATGATCAGTCACTCGTTGGGTGCGATGCCGGTTCGCGTCTACGACCGCCTGCGCGAGTTCGCCGATCTCTGGGCTACGCGCGGCATCCGGGCATGGGATGAGGGCTGGTGGGAAATGCCGGTGAGCACCGGCGACAAGGTCGCCCGCATCATTGGCGCCGATCCAGGGACCGTGGTGATGCACCAGAACGTGTCCGTCTGTCAGTCGCTCATTGCATCCTGCTTTGATCTGACTCAGAAGCGCAACAAAGTGGTCTACGAAGCCTTGAATTTCCCTTCCGTAATGTATGTCTATGAGGCGCATGTCCGCGCTGCCGGAGCACGCCTTGTTATGGTTCCCAGCGATGACGGTGTGACCATCGATACGGAGCGCCTGCTGGACGCCATTGATGAGGAGACGCTCCTGGTGCCGATCTCACACGTGCTGTTCAAGAGTGGGTACATTCAAGATGTCCAGGCCATCGTTCACAAAGCCCATTCGGTGGGCGCGAAGGTCGTATTGGATGTCTACCAGTCGGCAGGGACTGTGCCTTTTGACGTCAAGGCTCTCGGCGTTGATTTTGTGGTGGGCGGGTCCGTGAAATGGCTCTGCGGTGGTCCCGGCGCCGGATTCCTCTATGTGCATCCGGCGTTGCACCACAAACTGGAGCCGAAGCTGACCGGGTGGATGGCGCACCGAGAACCCTTTGCCTTTGAGCCAGGCCCCATCACCTATGCTCCCGACATCCACCGCTTTCTCCATGGATCGCCCGGCATCCCGGCATTGTATGCGGCGGAAAGCGGCTACGAAATCATTCTTGCGGCGGGCGTCGGGAAGATCCGGGCAAAATCGATCCGGCAGACTTCCCGGTTGGTTGAGCTGGCAGATCAGTATAGATGGCAGGTGAAGTCGCCGAGGGACACAGCAAGGCGGGGCGGCATGGTCGCCGTCGATGTTCCCCATGCGGCCGCCGTCGTGCATGAGTTGGCCCGCCGCGACATCCTTGTGGACTTTCGGCCCGGCGTCGGTATTCGAATCGCGCCGCACTTCTATACTGCCGATGACGAGATTGATGCCACGATGCAGGCCATCCACTCCATCCTCGAGACCAAGGCCTATGAGCCATACCTGTCAGCGGGGGGTGCACAATAGACCTCTTGCATAACCTCATTTTCAGGATTCCCTCGCCGTCCCAACTGTGATTCCATACCTCGCCAGTCAAGGGAGGACCGTCATGGAGATGCAGGGAGGGGAAGGAATGCCGGAGG
>Ga0134128_10004392_pt1 | contig 17255 bp, 14 predicted proteins | sample KB31754_FD_96462 | JGI IMG/M metagenome (GOLD analysis project Ga0134128, IMG submission 96462) | Terrestrial soil microbial communities with excess Nitrogen fertilizer from Kellogg Biological Station, Michigan, USA - KB3-175-4 | ecosystem: Environmental > Terrestrial > Soil > Unclassified ... | reverse complement strand
GTGTACGCGGGGTTGTCGCCCTGCATCATCCAGTTGTGGCCCTCGGCCGAGTTCGTGCCGATGTCGTAGGTGTTGTCGTAGAGGCCAAATTGGCTGGCCAGGGCATGCTGGTTCGGGGTGACCTTTGCACCAAACTGGGCCAGCGAGGCATCGCCGTTGCCCTGCTTCATGTCGCCGTAGACCTGGTCGTAGGTGCGGTTTTCCTTGACGATCAGGAACACGTGCTTGATGGTGGACGGATCCCCAATCCGCTTCGGCACGGCCACGGCCGGTATCTTGGCGGCGGCTGCGGCCGTCGCTTCCTTCACGGCACTGCCGTTCCAGCCGTTCTGTTTGAACACAGTCTCGGTGTACTGCTGGATTTGGCCGTCCGAGGGCAGGGTGAACTTGGTCAGAGACGCCGTGGTGGAGTGCGTGCCGTGGCCGGTTGCAACCGTGGTGCCCGGGCCCTTGTTGAAGCTCAGCCCCGGGCCGCGCGCATCAATGCCGCGCATGTTCGTGACCACAATCTGGCCGTTCACGGCCGCCACGTTCCCGGGGAAGTAGTCCGTCGGCAGCAGGCCGATGTAGCTGGCAGGGTCCTTCGGCTCGGTCCTGTTGACCTTGTAGACGGCGACAGCGTTCGCGCGTCCCAGCGAGACCAGCAGGTGGTCCCCCTGCATCGTGATGGCGGTGGGTTCATATCCCACCTGCGACGAAGCCCACGGCTGGGTTGCAATGGTCTGGACCACCTTGCCGGAGGCGGTGTCCACGACGGATACGGTGTCGCTGTTGGTGTTCGCCACGTACAGCGTGGGGCCGTCAAGGTACAGCGCAGTGGGGTGGAGCTGGACGTCGATGGAAGCGACTGGAGCCGAGACATTCACCGTGTCTATGACGCTGAGTGTGCCGGTCGTGGAGGTGCCAAGGTAGGTGTCGGCGGGAACCTGCGAGCCATAGGAGCCCATCGTCGCGTCCCCGGCAACGGCCTGGCGGCCGCCTTCGTTGGAGACGTACAGCTTGCCGCCGGCGAACTTGAGCTGGCGGGGCGCGATCCCCGTGGCGAAGGTTGCTTTGATGGTGCCCGCAACCGGGTCGATGGCGACGACGGAGTTTTGGCCGTTGACGGCGGCGTACAGCGTGGCGCCGTCGGGCGAGAACGCCATGCCGGCGGTCAGCGCCTTGGCGCCGCCAACTGTCGGGATGCCGATCTTCGTGCCTGCGCCTAGCGATCCGTCTGCATTGAAGGGGTAGCGGACTATCCCGGTGGCGACGGGTGAATAGAGGAACTTGCCGTCGGGCGAGAAGACCGGACCTTCCTGGCCCACCGTGCCGTCGGTCAGGTGCTGGTAGGCGATGGCCGGGTAGCCTGCGCTGCCCGCCGCCGTTGCGAATGATGCCGCCGCGAGGGTGCCTGCGGCGGCGACGGGCTGGTACGTCTTGAGGTCGAAAACTTGCAGGTCGACGGAGCGGTCGGCACTGGTCCCCACCAGGTAGCGGCCGTCGGGGCTGACGGTGGAACCCATGATCTTGCCGAACGGAGTCATGAGCCGGTCGCCAATGGGCTTGATGACCTGGTTCGAGGAAATCTGCTGCCCATTTTCGGTCTGGGCGCCGACCTGTTGCTGGTTGAAGGGAATGATCGATGCGGCCGCGATCCCGCCGCCCAGGAGGGCCAAGGTGCAGCTTGCGGCCACGATCGCCAGCGGCTTGTTTCTCACGACGGCGGTTGACAGCCTGCTCAGGCCAAACGGGCGGGGGTGTTTGTTGTCGGACGGTTTGCCAGGGACTTTTTGCGGTTTTGTCATGTGATTCAAAGTAGGCGGCCCGGTCTAACCCAAGCTGTTGCCCACATTAAATCCATCGGCAATTTTGATGAAATTTTTCTTCCCGCACGACGGCGGCACCCGCCGCGCGCTGAAAGCGCAAGCCGGGTGCCGCCGTCGTTCTTGGCAAGGGGTCTAGCGGCCCAGTTCCGCAGTGGGGACCTTGAACGTCTCCTTGGCCGTTGAGGCCGAGACGGCGGCAATGATGCAGATGACTCCGGTGAAGATGCTGATCTGGACCCACCCGCCGGGCTTGATTCCGCCCATGGCGGCAACAATGGCGGGTGCAAAGCCTGCCATCAGGAAGCCGATCTGGGTGCCAATGGCGAGGCCGGAAAAACGGACCTTGGTGCTGAACATTTCCCCGTAGAAGGATGGCCAGACGGCATTGGCGGCAGCGTAGCCGCAGGCAAAGTAGACAATCGAGACAAGGAACATCAGCGGCACGCTGCCCGATTCCAGGGACAGCAGGAACAGCGGGGTCATGACCGCGCTGGCCAAGGCGCCGTAAATGAACACGGGCTTGCGGCCGATCCGGTCCGCGAGCTTGCCGAACATCGGCTGGGTAAACAAGGCCACAAAGTTGGCGGCGACCACCAGCCACAGGGTGATGGTGTTGTTCACGTGCGCCACGTCCTGGGCGTACTTGATGGCCAGGGCGCCAAAGACAGTGCTGACGGCAGCAATGAACGCGCAGCAAATAACCCTGACAACGTCGCGCCAGTGGTGCTTGAGCAGTTCGGCAATGGGCAGCTTGGCAATCTGGTCGTTCTTCTTGGCCTCCGCAAACGCGGGCGGCTCGGCCAGGGACCGGCGGATGAAGAAGGCAATGACCACCACGATGGCACTGACCCAGAACGGGATGCGCCAGCCGATGCCGTACTTGATGTCGTCCGGGAGGGCAACCACGGGAATGAAAATGAGGGCCGCCAGGATTTGCCCGCCCTGCGTGCCGGTCAGCGTCCACGAAGTAAAGAAGGAACGCTGGTGGTCCTGGGCATGTTCGAGCGTCAGGGACGAAGCCCCTGCCTGCTCACCGGCTGCGGAGAGCCCCTGGCACAGGCGGGCCAGCACCAGCAGGATCGGCGCCAGCCAACCCACCGTGGCAAAGTCCGGCAGGCAGCCAATGATGAATGTGGATCCGCCCATGAGGACCAAGGTGAAAAGCAGGACCTTTTGCCGGCCGATCTTGTCGCCAAAATGGCCCAGGATGACAGCTCCGAAGGGCCGGGCAACGTAGGCAAAGCCAAACGTGGCAAAGGACATGATGGCGGCGTTGGCATCTGCGCTGGGGAAGAAGACGTGGGGGAAGATCAATGCCGCGGCAGATCCAAAAATGAAGAAGTCGTAGTATTCGACCGCGCTGCCCAGGAAGCTGGCCAGGGCGGCCTTCTTGGGAGTCCCTTCAGTGGGGGCCAGGCCTCGCTCGCTGAGGCGCATTGTTTGTTTCATCGGATTCCTTTGTGTGACTGCGGTGTCTCAAAATACTGGCGTGTTGCGTGGTTCAAAGTTTTCGCGGCGTTTCCACATTGTGGCAACGACTTGTGCTATGTAGAAATCATGACTGTGACTGGCATCACTTGTCAAGGATTACTTTCACCATCTAGTCATAGCTCCCACCATGTGGCAACATGGAACCATGAATGTGACTGAAGACACCAAGACTGACATGATCGGCAAGGCGCTGGGGCTGCTGGTGCTGCTGGGCTCGGAGCCGCGGGGGGCCAGTGCCTCCGAACTCTCCAAGCTGGCCGCCCTGCCGTTCAGCACCACCTACCGGCTGCTGGGCTCACTGACCCGGGACGGCTTTGTTGACTACGAACCCGACGGCCGGCTGTACCGGCTGGGCCTGCGCGTCTTCCAGCTGGGCCAGCAGGTCTCCAACCACCACGGCTTTGCCGGCACTGCCATGCCCATCCTGCAGCGGGTCACCGACGTGACCGGTGAGGCAACCATACTTTCCGTGCGCGACGGCGAACGGCACCTCACGGTAAGCAAGGTGGACGGACCCCAGACATTCCGCGTAACCAGCGATCCAGGCCACCTGGGCTTGCTACACACCACCTCCGTGGGCAAGGCGCTGGTGGCCTTCGCGGCGGATGCCGACCGGACCCGGCTGGTGGAGGAGCTGGAACTCAAGCCCCTGACCGCCAGGTCAATTACGGACAGGGACACCTTCCGTGAAGAGATTGCCCGGGTGCGCAGCCAGGGCTATTCCGTCATGGACGAGGAAAACGAATTGGGCATGCGCGCGGTATCCGTGCCGGTACTCAATGCCCAGGGCGTTGCGTTTGCCTCATTGGCCATTGCGGCCCCGATATTCCGGCTGAGCATTGAACAGATGGTGGCCCATGTTCCGCTGCTGAAATCCGCCGCCGCCGAGCTGTCGGTCAAATTGCCCGTTAGATAACTTTTCATGATGTTCAAGATGTGAACATCTGTACAAAATACGAACAAGTGTTGTAATGTCATTCATGTCACCGGAGCGTCCGCCGGACGGACCCACCTTCCCGGCCCGCGGTGACAACCCCCAAAGGAGCCATGCGCATGAGTATTCGAGCCGAGTCATATTTGTTGGGGCTCATCGGGGAAGGTGTCCTGCCCTCCCTGTCGCCGGCCCTGCACGAACGCGAAGCCGACCGCCAGGGACTGCGCCTGCTGTACCGCCCCATCGACCTGCTGGAACTTGGACTGGCCCCCACCGCCGTCGGCGACTTGCTGGAAGCCGCCGCCCGCATGGGCTTCAACGGCCTCAACGTCACCCACCCCTGCAAGCAGCTGGTGCTGCCCTTCCTCGATGAGGTGTCCGAGGACGCCCGCAGGCTTGGCGCCGTCAACACCGTGCTGATCCGGGACGGCAGCTTTATTGGCCACAACACCGATTTCTCCGGCTTCGGCGGGGCCTTTGCCGCCGGGCTGCCGAACGCCCCCGTGGGCCGCGTGGTCCAACTCGGCGCCGGCGGTGCGGGCTCGGCGGTGGCGTACGCCCTCCTCAGCGCCGGGGTGCAACGCCTGGACCTGGTGGACATGGACGGCGGCCGCGCCGTCAGCCGGGCTGAAGAACTTCAGTGCCTGTTCCCGGACCGCTCAGTCTCCGGTGGCGGCATTGGCGGGCTGGACATGCTGGTGCCGGGCGCCGACGGCCTGGTGAACTGCACCCCCATGGGCATGAAGGAGCACCCCGGCGCCTCCTTTGACCTGGAATTGCTGACCCCGCACCACTGGGTGGCCGACATTGTGTACCGGCCCATCGAGACTGAACTGGTGCAGCATGCACGCAGGCGGGGCTGCCTGGTCCTCGACGGCGGACGCATGGCCGTGGGCCAGGCGGCGGACGCATTCCGGTTGTTTACCGGCAGGGACGCCGACGCCGACCACATGCGCACCCACTTTCTGGACATGGTTGAACGCGAAGGCAGCGCAACAGCGGCCCCGGGCCATGAAACCCAGCCCCTGCTCAGCGGGGCGGCCGGCTGATGCGCACCGGAATCGCCACTGTCTGCCTGTCAGGCACACTCGAGGAGAAGATGGCCGCCTGTGCCAAGGCCGGCTTTGACGGAATTGAAATCTTTGAACAGGACCTGGTCACCTCCGCCATGAGCCCGGAGGAAGTCAGGAGCCGGGCGGCAGACTTGGGCCTGTCCCTTGACCTCTACCAGCCCTTCCGCGACTTCGACGGCGTGGACGATGAACAGCTCTCAGCCAACCTCCGCCGGGCCGCTGCGAAATTCACACTCATGGACAGGCTGGGCATCGACACCATCCTGGTGTGTTCCAACGTGGCCACCGCCACGCGCGGGGAGGACGACGTCCTCGCTGCGCAGCTGGCCCAGTTGGCGGGCCTGGCCGTGGACCACGGCGTCAAGGTTGCCTACGAGGCGTTGGCCTGGGGCCGGTATGTCAACGACTTTGAGCACGCCCACCGCCTGGTCCAGGCCGTGGACCACCCCAATTTGGGGACCTGCCTGGATTCCTTCCACATCCTCTCCCGCGACTGGGACACCGCCCCGATTGAAACGCTGGATGCCGGAAAGATCTTCTTTGTCCAGGTTGCGGACGCCCCCAAGCTTTCCCTGGACGTGCTGTCCCTCAGCCGCCACTACAGGGTCTTTCCCGGGGAGGGCCAGTTCAACCTCGCCAAGTTCATGGGGCACCTGGCCCGCACCGGGTACGACGGTCCCGTCTCCCTGGAAATCTTCAACGACGTCTTCCGCCAGTCCGATGTCACGAGAACCGCCGTTGACGCAATGCGTTCCCTGGTTTGGCTCCAGGAGCAAGGCGCCGCCTGGCTGGCGTCGGCAGGCGAAACGGAACGGCTGCCCCTGCGCATGGCCACGCTCCCCCGGGTCCCCGAGCCCACCGGGTTCAATTTTGCCGAGGTCAAGGCCGCCAGCACCCCTGCCGTGGAGACACTGCTGGGACAGCTTGGCTTCACGTCCGCGGGGCGACACCGCACCAAGGACGTCCAGCTGTGGACCATGGGCCAGGCGCGCGTAATCATCAATGAGGCAGCCCCGGAGGGTGCGGAGCCTGCCATCTCGGCCCTTGGCTTCGACGTCGAGAATCCCCTGCTGGCGTCATCCCGGGCCCAACAGCTCCTGGCCCCGGTGGTTCCCCGCAAGTCGCAGGCGGACGAGGAAGTCTTCCAGGGCATCGCCGCCCCCGACTCCACGGAAATCTTCCTGTGCCAGGGCAGCGCCGACGGCACGGCGGCGTGGACAGGCGAATTCGGCCCCGGCGCCGGCGGGCGGGGCGGCAGAAGGCTGGGGGCTGTCATCGACCACGTGAACCTGGCCCAGCCATGGCAGCACTTTGACGAAGCCGTGCTGTTCTACACCAGCGCCCTGGCGCTGGAACCCCAGCCCTTCGCGGAGGTGCCGAGCCCCACAGGCCTGGTCCGCTCCCAGGTCATGGACACCTCCAACCGCGGCGTGCGCCTTGTCCTCAACCTGGCCCCTCTCATCCAGCAGGGCGACGGCGTCCACAAGAGCTACCAGGAACACATCGCCTTTGCCGTGGACGACCTGGTCGCCACGGCACGCGCCGCCAGGAAACGCGGCCTGAAATTCCTGGACATCCCGGAAAACTATTACCAGGACCTGGCGGCCCGCTTTGACCTGGAACCGGACTTCCTGGACACCCTGCGGGAGCTGAACCTGCTCTACGACAGGGACGCAGACGGCGAATTTCTGCACTTTTACACCGCCACGGTGGGCAGCGTGTTCTTTGAAATGGTCGAGAGGCGCGGCGGCTACGACGGTTACGGCGCGCCCAACGCGCCCGTCCGGCACGCTGTCCAATACGGCCTGCGGCATTCCAGCCCCTGATGCACGGCAAAGCCACACCACGAAATTGAACCCAACCACCCAGCAAACAACCACCCAGCAAACACAGGAAAGGAAGGCACCATGACCAGCCCGCGGCAAAACACCCAGCAGGAAATGAGCGCCGAGATCCAGGCCATTGCCTCCACGTACCGCCAGTCCCTGGCAGCAGGTGCTGCACCCTTGACGCAGCCCAGCCTGGACTACGCCCCCTACAGGAGCAGCATCCTGCGCCACCCCACCAAAAACCTGCACCACACGGACCCGGAAACCATTGAACTTGCCTCCCCCGCGTTCGGCCACCAGGATGTCAGCCCCCTCGAGGCGGACCTGACCATCGTCCACAACGGCGAACCCCAGGGCGAACGGATCAAGGTGGCGGGCAGGGTGCTCGACGGCGACGGCCGCCCCGTGGCCGGGCAATTGGTGGAAATCTGGCAGGCCAATGCGGCGGGCCGGTACATCCACAAGCGCGACCAGCACCCGGCCCCCATCGACCCGAACTTCACGGGTGTGGGCCGCTGCATCACCGGCGCGGACGGATCCTACGCGTTCACCACCATCAAGCCGGGCGCGTACCCGTGGAAGAACCACATCAACGCCTGGCGCCCTGCGCACATCCACTTCTCACTCTTCGGCAGCGAGTTCACGCAACGCATCATCACGCAAATGTATTTCCCCGGGGACCAGCTCTTTCCGCTGGATCCCATTTACCAGTCCATCGTGGACCAGGACGCCCGGGACAGGCTCGTGGCCACGTACAACCACGAGCTGACCTCCCCCGAATGGTCCCTGGGCTACAACTGGGACATTGTCCTGACCGGCCCGAAGCGGACCTGGACGGAAACTGAGGCACTCGGCGAGGACGGCGAACACCATGGATAATCTCACCCCAACCCCAGGCCAAACTGTGGGGCCCTTCTTCGGCTACGCCCTGCCCTTTGAGAAGGACAACGAACTCGCCGCCCCCGGACGCCCCGGCAGCATCCGCCTGCAGGGCACTGTCACCGACGGCGTCGGAGCTCCCATCCCGGACGCCATCCTGGAGATCTGGCAGCCCGATGCGGACGGCAACGTTGTCGCCGAAACAGGCTCCCTGGTCCGCGACGGCTACACCTTCACCGGCTGGGGCCGCGCCTCGACAGGCAACACGGGCAGGTACACCTTCACCACGGTCAACCCCGGCGCCACCCGCCCCGGAGCGGCACCGTTCATTGCCGTCGTGCTGTTTGCCCGCGGGCTCACCAACCGCCTGTTCACCCGGATCTACCTGCCCGAGGACACCGCGGCCCTCGCCGCCGACCCCCTGCTTGCTTCCCTCCCGGAGGAGCGCCGGTCCACCCTGCTCGCCAGCCGCGAGCCCGACGGCGGCCTGCGCTGGGACCTGCGCCTCCAAGGTGACGGCGAGACCGTGTTCCTGGAGTTCGACGGCGGCCGACACGCCCCAGCCCAGGGAGCGTGAGGTCCGTGCCCGGCACCTTTGGCCTGCTCTCCCCCGCCACCGCCGACCCGCAGCTGAGGTCGCTGACGGACGACGACGCCGTGGTGGCGGCCGTGCTCGCAGTTGAATCCGCGTGGGTCACGGTCCTGGAAACTGCGGGCCTGGCCCCGGCCGGCTCAGCCGCCTCGGTCCAGGAAGCGGTGCGGGCAGGCTCCTTCGACGCCGCGGAACTGGCGGCGGCCGGGCAGGGCGGGGGGAACCCCGTGATCCCCATCGTGGCGCGCCTGCGCACCCTGGTGGCCAGCCGCAATGCGCCGGCGGCTGCTGCCGTCCATGCGTCGCTGACCAGCCAGGACGTGCTCGACACCGCCCTCATGTGGCTGGCCCGGAAGGCCGTGGCAGCCCTCCGGGAGGACGTGGCGGGCGCCGCTGCGGGCCTGGCCGGCTTGGCCCAATCCCACCTCGACACGCTGCAGGTGGCACGGACGCTGACCCAGCATTCCCTGCCATCCACTTTTGGGCTGAAGGCGGCGCAATGGTTCCACGGGCTCGCGTCGGCTGCAGCACGACTGGACGCCATCGAGTTCCCGGTGCAGTTCGGCGGGGCGTCCGGGACGCTGGCTGCCGGCTCCGTCCTGGCCGCCAGCGCGGGCACGGATCCTTTCACGCTGGCCGATTCCTGGGCCCGTGAGCTGGGCCTGGCGGCGGAACCGGCGCCGTGGCACACCAACCGGGCCGCCGTGACAGCCCTGGGTGACACCCTTGCCTCCCTGTGTGACGCGGCGGGGAAGGTCGCCAGCGATGTGCTGCTGCTCAGCCGTCCGGAATTTGGCGAGCTGGCCGAGCCCCGTGCCGCGGGCCGCGGCGTTTCCTCGGCCATGCCGCAGAAGCAAAACCCCGTCCTGTCCGTGCTGGTGCGCAGTGCTGCCCTGGCAGCCCCCCTCCACGCGGCGCAACTGCACCTGGCGGCGGCCCTGTCCGTCGACGAACGCCCTGACGGCGCCTGGCACAGTGAGTGGGCCGCACTGCTGTCCCTCCTCCAACTGGCCGGCGGCGCCCTGGCCTCCCTGCGCGAACTGGCCTGCGGCCTGCAGGTTTTCCCCGCCGCCATGCGCCGCAACCTGGGACTCAGCGGTGCGTTGCTCTTGAGCGAGGCAGTCAGTGCCGCCGTGGTGCCCCTGCTCAGCGACGGGGGCGGCAGCGCCGGCGGCAGGGAGCTGTTCCAGGCCGTGGTGGACCGGGTCCTGGCAGCACCCGCCGGGGAGCAGGGGGCGGAATTCGCCCGGCTCCTGAGGGACGCCGTGCCGCGGCAGGCACTGTCCGATGCCGGGCTGGAAGCCTTGCTGGATCCGGCCGGCTACCTGGGTGAAAGCCGTGCCATTGTCACACGAATATTTGCCGCCCACCCCCAGTGGGCGCCGGAAGGAACCAGCCATGAGTGAGGCAAGCGAAATGGTCGTGGAAACCCGCGTGCCCGCCGTCAAGGCGGTGCTGCTGTCGCCGCAGCGGCCCCTCGGACAGCACCCGCTGCTGGTGGTGGGCTGTTCACTGGGCACCTCCTCCGTGCTGTGGGAAAAGGTGGGGGTCCTCCTGGGCGGCGGCATAGGCGGCGGCCAGGACGACGGCGGCACCCCGGTGGACGTGGTGGCCTGGGACCTGCCGGGGCACGGGGTGTCCCCCGCCTCGGAGTCACCCTTCACCGTCGCCGGGCTCGCGGAAGCCGTCATCACACTCGTCGATTCGATCGCCCCGGGCGCACAGTTCCACTACGCCGGCGTCTCCCTGGGCGGGGCCGTGGGCCTGCAGCTCGGAATTGACCACGGAACGCGGCTCCTGGGCCTGTCCGTGCAGTGCTCCGGGCCCAAGCTCGGCTCACCCGAAGCGTGGGCCGAGAGGGCCAATACCGTCCGCACCCAGGGCACGCCCGTCATGATCCAAGGCTCAGCCCAGCGCTGGTTTGCCAAGGGATCCATGGACCGCGACCCCGTCCTGGCCAGCCGGCTGCTCCATGCCCTGCGCGACGCCGACCGCTTCAGCTACGCCCACTGTTGCGGCGCCCTGGCCGGTTTTGACGTCCGCGGCGAACTGGGCCGGATCAGGGTGCCGTTCCAGGCCGTGGCAGGTGCGGAGGACACCGTGGCGCCGCCGGAGATGGCGCAGGCCATGGTGGACGCCGTCAACGCCACCCCCAACGCTCCCTCACCAAACGTGGCGCTTTCCGTAACCCTCCCGCATGTTTCCCACCTGGCCCCGGCCGAAGCGCCCGGCGAGGTGGCCCGGCTGCTCCGCAGCCTGATCGAAGGGAACCAGCCATGACCGCCACACCCGCACCCCAGCCCGGCAGCGCCGGATCCGAAGACGTGCCGCCCCAAGGCGCAGTCACGCCGGAGGCCACCACGGCGGAGGTCTACCGCGCCGGGCTGGCCGTCCGCCGCGAAGTGCTCGGGGACGCCCATGTTGACCGGGCCGGCGCGGCCATGGACGGCTTCACCGCCGACTTCCAGGACATGATCACCCGCATCGCCTGGGGCGGCATCTGGACCCGGCCGGGCCTCAGCCGGCAGATGCGCTCCGCGGTGACCATTACCGCCATGGTGGCCCACGGCCACTGGGAAGAACTGGCCATGCACCTCCGGGCGGCGCTGCGCAACGGACTGTCCCGGGACGAGATCAAGGAAATCCTGCTCCAAACCGCCATCTACTGCGGGGTCCCCTCCGCCAACACGGCCTTCAAGACCGCCCAGGAAGTCTTTGCCGGCCTCGACAATGAGCCGGCCGAAACAGCCACCCAGAAAGACGAACTGCCATGAACCATGCGTACCTTTACGACGCTGTCCGCACACCCTTCGGCAAATTTGGATCCGCCCTGTCCGGGGTCCGCCCGGATGACCTGGCCGCACACGTGGTCCGCGAATCCGTGGCCCGCGCGCCCCGGCTGGACGTAACCAGGATTGACGAGGTGGTGCTTGGCAACGCGAACGGCGCCGGGGAGGAAAACAGGAACGTGGCACGCATGGCCACCCTCCTGGCCGGGCTGCCCACCTCCATCCCGGGCACCACAGTCAACCGCCTGTGCGGCTCCTCCCTGGACGCCGCCATGATCGCCTCCCGCCAAATCAACGTCGGCGACGCCGAGCTGGTGCTGGTGGGCGGCGCCGAGTCGATGAGCCGGGCGCCGTGGGTGCTGCCCAAGACGGAGCGCCCCTTCCCGGCCGGTGACCTGTCCCTGTCCTCCACCACCCTGGGCTGGCGGCTGGTCAACCCGGACATGCCCGGGGAATGGACGGTGTCCCTGGGCGAGGCCACCGAGCAACTGGGCGAAAAGTACGGCATCACCCGCGAACGCCAGGATGAATTTGCCGCCCGCTCCCACAACCTGGCGGCTGCAGCCTGGGACGAAGGCTTCTACGACAACCTCACCACCGCGGTCCCGGGCACTGGGCTGCTGCGGGACGAGGGCATCCGCCCCGGCTCCACCGCTGCGAAACTGGCCGCGCTGAAGACGGTCTTCCGGAAAGAGGAGCTGGGCGGCACCGTCACGGCGGCCACCTCCTCTCCCCTGTCCGACGGCGCCGCCGCAGCCTGGCTGGGCTCGGAGGCGGCCGCCGGGATCCTGGGGCTGGACCCGCTTGCCCGGATCGCCGGGCGAGGCGCCAGCGGCGTGGACCCGCAATTCTTTGGCTATGGGCCCGTCGAGGCCGCAAACCGGGCCCTCGAAAAGGCGGGAATCGGCTGGGAGCAGGTGGGCGCCGTCGAACTTAATGAGGCCTTTGCCGCACAGTCGCTGGCCTGCATCGATGCCTGGGGCATTGACCCGGAGCTCGTGAACCGTCACGGCGGGGCCATCGCCATGGGCCACCCGCTGGGCGCGTCCGGCGCCCGCCTGCTGGGCACACTGGCCCGGAGCCTGCAGGCTACCGGGGAACGCTGGGGTGTGGCCGCGATCTGCATCGGCGTGGGCCAGGGCCTGGCCATTGTGCTGGAGAACGTCAGCTCACCCATCAACGTGGCGAAGAACTAGGGGAAGCCAATGCCCATCATTGCAAGCTCCGCGGCCGAGGCCGTGGCCGGCATCGGGGACAATTCAACCGTGCTGATCGGCGGTTTCGGCAATGCCGGCCAGCCCATGGAACTCATCGATGCCCTGCTCGACGGCGGCGCCACCGGCCTGACCGTGGTGAACAACAACGCCGGCCAGGGCGACGCGGGCCTGGCACTGCTGATCAAGGAACGCAGGGTCCGCCGGATCATCTGCTCCTTCCCGCGGCAGTCCGACTCCTGGCACTTTGACGCGGCCTACAGGGCCGGAGAGATCGAGTTGGAGCTGGTCCCGCAGGGCAACCTGGCCGAACGGATCAGGGCCGCCGGGGCTGGGATAGGCGGCTTCTTCACGCCCACCAGCTTTGGTACCATGCTGGCCGAAGGCAAGGAAACCCGGGTGATCGACGGCCGGGGCCACGTGTACGAGACCCCCATCCATGCCGACTTCGCCCTCATCAAGGCGCTGACGGCCGACCGGGCGGGGAACCTCATCTACCGCAAGACCGCCAGGAACTTTGGGCCCATCATGGCTGCCGCGGCCAAGGCCAGCATCGTCCAGGTAAGCAATATAGTCGACACCGGCGGGCTCGACCCGGAGGTCGTCGTCACGCCCGGCATTTACGTCAACACGATCGTCCGGATACCCGCTGCGGCGCCGGAAAGGGAAGAGGCAAGGCCATGAACACCCAGGCAGCAGACGTTGCTCACAGCGCCACCCGGCTGGGACGCGAGGAACTGGCCGCCCTGGTCGCCTCCGACATCAAGGCCGGCTCCTTCGTTAACCTCGGAATCGGCCAGCCCACCCTCGTCTCCAACTACCTCCGCCCGGAGCAGGCCGTCACGCTGCACACCGAAAACGGCATGCTGGGCATGGGGCCCGAGGCCCAGGGCGACGACATCGACCAGGACCTTATCAATGCCGGCAAGATTCCGGTCACCGAACTGCCCGGGGCATCCTACTTTCACCACGCCGATTCCTTCGCCATGATGCGCGGGGGCCACTTGGACGTGTGCGTGCTAGGGGCGTTCCAGGTGTCAGCAGGCGGGGACCTGGCCAATTGGCACACCGGCGCACCCGACGCGATTCCCGCCGTCGGGGGTGCCATGGACCTGGCCACCGGGGCCAAGGAGGTTTACGTCATGATGAGCCTGTTCGCCAAGGACGGCTCCGCCAAGCTGGTCCAGGCCTGCAGCTACCCGCTCACGGGCGTGGGCTGCGTGACAAGGGTTTACACCAATGAGGCTGTTTTCCTCCTTGGGGCGGAGGGCGTGCAGGTCAGGAAAACGTTCGGCACCACGCTGGCGGAGCTTCAGGACCGCGTCCCGGTACCCCTGACGGCGGCGCTAGGATAAGGAAATGACCGAAGCGCAGACCGCCCCGCCCGTGGCCAGCGACCAATATGTGCAGTCCCTGGCCCGCGGGCTGGCAGTGATCCGGGCGTTCGACGCCGACCACCCGGCCATGACGCTTTCCGAGGTCGCCCAAAGAACGCAGCTGACCCGCGCCACCGCCCGGCGCTTCCTGCACACATTGGTGGAGTTGGGCTACGTCCGCACCGATGAGAGGCAGTTTTCCCTGACCCCGTCCGTGCTGCAGCTAGGGTACGCCTACCTGTCCGCGCTGTCCCTTCCGCAGCTGGCCCAGCCGCACCTGCAGGCGCTGTCCACCCAGCTGGGTGAATCCACCTCCGCGGCCGTGCTCGACGGCGGCGACATCAGCTATGTGGCCCGCGTTGCCACCCGGCGCATCATGAGCGTGGGAATCACTGTGGGCACCCGTTTTCCGGCCTACGCCACGTCCATGGGAAGGGTGCTGCTGGCGGGGCTGCCGCCGGCCGCGCTCAACGCATATTTCGCCTCCCACGCCGTGGTGCCCCTGACCCCCACAGCTGTCGGGACCGAAGCCGGAATCCGCGAGGCTCTCCAGGCTGTGCGAATGCAGGGGTGGTGCCTGCTGGACCAGGAGCTGGAGCTCGGCCTGATGTCGATGGCGGCACCGGTGCATGACGCCGGCGGGACCGTCGTGGCCGCCGTCAATGTCTCCCTGCAGGCCCAGGCGGTAAACGCAAAGGCTGACCCGGCCGCCTTTTTGGACACTGTGCGCCAGCAGCTGCTGCGCACGGCGGCCCTCATCTCCGCGGACGTGGCCGCCGGGAAGTAGCCGGGCTGCCGGGCGCCTTTCCACCGTCGATGGCCGTTCAATACCAAGGCCTACTCGGTCATCTCCACCGGGACCGCAATCACATCCACCATTGCGCCGTTTCGCAGCACCGTCACCGCCAGCGGCGCACCGATGGCCTCGGCAAACAACTGCTTTTGCAGGCTCTGCGCACTTGAAACGGGGCGCTGGGCAACGGTGAGCACCAGGTCCCCGGACTTCAGCCCGGCCCGGTCCGCCGGAGAGCCTGCAATGACATCCACCACGCGCAGGCCCTCCTGCTGCCCCGTCCGCAGGGCCAGAGTTTCGTTGAGCCGGACCGGCGAGCTGACCAGGCCCACGTAGGCGCGGCGGACCCTCCCGTCCGTCATGAGGGCCGAGATGATCCTCCGGGTGGTGGCGTTGATTGGAACAGCCAGTCCCAGCCCCGCACCTGCCACAGCGGTATTGATGCCAACCACCCGCCCCTGGGCGTCGGCCAGCGCCCCGCCGGAATTGCCGGGGTTCAGTGCCGCATCGGTTTGGATGACGTCCTCAATCACCCGCCGGTTCCGTCCGAGGGCCGTGGGCATGGACCGCCCCAGGCCACTGACCACGCCGGCCGTCACCGAACCGGCCAGGCCCAGCGGGTTGCCCACGGCAATGACCAGCTGGCCCACCCGCAGCCCCTCCGCGTCGCCGAGCCGGGCCGGTGCATGCACGTGGGACAGGCCGCGGATCACGGCCAGGTCCGAAAGCACGTCCGCTCCCCTGATTTCAATGTCCGTCCCCGTGCCGTCGGCAAAGGCCGCCCACCCGCCGCTGGCGCCGGCCACCACATGGGCATTCGTGAGCATGTAGCCATCTTCGGTAAAGACGACGGCGGAGCCCGCACCCATGCGCGTGCGGCCGTTGCGGCCCGTGCCCGACACCTCGACGGCGACCACGTGGGGCGCCACCGCCTCGGCAACCGCAATGACGGACCGGGAATATGAGTCCATGACATCCTCAGTTTCAAGCCCGGACTGGGACATCTCCGAATTTTCTTTCACCGCACACCTCCCGGGGCGGACGTGGCTGGTTGTGGGTGGCGCAGCTTGCCACTAATGCCCTGCGCCATATTCCTCTACAACGAAAGTGACGCCTGCCATAGTCCTGTCGGCGGTACGCCGTCGGTGAACGGGTCATGGGCTGAATTGCCTCAAAATCGTCGGTCACTCGCCGCCGGATGAGGGAATGCATCCCACATCCAGTCCCCGGGCCAACCATCCAATCCCATCAACGGTGCGATGACCGATCCACGCACCGGTATCGAGTTCGGCAGGCTCGCCCTCAATGGCACTGTCAACCATTCGATCTGGCGTGGATCGGACCAGCCCGGCGAAACTCAGGGAAGCGGTTTTCTCATGTGCCCACGACTAATGTGGGAACGCAATTGCCCCGTACGTTGACCACGACAGTCGTTGGGTCCACCAGCATGGCCGGGCCGCTAGAGGGTGATGCCGGGCCCTTGGTTGCGGACCCTTACAGCTCCCCCGGCCATCCCGTGTAGGACTCGGCAAGGTATGTCCGTGCGTGCCGGGAGGAAACCACTGAGTGGAGCTCGCCGAGCTGGCGGGCAGTGCCTCCACCAGACCGTGCCCGGCGAGTTGCTGGACCAGGCGATGCGCAGTGGTGAGCGGCAGCCCCGCCCGGCAGCCCCGCCCGGCGGGCCAGCTCCGACAGCTGGAGGCTGTCAGCCCCCACGGGGAATGCGGCAATGAGGCGGACCACCCGGTCCACCACCGAATCGCCGGATTCTGAGTTGGCCACACCATCCTGCTTTCCGTCGACGTTTTGGACTCAGGGTACTCCCGCAATCCAGGGACGCGGCCCGCATGTGCTGCTCGCCCGCGGAAACATGCCGATTTCAGTCCAGCTGGGCGCAGATCGGAGCCAACAAACGTTGGCTAATGCGGCCACGGTTTCGCGGAAATTCCCCATCGACCACGAAGCGGCTACGCCAGCGCCTTGCTGAAAGCAGGGCGGCTGCTGCTTGAACGTAGGCATTGTTGAAAACGAAAGGCACTTTCCGCGGGATTTCGTTTCAAGGGGACATGGTTGAAGGGTCCTGCTCATGCCAGATCAAGAAACGGCCACGCAGGTGGGGGCGTTCAGTACGTCCGAGGCTAGTGGCGCGGGTTGAGCCCCGACATAGAGCTGACTGGCGTTGAGGCTCCGGCACACGATGATCAGGGTGCTGGAGAAGTTCTCCCCGAATTCGTCAGCACGGGGCGGTCTCAAGCCAACAGCCACATCGATGTCGGGCTTTCAGGACACGCCCCAACATTGCCCCTCAGTGGAACAACGGGTCAACGACTGTCGACGCAGTGTCAACGCTTAAACACGAAAACCCCCTCTGATCAGGGGGTTTAATGTGCCCAAGGTGGGACTCGAACCCACACACCTCTCGATACTGCATTTTGAGTGCAGCGCGTCTGCCATTCCGCCACTTGGGCCTCCGCAAG